>Ga0335074_10001315_pt1 | contig 33778 bp, 31 predicted proteins | sample Lox_Sample_23_FD_206715 | JGI IMG/M metagenome (GOLD analysis project Ga0335074, IMG submission 206715) | Soil microbial communities from Loxahatchee National Wildlife Refuge, Florida, United States - Lox_Sample_2.3 | ecosystem: Environmental > Terrestrial > Soil > Wetlands | place: USA... | reverse complement strand
TGATCCGATGGCTCAGGTGTTTTTTGAACCTCTTGGTCTCGAACTTCGCGCTCAAACCACAACTCGCCTGAACCCGAAATCAGAGTTCTTCACGGGCGACTAATTAGTAACGGCTTTTCTTACCCGCCGATCAAACTCCCCGCATCCGGCGGAGAATTTGCGGCGCGGTTGATCGGGTCGGGGCGGAAATCCGCCGCCGCCTTCTGCGCGTTCGCCTTGTCGTCGGGACTGATCTGCGAGTCGAGTGCTTCGAGGCGTGTCTTCGATTCGACATCGCCCTGCGCGGCTGCGATCGCGTACCATTTGTACGCATCGGCGAGGCTTTGCGGCACGCCCATGCCGCGCTCATAGAGCACGGCCAGATTGAACTGCGAATCGGCGAGGCCGAGCGCAGCGGCGCGCCCGAACCATTGCGCGGCGGCTGACAAATCCTTCTGAACGCCCGTTCCCTGCGCGTAGGCAACGGCGAGATTGTGCATCGCCTTGCGGTTTCCGGCCTTCGCCGCCTGCGAATACCATTGCACGGCCTTCGCCGGATTGGCGGGCACGCCCTGGCCGCGCTCATACAACGTGCCGAGGCGATAGGCGGCGACGGCCTGGCCCTGCGATGCGGCGCGCTCGAGCCACTTGGCGCCTTCGGCTTCGTTTACCGGCTCGCCATTGCCGTCGAGATATTCGAGCCCCAGAATTTCTTCCGCCGTTGCATTTCCCGAATTCGCAAGTGCCATGAGTCTGGTCGGCGGCGCGCTCGTCGGCTGTATCTGTCCCTGATTTGCTTGTGCCGGTCGCGCAGGTGGCGCCAGTCGTGATTGCGTCGCGACCGATCGCGTGTAGGCGACATGTGTTTTGTGGACCGGAGCGGGGGTGGGCGCAGATTGCGCAACGGGCGCCGACGCCGCCGCCGCGGGGGCAGTTTGCGCAGGGGTTGTTCTTGCCGCAGTAGTCTGCAGCGGAGCAACGGGCGCCGCATGTTTCGCCGGGACCGAATTTGTTACTTGGGGAATGGTGGGCGCGGGCGGCGTCGCGCTGAATTCCCGGCTGAGAACAATCCCGGCTACCAGTGCCGTCACGATCAGCACGCCGATTCCGACGAGCAGGACGAGCCGCGTTTTTCCGCGTCCGTCCGTTTCGGAACTGTCGGCGGCGGGCTCACCCCAGGAAAACATGCCGCGCCGCGGATCCGGTTCTGCTTCCGCTGCTGCGCGTGCATTGCGGCGCGCAGCCGCGATGATGGAATCCGCCCCGCTCGCCACATCCGGTCGGGCGGCGGCAAATGCATTCGTGGCCGCGCCCGCAGACGCGGCAATGCCGGCCGCCATCCCTGCGGCGCCAATTTCGCTCGACGTATGCGGCTCGGCTTCGTGGATTGCCGGGGGCGGTTCGAGGGCCGGATCGGCAAAGGGGGGAAGATCGAAATGCGGCGAACCTGTTTGTTTGGGCGCCGGTTCCGCCGCGGCAGCCGCGCGCGCCGCATCGCGTTTGGCGGTTGCTTCGCGTGCGAGTTCTTCAAGTTCGAAAATGGCGGTCCGGAGACGCGTTTCGAGTCCGTCGAGGCGCGCGCCCATGCCGTGTACATCGGCTTCGAGCGCGCCGGTGTCCGGCTTGCTATGCTCGCTTTCGTCGAGCCGCTCGGTGACTTCGGCCAATCTGTTCTCAAGCGACAGCAGGCGCCCGCCGATTGCCGTGTCGATGCGCGCGAAATTGCCCGACAGCTTGGAATCGAGCGCGGGCAATCGCTGCGCGAGCGTATCGACCGTATCGGCCAGTTCCTTCAGCGCATCCGATTGCCGGCGAATTTCCGGTTCGAGGCCCGCCATCGCCGCGTGGTCGGCCTCGAGTTCCTCGACGGCCTTTTCGGACGCCGCCACTCGGGCTTCCAGCACGGCATTTGCGATGCGGTCCGCCTGGAGCTGTTCGATGGCTTTTTCGGAAGCGGCAAACCGCGCCTGGAGCACAGCGCCCACCGCGCGGTCTGCTTCCAGCTGTTCGATCGCCTTTTCCGACGCGGCAAATCGCGCTTCGAGCGCCGCGCTCGCCACGCGATCGGTTTCGAGATGTTCGATGGCGCGCTCGGAGGCCGTAACCCGCGTTTCGAGCGCCTGCGCCAGACGCCCGGTATCGTCGCGCGTTTCGAGCAGCCTGGCGGCGAGCGAACTGACATTCGCAGCAAGCACGCCGATGCGCTCCTCCACCGCCTGCCGGCCCTGCTGCGCTTCGTCGTGCGATGCCGAAAGCTTGCCGGCCAGCGTCTCGATGCTGGTCGCAAGCTCGGTCGCCTGGGTGGCGGAATGAGACGCCGTCTCGGATATCTGGTCGGCGAGGCGCGCAAGGCCCTGATGCAGCACCTTGATCGCGTCCTTGAATCCTTCGGTGCCTGCGCCCTGTTCGAGTCGCGTCAGCCGGTCGCCAAGGCCGGTCATGTGTGCGTCGAGCTGGTCGATCGCCTGGCCGTGCTCCCGCGCGGCGATGTTCATTTCGGTGGTCGCGGCGCTCACTGCCCGGCTGCTTTCCGTCTGGCTTCGTTCGGTCTGCTCCAGCCGCCGGGCGAGCGTTTTGAGATTGTCCTCGATCCGCTTCCAGGAGTTCTGTGTCTCGCCCTCGCTGCGCGAAATGCGCGCCAGCAGGTCCGCGCTGTCCTGCGCGGAGAAGGGACGGTTTTCGGGCAGGCGTTCCGGCTCGGTTGGCCGCCTGGTGCTTTCGCGCACGCGCTGCGGCTCGACCCACCAGCGATCGGCATTCGGCTCGGCCTCGGCAAGGCCGCGCAGGATCCGGCGCGTCAGCCATTCGCCGACGGAAAGACCTTCACGCCGGGCAGAGGCGCGCGCCGCTTCGCGCGCTTCCGGCCCGATCCCGGCAACGTTCCACGGCAGGTCCGGCTGCATGTCGTTCGTCACACCCCTTGCGCACCGGCGTCCCGCACCGGCTCTCCGGTTTCCGGCAGGAATCCCGCCGCGAGCGCATCCCTGGCTCAGCCCGGAATGGTTGACGAACTGCGTTAATTTCCGGTTAGCGGGGGAGGGGAGGGTTCAGAGAAGGTTCGGGAGGTGGGTAGCCGGGAAAGCATTCCTGCCGGGTGAACATTGCCGGCCCTTATCCAACTTCACATTTTTGCTGTGGATGTGTCTTCGCATCGGAAAGCGGAGTTCGGCAAACACATTCTTCGCGTCGCGGCGGATGGATACATGATCGTTCCCGCTCATGTTCTGCCTCCGCGTGGCAGGAGAAATCTGCATTTGATTCCCTTCGCCCTGGCAAGCCGCCTGTCCAGCGTGGCCAGAGGAAAGTCCAGCGTCTCAGCGACAGCTACGTACCACGCATCGTAACCCGTCGTGGAATGTCGTAGCGCCCAGACGCGATCGGAAAACGGCTCGAACGGATAAAGTTCGAGCGCGAGTTGCATGAAGTCGTCGAAAGCCGCAGATGCCTGACTGTTTGTGATGCGGCCGGCAAGTTCGAGCCGGCGGAGGATGTTGGCGGTTTCCACGCGCGCGAGCTCGGGTGCATGCAGCTCGGACGCCGAGAGAAGTTCCTCCGCCCAGGCGCCGTCCGCGCCCGAATCGACAAGCGCCGCAACCAGAACAGAGGAGTCGATGACCGCGCTCAACGCCGGTCCGCGTCACGGCTCGCGAGTATCCGCGCGGATGATACGCGTGTTTGCGTCGCCCGCTTTCGCGCACGGACCTGCCGCAGCCAGGCGTCGATCGAAGGCCGCATGGCCAGGCGCTCCAGCTCGCCGCGCAGGAATTCCTGCATGGACTTGCCCTGGGACGCCGCGCGCGCCGCCAGTTCGTCGCGGACCGATTCGGATACGTCGCGGATCGTGATCTGCACGCTCATGCCAGCATAATGCCAGCATAGCATGCAAAATGCAAGCGGCGGGCGTCTTGCTCATGGAAACCTGCCTAATCAAGCTCGCGTAGCATGAGAAGGCTGGGAAACGACACGCCCGGCCCCATCTGTATATCGATTGGTCCGATCGTCTTGAATCCGCATGCCTGATAGAATGGCTCGGCGTTCAGTGTTGAATAACAATTCAGCCGACGGACATGCGGCCGCGCATCCGCGAAGCAACGGGCCAGCAAGGAAGCCCCAACGCCACGGCCGTTCCATTGGGGATGAACCGCGACATGGCGAATATGTCCTTCGCCCTCGGTAATTTCTCCGCTCCCCGGCCGCTCCATCGACCATCCTCCACAGCCGACGATGTAATCTGCCTCCTGCGCCGCGACGTAATAAGTGCCCGACGCGAGCAGCCGAGGATTGGCCCGCGTCATGAACGGCAGCGCGAGGTCCAGCAGATTGCGATCGTAGTGGCCGGCAAGCAGGCTCGCATAGCTCCGCTCGAGCAGCGTACCGACGGCTTCGAAATCTGCAGGGGTGGCGATCCGGATCGAACGCATATCGGTCATTGAAGCATCACGCCCCGAGCCCGCAAATGCGCGTCCAGCCTATCACACAAACGCGGCCGGGCGTTTTGCTTTTCCCGGGTGCGACACGCGCCGGTTGCGGTTCGGACTCACATTCCCACACAACTGACGAAATCGCCGATAATCGCTGTTATGACGATTTGGACCGGTTTCGTTCAAACATCCGAACGCCGTGCAACACCCGCTTTCATAAGTTCGGCACCGAGGCGGCCGGTGAGCCAGGCGAAGGCCATGCGGTAATCGGAGACAAGCGACCAGAGCGGATATTTGAACGTGGCGGGACGGTTCTTTTCGACGAAAAAATGCGCAACCCAGGCGGGACCGTAGCCGGCAAGGAGCGCGAGCGGTACGAGCCACCATATGCGCGTCATGATCGCTGCTGTCAGCGCGGCGGTTCCGAGCCCGGTGCCGAGATAGTGTATGCCGCGCGTGCCGGGCTTTGCGTGCTCGCGCAGATAATAGGGCCAGAATTCGCTGTACTTCGAGATCGGTTCGCTCATGGCGCGCCATTTTGCGCCCGTGGAGACAAATTTGGAACCGCGGGCTTCGGAGACGTCGGCGGGGGCAGGCCAAGATCGGTGGCGAAGAGCTGGATCACATAGATTGTGTCGCCGCCGACCGACGCGCCGACCGCGCTTCTGTCATAGGGTGCGTAGGCGAGGTTCGCCCGGTGCGCGGGACTCGCGAGCCAGGTATCCACCAGGCGCCGCGCATAGGTATTCACATCGACGCCATATTGTTTGTTGAAGGGCTGCGCCGCCAGATTTTCGCCGAGCAGACCCTGGAAGCTCTGGTCCTCGTCCATGATCAGGCTCGCCGCGGACTGGCCTTCGGGGCTGTTATGCGCAATGTAATTCTTTGCCGCCATGTCGTGGCTGCGCTGCTCGGCAATGCCGAAGAGTTCGGGATCGAGAACGAGCGGTTTCGCGGCGGGATCGATCCTGCGGCGCTCACTCTGGACAAGCGCGAAAATACGCTGTTCCAGTGCCGCCATCTGGGTTTTCGGATCGACGGGCTTGAAGGGCGCGACCGGCGCGACCGGTCGCGGGCTTGCGCAACCGGTGCAAACGAGAGCGAGTGCAACTAATAATCCCCGGCGCGCGGACATCGGCGCACAGGATCAGGGAATGATTTCAAACAGCCCGGCCGCGCCCATGCCGCCGCCGATACACATGGTGACGACGCCGAGCTTCGCCTTGCGCCGTCGGCCTTCGAGCAGAAGATGCCCGGTCATGCGCGCGCCCGACATGCCATAAGGATGGCCGATGGAAATCGAGCCGCCATCCACATTGGTGATTTCATGGGGCAGGCCCAGCCGATCCATGCAATAGAGCACCTGGCTCGCAAAGGCTTCGTTCAGCTCCCAGAGATCGATGTCCGCGACCTTCAGCCCGTGGCGTTCGAGAAGCCGCGGCACAGCAAATACGGGACCGATTCCCATTTCGTCCGGCTCGCATCCCGCAACCGCAAAGCCGCGAAAAATCCCGAGCGGCTCGATGTTTCTTTGTTCGGCGAGCTTTGCGTTCATCACCACGCAGGCGGCGGCGCCGTCGGAGAATTGCGACGCATTGCCGGCGGTGATGTACTTGCCTTCCTTCACTTTCATGCCGCCGGCGAAGACCGGCTTCAGCGCGCGCAGGCCCTCGAGCGTCGTGTCGGGCCGGTTGCATTCGTCGCGCTCGACCGTGTAGTCGACGACCGTTTCCGTATTTGTCGCCTTGTCGAGTTTTTTCATCTTCGTCGCCAGCGGTACGATTTCATCGGCGAATTTGTTGGCCTGCTGTGCGGCAGCTGTGCGCCGCTGGCTTTCCAGCGCATACTCATCCTGCCGCTCGCGGCCGATATTGTAGCGTTCCGCTACGATTTCCGCGGTCTCGATCATCGACATCCAGAGTTCGGGCTTGATCTGCATCAGCCCTTCTTCGGTGAAGTTTTTCAGATTCATGCCGCCGAGCTGGACCAGCGAGATCGACTCGACTCCGCCGCCGATCGCGACCGGAACGCCTTCCGAAATCACCTGCTGCGCGGCGCAGGCGATCGCCTGCAAACCTGACGAACAGAAGCGATTGATGGTTGCTCCCGCGGTCGTCACCGGGCAGCCGCCGCGAATGGCGGACAACCGTGCTATGTTATGACCTGTCGCGCCTTCGGGCTCGGCGCAGCCCATGTAAACGTCTTCGACGTCTTCGGGGGCGATGCCCGCTTTCGCGATCGCGTGCCGGATGGCGTGACCACCCATGACGGCGCCGTGAGTCATGTTGAAGCCGCCGCGCGCGGATTTGGCGAGGCCGGTACGCGCCGCCGAAACAATTACGGCTTCCGTCATGTCGATTTTCTCCCGATCCGGCGCGAATTTATCGCGGCGCGGTCATTGGCGCAAAGGACGCTGCGGATGCGGCTCGTGGATTTGCGCATGAAATTGAAATCCGGATGAGTCGACCGCGGTCCTGGCTTCGCGCCGATGCAGATGGGCGGGATACCGTGCGGTGAGAACGACCGACACCAGAAGCACGACGAGAGAAACGGCCGCCTCGAAGGCGGGCGGCAGGTTCTTGTGGAAGTTGGCCAGTGCATCGGCTGCGGACAAACAACCAAACGCGACGGTCCAAAATCCGGTCAGGGCGTAATTCGTCAGCAGAAACCGCCTTGTCCGCCATTGCTCCGGCGCAGCCTGTTCGCGCGCGTATTCCAGCGTGAGCGGATTGCGAAGCAGCATTGAAACGAGCGCCAGCAGAAGGAATCCGGCATCCACGATCAGCCGTGTCATTTCGACGGTGAGGCCGGGCTGGACGAAGCCCGCATAGAACGCGAGCAGTCCAAACAGAAAGGTCGAGCCCGCGTCGAGGAACCGCAACAGTTTCTCCCTGAGGAAATCCCTGATCGCCACGGCAAAGGCCGCAGCGAACGCGGCCCAGATCGCCAGGTCCTGGGAGACGTTCATCAGCAGGGTGAAAATGATGACGGGAACGAATCCCAATATCATCGCGAGAGGCGAACTCGTTCGAGCCGCCCCATCGAACCTCCGAACGGGCATCACTGCGAAGGCGTCTGCGCGGGCGGCGTCGCGGCGGCGCGCGCCGGTCCCTGCTTCGACTGTGCATAGAGCGACCACAGATGCGCCACTTTGGTCACCGCCGCGCCGCCCGAAACCTGGGACAGCGTCTGGATGGCATCGGCATATTTGCCCTGGGCGACTTGTGCAGCTCCAGTCAGCATCGGTCCTTCCCAGGGGGTCTTCAGTCCGCCCTTCGCAACGGCCTGGCGGGCAGCCGCTTCTGCATCGGCGAAGCGACCGTAACCCCAGTAATCTTCGCCGAGCTTTACGTCCTGCTCGCCCGTGCGGCTCTTCTGCGCCGAAGCGGCGATCTGCGGCAGCGAGCGCTCGTCCGTCTGAGCGTCGCGACGTGCCTTGGGCAGAGTTGGCAGTTCGGACGCGGATATCTTCCCGGCCGATATGCCCTGCTCGGCAACTTTCACGGCTTCCGTCGGATAGCCGAGGTCGGTCGTATCGCTCACATACTCCTTGTAATCCTCGCCCGTCATTGCGCCGGTGATCTGCAGAAGGCGATACAGATAAAGCGCCTCCGCATTGCCCACGCCGCCGAACGCATGCTGGATCAGCTGCGCCCAGATTTCCGGCGTGCCGTTCTGCAGAGCTATCTGTTCGAGCGTCTGCTCGGCGCCGGCCTGATTGTTCTGGTTGACTTCGCTGCCTTCGATGATCTGCAGGGCATTCTGATCGGGGGGCTGGCCGGCGGCCTTGGCGAGGTTGATAGACTGCTGCGCATATTGCTGGGCGTGCGCGTAATCCTTGGTGTTGTAGTAGGCGATCGCGAGAATTCCCGTGGCTCTGGCGTCCAGCCCATTCAATTGAACAAGTTCCTGCCCGTATTGGATCACCTGCGGCCACTTTTGCAGGTTCGCGGTTACCTGCAACGCATTGTATATGATAGATTTCTTGTCGTCGTCGGGCATTGCAGGAGACGCCGCCGCCGCTTCAATGGCGGTGTCTGCCGTCGCCATGTCGTTCAAGTCGACCGCCGCGGCGAAGATCAGACGATTGATGACATAGATATCGAAGGGCTCGGTGGCGCTCGCCTGAAGCGTTTTCAGCTTGGCGAGCGCTCCCTGGTCGTCCTTGGCTTGAATCATCTTCTGCGCGTCGATGATGTCGGCACCCAGAGCCTTGCTGAGATGTGGCTTGCTCGAGGAGGAACGTGACGAGGACGAGCTCGACGAGGACACGGAACCGCCCCCCATTTGCGCCGCGGCGGGACCGGCGGCGATCAAGGTCCAGCTCGCAACGGCACAAAGCAACAGGGCGGTCGTGGAGAATTTCATGGCGCTTCCTTCGTCTCGATGGCGGGGCTTGGGCTGGCTGTGCCCCTCTTGGTTCTTCGTTCACTTTACTGTGCCCGGCCGGCGTTTCCAAATCAGACTGGCAGGCGGTCGGGCGGCGTCCCCGGCAACGCTCCGAATCCGGCTTGGAGGCGGACATAAGACAGGAGATAGTACGGGGCAATGGCGCTTTTTTCGTCCTTTCGCGTCGGATCCGAAACCGCTTATCCGGACTCGTTGCGCACGCGCCTGCGCAGTTTTCCGCTTCTCAAGGAGTTGAGCGAGGCGTCCCTGAAGCGCCTCCTCGGTCAGGCCACCTGGTTCGGTCTTCCTGGCGGGACGTTGCTGCCACGAGACGGCGAGAACAGGCGCGCCCTGTTTCTGGTGGTTACGGGGTCGCTCGGAGCCTTTGTCGAGAATATCAAGGGCGAGCGGCGCCTGGCCGCGCATGTCCTGGCGGGGGAAACCGTCGGCGAGATGTCGCTCGTCTCGGGCGAGCTTCCCAATGCCGAGTTCGTCGCGCTGCGCGATACGGAGCTTTTGCGCATCAGCCGCGACGGGTTCGAAGCGCTCATGGCGCGCCATCCCCATGTTGTACTCAATCTGATGCGCGTTCTCGTGCGCCGCGTCCAGGAAGCCCTCCGGCGGCCGGCGGAATCGCCGCCCAAAACGATAGCAATTGTACCGCTGCAGGAAGGCTTGGCCGACGAGCCCGTCGCGCGCCGGCTGGCCGACGCACTCATCGAAATGGGTTCGAACGCGGGGATACTCGAGTCGGATGCCGCCGAGCACGGAGCCGATTGGTTCAATGCCTTCGAAACCGCCCATGACGTGGTGATCTATCGCGGCGACACGCCCAATTCCGCCTGGACGCAACTCTGCATCCGTCAGGCGGATCGCGTCTTCCTGTTGGCGTATGCGGACCGTCCCATGTCGCGTCGTCCCCTGGAGATGCCGGCATTCAAGGCGCGTACCGGCGGGCTGCCCGAACTGCTGCTCCTTCATCGGGGCGCGGGGCCGCTCAACTTGCCGGAAGAATTCACACTGAGGAACGGAATATTCGAATCCCATCACCATCTTCGCGCAGGCGAGGGCGGCGATATCCGGCGTCTGGCGCGGTTCGTGGCCGGCCGCGCGCCGGGGCTCGTCCTGGCCGGCGGTGGCGCGCGGGGCTACGGTCATATCGGCGTGATCAAGGCGCTGATCGAGGCCGGCGTTCCGTTCGATCGCCTGGGCGGAACGAGTATGGGAGCGGTGATTGCAGCCGGTCTCGCCGCGGAATGGAGTTACGACGAACTGATCGCGCGGATGCGCGATGCATTCGTCGAACGCAATCCTTTGTCGGACTTTACGTTGCCTCTGATTGCGCTTCTGCGCGGCAAGAAAGTATCGCAGCGCCTCCGGGAGCATTTCGGCGAAATCCGCATCGAAGAATTGCCGAAGCCGTTCTTCTGCGTTTCATCGGATCTGACGACCGGCCGCATTGTCGTTCATCGCAGCGGGCTGCTCTGGCGCGCACTGCGTGCAAGCGTCGCTTTGCCGGGCATTCTTCCGCCCGTCACGCATGAAGGACATCTGCTTGTGGATGGCGGAGTCATGAACAATCTGCCGGTGGATGTGATGGCGGCCGAAGCGCGCGGGCCGATCATTGCGTCGGACGTGACGGGCGAGGTCGATTTCTACGTCAAGGACTCGCGATACGGCGAACGGCCGGTGTGGTGGCTTCTCTGGCAGCGCATGCGGGGTTCGCCCTCCATCGTCTCGATCCTGATGCGGTCGGGTACCGTCGGCTCGGAAGCACAGCGGCGCGTGGTGCGCGAACAGGCGGATTTGCTTTTCGAGCCGCCGATGCCCGAGATCGGATTGCGCGATTGGCACGCGCTCGGCCAGGCCATTGCGGAGGGCTATGCCCATGCACGGATGCGGATCGACCAGCACGGCGTGCCGCTCAGCGACGCCTGGAGCGAAGGACCGGCGGTCGCAGTTCGGCAAACGATGCCCGGCCATGGTCCGGACCCGAATATTTACGGCACACGGGAACATCTGATTCCCTCTCCGCCGGTTGCGGGGGAGACGACGTGATTGCGCGCCGACCGGCAAGCGGTTTTATTCGGGCGACCGTTGTCCGGAAGCGAGGCGAGGAATGCCGATCAATTATGACGAGGCGATAAAGCTCACCGCGAACGATACGCCGTTCCGCTATTCGGATCGGGAAGTGATGCTTTATGCGCTGGGCATCGGGTTCGGCCGCGATCCACTCGATGAGGCGGAACTTCCCTTTGTTTATGAGAACGGGCTTCGGACGATTCCGACGCTTTCAACCGTCGTGTCCTGGGGCAGCGCCATTCTGGGCCGTACCGGCATCAACTATCTCCTGGTGCTGCATGGCGAACAGCGGCTCGAGATGCACCGGCCATTGCCCATCGCCGCGGAAATCACGGCCGATGAGCGCTTCGCCGGCATCTTCGACAAGGGCGAGAAGGGCGCGGTTCTTGTCATCGAAAAGATATTGAAGCTGAAAGGGACGGGGGAAAAACTCTGCACGCTGACTCACACAGCCGTCGCGCGCGGCGACGGCGGATTTGGCGGCCCACGCGAAGGCGCGCCAGAGCCGCATCCCATTCCCGCACGCGCGCCCGATCTCGTGCGTGACTGCGATACGCGGCCCGATCAGGCACTTCTGTATGCCCTGTCCGGCGATCGCAATCCGCTGCATCGCGATCCGAACGTGGCGCGGCTTGCGGGATTTCCGCGGCCGATCCTGCACGGCTTATGTACTTATGGGACCGCCTGCCGCGCGATCGTCTCCACCGTCTGCAGATACGATGCAGACAGGATCGCAGGATTCGACGTGCGCTTTTCCGCACCGGTATTTCCCGGCGAAACGATTGCGACCGAGATGTGGGTGGACGGAAATGTCGTCTCGTTCCGGTCGAAAGCGAAAGAACGCGATGTCGTCGTCATCAATAACGGGAAATGCACACTTACTTCCTGACGATCCGGTTTCCATAGCCGAGCAAATGATTGCCGAAGGCCGCGCGCACGAAGCCGCCGCGCTGTTGGCGGCATGTGTCGGTGCCAATCGCGGCGGGTTGCTGTTGCGGCTCACTTTACAGAATGCGCTCGCCGCGGCGGATGACGCGACGGCGATGCTTGGCGTCGCGCGTGAAACAGTTCGGCTCTATCCCGATGCGGCGGCGGCCGCGGTGGCACTGGGCGATGCGCTGCGGGCGGCCGGCTATCTTCCGGCCGGCATCGCGGAATATCAGCGGGCGTTGCGCCTCGATCCGAATCTTGCCATCGCGCGCGCGGGTCTTGGCTCCGCCTGGATGGATGCGGGGGAAGCGGAAAAAGCACTCGAAGCGTGGCGCGGACTAGCGCCCGAAGATTGGCCTTTGCTCGCACGGAAAATTGCGGAGGCGGAAGCGGTGCTGAAGGAGCCGCGCAGCGACGCCCGTTATGTGCGCCATCTCTTCGACCAATTCGCGCCGGATTACGAAGGCCGCATGCTTGACCACCTTCACTATCGCGCACCGATGATCCTGCGCGAACTTGGAGATTTGCTCGCGCTCGGCGCCAGCGCGCCTCACGCCATTCTCGACCTTGGATGCGGTACGGGACTGATGGGCGCCGCCGTACGCGATTGGGCCGGCAGGCTCGATGGCGCCGATCTCAGTCCAATTATGGTGCAGAAGGCCCGGACGCGCGGGATTTACGACGAACTGGAAGTGGCGGACATCGTCGACCGGGTTGCAGCCTGCAAGCGAAGCTACGATCTTGTCTTTGCCGCCGATACGCTTGTCTATCTCGGCGAGCTTTCGCCGTTCTTCGGCAACCTCTCGCGGGTGCTGTCACCTTGCGGCCATTTTCTGTTCACCGTCGAAAGCAAGGATGGCGAGGGGTTCGAACTCGGCCCGAAGCGTCGCTGGCGCCACTCGGAAGCCTATTTGCGAACCGCTGCCGACAACGCCGGACTGGAGCTCGCCGCCCTGGTAACCTGCGTGCCGCGCATGGAAGCGGGGAATCCGGTCGAAGGCTTCGCCGTGGCATTGCGCGGCTGACGGCGCGCTTTATCGTCATGCTACCGCTATGCTCTTATGGAATCGGAAATAATGAAGGGCAGGAACGATGCTCGCGAAATTCAGTCTGGCGGCTCTTGTTGTGATCGCATGGACAGGAACCGCCGCCGCACAGGAATTTTTGTGCGGGGACCTTCCGATCGGGCCGGTCATCCCGTCGCCGGCCGACATCGTGAAAAAATCGCCCGCCGACGCTGAGGTTGCCCAGCGTGGCGCCTTTCTCGACATCAAACGATGGCAGGGCGCGCTCAAGTCCTACCGCGACTGCATCAACGCGTCGGACGACACGGACAAGCGCGAGCTTGGTGAGGCGCAGCGTGGGGGCGATAAGACCGACCAAAAGAAGATCGACAAGATCACCGCGGCCATTACCGATCTTGGGCATGACTGGGATGCGTCCGTCGACGAGGAAGAACGCGTCGTCAATCAGTTCCATGCGCTTCAGGTCGCCTATTGCGGCCGCACCGACGTGAATCGCGCGAGCTGCCCCAAATCGTGAGCACCACTGGCTGAGTGCCCCGAGCCGCGGCGCTACGTTCGGCATCGCGAATCGCGTAGCTTGCGGGTATGGCAAATGTGGGCGAATCGAAGCGCCGGCGACGCTCGCGGTCGCACAACACGACGCGCGTTGCAATTCTGGATGCGGCGCGACGCGTGGCGGCACGCGATGGCGCGCGCCATCTGTCGTTGCGCGCCACGGCCGCCGAGGCCGGCTTTGCCCCGGCCGCGCTATATGGCTACTTCCGCAACAAGGACGAGTTGTTGCTCGCTCTTGCGTCGGAGGACCTGGCCGTCATCGCGCGCGCCATGCGCGAAGCAATGGAGCGCCGTGATGCGGCGAGCCCGCTTGCCGCAGCATCGGGCGCGGCGCTCGCGCTTCTACTACAAACGGAAACGATCGCCGCCGCGCCGGCGGCACTGCGCCATCGTTCCGGGCAAAACGAATCCGAACGCATTTTCAATGGGCGTCTGATTGGCGCGCTCAACGCGCTGTCGCGCGCCACGGGACAAAGCACGGCCAGCCGCGCGGCACAGATCGACGTGGTGCTGCTGGCAGCGTCCCTTACCGGTCTCGCCGTCCTCGCCCGATCCGGCCGCCTTTCCGCGCTCGGATTTGAGACGGAAGAGCTTGTTGCGCGATTGGATGCGCGATTTGCGAGTACTATTAAACCATGACACTGTGCGGTTGGTCTTATAACAGCTTGGCGGCGCGCAGGAGTTCGTTGCGTGGGCGCTCCGGTTGTTCCAGCGGAAGAAAGTGATTGGCGCCTTCGATCGTTATCACGTTGGCTTCCGCTCCGGCGCCGGGAATTGACGCGATCTGATCGTCGGCTGCAGTGCTTGCCACCGTGCCGCGCAGAACGGTGACGGGACATTTCACCTTGTCGGCCATCGTGGCGACTCCGAACGGTACTTCGCGAAATATCTCTGCCTCCCATGCGGGCGCGCAGGCCAGGCGCAACACCCCCTCGCCATGGTTGGTCAGGCCGTCCGCGAGATAATCCCTCAGCACCTGTTCGGGCCAGCGTGCGAAGATTCCGCGACTGCGATAATAGTCCAGCGCAGCCGCGACGGACGGAAATACGTTGCGCCGCTGCGCCGCCATATCGGCGAGGCTGTTGGAACCTCCAGGCCCGTCAGTGGGAATTGGCGCAAGAAACACCGGCTCCAGGAGGACCAGCGCGCGCACCCGTTCGGGCGATATTGCGGCCGCCATGAAACTTGCCGTCGCGCCAAGCGAGTGGCCGGCAAATACGACCGGCCCGTCCGAAATCGATCCGGCAAGCGCAAGCAGATCGTCGCGAAATACCGTCCAACCGTTTACGAGCCCGGGCAGTGCCGGGAGAGTCGACCGACCATGGCCGCGCAGATCGCAGGCGACGATATGAATATCTGTTGCAAGCGGCGCGAGGAGCGTTCGGTAGGTCAGCGCATTGAAGCCATTGGCATGGGCGAACAACAGCGTGTGCGCGCCCGTCTTCCCCCACTCCAGACAGGACATGACGCCGGCAGCGGTTTCGATCGATCTGCGGACAGGCTCTGTCACGGGGCGCTTCCGCAAAGGTATGCATCATTTCCATGCTTGCGGCGGGCACCAAATCCGTTCCCGCGCCGTTTCCCATCAGGGTACCGAGCGGCGGACAGGCTTCGCCGGCAGGCAGAAGTTGGACAAGATGAAAATTGCACAGATCGCTCCCCTAAACGAAGCCGTACCGCCATTGCTCTATGGCGGCACCGAACGGATCGTGGCCTATCTCTGCGATTCGCTCGCGGAGATGGGCCATGATGTCACGCTCTTCGCGAGCGCCGAAGCGAGGACGCGCGCGAAATTGGTTCCCATGCGCGACCAGGCGATCCGACTGGATGCGTGTCCGCTCAAATCGGACATGGCCGCGCATCTGGCGATGCTCGACGAGGTGCGCCGGCAGAGTTCCGATTTCGACATCCTGCATTTCCATGTCGATCTCATACAGTTTCCGATGTTCGAGGATATTGCCGAGCGCACGCTTACAACGTTGCATGGCCGGCTCGACCTGAAAGATCTTCCCGCTGTTTATGCGCGATGGCCCGATTTTCCGCTCGTTTCGATTTCAAACAATCAGCGCAGGCCGCTGCCCGATGCGAACTGGGCCGCGACGGTGCCGCATGGCATCCCGATGCGAAACTTTGTTTTCTCGCCCTCGCCGAAAGGCGGGTATCTCGCATTCCTCGGGCGAATTTCGCCGGAGAAAGGCCCGGAGCGCGCGATTGCTATTGCGCGTGCGGCAGGACTCCCATTGCGGATCGCGGCCAAGGTAGATCCGGCGGATGTGGTCTATTTTCATCAGACGGTCGAGCCGCTGCTCGACGACCCGCTTGTGGAGTTCGTGGGCGAGATCAAGGAAGAGGACAAATCGGAATTTCTTGGAAATGCGCTTGCGCTGCTCTTTCCGGTGGACTGGCCCGAACCGTTTGGACTTGTACTCATCGAGGCGATGGCGTGCGGCACGCCGGTGATCGCCTGGAATCGCGGTTCGGTTCCGGAAATCGTCGAGGATGGAATTACCGGCTTCGTCGTGAACTCGGAAGGGGAAGCCTTGCGCGCCATCGACCGGCTGAAAACGCTCAACAGATTGCGCGTGCGCCACGTGTGCGAGCGCCGGTTCTCCGCCCGCTCAATGGCCAAGCGTTATCTCGATGTCTATGCCCGCCTCGTCGGCGGCGCGAGCTGCGAAGACGAATTGCAAGACGCGGTCTGATTTCATGTCGGAACCGGCGCCCATCGCCGTAGTGCAGTATCCCGCCGTGGAACCGTTCGACACGGCGGTTGCGGAACGGAAGCAGTTCGTCCTCAAGCAGGGCGACATGTTTCTTGTCGCCGATATTTTCGGCGATGTCGTCGGCGACTCGGACGGGCTTTTCCGCAACGACACGCGTGTTCTCTCGTGTTTCAGACTGTTGCTTGGCGGGTTGCGTCCATCTCTTCTCGGCGGTTCGGTGGGATACGACAACGTGTTCTTCACCGCAAACCTGACCAATCATCCGCTGACTCCGATCGGCGGACAATCCACTCCCGAAGGTGTGATCCATGTCGAGCGTTCCCGGTTTTTGTGGGAACTGCGAATATATGAGTGTGTCATTCTTACGAATTTCAGCGAGCGCAACACGGAAATTGTTCTCTCGTTTCTTTACGGCGCGGATTATCACGACATGTTCGAGGTGCGAGGCAAGCGCCGGCCATCACGCGGACGCCTGCTGTCGCCGCGCGTCGACAAGAATGGCGTGCTTCTCGCGTATGAAGGACTTGATGGCATCGAGCGCACAACCGGCATTGCCTTTGCGCCCGCACCGCAACGCATCGCCGCAGATCGTGCGGAATTTCGGATCACGCTCGAGCCGGGCGAATGTTTCGAACTTCATATTGAAATCGGTCCGGACCTGGCATCGGACCCGGGCCGGGAACGCTATCGTTCCGCAGCCGCCCGGGCGCGCTGGGCAATGCGCAAGGCGCGGCGCATGGGCGCGGCCCTGCGCGCTCCCGGGCGTTTGTTCGACGCGTGGCTCGAACGTTCGCGCGCCGATCTTGCGCTTCTGACGACGCAACTGCCCACGGGTCCGTTTCCCTATGCAGGAATACCCTGGTTCTCCACGCCGTTCGGCCGCGACGCGATAATTACTTCGCTGCAGATTCTCTGGCTCGATCCCGCGCTGGCCCGCGGCGTACTTTCGTTCCTTGCCGCCACTCAGGCGCATGAACGCTCGGCCTTCCAGGATTCCGCGCCCGGCAAGATCATGCACGAAGCCCGCAAGGGCGAGATGACGGCGCTCAAGGAAGTTCCATTCGGTCAGTATTACGGTGCGGTCGATACGACGCCGCTGTTCGTGATGCTTGCCGGCGCCTACGCCGAGCGGACCGCCGATTTCGATTTCATCGGCGAAATTTGGCCTTCGCTCCAGGCTGCCATGTCATGGATCGAAAACGAGCAGGCGAACGACCCGGACGGCTTCGTTTGTTACCGGCCGAACGCCGCCGGTCTGATCAATCAGGCGTGGAAAGACAGCAATGATTCGATCTTTCACGCCGATGGAACGCTGGCCCGCGGGTCGATCGCGGTTGTCGAGGTGCAGGGTTACGCGTTCGCAGCTTTTCGAGCCATGGCCGCGTTGGCTGAAAAGCGGCGAGATTCCCAATCCGCCGCCCGCTGGCGCAAGCGTGCAGTGGCGCTGCGCAATGCCGCCGAGGCACGCTTCTGGATGGATGATCTTTGTTACTATGCAATTGCGCGCGACGGCGATGGCCGTCCATGCCGCGTGCGCGCGTCAAATCCCGGACATTTGCTATTCACGGGCTTGCCGGGCAGCCGCCGCGCCCGGCTGGTATGTGACCAACTGTTGTCGCCCGCACTGAATTCAGGCTGGGGGATTCGCACGCTGGCAAGCGCCACGGTGCGCTACAATCCGATGTCGTATCACAACGGTTCCGTCTGGCCGCATGACGTGGCGATTTGCGCGGCCGGGCTCGGACGATATGGACGTCGCGATTCGGCGGTGCGGCTTCTCGGGGGAATGTTCGAAGCAGCCATTCATTTCGAAATGCGGCTGCCGGAACTGTTCTGCGGTTTCCCCCGAACCCAGGGCGCGCCGCCCATCGCCTATCCCGTGGCGTGTCTCCCGCAAGCCTGGGCGGCCGGCGCGCCTTTCATGATGCTTCAGGCTTCGCTCGGCGTGCGCATCGACGGGCAGAAGCGCGAAATCCATGTGGATCGGCCAGTTCTGCCCAACGGCATTGATCAGGTCGAATTGCGCCACGTGCGCATCGGAGATGTCGCGACCGATATCGTTTTCCAGCGCGTCGGCGAACGGGTCGTTGCTTTCCCGCGCGGCCGGCACGCAAGTTCCATCCCGCTTTTTATCCATGCCTGACGGCGCGCATGTTCAGACCGGAATGGCCGCGTGCTGTTCCAACCGCAACTTCGGGAACTGCCATTCGAGAACTGCGAAGCCGCCGAAAAGAACTAACGTATAGAGAAGATCGCCCTCGAGCGTATTGCGCAGGAAGGGAAGGGCGGCGGTGTAGCAGGCGACGAGCCCCGTAAGCGTGTGCGGATACATGTGATCCAGCGCCCAGACGCCGAAATTCGTGGTGACGAAGAACAGCAGCGAACTCACAATCGCAGCACCGGCGATCGTCGCGGCGGAGCGATGCCGCTGCAGCCAGAGACCGATACAAACGATCAGCGCGAACGTGCCATAGACAATGAACATCATGTCGTGAAAGCCGAGCAGGAGGTCGCTGAGGAACATCGCGCCCAGCGGGACGGCAAAGGCAAGACGCCGGTCGTCCAGCATGGCGCCGCCGAACAGCGCCATCGCCGCCACCGAGGTCATATTTGGCGGATGCGGAATAAGCCGCGATGCCGCCACCGCGAGAATCATGAAAATGACAAGAGTGGATCGCGCCTTCAACATTGCTTGGTCCTTCCGTCTCCGCTCTCCGGCGCCAGGTCGCAGAACCAGAACGAATCCCGGCACACGATCTCGCCGATCGAAAATCGCACGGGCGCGCTGAAGTTCGGCCCGTCGAACACGAAGGTATGAAATTCGCCGTTCTCTCCGCAAGGATCAACCGTGGATGGCAGGTCCGCAAGGAAGGCTTCGTCGATGATCCGGCCCGCGAAAGACGGGTCGAGTTTGGCGGGGTCCACACAAACGACCACCGCCTTGAATCCGAGCCGCAGAAAATCCCCGATCAGCGCGGTCGTGTCCCGGCCCCAGATCGGATAAAGCCCTTCGAGCCCATGCCTGGCGAGCAGCTTTTCGCGGTATGTGCGGATATCGGCAAGAAAAAGATCGCCGAACACGACGGCTTCGATGCCGGCGTCGCGGCCCGCATCGAGCACCGCTCCCGTCGCCCGCTCATACGCCACGTTGTCCGCACCTTTGGGAATCAGCACTTCGCGAATCGGAAGCCCGAGGCTCGCCGCCTGTTGTTCCAGAAGCGCGCGCCTGACGCCATGCATGCTGACGCGATCGTAATCGCGCGTGATCGTTGTCAGCAATGCTTCGACCGCAAGTTCGCCGTTCCGCTGCACTTCATAGAGGGCGAGACAACTATCCTTCCCGCCGCTCCATGAAACGAAAACCGGCCGCTTCATGGATTGCGCCGCGGGCAGCTACGATTTTTTCGGCAGGAGTGCGTCGTCGATCTCGCGTGCGCGGATGGAAGCCGGCCGGCTGCTGATCCGCTCCCAGTATTTCTCGAAGGCCGGACGCCTATCGATCGTGCCGAACTGCATGCCGAATCCGAAATGCGAGCCGACATAGAGATCAGCCGCCGTGAACCGATCTCCCGCAAGATAGTCGCTATGCGCCAGCGCGGCCTCGAGCGCGTTCAGCACCTCTTCATAAGAGCCATAGCCGGCCATGGGTTTTCGTTCCGGCGGCGTCACGAAGCCGAGGAAACGGTTCGTCACCGCGGCTTCGAGCGGTCCGGCGGCAAAGAACAGCCAGCGGTAATAGGGTCCGCGCAGATGGCTGCCGGACGGCGGCGCGAGCCCGGCCTCGGGAAAGGCATCGGCCAGATAGGCGCAGATCGCGGCGACTTCGGTCACCACCGTATCGCCGTGGCGCAGCGCCGGCACCTTGCCCATCGGATTGATCGCCAGATATTCGGGCGCCTTCATCGACGCGGCGTAGTCGAGAATCTCGGTGCGATAGGGTTTCCCGACTTCCTCGAGCATCCAGCGCACGATGCGCCCGCGGGACATCGGGTTCGTGTAAAAGACCAGTTCGTCTGCCATGTCGCTTCCTTTTCTCAGGCCCTCCATCGCCAACGCTTCGGTGGGCATCGCGCCACCCATCCGCGGGACCTGTCCTGCGTGGCGCAAAGCGCGAAGCAGGATGGCTGGGGCGGAAGGATTCGAACCTTCGCATGCCGGAATCAAAATCCGGTGCCTTACCGCTTGGCTACGCCCCAATAGGCGCGGGGCCGCGCGCCGGGGCGCGGACCATACTCAGTCGCTTCCGGCCTTTCAACGCGGGAGCCGGTTGCGGCGCAATGGGGCCGCCTCTATAAGACCGCCTCCCGAGAGGTCCGGAGAGTAGCTCAGCCTGGTAGAGCACCACGTTCGGGACGTGGGGGCCGGAGGTTCGAATCCTCTCTCTCCGACCAGTTACGTTGCCTCGTCAATCGAGCGTGTTGCTTCGCGCGACATTTCCCAGCCAATGCGCGGAGGGTTTCGGCCTTCGCGCCTGTGTCGAGCGGTCCACGGCGACGAGGCCGAATTTCGGGCGGTAGCCCTCGAGCCATTCGTAATTATCAAGCAGCGACCAGTGGATGTAGCCGCGCACGTCCACGCCCTCGGCAATGGCGGCGTGCAAGCCTTCGAGCGCGCGACGCGTATACGCGATGCGGCGTGCATCGTCTTCGGTGCCAATGCCGTTCTCGGTGACGAAGACGGGACAGCCGGTCGCGCGCGCGGCTTTGCGCACGGTGGCATCGAGCGCCTGCGGATAGAACTCATATCCCATCTGCGTGCGCTCGGCGTCCGCCGCCGGAGGCACGTGACCTCTGGGTCCGAAGACAATGCGGGTGTAAGTCTGCACACCCACGAAGTCGTCTCCGCGCACGCTTTCGAGAAACTGGTCTTCGAGCAGTTGCGCGGCTGCGTCGCGCAACAATTCGCCGCCCGGTTCGGCCTGCAGATCGTGAAGCGCAAGCGTCATTCCGACCGGACCGGCAAGGCCTGCCGATTTCAGCGCTTCATATCCCTTGCGATGCGCAGCGATCAGGTTTGGCGCCGCGACGTAACCGTCGCAGGCAAGAAACGGTGCCCAGCGCGCCGGGTCGCCTCCGCAGCGCCGGGCAATTTCCGCAAAGGAATCCGGCGGAGTCCAGGCGCGGCCTTCCGTCGCCACGCGCATTGCGCTGGTCATTACCGCGATGTTTGGTTCGTTGATCGTGCAGGCAAAAGAAATGAGATCGCCGAGCGCGCGTGCCGCCCGTTCGCAATAGCGCGCGAACCGGTCCGCGGATTTCGGCTCCGTCCAGCCGCCGTCGCGGGTGAACCAGAGCGGTGCCGTGAAGTGATGGAAGGTGACGACCGGCACCAGACCGTTTGCGAGGACCGCTGCGATCATCCGTCGATAATGATCGAGAGCCGCGCCGGAAAAGAACCCCTCCTCCGGTTCGATGCGCGCCCATTCGACCGAAAAGCGGTAGGCGCCAAATCCCAGTCCCCTGAGCAGCGCAAGGTCGTGGGGATAGAGGTGATAATGATCGCAGGCGTCGCCGGCCGGTTCCGCGAACCCGCTGTCCGGCACGCGCTCCATCAACCAGAGGTCGCTCGCCCTATTGCCGCCTTCGACCTGGTGGGCGGCGGTCGCCGTACCCCACAGGAAGCCTTCGGGAAACGTCATCGGCATTTCACTTGCCCGCCCTTTGCGACCCTTTATCCTTACTGTCCCGGAACCGGATTTCGAGAATCAACACGTGCAGACGACGGCCGAACCGCCTTATGCCCCGGAGGATCGCCGCGCCGACAGTGCCGGCGAAACGATGCGCACGCAACGCATCATCCTGATCCGCCACGGTCAGCCGGACATCGCGATTTCGCCGCGCGCTTCGCATCACGAGTTCCGCAGCTATATCGACGCCTATGAGGAAGCCGGCCTCGATCCCGCGAGCGCGCCGCCGGAGGAATTGCAGGATCTCCTGAGCGAGCTTTCGCAGGTCTATACGAGCGGGCGCAAGCGGGCGCAGGACAGTGCGCGCGCGCTGGCGCCGAACGCCGAGCTGATCGCCGATCCGTTATTCGCCGAAGCGCCGCTGGCGTCGCCGCCAATTCCGCTCTTGAAGATGAAAGTGCCCAAATGGGCGGTCGTCTCGCGCATCCTCTGGCATGCGGGCTACCACCCCGAGATCGAGAACTACCGCCGCGCCAAGCATCGCGGCGCCGAGGCCGCCGACATCCTCATCGCCCGCGCCAACCGCGACGGCTCAACCGCCCTCGTCGCCCATGGCTATTTCAACCTGATCATCGGCCGCGAACTGCGCCACCGCGGATTCCGCAAGTCCGGCTCGCACCGCGCGAGGTTCTGGAATTCGGTGATTTATACGCGGGAGCAAACGCCCTCCCCTTGAGGGAGGGTCGAAAAATGCGCAGCATTTTTCGGGGAGGGGTGATGTTGCAACAATTGCCGCTGCCGATAGCGCGGCGGAGAGATCACCCCTCCCCGAAATTTTCTTTATCGCTTCGCTCAAAGTAAAATTTCGACCCTCCCTCAAGGGGAGGGTGATACCAACACACTTTCGCGACATGTAGCTGTTACTATTCCCTTGAATGCAGGTAGTCCATGTCGGTAGACACAAACTCGTCGTGGAAACGCGACGTCGCGCGCCAGTTCCGTCAGAATCCGACCGAGGCCGAACGCAAACTCTGGCGCCTGTTGCGCAACAGACGGCTTGCGAATTGGCGCTTTCGCCGGCAGCAACCGATCGGGCCTTATTTCGCCGACTTCTTCTGTCCGGCGGCGAAGCTGGTGATCGAACTGGATGGCAGCCAGCATGCCGATGATGCGCATGTCTTATCAGACGCGCGACGGACTCGCTGGCTGGAATCGCGAGGTTATAAGATGTTGAGGTTCTGGAACGGCGACGTGATGAAGACGCCGGAAGTAGTCATCGAAACGATCTACCGCGCGCTAACATCACCCTCGCGTTGAGGGAGGGTCGAAATTATTCTTCGAGCGCAGCGAGAAGAGGAATTTCGGGAAGGGGTAATGGTTGAAACAACACCCCTCCCAGAATTTTGTTTCGCTGCGCTCACAAATTTCGACCATCCCTCAAGGGGAGGGTCGTAATCACAGCATCGCCGGTATCACCCGATCCGGCGGCTTGTGGCCGTCCGCAAATGTCTTGATGTTGATGATGACCTTTTCGCCCATGTCGATGCGGCCTTCGAGCGTGGCCGAGCCCATATGCGGGAGCAGCAATACGCTTTTCAGCTTGAGCAGTTTCGGATTGACCGCCGGCTCGCGTTCGAACACGTCGAGCCCGGCGCCTGATAATTTGCCCGCTTCAAGCATGCGCGCGAGCGCGTTCTCGTCTATCACTTCGCCGCGCGCGGTGTTGACGATGTAGGCCGTTGGTTTCATCAGTTGCAGCCGCCGCGCCGACAGCAAATGATAGGTCGCCGGCGTATGCGGGCAATTGACGGACACGATGTCCATCCGCGCCAGCATCCGGTCGAGACTCTCCCAGTAGGTGGGCGCCGAGTTCGCGCTCGATCTGCGCATGCACAGGTTTGCGATTGTTTCATGTATACTGTCGCCGAATTACCTGAAACATTTTTGCCAGCGACCGGGCGCGGTGCTCATTCGCTAAACCTGAACACGGTGCCCTGGTTGTATTTGCCGCCCAGCCATGTGGCGCCGATCAGGGAGCGGCCGTCGACGAGAAGATCGCCGATGGGATAAGTGCCGTCCAGGCAGTCCGGGATTCCGCAAAAGGCATGCAGCACTGTCTCCGTGCCGCCGGATAGCGAATACAGCACACCTTCGCCATATTCGCCCTCAGGGCCGCCAAACTCCGCCACGCCGTAAATCATTGTTCCGTCCTTTCCGGCTTTCAGAGTCACGCCGCTCGAGGGGAAATCGCCGTCGGTGCAGTTCGCCCGGCCGCAGAAGGCATAAAGAACTTTCTCCGTCGAATCCGGATGGACTTCGAACACGACGCCACATCCGCCTTCACTGCCGCCACCGAAATTTTCGCAATTCGGATTGAGGTTGCCACCGGTTAGCGTCGTTCCGTAGAGATTGCCGTCGCCGTCCAGAATTACGCCCCACAAAGGACCCTCGCCGTCGGAACAATACTCTTTGGCGCAAAACGAGTAGAGCACCGTCTCCTTGCCGTTGGGGCTCATCTTGAAGACGGTGCCGCAGAAATCCACATCGACGTAAGAGCAGGCGTCGAGATGCGCGCCACCATTCTTGGTAGTGCCGTAAAGATTTCCGTCGCGATCCATGACGAGGCCGCCCCATGGATTTAGGCCATCCACACAGCCATCCTGGGCGCAAAAGCTGTAGAGCGCCTTTTCCTTGCCATCGGGCGAGAGTTTGAAGATCGTCCCGTCCTCTCCGCCCGTGGAGCCACCGCTGGTTGTTTCTCCATAAAGATTGCCCTTGCGGTCCATGACTATCGTACCCGCGGGACCTTGGCCGTCCGCGCAGCCGGCCTTGTTGCAGAAATTATAGAGAACGGTCTCCTTCCCCTTGGGCGTCAGTTTGAACACCGTGCCGCCGTCGTCCTGGGCTCCGCCTTCCAGCGTCGTTCCGATCAGATCGCCGGAGCTGTCGAATATGAGTGGGGAGAGAGGCATATAACCGTCGGGACATGAGGCGTTCTCGCTGCAGAAGGTATACAGCACCTTGTAGCTGCCGTCGGTCCCGAGCCGGAAGACGGTGCCGCAGCCCTCGAAGCAATTCGTCGAACCGCCATTAGATGTCGTGCCGTAAAGATTGCCCAAGGTGTCCGCCACGAGCGACCCAATGGGCTCCTCCCCGTCGGAACAGTTCTGCTTCGCGCAGAATGTATGAAGCACCGAGAATTCCTTCGTGCCAGCGGTCGCGAACGCAACCCCGCCTGAGAGCGCGACGGCGGCGATGCAGATTCCAAAGATATTCTTTGCGAATCTTGACATGCGTGTCCTCCACTCCTTATGAGCTGCACCAAGCGGAGTGTTGCGCGCTGTGCAAATAGCGACGAACTTGCCGCGCCGAACCATCGCCAGTGCCCGCGTTCATGGATGGCCTGCCGGCGCGAAGCTGAAGTTTCGGCTCGGCGAAGGCGGGCCCGGACGACCGCCCGGCCAGGACGCGCGCGGGAGTATGCCCGTTCGACCCACCCCTCACAAAAAACCGGCCGCCCTCCCGGGCGCCGGCCACAGCGATACGCACTGTCAATCTGCCTAGCACGTTTGTTCGGAAAAAGCCAGCCTCTGGCGCGAATTGCGAACAAACCGCTACCGGCCTCGTGGCGACCGCGAAAAAATTGCGCGCCGGTGATTGTTTCATGTATGCTGCGGCCGGATTCTCGCTCTGAAGGGGGTATTCGGATGGTTGACGTGGTGATCCGCCCGCTGCTTGAAGTCGTCGGCGCAGTCGTAGTGATTGTCCTTGCTCTTATCCGAATTCGCGCGTTTGTCAGAACGCGCCGCAATCGAATGCGATAACACAAGATCAATTCCTGCCGGAGGAATTGGGATGACATGGGTGAAGAACTACTGGTCGACGGTTGTCACAATCATTATCGCGAGCATTGCGGTGATTGCGCTAATCGCTATGTTTATGCCGATTGGCTTATTCTGGTGGAACTACAGCGAATTTGAAACGGCCCTTTACAATGAGTTGGGCTTCAACATCTACTGGGCGAAAGTTTTCGCGGTACTTCTAGGTATCGCATTCGCACTGACGCTGCCGATCTCCGCGCGATGGCTGCTTCTCGGGCAGCGGCGCGAAAAGGCAATTGCCGCGGCTGCGTTTGTGTTCGTGACGCCACCAATATTACATGCCTTGTTCGAAACACCCATTAGCCGGACGGGAGCTGCGCAGAGCTGCTATGAATGGACGCAAAACGACCAACTCGTGGTCATACCAGCTGCAAACGGAGAATGCGGCATCGACCCCAACTCTGGCCAACAGCAGCACCTGTTCACACCGGAAGTTGCCGCAATAATGGAACGGATGAAGGAGGGGATACATCCTGAACCAATTGAAACTTGCGTGTCTCAAATAGATTTTTTTGATAGTGTGACTGGCCACCCAAGGGTCTGGTACGAGAGGACTACGGACGGGAAAATTAAACTTTACGACGCAGAAGGTTTCTCCCCGAAGGATGGCAGTTTGTTGCGGCCGGTAACGCCAGACATCGTTAACGAGCTAGTTTCAAACAGGCGTGCAGGTGACGGACCAGCATGCAAGGCGGCCGTTCTCAAGCGGAGTAATTTTTCAATCACGCCTTTAGCTGGATTATCTGTGGCTAGCGCCGATTTCTCTAATCCTTCAATCGCCAGCAGGAACATGCAGATCATTCCCGGCTTCGCCTTTGCCTATAACAATCGATATCCCGGTGCGGTTGGTGGCACCTGGCGCATCACGGCCGCTGGCGGAGGGTTCAGCGGTACCTTCACCGTACTAAAGGATGGACAGTATGTATTGGTCGTTGCGCATCTCACATCGTCCCTGCCGCCAAATCCGGGTTATTCGCCTGTTACTATCTCAGTGAATTCCGAGCCGGTTGTTCAAGGATTTGATCCCAAAAGTCATCATCCTGGAGTTCGTGGCATACTTACGGACCGGTGGCCAATCTTTGCTCACGCCGGAGAAAACACGATAAGTTGGACTTACGGAACAGACGGATTATCGCACTACTGGATTCACAGCATTAAAATTCAGTCCGAATGACGTAGCAACATGTCGAACCAGGCGCGCGCGGGGTTACGGTTAGGGGCGACATGATACATATTAACCATGCGATAATTTGCAATATGTAAACTGTTGCCAGGTTTTTTGGTACCTGCCGCCGTAAAGGCGATCGTAGCGAGAAATAATGCGATTACTCCACTCCGCTCCCTCATGGTGCGTTGTTTAGTGCAAATATCGAGTTATGGCCCGGATCTGTTTGGCCGCCATATGGGGCGTAGCGGCCGTCACTTTCTTTAACCAGATAAAGCAGAAAGACCTTGTTCGCGTTTGGATTGAACGGATCGAAAGAGACCGTCGCCGGGCCGCCCACGGTGATGGTGTGCGCAGGCTGTATTAGCGTCCGTAAATGATGCAAGACGAATTTTGTGACGTGAAAATCACCCTTGAGAACCCTGACGACCTTAAATTTCGTCTCCACGCCAATCGCGGGCACTCCGTGTCGCAGACCGTCGGCATCGACGGACGCTACATCCCAAAAATACGTTTTCTCATTCGTGTCAGTGGTCTTTGTCACCGGCCGGGCGATAACTACGAAATCGGACTCATTGAAAAGCACCCCGGCGGTAAGAACTGGCATGATCCGCGCATGCGTGCCGGGGACAACGAAGAGCAGGAATGCAAGTGCGACAATGCATGTTCTAAGATACTGCAAATCCGCTCCTCCCGGTGGTAATCACAGCATCGCCGGTATCACCCTGTCCGGCGGCTTGTGGCCGTCCGCAAATGTCTTGATGTTGATGATGACTTTCTCGCCCATGTCGATGCGGCCTTCGAGCGTGGCCGAGCCCATATGCGGCAGGAGCAATACGTTCTTCAGCTTGAGCAGTTTCGGATTGACCGCCGGCTCGCGTTCGAACACATCGAGCCCGGCGCCGGAAAGCTTGCCTGATTCGAGCATGCGCGCGAGCGCATTCTCGTCGATGACTTCGCCGCGCGCGGTGTTGACGATGTAGGCCGTCGGTTTCATCAGTTGCAGCCGCCGCGCGGAGAGCAAATGATAGGTCGCCGGCGTATGCGGGCAATTGACGGACACGATGTCCATACGCGCCAGCATCTGGTCGAGACTCTCCCAGTAGGTCGCGCCAAGCTCGCGCTCGATCTGCGCATGCACCGGCTTGCGGTTGTGATAATGAATCTGGAGCCCGAAGGCTTTCGCGCGCCGCGCCACGGCCTGGCCGATGCGGCCCATGCCGATGATCCCGAGCCGCTTGCCCCAGATGCGATGGCCCAGCATCCAGGAAGGCGACCAGCCGCGGAAATGTTCGGCCTTTAGCTCTTCGACGCCTTCGACAAGCCGGCGCGGCACGGCGAGGATCAGCGCCATCGTCATGTCGGCGGTGTCCTCGGTCAGCACCCCCGGCGTGTTGGTCACGGCGATGCCGCGCTCGAGCGCGGTGGCCACGTCGATATGGTCGACGCCGGTGCCGAAATTGGCGATCAGTTTGAGATTGGCGCCCGCCCGCACCAGCACCTTCGAATCGATCCGATCGGTCAGCGTCGGCACCAGCACATCGGCCTTCTGCACCGCTTCGATCAGTTGCGCCTGGTCCATGGGCGCATCGTCGAGATTGAGTTCGGTATCGAACAGCTCGCGCATGCGGGTTTCGATGGCATCGGGAAGCTTGCGCGTGACGATCACGAGCGGTCGTTTGGCGGCCATTTCCCGGGGCTCCCCTCGTGACTGGTTCGAAGCGTCTTTTCGCTCTTACCAGATGGCAACCACAGGGCAAATATAAAGGCCGGATATGGGCTGTTTATGTCGCTGCGCGTAGGGTGTGGCCTTGGAGCGACGATATCGTTTTGTCGCCTCTGGACGACTGCGGGGCGCGGGCCGAAGAGTGCGATCCGGCATTATTTCCAGGGCGGCGGGCGAATTATCTGACACTGGCGCCGAATTGAGGCTCGTGGTTTCGGCTGGCACGATTGAACCGCGGAGGCGCGGAGACGCAGAACCTCATTGGCGAACCGCCGATACGTCGCGGGCTCGGCCAGCGCTTTTTTGTGCGCTTCCCGTCTTCGCCGAAGCGTCGCCGGGCAGGTCGCGCGCGTCATTTATCTCCGCGTCTCTGCGTCTCTGCAGTTCATCTGCATCTCCCCGCGCCACCCCCGGCTTGCGCCTGGCCGCATTCATGCTGCTTGCCGCGTGCGGATTGTCATTGGCCGGCTGCGCCACCCCATCGCCCGAAGCGCTTGCCGCCAATGATCCGTTCGAACCCGCGAACCGCGCGATCTATGCCTTCGATGAGAAGTTCGACAGCCGGGTGCTGCTGCCGATTGCGGGGCTTTATATCAATGGCGTTCCAAAGCGCGTGCGTGTGGGTATCCATAACGTCCTGTCCAACGCCGAAGAGCCGGTAACGATCGCCAACGATCTGCTGCAACTGCGTGTGGAACAGGCGGCGCGCATGACGGGTCGGATGGCGCTCAATTCAACAATCGGAGTTGGCGGTATTGTGGATATTGCCGCGAGACACGGCCTGGCGGAGCAGAAGGCCGATTTCGGCCAGACCCTGAGCCACTACGGTGTGGGCCCGGGACCGTTCCTCGTGCTTCCCATAATCGGCCCCGAGCCGCCGCGCGATCTTGTGGGAGATACGGCTGATCTGTTCGCCGATCCTTTGACCTGGCTGCCCTCCGGATGGCCGCTGCTCGACCGTGTCGGACTAACCGCGGGCGTCCATGTCTGGGAGCCCTATCTCCCCCATGCACGCAACATATTGCTCCGCCGCGTGCTCGAAAAAGGCTCGCTCGATCCCTATGCAACGATGCGCAGCATCTCCCGCCAGCTGCGCGCCGATGAAATCAACGGCGGTGCGGCCACGCTCCCGCCGAACTGATATATATATCAGCGGCCCTGTACATTTGCACCTTCATTGTCATGGCTCGCGAATGCGGGCCACCCAGCTGAAATCTGGCACCTGCATCAAATCATTGCACATATTTTCCCCCTTCCACGCAGGCGTTACCTGGGTGGCCCGCATTCGCGGGCCATGACAAATTTGGCGTTGCGGGTGCTTCCAGGCGGAAAGCAAAAGTTTGTTTGCGATCAATTCAGCTCTTGTGAGCTGCCGCGGATATTTGTTTCAAAGAACCGGCATGGATCCAGCCGTCGCGCGGCGGATTTCCGTCGATCGCGACATGAACATGCATCCAGCTGCCGCTCTGGCCGATCAGCGTCACATCGGATCCGCGCAGGATTGTAGCAATCACATGCGCGTCCGCGGACGGGCCGGCGCGCAGCTTGGCCGCGGAGGCAGTGACCACGGCGTGTGGGAGAACTGGCGCAACGGGCGGCTGAGGCCTGACCGACGCGACCGCCTTTGTCATTCCAATCGGCGAACTGGCGGGCCTGCCGGTCACAAGCGAACTGATCTGCGGATAGAATGTGAATCCAACCACGACAAGCACGGCCAGCGCGGAAGCGAGCACGATGTCGATCGCGAGTCGTCTCTCGGTCTTCTCTTCCCCCGGCGATTGTTCGTGCATCTCCGGCGCGAACTCGATCGAACCCTTGAGGCGTGCATCGCTTTCCCACTGTCTTCGCGCAGCTTCCATGCGGCGGTCTTCTTCCACGCGCCATTCGTCGCGCGCCCGCATGACGGCGGCCTGGATGCGCGTGTTCCATTCCTCGCGCGAGCGGCGCGCCGCCGCGCGGGACTCGGCGAGCTCGGCATCGCGCTCGTCGATGGCAACCTGAAGCGTTGCAAGATCGGCACGAAGCCTTGCCTGTTCTGCTTCCATCGCCGGATCGCGCATAGCCTCGATATTGTTGCGCGCATCCTGAAGCGTGGATTCGGTCTTCTCCAGCCGCGCCCGCGTTTCGGCCAGCGCCACCATGTTGCGCTCCCGCTCCGTGTCGCGCTGGACGCGGATTTCGTTCAATGCCGCTTCCGTGCGTTCGAGACGACCCATCGCCTCGGCCAGCGCGCGCGCGCCGCGTTCGCGCTCGCGAGTCTCGACCTCTGCAAGGCGAACAGCTTCGGCCGCCTTCCAACCTTCTTCCGCTTTCGCCAGGGCGGCTTCGACGTCGCCGCGATTGCGTTCTCTTTCGCGTCCCACGGCCACCTTGGCTTCAGCGAGTTCGGCCTCGCGATCGGCAAGATTTTCCCGCGTCATGGCAAATTCGGCGCGCAGCCGTTTCAGGTCGGCGCCTTCGCGTCGGTCCTGCGCCGCATTGGCCGCGTTGCGGGCCTCGGCAAGAGCGGCTTCGGCCCCTTCGAGGCGAATGGTCGCTTGTTTGAAGAGGCGGTCGGACTGGGTTTTCCACTCCGCCTTTGCTTCCGCGAGCCGCGCCGCTTCCTGTGCCGCCCATTCTTCCTTCTCCTGGGCAAGCTTGTGTTCGAATTCCCGGCTGAAGCGTGCGCGCGTGTCGTCAGCCGCCGTTTGCATTTCGGCAAGCTCCGCGCTTCGTTGCGAGAGTTTCGCTTCGGCGTCGGCGAGCGCAGCCTTCAGACGGCGGGCTTCGGAATCGTCCCGTTTCTCGCGCGCGGACTTGACCTCCGCCTGTGCTTTGGCAAGTGCCGCTTCGCTGCGCTGCAGCCGCGCGGAAACGTCCGCGATGATCCGGGTGGATTGCTCGCTCCAGCGCGATTCTGCGGCGGCCAGACGTTTGGCTTCGTCTTTCATCCAGGCGGCTTCGGCTTTGCCGAGCGCGGCAGCAAGTTCCTCCCCGCGCTTCACCGCCTGATCGGCAGCGTTCTTTGCCTCGGCAATTTCCTTCTCGCGCAAGCCGATCGTTTGATGAGCTGCCGACAGTTCGGCACGCAGACGTCTGGACTCAGCGGTTTCGGTTTTGCCGATTGTTGCGGTGAGTTCTTCATTTCGTTTCACCAGCTGGCCCGCAGCGGCTTTCGTCTCGGCGATTTCCTTTTCGCGCATGGCGACTGTTTGGAGAGCAGTCGAAAGTTCGGCGCGCAGACGTTTGAATTCGGCGGTTTCGGCTTTACTGGCCGCCGCGGCGAGTTCTTCATTGCGCCGGACCGCCTGGTCGGCGGCGGCTTTTGCCTCGGCAATTTCCTTCGCGCGCGCCGCGAGTGTCTGGTGAGCAGTCGAAAGTTCGGCGCGCAGGCGTTTGGTTTCGGCGGTGTCCGGTCGTTCCCGTGCCGATTTTGCTTCGGCGCGGGCGAAGTCAAGCTCTGTTTCGGTCTCTTCGATGCGCCGTGCCAGTTCTGCAACCGTACGATCGGAGAATTCTTTCCACGCGGCTTCCGCCGTGGCGAGGCGTTTGTCTTCGGCAGCCTTCCATTTCAGTTCGGCCTGGGACAGGGCCGCCGCGAGTTCGCGTTGCGCCTGCTCGCGCGCCTCTGCCGCCGCGGCCGCTTGCGCTTCCACGGCCCGCTTCTCGCGTTCGGCAACCGCGACGCGCATATTGCCGATTTCATCCTGAACGCGGCGCAGTTCGGTTTCGTTGGATGCGCTTGAAGCAATTCGGCTGCGCGCCTCGACGAGCTCCGTCTCGAACTTCTTGAGTTGGGCCGTTTCCTTTGCAAGCGCCCGCGCGAATTGCTCCCGCCATCGCGCTTCGGCGTCGGCGAGCCGCGCGGCCTCCGCGCTCTTCCATGCTTCCTCCGCCCGCGACAATCGGGCTTCGGCGTCGCTCTCCCAGCGTTTGCGCGCCTGGTCGAAGCGTTCTTGGGCGCGCGCGTCGGCCTTTGTGATGCGATCGCGCATTTCGGCCTGCCAGGCCGTGCGCCTTTCCTCGAGAGCCGACGCCGCCTCGGTGGCAGCTTCGTTCAGGCGCTCTTCGAGCTCGGCATCGAAGGATTTCCGCGATCCGTCGAATTCGGATTGGAGCATGCGCAGCGCAGTTTTCATCTTCGCAAGCTCGCTGCGCAGGTTGCGCACTTCGTCACGTTGTGCAGCGCTTTCCTTGCCGTCTCCGGTTTCCACATCCGCGTCACCGGGCAGAACCGGATAGTCGAGTACAGACAGCGTGGCGCCATTGTCGCTGTCCAGGCCAATGACCCGAATGGTCAGCGTCGGCGTCTCGGTTGCACCCTTGGGCGGGAGATATTCGAGCCCTTCGATCTCGTCGCGGGTGAGCGACCAGGAGCCATCGCCATTGTTGCGGCCGCGCGACAGGCGGGCCCGGTGCGGCATCCGCTCGATCCTGAGCGTCACGCGACGGTCCCGCCCATAGGGCAGAAGCAGTGGCGTCAACTCGAGCGGGATACCGTCCGAAACGGCTGCTGCAGCGTGCGCTCTCATGCGCGTTCCGTTGTCCAAACGATTTCCCGGCGGCCGGGCCGGTCCGTGGCCGCCGCGCGCATTGTTCACGCTCCAGGTAAACCAATCGTTCGCTGCCGGCCGTTGTCTTGCTGTAGGGCCGGGCCGCCTTGTGCTTTCGGGAGCGGATTAAGGTAAGCTCGACGCTCTTTCCGAAGGGGAAATCCGATCCATGTCGAGGCGTGTCCTCTTCGCGGCCGCGGCTGTCGCATTGTCCGGGTGCGGCGGATATCTGGACCAGCACCCCGCGAATGTCCGGCCCGAAGGCGAGGCGGTCGCCGCTGCGCTGAAGCAGCCGAATCAGGTCGCCGTCGCGGAAGCTCAGATTCCTGCGGAAACAACGGAGCCAGCCCCGCTCGTCTCATCTCCTCCTGTTCGACAGAGCACACCGACGCCGCCCCCAGCGACATCTCAGCCATCGCCTCCCGCGTCGCAATCTGTTGAACAGACGGAGCCTGTCATCGCGCAGGCTGCTCCGACATCACCGCCAGCAAGCGCGCCTCAATCTCCACCTCGGCAAACGCCTCCGCCGCCGCCGGTCCGGCAAACAGCGCCTGCGATTGTGGAAACTGCACCGCCGCCAGCGCCGCCCTCGGCCCTGCCAGAGCCGGTTGAACAACCGCCCGTCATCGCAGAAGCGCCGCCACCGCCCGTTGTAGCGCCGACGCCTCCTCCGCCGCCGGTCGAGCGAACAGCGCCTGCGATTGTGGAAACTGCACCGCCGCCAGCGCCGCCCTCGGCCCCGCC
>Ga0335074_10001314_pt1 | contig 33789 bp, 34 predicted proteins | sample Lox_Sample_23_FD_206715 | JGI IMG/M metagenome (GOLD analysis project Ga0335074, IMG submission 206715) | Soil microbial communities from Loxahatchee National Wildlife Refuge, Florida, United States - Lox_Sample_2.3 | ecosystem: Environmental > Terrestrial > Soil > Wetlands | place: USA... | reverse complement strand
GCGGGGGCTGTCCTGCTGGTCGGTGCCCTCTTGTTCCTGGTGGATGGCTGCGGGTTCGTCGTCGCCGTTGCCGTGCGGGTCGTCCATGTTGTCGTAGCAGGCGGCGACCTGGGCGGGGAGGAGCGGCAGCCGGGCCATGGAGGGCGGGGCGCCGGCGGTGATGACCTGGCGGAGCAGGGCGGCCATCGTGTAGGCGGGGGTGCCGTGCAGTGCCCGGTCGAGCGCGAGGTTGGCCAGGACGCCCCGGTTGCCGGCCATGCGGTGGCCGCCGGTTATCACGGCGGGCGGCTGCCGCGTGCTGCGGTCGCGTGCGGCAGCCGCCTTGCGGCTTCTACCTGTCCGTCTGGACGGTTGCGAGCTGCTGCCTGGCTCAGTGCCGCTGGCTGGCGCGCTCGTCCATGATGGCTAGCGCTCGTTCGCGGGACAGGTCGTAGCGGCCGTTGCAGGCGACCCACTGCCCGCCCTGGTAGGCGGGATCGAACCGGGTGGACCAGACGATGTGCTGGCGGCCGGGTTCACGGGACCGGTCGGCGCACACGACGTGCCACTGGCTGGGCAGTTCAGCGGGCCGGGCGCGGCGTGCCCGGGACGCGACGACCGGCAGGCCGTTGATGAACTCCGGCCGCTGCGTGCCCGCGGCCTCGGCGGCGGTGGCGATGACCTGGCTGGCGCTGGTGACCAGGACGGCGTCCTGGTCGCGGATGAGGGTGTGGCAGCCTGCGGACTGGGGTGAGGTGACCGGGCCGGGCACGGCCATCACCGGCCTGCCCAGGCCGGCCGCGTGCCGCGCGATGGTGAGTGCCCCGCTGTGCTCTCCTGCCTCGATGACCACGGTGGCCGTGGACAGCGCGGCCAGGACCCGGCTGCGTGCCTGGAACCGGGTCCGGGTGGGGCGGGTGCCGGGCGGCCATTCGCTGGCCAGGACGCCGCTGCCGGCGATGCCGGCGCACAGGCCGGCGTGCCCGGCCGGGTACGGCTGGTCCGCGCCGCCGGCCAGCACGGCAACGCTCACCCCGCCCGCGGTGAGCGCGCCCCGGTGCGCGGCCGCGTCGATGCCGTAGGCGGCGCCGGAGACGGTCACCCAGCCGTGCCCGGCCAGGTCCTGGGCGACCTGCCCGGCGACATGCGCGCCGTAGCCGGTGGCGGCCCGGGACCCGGTCACCGTCACCGCCCGGCGTGCGCAGGCCCGCAGGTCACCGGTGCCGTGCAGCCACAGCGCGTACGGCCGCGCACCGCCCAGGTCATCCAGCCTGGACGGCCATTCGGGGTCGCCCGGGCAGGCCACCCGCAGGCCGCGGTCACGGCACAGGCCGGGGATCGTGTCCTGGGCAGGGAGTTCCGGCAGCCGGGCCTGCCATCGCCGCACCGCCTGGTCCACGGCGGCGAGGTCAGCTTCGCTGCGGGCCTGGTACGCCGCGGGGACGGTCCCGGCCCGGATCCCGGTGAGGACCACGGCCGGGCCGCACACGTCAAGCAGGGTGACGAGCTGCGGGTCGGCGGGTTCGGCCAGCCAGGTCAGCGCCGCGCGGGCCAGCCGGTCCCGGTCCCAGATCCCGGTCATTGCGCCACCCCCAGCCGCAGCCGCAGCGCGTGCTCGCATTCCTCGCGGCCCGGACGTTCTTTGCCTGCTAGGTCGGCGAGTGTCCACGCCACCTGGATGACCGACGCGGCGCCCCGCTGGCTGATCTGGCCCTGTTCGATGGCCCGCTCGACCGCGGGCAGCGCGTCCGGGGACGGCGTCCAGTCGCGGCGCAGCCCGGACGCGGGGACCTGGGCGTTGACCCGCCACGGGGTCCCGGCCAGGCGCCGCACCGCCCGGTCCCGGGCAGCCAGCACCCGCACGGCGACTGCCGCGCTGGATTCCGGGGGACCGGCTAGCACGTCCGGCTCTGGCGAGTCTGCGGGATGTACCGCGGCCTTGACCTCGATCCGGTCCAGCAGCGGCCCGGATAGCCGTCCCAGGTACCGGCGCCGAGCAGCGGGACTGCATGCGCATTCAGCGCGTGGCGTGGCCGCGCACGCGCACGGGCGCGCGGTCACGATGAGGGTGAACCGGGCCGGCAGCGTGACCGCGACGCCGCGCCGGGCCACGGTGACCTGGCCGGTTTCCAGCGGCTGCCGCAGCGCGTCCAGCATGTCGCGGCTGAACTCGGGTGCCTGGTCCAGGACCAGCACGCCGTGGTGCGCGAGCGAGACCGCGCCCGGGCGCGGTGACGGCCCGCCGGTCCCGGTGATCGTCGCCATACTCGACGCGGGGTCCACGGTGACGAACGGCGGGCGTGTGACCAGCCCGTCGTCCGGCGTCGGCAGCCCGGCGGCGGACCGGATAGCGGCGGCCTCCAGCGCCTGATCACGGTCCAGCGGCGGCAGGATGCCCGGCAGCCGCCCGGCCAGCAGCAGCGCACCGGACCCCGGCCCGATCAGGGACAGGTGATGGCCGCCGGCCGCGCTGACCTCCAGGGCCCGCCGCGCCTGCGGCTGCCCGGGCACATCCGCCAGATCCGGCAGAATGCCGTCCGGCACCTGGGCCCCGGCCGGGGCAGCGGCCTGCGGCGGCATCTCCCGGATCAGCGCGGGGTCACCGGTACGCAGCCACCCGCACACGGCGGCTAGCCGGCCGGCTCCGACGACCCGCACACCGGGCACCAGCGCCGCGCCGGGCATATCAGCCTCGGCGACGACCACGGTGCCGATCCCGGCGCCGGCCGCGGCGATGACTGCGGGCACGACACCAGGCACCGGACGAAGGTGCCCGTCCAGGCCGAGCTCCGCGAGGAACATGACCCCGGCGGCCGCATCCGCCGGCACGGCGCCGTTCGCGGCCAGCACCGTGACCGCGATCGCCAGGTCACAGGCACCACCGGGCTTGGGCAGCGACGCCGGCTGCAGACTGGCGGTGATCCGCCGGGCGGGCCAGGTCTCGGCGCTGTTGATGATCGCGGCGCGGACCCGGTCCCTGGTCTCGCGCAGCGCCGTCTCCGGCAGCCCGGCCAGGGCCATCCCGGGCGGGCCGTTGCTGATGCCGGCGTCGACGGTCACGATGTGGCCGGTGATCCCGGTCAGCGCGGCAGAGTGAACGCGGGCGGAACCCATCGCTAGCCCACCCCCTTGACGTGCTCGATCGTGTACCCGCCGGTGCCCTCGTAGCTCACCACGGCCACGTCGGCCCGGACCTGGTCGTACCGGACTGCGTGCTCCTGCATCCATCGCACCGCCAGGCGGCGCAGCAGCCGGACTTTCTGTTCCGACAGATGCGCGGGGTCGCCGTTGACGCGCGGCCGGCGGACCCGTACCGCGCAGGCGACGAACACGCCCTGGTCGGCCGCGACAAGGTCGAGGTCCCCGAAGCTGTACCGCCACCGCTGATCCAGGACCTGCAGGCCACGCGACTCCAGATGGCCGCGGACGAGGTTTACCGGATGCTCGCGGCTGAATGTGCTGGTCACAACATGCTCCTTGAATGAACAAGGCCCGCTCCGGCGTTGCGGAGCGGGCCACGGGCTGGAATGGCAGGGACCAGTGGTCAGTCCCACGGCGGGCCGGCTGCTTCCTGCAGCAGCGAGACGGTCCCGGACACGGTGAGCGCCCCGGCGCGCAGCTGGGTGAACGCACGCAGGTAGCTGGCTACCTCACAGTGCTCACCGGCGAAGCTGCCGCGCCCGCCGAGCCCTGGCACGAACACCACCGCCAGGTCCCCGCCGAACCGCAGCAGGGAGAACGACGTGCAGCCCGACGCCGCATGCGCCCCGGCGGTGAACGGCAGCACCTGCACCGTGACTGCGGGGTTGGCTGCGGCCAGCCCGGCCAGGTAGTCCAGCTGCACGGCCATCACTTCAGGGCCGCCGACCTGCTGGCGGACAGCGGCCTCGCCCAGAACGACGCTGACCTGCCGGTTCCCATCCAGGAGCAGATGCTGCCGCTCCTCGACTGCGGACACCGCTCGCTCAGCGTGATCGCCGGGCGGTGACCCGAGCCCGGTCTCCGCGATGACGCGTGCGTACTGCGGCGTCCGCAGCAGCGACGGCACCGCGTGCGCGTCATAAATCATGATCTCCGCAGCGGGCGGTTCCAGGCCGTAATACTCCGCGGCCTCTCCCGGCAGCACCGCGGTGTACTCCTGCAGCCAGGCCGGGCGGTCGCCGCGGCGGGCGAGGTGCTGCAGGGTCTCCTGTTCGGCGTCCGGGACGCCGTACTCGGTGAGCAGCTCGCGCAGTTCCTTGGGCCGGATGCCGCGCACGCCGGTCTCGATCCTGGAGAGCTTCGACCTGTCGCACTCCAGCACGGCGGCTGACTGCTCCAGGGTGTAGCTGAGGTTCTCCCGGTACCGGCGCAACGCGCCGCCCACCAGGCGGAGCCGGATCGGTGATGATGTCGCCACAAGGGGGTCCTGCCTTTCGCGAAGTCGTGACATGGCGGGCGGCGCGGTGCCTCCCGCCAGGCCCGGACAGCGCCACGGCGGGCCGGACGCAACCCCGGCGGCCCGGCCGGGCAAGATGTTTTCCCCGCGCGGAAGGAAAGCGCCGGCGAAGCCGGCACCACACGGCTATCCCGCGCGGGTAGGAAAAGATCTCTGCCCGGACCGGTGCCCTTACCGCCGGGGTTGCGGCCCCAAGGCCCGCCGTTGCGCTACGTTGGCCAGCGGGGAGGACCAGCCGCCCGCACTGATACGCTCAGACCCAGCCCTGGCGGTCTCAAAAGGACCGGTCAGTAATGCCTGAACAGCCAGAACGCCTCCTTCGGCCCGCCGACGGCATGCTGACCGCCGATGACATGCCCGAGTACCTGTTCCGCCGCACCCGCGGCGTCGTCGGCCTGCTCCGCCGCCTCATCGAGGACGGCTGCGCCAGGGCAATCGCCACCGGCGAGGAACGGCTCACCCGCGAGCTGCTGGACGGCACCCCCGTCCGCCTGGGCAACCTCGACGACCTCGACCCGGACGCGGGCGAGGTCCCCGACATACCCTCCGGCACTGCCCCGCCCCTGCGGCCGAAGAAGGAACGCAGGCCCCGCAACACGGTCTTCGACGACCGCGGCAGCAGGCAGGCCCGGTGAGCAGCCGTCCCCTCGGCCGCAGCCTCGACCCGCTGCCCGGCGAGTCCCTGAACGGGTTCCTGCTCCGCCTGTCCCGTCGCCTGCGCCTGTCACCCGTCCGGCTGGCCCGCCTGGCCGCAATCATAAGCTCCTCCGGCACCAGCCTCTCGCGAAGGCTCCTGCTCGACCTGGACACCGGCAGCTTCGCCGCGTTCGCCCGGCTCTCCGGTCCCGAGGCAGCCGAACTGACCCTGACACCCTGGGCCAGCCGTTACCCGCCGATCGCCCGGTCGCTCCGGGCCACCGGACTACGGCCGCAGGCCGACGACTGGCTGTTCACCCCCGGGATCCGCTACTGCCCCCGCTGCCTGGCGGGCGACGGCAGCGACGTCCAGGATTAGCTCGGCGGATGCTGGAAACTCGCCTGGCAGCCCCCGGTCACGTTCGCCTGCCCGGATCACGGAATCCCGCTCCGGCAAGGGTGCCCGCAGGAACACCCGGCCGTCCAGGACCGCACGCTGCTGATCAGCCAGGTCAGCGACGACGGCCTTCACCCGGCCCAGTGCCGCCGTCCCCGGCCTGGTGCCGCTACCAGGGGACGAAAGAAACAGTCCTGCGGGCAACGGCTCGACGACCAGCACTGCGGTCCGCAGGCGGAGCCCGCTCAGCTTCCTTCTGGAGCACTCGCGCTCCAAGAACGCATCCTCGCCATGCCCGGCTCCGGCTATCCGGCCCGGGGCGCCGCCTCCTACTTCACCGACCTGCGCGTCATCACGGCGATGCTCTGCATTGCCTGGCCCGCGTCCAGGAACTTCACCGCGGCGGCCGCGCAGGCGCTGATCAGTCAGCATGCCGGGGAACCGGGTGCGGGGACCCGGCCTCCGAGGACACCCGCTGGCCGCGGCCGGGCTACTGACCGCAGCAGCATCCGTGATCGAGGATCCGGGCCAGCAGGAAGCGCTGGTGCAGATCCTGCGCGACTCCGGGGACGGCCGGCCCAGCAGGACCCCCTGGGCCGGCGTCCTCGATCGCCACGGCCGCTCGTGCTCGCGGCAGCTCCGGGAAGCACTCGAACCCGCCGCCCGCGCTTACCGGAGGGTCAGCGGACCGCACAGCCCAAGGCCCCCGCCCGCCGCGGCGGCCACGGACCCGAGGTCATACCCGCCCTCCTAGAGCAGCGCTGGTATGACCAGCACCTGGCCCGGCTCGGCTGCCAGATGCCGGTGAACATGCGCCGGGCGGGCTCCGTCGTGCTCGTCCAGTGGGCGGTCGGCGGGTCCATGGGCGATGCCGCCAAATACCTCGGCATCCGCATCGCCCGGTCATCGGGCCAGCACTCGTTCGCCCCTGACCTGGCCCGGTGGCTCGGCGAGCACGGCGAGGAAGGCTTCACCTCAGCGCTGCACGACCTCGCAGCCCGGCTGGACGCCGACGCGCCCATGCTCGTCAACTACCACCGCCGGCGGCAGGCCATGCAGGGATGGTGCCTGGACCCGGACACATGGCAAGACATCGCAGACCGCCTGCCGCCGACACCAGGGCCGTTCCGGCCGATCATGGACGACCGGAAACGGCAGGAAGCCTCCGCGTTCACCTGGGCACACGTCACCCAGGGCGAGCCCCGGTTCGCACCCCGCCCGATCGAGGCAAGCCAGCCCGAGCCGGTCCGCAAGGACTGGAAGCTGGCCGTTACCTGGGGGCTGTACTGCCAGGTATACCGTCTCGCCCGCTCGGCAATGATGCTGGCCGACCATGGCATGGACCAGGAGGGCCTCGTGCTGGTCCGGGTCATGCTGGAGCACACCATCATGCTGCACTGGATCGTTGAGCGGGGCGACGACGGGATCGACGCCATGCAGGCCAACCAGTCGAAGCAGGTGAAGAGGACCTTCGACAGGGCCAGGGGCACCGCGATGGAGGTGCCGGAGGCGATCGCCGGGGAGATCACCGCCAGCTTCGACGGAGTCGACGTGACGAAGGCCGTCGGCAACTTCAGCGACATCTGCGGGGAGGTCGGCTGCGGCGACCTGTACTGGGGTCTACGGGATCCTGAGCCAGTCGGTCCACCCGTCAATGTCCACGAGCAACGCCTACATCGATCCGGAGTCCGGTGCCCTTCGGCTCACGCCGCGCCTCGAGCGGCGGCCACGCTAGACCGCTCGCTTATGCGCCGCTAGGTGACTCGCCTGTTAGCATCTCGCAAAACGGAAACTCAATCGCTGCAGGGGTTCCTCACTGGTAGCATCACGGATAGGGACGTTCGCCTTACAAGCGAGGGGTCACTGGTTCGAACCCAGTTGCGCCCACCAGATCGTCCACGTTCGAACCTCGGACCCCACACACTGTGGGGTCCTTTGTTTCCCGAGGCAGCCGTCCTGTCGGCCGTTCCACCGGCGGCCACAGGTCCTCTTCGGCAGCGGGTACGCCTGTCAGCTCCAAGCCTGCCGTGTCCAGGCTGAAGCCTCCTGCCTCACGGAAGTATGTCGCACCCTCACCAAGGCCGAGTGTCGCTACTGGCAAGGTCTCCGATCGTCGTTCTTCCTGTATCGCCGTTGCCAGCTCGGCCTGGCGAGTACGGGGAAAACCCTGATCACCTGGCAGCGCGGCCAGTCCGGGCACACCCTGTCCGCCGCCCACGCCACTACCGCGCCGGTCAAGGGTCCGGATGGCCCGGCACTTCGAAGGCCCGGACGAGGCCCGTTCGCCTCCTCTGCCACCCGCGCCCGCCAGATCGCCGGACTGGGAACAGCACCGGCCCGCACCCAGGCAGGAGACTGACCGCCATGCCCGACCTCGCCCACCGCGCCGAGCAGGCACTGCTCGGCGCCCTCACAACCTGCGGCGGCGACTTCACTATCCGCACGCTCTCGTTCGGAGGCGTCAGGTATTACGGCCCGGTAACGGGATCGCGGATCACTCCCCGGTTTCGCTGTACGTGATCTCTCATGTCGGATAAGTGTTCCCCGTCGGAGTTAAGGGGAGACAGTGAACACCAATGTCGCGACCATCATCGTCGCTTTTATCGGCCTGGCCGGCACGATAACCGCCGCGCTCATCGCCAGGCCGCGCGACGCTCCGAAGCCTCAGCCCGAACCCCCGTCCCAGGCGCACCCGATGGTCTCCCCGCCGGAGGGTGGCGGGTACCTGCCGCCTCCGCCTCCGCCGCCCGCCAGGACCCCGCTCAAGATCTCACGGTCGCTCTGGTGGGGCTTGGCAGGAATATTCCTCTGGCTAATTCCGATCCTCGGCTACATCGTTACGCTGCCCGGCTTGTTCACCGCGATCCGGGATGTCCGCTCGCCCGGTACCCGGCGATATGCCGTGGCCGGCCTCATTCTTTGCGTCACCGCCTTCACGCTGACAATCATCAATTCGGCAGCAGGCGCGTACCTGGTTGCGAACTCCATCAGCGGGAAACACGCCGGGCCAAATCCTGTCCCCGCTACCTCGCCATCCTCCAGCCTCAGTGCCCCGCCATCCTCCAGCCTCAGTGCCCCGCCGGACTCCAGCGCGCCGTCCCGGCCGCCGAGCACGCCCGGTCCGGGCAATGCGAACCCTGGCCAGATCCCGTTCACCCCCGGCGCGCTGCTGCCGGGCAGCTTCACCGACTCCGATGGGGAGCACTTCACCCTGAGCAGCGCGGGCCCGGAGTCATGTATCACCCGATCTCAGAACGCCACCGCTCAGAACATTCTCACCCAGTACCAGTGCGTCAGCCAGATGGCTGGCAGCTACGTCAACGACGCCGGCACGATCCTGGTTTCCGTCGAGGTCATGCCGCTGGCCGACGAGAGCACTGCACAGCAGGTCGACAGCGCCATGGCGCAGGCGGTGGACGACGGTGACCTCTTCTCGGGTGACCTGGGCTTCTGGTGCCCGACGAGCGGCACAGGGGCGGTTTGCGATAGCAGCTATTTCAGCGCGGCTACCAAGGAGGGCGAATTCACCTACAGCTACCGGTATTTCCTCAACGCTGACGCGGTCTGGATCAACCTGAGTCAGGACACAAGTCCCAGTGCCGAGGATCCGCTGCAGGCCGCAGCGGACGCAGCCGAGCTCGCGGCCGGGCCGGAAAACTATTCCATGCAAAGCTGACGAGGGCGGCCGGTTCCGCTGCCGACACGACGGCGGGTACCCGGGGACCCGGGGCGTCGCTTAGCTTATTTTTGTTACGCTGCGGTGCTGATCTTCTCCCTGGTCAGGACGGGGTTGGCGAGTTTGATGGTGGCTGGGGCGTCATGCCTGGTGCCGTGCTGGCCGGGTTTCCTGGCCGGGTATGAGTTGTGCCGGGCTCGCTGACGGCGCGCGGGCAGGTGCGCTCGCGTCGTGTGCTGAGGTGCCCCGGGCTGGTGACCTCGGCGAAGATATCGGGACATGATGCCACGGCCCGTGCTCGTCCGCAGCCTCCAGCTCCATCGGCTGGCTGGAGAACCCAGTGATGCCGGCGTCGAAGTCCAGCAGGGTTAGCCACTTCTCCTCCAGGTGGCTCTCGAACTCCACCAGCTCGCCCGTGGTCGCCGCCCAGTACCGGCCCGACGGGTGCGCGATGTCCCGGTAGGCCGGGATGTTGCGGGCCATCCGACCGTTCTCGAACGGGATCGCCGCCGCCTCCGCCAAGCCGACATAGTGCTCGTCTCCGTCGGCATCGATATAGCGGACCATGGCGAACCGCCCGCGGGGACACAGGTCAGGCGCTACGGCTTGCGCGCGATAACGATCAGCTCGGGCGCGGCGACGGAGGGAGGCGCTTGGTCCCAGTCGCCATAGACTCTGTCGATCTTGAAGCCGACGTGCTCAAGGCCTGCGCGCAGGGTCTGCTCGTCCCGGAAGGCGAGGACGTCGCGGGTAACGGTGGTTTCGCCGGTGTGCAGGTTGCGGTCGAACGTGTCGTAGCTGACCAGGGGGAGGTCGACGACGGCGGTCTCGTGCCAGAACTCGACTGGTCCCGCGGGGGTTTCGACGACGCGCAGGGTCAGCTCCCGGGTCCACGCCTCCCACTTCCTGGCGCCCGGGTTGCGTGACTCGAAGGCCAGCAGCCCGCCCGGTGCGAGCGCCCGGTGCAGGTCCCTCAGCGCGGCCAGCCAGGCCTCGTCTTCGGTGAAGACCTGCGCCACGTGCCCCGACATCACCGCGAAGTCGGCCGATTCAGGGTCGATGACGTCGCTGTAGCCGGACCGCCAGTCGATGCGGCCCTGCGGGTCCCTGGAGCGGGCGACCCTGAGCATGTCAGGATCGGGATCGACCCCGGTCACGCTCGCGCCGCCGGCTGCGAGCATCCGCGCCAGCGTGCCCGTTCCGCAGCCGAGGTCGACGGCACGAGACACGCCGGCGGACGCAGCGAGCGCGGCGTAGAACCGGTAGTCATCGTCGGCAGGGTTCAGCTCGTCGTACGCCGCCTGGAAATCAAAGCCCACCCGCGCAGTCAACCGGCCGCGCAGCCGGCTCTGCAACCAGTTTTCCGTGAGCGATCGCGTGCATGAAGCTCCAGGCCAGGGATTGACTGTCCCTCGGCCGACGGCGGTGCCTCGTCCGGGCTGCCCGTAAGCCGTTCCCGCTCAGTGGTCTGCTCTGAAATGCGAGGCACTTGCTCCAAAAGTGCTCCAAAGAACCTCGAACACTCTAAAGATCAGCGCTGTCCTACATGTGGTTACCTGGCCGTCCGGCCCAGCAAGTTCGGCGATCAAAGCGGCGTTATAGCCGCCCGGGCCCCACCTCAAGGACACGCATGCCCGGCTCGATTCCGGCCGGCTCCAGCATCATCGCCCGGATGTTCGGCGCGGATATCACGCTGAGCAGCTACCGGGCCAGACACGATCACGGCCTCATCACGCAGCGCGCGCACCATGGCCCGCGCGCATCTGCTCTGCCTGGCCGGAACCGGTCATGGTCACAGCCTGGTTCATGCGGTGCTCCTTTAGCACTCGTCCGGACTGGTGAAAGTCCCTGCACGTAGCGTAAGCGCATCGGCAGCCGGCCGTGCATACCCGCAGCGCATAGTCGTATGCGAACAATGCATACGCCGTCGGGCGCATCATCCCGCCGCGCGCTGACCATAGCGGCCCGCTGTACCACGCGGCCCTGGGAAGATAAGGGCACGACTCCGGCTAAGCAAGGAAGGGCCATGTCCGCCGGGAGCGATGTGACGCTGCGGACCCTCGACGGCCTGCACTTGGCGGGCACCGAAAGCTTGCGCTTCTGCCTCGGTAGCCTGGCGGATCTATGTGTTGGATGGTATACGGCCCGGAAAAGCGGAACTGAATTCCGCGACGAGAAATATGCTCTTAAAGTACAGGTGACCGCCAGAAAGGCTCGGTTGCAATTTGCCTCAGCCGCACGGGATCACGTATATGGATAGTTGGTTACCGTGCCACCAGTGGCATCCGCTCATCGGCAGATGAGTGTGGGACAAGCGGCAGCCAACGACCTTGAGACGCGGGATTCGGCGCGAAGCGACGGAACGTTCGTTCTCGCGCACCGGTTGCCCGGCGCTGAAGAATCCGATGTAGGCGGCGTTCACGACGCCGATGAAGAACAGGGCAGTCCGGGCGGTTGTGATGGTGGTGGTGCCGGGTCTGGTGGGCGAGGTGCGGGGGCCGGGTGGGAGAAACTCCGCGCTGAACACGGAACTGGGTGCTGGCGCCTGGCTGCGGGCAGGCGGGGCCCGGAACGGCGGCTGCGGCCTAGCCGGCCGGGGCCGCGGTCAGCAGCCGGCCGCGGGTGCAGGCGCTGGCCATCGCCCGCGGATGGGCGTTGTCCAGCTTGATATGGCAGGCCATCAGCCTTGCCGCAGTCCCCAGGTACTCCGGCGCCCCGGCCAGTTCGCCGGGAAGGACCTGGATAGTGAACGCGTCCTGGTCAAGCCGCACGATGGTGGCGATGGCCCCGGTGCGCAGCCAGGCGGCCGAGCGGCGGGCAGCGCGGAGCCAGCCCCGCACGGTGCTATCCGGGACGGCCAGCTCGCGGGCGATCGGCCGGTGCCCGGACCCGGAGGCGCACCGGGCAGGGCCCTTGCCGGTCAGGGCGACGGCGTAGCCGCGGCGCGGCAGCAGCCGGGCATCGAGCAGGACGTGGGTCAGGCCGCAGTTGCGGCACCGTGCCCGGTCCGGGCGCACCGTGATATGGGTCCCGCCCATGTCGCGGACCGTCCGCTCGCGGGTGTGCCCCCGCGGCCCATCATCTGGCCGCAGGCCGGGCAAGCGAGCTTGCCGCGGGCCAGCACGATGCCGGCCGCCTCGGTGTCCAGGACCTCGATCATCGTCCATGCCTCCAGGATCGCCTGGCCGTCTCGTGCGGGGAAGGGGGCCAGCTGGTGTTGCAGCCTGGCACCAGACCACGGCCCGCGCAACTCCGATCGTCCCGCTGCTCCGGTCCGGCACCTGGCCGACGCGCCCGCCTTTCGCAGTGGGCCTGATCGCTGGTCGCTCCGGCTGGCGGTACCAGTGAGCCGCGCCGGCACTGGCTCAGTCGATGAGCGGGCCGCGCTGGGTGATCGCGCTCACCGTGCCAGATGAGGTTGTCCCCGCGGAGACGGTTTACGCAATTGCGCGGACGTTCCAGCGGGAACGTCCGCGCAATTGCCTGGGCGTCCCGCAGGGAGCGTTGAGCGCTTGAGCCTCTGCGGAGTACTGGCAGAGGTATGGAGGTGATGATTTAGCGGCGGTAGATTGCGCCAGGGAGCCAAACTGGAGAGGATTTATGCGGAGGGCCACAATGGAGCGAGGGCAGAGCCATGGGCTGGGGTTCGGGAACGGCAGCATCATCGACTTCGGCGGCGGCATCATCGAGTACCGGCAAACGGGTAAGTTCCTTCCGGCCTTCAAAGTCAACATCGCCGACATAACTGGCTTCTCGGTCCACAGGGCGACGAAGCAAGATAAAAAGAACGGCGCGCGCGCGATGCAGCAAGTACTTGTCTTGCAGGGCAGCGGGACAGATCTTGCAGCATGTCCGGTCAACTACGGAACCGCGCAGAAGATCGAAGCGTGGATTCGAGCTCACCCATCGTTTCGCGGCAACGTTCCGCAGAACGCGTCGGCTGCGGCTCCGCAAGGCGCGGCCTCGGTTAACATCGCAGACGAACTCACGAAGCTCGCACAGCTTCGTGAAGCGGGAGCGCTGTCGCCTGAAGAGTTCGAACGAGCGAAGGCTAAACTGCTCGGCTGATCAGCCCGCGCTGAGCCTGAGCATCTACGCTTTACAGGCGCCTCCTTTTTTGTCGCTGCGCCGGTTGGGCATACTCATCTCGGCATGAGCGAGCGTCCGTCGTCAACCGAACGCTGGCGCGCAGATCGACCAGCTATGCGCTTGGCAAGGCACATGTGCCGAGGCTCGGAGCCCCCGGCGACTACAGCGAAGACGCCCAAAGGCGGACTCCAGATAACGGCACTGCGCGCGCTGACCCGGCCTGGATCGATCACCGTGAGTGATCGTCACTTAGGGAGCGCGACCGATCTGAGCGTCGGCTCTGTTTCCTTCCGGCGGCCCGCGCTGGTTGCCGAGCGCCTCAAGGCCGAACGCCCGGTTCTGTGTAGCTGACCGTCGAAGGCTCAAAGCGCTGCGCGGAAGGCCGTAAGAGCCACGCTGTCTTGATGGGCCTATGTCTATGGCTCCTGGGCCGCCCGGTATGAAGGGCAGGCCGGGCCGCGACCCGCCGGGACATCAATGTGCTCATCCTCGGCGAACCTGACCGGGACCAGCTCTATAACGCGCTCAGTGCCGCTGAAGTACGCCTGGGGAGACCAGTCCAGGCAGCAATTCGAGGGCTGACCTGGCTGGAAAAAGGGACCGGCGCGTTCCACGACACTGTAGCCAGTCGTCCCATGCCCAGACTCCCGCTGCCGTCTAGCTAGCGGAACCGCTCCGGTGGCGAGGACTGCGGCCCGGGTGGCACCATGGTGGTGAGGGCCGCCCGCAGCCGGGATGAGCCGGGGGCGGGTGCGGGGCAGGTACGGCGCGAGGGGAGGTCCCGGCGGCAGAGGGCAGAGGATCGCGCTGGCGGAGAACAGGCTGGGGTTATGTGCTGTGGCCGCTTGCCGTCGGCTTGGTCTTGTGCGGGCTCGGCCTGTGGTTGGTGCTCAAGACCGCCCACGACGAGGCGGTGTTCCAGGCCCGCTCGGTACCCGCCAAGGCGGTCATCGACCAGCTCTATGCCAGTGACAACACCGCCGTTCCCGGCCTGGCTCAATACGGGATCGTTGCCTTCGAGGCGGGCGGGCGGACGGTGCATGCGCGGGTCCTGCTCGCCGTGTGCGGCGGGACATGCGTTTCCGGATTCCGCGCCGGGCAGGTGCTCACCGTGTACTACAACCCAGAGAACCCCAGCTACGCGCAGCTGCGTTCGGTGAGCTGGCTAACCGGATACCCGATGGCGGCCTTCCTCGGGTTCATGGGTGCTATCCCCCTCGCCGCAGCCGTGATCAACCTGGTGACCCGGCCCGGGTCGGCCGGCCCCGGCTCCCGGTCTCAGCCAGGTGAGCGTCCCGAGAGGAAGCGGCCGGGCAGCAGGCAGCCGATCAGCATCGAGCCCGGCCGGTTCGAGGACATGGTCAGTACCGCTCTGGACGGGCTGCCCGAAGACCTCGGCCGGCTCATGTGCAACGTCGCGGTGACCGTCGAGCACGGCCCGGGCCCGCCCGGCCTGCTCGGGCTCTACCGGGGCGTCCCCCTCACCAGCCGCACGGTGGATTACGCGGGGGTGATGCCGGACCGGATCACCATCTACCGCCAGGCGATCTGCGCGGTCTGCCGTTCTGAGCAGGAGGTCACCGAACGGGTCCGCCGCACCGTCATCCACGAGGTCGGCCACCATTTCGGCATTGATGACGACCGCCTCAGAGAACTCGGCTGGTAACCCGCCGCGACCGCCGCAGAGCGCACCCAACAGCTCACCGGCAACCCGCGCCGCGGACGGCGACCTGTTCCCAGACGTGGCAGGGCCCCGCCCGCGGCAACACCAGCCCGGCGACTCCGCGCGCTGCAGACCGGTGGGCTAGGACGATACGCAAGCGATGATGCCCCGCCGCGGTACATCCGGGCAGTTGACCGCACCCGCGGAATGGCCGAGCAGGTCTTCGAGTTCCTTTGTCTCCGGGACGGCACCACCGGATGCCTGGCGGACTCCGGCCACCTAGCTGCCGCCTCGACGGCGCGCTGGTCCCTCGCTGAGCGGTCTCTGTTCCAGGACGCCGCATCCGCCTAGCCTGTCCAGTCCGTGAAGTAATTAGCTCGCTCCGGCTCGTGCCGGGTCTTCATACTGGTGCTGCCGGCTGCTTTCAGGGAGTTGCCAGAATGCAGATCTTGTCCCGGCGGCGTCGCGCCCGGGAACCGTCGCTGGACGGGGCCGACGAGCTGACCGCGGAACTGACCGCCTCATACTGGCGGGCTCACGATGAGCGGGTGGCAGCGGTAAGCTTCCGCGCCATGGCCCGGGAGCTGCCGGGGCTCATCGGCCAGGCGCTGCGGCTGGGCTGGGAGGCGAACCGGCGCGACACGGCTGCCACGATCGTGCTGAACCTCGCGTCCGGTATTTTCGCCGGGTACGCGCTGCTGGCCACGACCGGTGTGCTGGCGGCTCTGTTCGCGGCCGGGCCGACTCCGCACCGGGTGCGTGCCGCGCTGCCATCGCTGATCTTGGTGGCATGCGCGACCGCCACCAGGGCTGGGCTGCAGTCTGGCGCGGGCTGGGCGCAGTCCAGGCTCCAGCCCCAGGTGGACCGGGCAGTGGAGTTGCGGCTGCTCGACCTCACCTCCCGGGTCGACCTGGCCGCGTTCGACGACGCCACGTTCAACGACGCCATGCTGCGCGCCCGTGACCGCGGCACGTTGTCCGCGAACCAGGTGGTGAACAGCGTCCTGGACTGCGTGACCGCGGCTGCCGGGATTGCCGCGGCAGCGTCGGTCGTCGCCGTGCTGCAGCCGGTGCTGCTGGCGGTCCTAGTGCTCGCGGAGCTGCCGGGCGCGTGGGCTGCCGTGCGGTCAGCCCGCATCGGATACCTGACCAGGTTCGCGCTGGCCGACAGCCACCGCCGCAAGTGGATCTTGTCGGATCTGATGGCCGAACGCCGTACCGCCGCCGAGCTGCGGTCGTTCACGCTGCGGCATTTCATGCTGGACCGGGTATCGCGCCTGGCGGCCTATGCACGCGACGCAGAGATGCGGGCGGCGGGGCAGCAGGCGCTCACCAGGGTCATCGCGCAGGCCATGACCGGCATCGCTACCGCTGGCGTCTATCTGGTACTCGGGGCGCTGCTGTCGGCCGGGCTGGTCAAGCTCGCCGTGGCCGGCACCGCGGTGCTCGCCATCCGCTCCGCGCAGGCATCTCTGGCTAACCTGCTGTACGCGGTGAACCAGTGCTACGAGGAGGGGCTGTACTTCTCGGACTACCTGACCTTCTGCGCAGACGCCGCGAACCGGACGTCCCGCTCATCGGGCCGCCCGGTACCGCAGCAGTTCGACCGCATCACCGCTGACAGAATCACGTTCAGCTACCCCGGTGCCGCGCAGCCAGCGCTGCGTGAAGTCAGCGTCGAGATCCGCCGTGGTGAGGTGGTCGCCCTGGTAGGTGAGAACGGCTCCGGCAAGACCACCTTGGCCAAGATCCTCGCCGGGCTGTACCGGCCCGCATCAGGTGAGGTCCGCTGGGACCAGACCTCGCTCGCGGACGTCGACCCCGAGCCTATGCGGGAGCAGATCGCGGTAATCGCGCAAGATCACGCCAACTGGCCGCTGACCGTCACGCACAACATCACCATGGGCCGGCCAGCCGACACCGCCCTCCTCGCGTCCGCGACGACGGCCTCCGGGGCCGATACGGTGATCGGGAAGCTGGCACACGGCTATGACACCCTGCTGGACCGGCGGTTCAAGGACGGCGCCGAGCTATCTGGCGGCCAGTGGCAGCGGATCGCCGCCGCACGCGGGTTCTACCGGTCCGCGCCGCTGCTGATCATGGACGAGCCCACCGCGGCCCTGGACGCCCGGGCCGAATACGCCCTGTTCTCTTCTGTTCCCCGCCTCGCGGAAGGACGCAGCGTCCTGCTCATCACCCACCGGCTGGCCAGCGTCCGCCACGCCGACCGGATCTACGTCCTGCGTGAGGGCCAGGTGATCGAGCAGGGCAGCCACACCGGACTGATGGAACTAGGCGGCCAGTACGCCGAGCTGTACACCCTCCAGGCCGCCCAGTACGGCTGACGCCAGCACCGCGACGCGGATGGCCGTTCAGCCAGAGCGGTTAACTCGGTCACGCTCGCAACGGAAGGTACCGCCGGTAAAGATGTATGAGGCAGCTGCCTCGCAGCACCTGCGTGATCGTGCTGTGGTGAGAGCGACACCATCACGAGATGCGGGCCAGAACCAGTTCCAGATGCCGTTGACAGTTGCCAACCCCGTCCTTTCTGACCTGGGGTTCGCAGGGTAGGCCTGACGGCTGGACGGACTGGCGTCCAGGTTCAGACGGCAAGTTCAGCGGCACGGCGCTGAGCCTGGCCGAACTCACCGCCCGGGATGCTGGCGCGGCTGTGCAGGCCGGGGTGTGGGCACTGTCACCGTGACGTAAGCGTGGCCGGGAACGGCCCCGCCCTCTTGACATAACGATTATCGTTATTTACGATTTTCGATAATAACGGTAGTCGATAAGCGAGGGACCCTGATGTCCGCGTCTACCCTCAACCCCTCCAAGCCGCGCGGTCGGCTGGGCCAGCTCGTCACCCTGAACCGGCTCGCCACCGCGGTCACCTGGTACTTCTGGCTCTTCACCGTCGCCTTTGCGCTCCAGGCGATCGTTGCCCTGACCCGTGTCGGCGAGCTGGGCGCCCCTCACCTGAACGGCCAGCCGCTGCGCGTCTGGATGACCATCGCGCCGCCATTGCTCCGGCACGCCGCGAGCGGGCTCACTCATTCCGGCCTGGTCCCTGGCGTGCAAGCCACCTGGAGCGGCGCCATTCTGGGCATCGCCCAGTCCGCCCATCCCACCGCCGGGCAGGCCCTGGCCTTCACGCTCACCCTGCTGCCACCTGGCCTGCTCCGCGTCGGCACGCTCTACCTGACGATGCGGCTGGCCCGCACCGCTGCCCGCGACGGCATCTACACCGCCCAGGCCGCCCGGCTGGTGCTGATCCTCGGCTGGTGGCTGCTCGGCGGCGCCTTGGTGGCCTCCCTAACCGAAGGGTTCGCCCAGCTGAACCTGCTGAGCCAGCTGGTCACCTGGCCCGTCAACTGGGCTCAGTGGCCCGCGTCCTGGGGGATCTCATGGCCGGTCGAATGGTTCGGCCTGGGCTTGATCATCTTCGCCCGCATCATGCGGGTCAGCGCCGGCATGCGCGCCGACCTTGAGGGGACGGTGTAGTGCCGCCCGCAGACCTCGACGGCCACGCCATCGCCATCCACCTCGACAAGCTCCTGGCCGACCGCGGCATGACCCTGACCGAGCTATCCGACCGGGTTGGCATCAGCCTGGTCAACCTGTCCATCCTGAAGAACGGCCACGCCCGGGCGATCAGGTTCAGCACCCTGACCCGGCTCTGCCAGGCACTTGACTGCCAGCCCGGCGACCTGCTCACCCACAACAGCGCAGACGGCCAGGCCGGGCAGCCAACCCCGGACGGCTAACCCGACCGGCCAGACGACCCCTTCACAGCCAACGCCGCCGGGCAGCCAAATCCGGTAGGGCGACCCCGCAACCTAAACCTGGACGTAGCAACGTCACCTGCAACCTAACCCCTCGACCGCGCAGCCTAATCTGGACCGGACAACAGCGGGTTACGCGCAGAAAGGGGCCGACCAGGTGCTCCCGTTGTACGTGATGGCCTCTCCGGCGCTGCTGACCGCGACGCAGAATGTCGAGGATGCGCAGGACACCGCGTAAATCTCGGTAGTGAACGACGAGTCGATGACTACAGGCGAGCTCCAGCTTGTCCCGTCGTATGTGAAGGCGAGCTTTTCGCTATCGACCGTAGTACTGGCGCCAAGCATTCGTGACGTGCCAACCGCGACCGTCCTAGAGGAAGCGGACCGTCCCAGCAATCTGGCTGGTCAGTGTCGGCGTGGCGTCCACGATTGTCAGCGCGAAAACGTTGCCGTGCACGCCGGCGATGAACTGTGTCTCGCGCACGGTTTTCTTCCCCAAGACGTACGTGACCGATATCCGCAGGGCCGGATAGCCGTCCAAGCTCGACACCTGGTGGCTGAGTACCTTCATACCGGCGTCCGAATAGGCGGATTGCGCCTCGGAGTACAAAGTCCCGAGTTGCGCCGCGGTCACCGTTCCGCTTCCTGGCTCCACCACCACGTCGAGCCCGGTCCCGGCCGGCCCGGCCGCGAGCAGGCTCATGTCCTGCTTCGCAAGAGAGGCCAGATCGCCGCCGAACACCTGCGTCAGCTGTGGCTTCTCCTTGATTACCTGAGCGAACGCGGCGGCTGCACCGGGGGACTGCACGTTGATCTGGATCCACGAGGACGGAACTCCGAGGGAGTAGCCGCGTCCTGGGTCCCGGAATTCGGTATAGCCGGCGGGGATGCCCCGGGCGTTCCCGACCGGCCCCGCCTGCGGCGGGGGGTTACTGCTGCACGCCACGAGGAGGGCAAGCAGGCCGGCACAGCACAGCGCGGCTCGCGCTCTCACCATGACCGCCGTGAATCGGGTACCAGGCACATAAATGGCTCCTCCGGTGCCGGGCCGCGAGCGTGCTCCAGCGTCCGCTCGCAGCCGGACGCCTGCGGTCTCTGGGGTGTCACGATTTCACGAGGGTAGCGCGGAGAGAGGGAGCGCTGACCATTCGCGTCATCTTTGAGCATGCGGTGCAGCTACCTTGGAATGGGAGAGCCCGCCTCATGGTGCATAGTGCTCATGCGCCTTCCGCTCTAAAGTAATGGCACGCACTGGCATTTCATTTCATCTCATCTCCCGCCGAGATCCTATATTCTGGGGCGAATATCTGGTTGTCACGTCCCATGCTTAGCCATAGCGATAGCATGCTGGTGAAATTTGATCATCACTCCCGCGCGGATTTTACGCAAGTGATCCGAGTGATCAGAATGGTGTTCTGCTTGCTCGAGCCGATAATGGTGCACAGCAGCGGAGCTGTTATTCCAGTGCCGGGTAGGAAACCCGGGCAGTGCTCGCGGTGCTGCTGCTGAGCCATGGCGAGGCGGTGTCGCTGGAGGAGCCACCCCAGCCGCACCGGTCCCGGCTGGACGTGTCGGCGTTGCGGACGCTGTCCGGGGGTGGAGGAGCGCCGGCTGGCACGGCCAGGTAGGGGCTCGTCTGTTATCTGCTTACGGCGCGTCGTGGTCGCGCCCGGCTGCGGGTTCGGGCGCGTCGCCGTCACCATGCGGGGGACGCCGCCGCGGTCGGCTCGTGTTTCCGCGCGGCCGTGGGCCGCGGAGTGGCGTGGCGCAGCACGGCAACCTCGTGCCGCAGGAAGAGCAACTCGGCGTCCTTGGAGGCCGATGACCGGCCGAGCAGGACCAGTCAGCCGCGGCCCCGGACGAAGATGAGGTAGAGCAGACGCACGGGCACGGATTCTGACGCGGTGACCGGCCACTGTCGGCAAGCCGTTCAACACCGTATCGCTGCTGGATTGAGGGCGGTCATTTCGCCTTGATGGCCCGCAAGTAGGCGATCTTGCCTTCCTCGGCATGCTTGCTCAAGACATTCGGGTACATGTCTGGACTGTGCTCTTGATTCGGATCGGGGACGAGTGGGTTTCCGGTCCAGGACAGCAGTCGGCAGACCCGCTGTTGGATGCGCCACCCCTGGTTGGTCCGGATAAGCGCGTCATCATACCAGCCCGTCCCGCGCCAATTGGGGCCGCCTTCGGCTGCTTCCCGAACGAGAAGCCAACTTCCGTAGCAAAATGCGTTGGCCTTGTCGCCGTCCACATGAACCAGCTGGCCCATCATCGCGTGCTGGTGGCTGTCCATCTGGTTATGAAACTCGGCAAATGAATGCTTGAAATCGGCGAGACCCGACCACGCGGCCCCGGCGGGCCCGAAGTCCGCTATCACGTCCTCCGTGAAAATACGGTCGAAGAGCTGCCATTGATGAGCGTCGAGCGCGAAACCGTAAAGGTTCAGAATCTCGATGATCGCCGTTTTGTCGTCATATTCGGCCACGCTGGCACTCTCCATTCTCATTATCTCTGGTTGTCGTGTCGCTTACCATGCATCTGCCGGTTAGTGAAAGTCGACCCCACGGCCCGCCGCTGCCGTGGGGGGCAACATGAAACGGCTGCCTCCGGGTTTTGTCCGGTAGAAACTCTTGGCTTGCGCTGTGGGTCGTCCGATGTTGGTCTTGGACGCTGCGGACCAGGTAGCGGACGGAACCACCGGCAGAAGGAAGCCGACCGTCATGTCCAGTTTGCCATCCGCTGATCCCTAACATGCAGACCTGCCTGTTGGCGGTGAGATCCTGCGGACCTCCCATGACTCCTGGAAGAATGATCCCTCCAAGTCAACTCCCATGCTGGCTTGCCTGGGCGACGAGCTTATCGTGTTCCCGGGCCTGCAAGCAATATATCAGGTTTCGATATATGAATCTGTGTATTTGTTCCGGGTTTCGAGGCCGGAGCCACCGCAATACAAGGAGTGGCACCCTTGACATAACACTTATGGAGATCAGATGTCCGCACACGCGGAAGTCCCGATGTCCCTCGACATCTTTACTGTTTCGGGCAGTAGGGGTTGAGCTCCGCGTTCGTTGCCTGTTGTTCGTTCACGGTGGTGTTGCAGAGGTTGGGATAGGACGGTTTCGCCGCGGTGACGGCGATCCCGGTGACCTCGTACAGATGGCCGTTCAAGCTCACACGCCCCCCGGCATCGGCATCGGCATCGGCGTCGGCGCCCTTTGGTCGCTCGGGCACGCCCGGACCGGGTGACCTGCCGGCGCATCAGGTGTTTCACAGGCCGCCGGTGAGCCTGCCGCATGCATGGCCAGGGCGGGCGCCCGGCGGCATCGTCCCCCGAGGCCGCCGCGATCGCCGAGGCCGCCGCGACCCCCGAGGCCGCCGCGATCGCCGAGGCCGCCGCGACCCGTGACCGCCGCGACCCCCGTGACCGCCTGCCGTGACCGCCACGGAATTGAAACAACGTGGAGGATTACCGCGTCGTGGAAGTCTGTCATACGTATACGACGGTTAACCTTCCACGATGCGGTAAAACGGCACGTTAAACGGCTCTGGCACGCGTTACGAGGAGACCGGTTGCCAACCCTCGCCGCCCGAAGGGTGCATCCGTGTCATCTCGCTGGACGTGGTTGGTTAATCGAATGAGCGTGTGCAGTTGTACCCCCTATAGGGGGTACAACTGCACACGATAGCCGGGATCGTTGGCCATGCGGGTGTTATGTCCGGTTCTGGCCGCTCACCGGGTCGGCTCACCGGGCTGGCGGTGTCCGGGCCTGCGGTATCCGGGCCGGCGGTGTCCGTGTCATCGGGACGACGTCCCATACGGCGGACTCGAGCCGATATCCGAGGGGAGATCCGGGACCGGGAGGCCGCGCCACGGGAACATATACCGGCGTTACCGGACTTTGCCCGGTGCGGCGAGCAGACATCCGCGGCGGTTCACCACCTCCGCCTCGTGTTCATGCGGCTTCGGTGACTTCGTTCCCGGCAAAGGTGACGATGCGGCTGCCGCGCCGCTTGGTCCACCAGGCGAACGCGAGGCCCAAGCCGAGCAGTACGGCGATGGTCTGGTCGATGCCGCCACCGATACCGGCCGGGCCGTAGATGAAGAACGCGACCAGCAGGGCGCCCATGATCAGGCTGGACACGATCGAACCGGCGAGCAAGAGCCGGTGCGCGCGCGGTCGCGGCGGGGCGGTGCCGAGGATCTTGTGATGGCCGACGGCGAGGAAAACGGCGGCCGTCAGCGAGTCAAGGAAGAACTCGGCGATCAGGAAGAACCCAGCGGCGGATAGCACCAGGCTGAAGAAGGCCGATAGCGACGACGCGAACAGCTGGATCATGACGACCAGCGCGGCCGCGCCGAAGACGACCAGTGTGGCGACGTGTGGTACCCGGAACCGGTTCAGCTTGGCGAAAGCCGGCGGGATAATGTTCTCCCGGCCCATCGCGTACAGCGCGCGGATGAGGGTAAAGGCGACGAGCCACATCGCGCCGGCGGACGAGCACAGAATGGGCACGAGCATGAGCCAGGGGGCGCCGGGAACCAGGCGCGCTGACCAGACGGCAAGGGGGTCGACGGCCCCGGCCAGGTGAGAGGCCGGGGTCTCGAGCATCATCAGCGGGTACAAGATGGCGTAGAACACCACGACGCCGAACACGCCGATGATGCCGCCCTTGCCGGGGTCGGTCCGGGGTCGCCGGCACTCCTCGGCGGCATAGCTGTCGATCTCCCAGCCGTCCATGATGGTCGCGGCGATCACGGCCACGATCAGGATGCCGCCGATCGGCGGGGCGCCGAAGTGGACCGGCACGGAAAGGTGACGCACCTCGACCAGCCCGAGCACGGTGAAGACGACCAGAGAAAGCACCTCGAAGGCGAAGAACGCCTGGGTGACCCGTGCCACCGGGCGAGCGCCAAGCAGCAGCGGCACCGCGGCGAAGACGATCCAGAACAGTGCCAAGGTCAGGTGGACGATCGGCGGGGCATTGTAGTGAGGGGCGATCAGGGCCAGGGTGTAGGCGCTGGCCGGGATCGCGATTGGCGGAATGGAGAAGAAGTAGGCCAGGATCAAGATCCAAGCCTGGTAGCGGCCGACGTTGTGGCCGATGATGCGCGCCGACCAGTGGTAGGACGCGCCGGCGTGCGGGAAGTTCCGGTTGAGCATACGGAACACGAACGCGCAGATGACGAACGGCAAGGCCAGGACGGCGATGGCGGGCAAGGTCCACCAGCCCGCGTAGGCCGCCATCACCCCTCCAGTGGCCGCCACGGAGAATATCGGGCCCACGCTCGACACCGACAGGGGCACTAGGTCCCGCATGCGCAGGGTCTGGTGCAGCCTGTGCGCGTCCGGCGCGAGCTCTTCGACTGTGACGGCCACGGGATCGCCATCCCTTCCTGGATCACCCCCATGCGGAGGATTCACCGGGAAGGTAGGCCGGAGCTGCTTAATGACGCTATTCGGTCGCTATCGCCGGGGTGGTCCACCCGGCGATGTCACGAATCGCTGCCTGGGACATGTCCTATATGTAGAGACGAAGCGCGGCACCAGGGAAGACATGGCATCCATCGGGGAGTGCTGATGAGCGAGGCCGAGGTCCCGGAGGCAGTGAGCTCGGTGGGCGGCTGGCTCGATGACCGGCTGCACGGAGCCGCGTACATGAACAAGCTCATGCGGAAGGCCTTTCCCGACCACTGGTCCTTCATGTTCGGCGAGATCGCCCTGTGGTCTTTCGTTATCCTCCTGCTGACCGGGACGTTCCTCGCGTTGTTCTTCGTGCCGTCGATGACCGAGACGGTCTACCACGGGTCCTACACCAAGCTCGATGGTATTCAGATGAGCCAGGCATACGCGTCCACGCTGAGGATCTCCTTCGACGTGCGGGGCGGCCTGCTGATCCGCCAGATCCATCACTGGGCCGCGGACATGTTCGTGGCCTCGATGTGCGTCCACATGATGCGCAATTTCTTCACCGGCGCCTACCGCAAACCGCGGGAACTCACCTGGCTGATCGGCGTCTCGATCCTGGGGCTGACATTGCTCGAGGGGCTGTTCGGCTACTCGCTGCCCGATGACCAGCTGTCCGGCGCCGGCCTGCGGATCTTTGAGGGCGTGGTGCAAGGCGTCCCGATCGTGGGCACCTACGCCGCGTGGTTCCTGTTCGACGGGGCATATCCGGGAACCCAGATCATTCCCCGGATGTACATCGTCCACGTGCTGCTGCTACCGGGGCTCCTCCTCGCGCTGATCACCGCGCACACGCTCATTGTCGTGCATCAGAAGCACACCCAGTACCCGGCCAAGGGACATACGGAGAAGAACGTGGTCGGCCACCCGTTCTACCCGTATTTCATCGTCAAGGGCACGTCCTGGTTCTTCTTCATCTTTGCCGCCCTGGCGCTGCTGGCGACGTTCGCACAGATAAACCCGATTTGGCTGTACGGGCCGTACAACCCGGTGGCGATATCCTCGGCGTCTCAGCCCGACTGGTACCTGGGCATGCTGGAAGGCGCGCTGCGCATGATGCCTGCCTGGGAAACTAATTTCCTCGGGCATACGATCAGCTGGTCCGTATGGATCCCGGCGCTGGTGCCGCTTGGCCTCATCTTGGGCGGTGCGGCGATCTGGCCGTGGTTCGAGGCCTGGGTGATCGGTGACAAGGCGCAGCACAACATCCTCGACCGCCCCCGGAATGTACCCATGCGCACCGGCATCGGTGTGGCCGTCATTGTCTTCTACGGTGTGCTGTGGGCCGAGGGCGCCAACGACGTGATCGCGGACAGGTTCCAGATCCCGCTGTACACAGTTACCTGGATCGCCAGGGTACTGGTATTCGCCGGGCCGCTCGCCGGGTTCTTCGTGACCCGGCATATCTGCCTGCTGATGCAGCACAGGGACCGCGAACAGCTGGAGCACGGCGTGGAGACCGGGATCATCAGGCAAACGCCAGGTGGTGCGTTCATTGAGGTCACCAGGCCGGTCACGGCGGAAGAGCGGGCGGTGATCGAGGCCAGGAACCCCGCGGTGGCGGGCGAGATGGAAGCGCCGGCGCCGAGGGCCAGTGTGGTCCGCGCGCCGGGTTCTGGCACGATGCGGGGGGCCTTGCACCGACGAACCAGGCGGGCGTTCTTCGACTCGTTCCCGCTCCCGGCCGGTGACGGCCGCAATGGCCGCAATGGCCATAACGGCCAAAGCGGCAACGGGCACGCGAATGACGTTAACGTGCCGGAGGGGACGGGGCAAGCGAACCCGGTCGAGGCCGGGGCGGACTCGCCGCCGGCTTTGCCGCCCGGAAGTGGCGAGAGAGAGGACGACTGGTAACCGCCGGCAATCGGATCGCCTCGTCGTGCGCGGTATTCCTTCGTTCCCAAATTATAATTGGGCCTACAAATCTGCTGTCTACATGGTTGGCATTGATGGAATGCTGGAAAGTTTTCATCGCGTTTCTCGGGTCCAGTTAACCGGTCGCCATGATAAGTTCAACTAAAGTCTAATTGACTCGGACGCCAGCTGATGGTTACCCTATAAGCATTGTTAGTAAGACGGTGCTGGCCGTCCGGCAGTTAGGCTAGAATGGTCGGTTAACCCGGTCGCTTGGCCGGATGGCCGGAGCTTGACGCCGATCACGGCAAGGGGCTCGGAGTGTCTGTAGAGTTTCGGTTGTTGGGCACCATTGAAGTTGTGATTAACGATAAAGCAGTTACTATTGCTGCTCCCCGGCAGCAGATCGCACTGGCCTTGTTGTTGCTGGAAGCAGGGCACGTCGTCTCCGTGGACCGTATGATTGACGCGATATGGGGCGACCAGCCTCCGAGAACCGCGAGAAGCCAGGTGCAGATCACGGTATCCGCCCTCCGGCGGCTTCTTGGCGAGTCAGTCATCGCGACCCGGCCACCCGGATATCTGATCAAGGTCTCCCCAGAACACATTGACGTCGCGTGTTTCGAGAGGCTGACGGCCAGCGCGACGTCGGCCATCGGCGAGCAGCGCGTTGATGAAGCGCGGCGCGGCCTTCGTGCGGCGCTCGCGCTGTGGCGTGGAGCGGCGCTGGATGGGGTGGAGAGCGAACCCGTTAAGACCGCGGCCACGCGACTGAACGAGTTGCGGGTATCGACCTACCAGGATTGCCTGGAGCTTGAGCTGCAACTCGGCAGGCATCAGGACATAATCGGCGAGCTGACCGAACTCGTCGCCGCGCACCCGCTGAACGAGCGCTTCCGCTGCCAGCTTATGCTGGCTCTCTACCGGGTGGGCAGGCAGGCGGACGCGCTGGAGACGTTCCGCGTCGGCCGCGAGATGCTGCGGGACGAACTGGGCCTCGATCCATCTGCCGAGCTGTGTTCAATTGAACAGGCCATACTGACCCGTGACGTGCGGCTCGACCTGCCGGGTGCGCGCCCTTTTGCCGGGCTGCCCGGCCCGACCGCCGCCGTTCCGGTCCCTCGTCAGCTGCCACGGACGATCTCTGACTTCACCGGGCGTGAGGAGATCCTCGCTGAGATATCCCATATCGTCACCGGCGCGGACACCATTGGGTGCCCGCTTGAGGTTCCTGTGGTGGTGCTCAACGGCCGGGGCGGCGCGGGGAAGACGGCGCTCGCCGTGCGCGCCGGTCACCTGGTCAGCTCCGAATTCCCTGACGGCCAGCTTTACGTGCAGCTTCGCCAGGAGATGTCGAGCAGCACCGCGTTGCTCCTCGAACAGCTGCTGCAGTCACTCGGGGTCCATCCGGACGTGATGCCGCCGGATGTGGAAGGCCGCATGGCTGTCTACCGCAGCGCGCTGGCGGGACTGCGCGTCCTCGTCGTCATCGACGGTGCCCGTCGCAAGAACGACATCGTCCCCTTCCTGCCCGGGACCAGTGGCTGTGCCGCCATCGTCACTTGCGGCCAGCAGGTCACCGAGCTGGAGGGCGTCCATCACCTCCATGTGGGGCCGCTGAAGGCTCAGTCGGCGAACCGGCTGCTGCGTACGCTGATCGGGGCCCGCTGGGTGGACGCGGAGCCGGACGCCACGTGGGAACTGATCCGGCTCTGCGAGGGAGTCCCACTGGCACTGCGTATCGTAGCGGCGAAGCTCAGGGTGCGGCCACACTGGCCGATCTCGCATATGGTCAGGCAGCTCAGGGACGAGGCCACGCGGCTGGACGAACTCGCCTTCGAGGGTGCCAGCATCCGCGTGACGATCGCGATGGCCTACGACTCGCTCGGCAAGCGGGCACAGCAGCTGCTGCGCTTGCTGAGCTTGATCGACACGGCCGATTTCGCGTCATGGGTCGGGGCCCCGTTGCTCGATGCGGACATCGGCTGTGCGGAGTACCTTCTCGAGCAGCTGGTGGCGTCGTACCTGGTCGAGGCGACGGTAAGGGACGATGGCGTGGTCCGGTTCCACCTGCATGACCTGGTCCGGATTTACGCGGTTGAGCGGTGCGCCGAAGACGAGTCGACGGCCGGTCGGCTTGACGCGATGCGGCGGCTGCTGCGCTGCTGGCTATTCCTCGCGGCGAACGCGCGCCGCCGCATCTACGGTGGGGATTTCGCGGTGCTGCACGGGTCCGCTGAGTACTGGGTTCTTCCAGAGAACAGCGTGGTGCTGCACCGGGATCCCGTCGACTGGTTCAAGACAGAGCGTAACTCGCTAGTTTCCGCCGTGTTCCAGGCCGCACAGCTCGGCATGGATGAACTGTGCTGGGACCTTGCCGCCACCGCGGTTACGGTGTTCGAATCCGGTTTGCACGGCGACGATTGGCGTGACTCGCACGCCAGCGCGCTGCGGGCTGTACGTAACGCGGGAAACAAGCGCGGTACGGCCGCGTTGCTGTATTCCCTCGGCACGCTGGAAACGAGCGTCCGGGTGGCCACGGCAAGCAGCTACTTCGAGCAGTCGCTCAAGATCTTCCGCGAGATCGGAGACGGGTACGGCCAGGCTCTTGCGCTGAGCGGTAGCGCGCTCGTGGACACGCTGAGCGGCGATTACGACAGCGCGCTGGCACGTTACCGGCAGGCGATAGCCGGGTTCCGCGCGAACAAAGACTTGGTCAGCGAGGCGTACACGCTCAAGAGCATGGCGCAGATCAACATCGACCGGCTGGAGTACGCCACCGCGGAGGCAATGCTCGACGATGCGCTCTTGATCGCCCGCAAGCTCGGCGCGCCCCGGCTGAACGCGCAAGTGACCTATGCCCTGGCCGAACTCCAGCTGCGCAGAGGGCGCGCAGAGCCGGCGACGGACGCACTGTGCACGGTGCTGCGACTCACCAGGGAGGTCGGCGACATCGTGGGTCAGGCGTTCGCGCTCGCCTCGGCGGGAAACGCAAGCCTCATGCTCGGCGACTTCGCTAGTGCCGAGTCAGCGCTCGGCGAGGCTCTTGACCTGGCGCGGCGCGCGGGTAACCGGCTGATCCGGGGACGCTCGCTGTTCTTGCTGGCCGAGCTGCACCTGGCCAGGAACGAGGAGCACTTGGCGCTGGCCAGGGTCGAGGAGGCCCTCGGGGTGTTCCGCGAGCACGGCGCCGAAGGTGTGTGGAAGGCCCGGGCACTCGAACTGCTGGGACGTGTACACGAACGGGCCGGCCGGCCGGGAATAGCGGCGCACGCCTGGCAATCGGCGGCGGAACTGGCCGATCATGTCGACGCCGTACTGGCCACGCAGATCGGCGACTCGCTCATGCGGGTGCAGGGCGCGCCACACGCCATCGGCTGAGCGCGCCCAAATCGCCATCGTCATGTCGCCATCGTCATGTCCAGGGCGGATCCATCGGCGCGTTCCACGGCGGGTCGGCCACTGCCGGTGTCATCGCGCTGCTTCCCGCCTGAGCACCACTCACCGCCGTCGTCATGCCATTGTGCGAAGAGCAGACAGCGCTCATCGCGAATGCGACCGCGCAGGCGAGGACCGTCCGCTTGATAGCAGGCGGGATAATGCCCCCGTTGGTCATCGGCATTTACATACCTCCGCATCACTCCATCCGGTTAGCGGATTCGCCGGGGATCCGCCTTTCCGGGCTTGCGTGAGCAAGTAAACTGCGATGGGCCATATAAATGTTATTGGCGGATCATTCTCACGGCGAAAGGACATGATACTGATACGATAGGATAACGATGGGGATGCGACGTAGACTTTCGCTTCTGAACCAGCGGATAAGTTTCCTGTTGACCAGAATAGATCAGCCAGTCTTATTCATGGTATGGAGCGTCCAACCGGTGAGTATTACTGTCACCGTCATCGACGGAAGATCCGGCTTCCCGGCGGAAGGCGTTGTGGTGACCATCGTCGGAAGGCCCGGCAGGGATCAGGCATTCCAGGTACATGGTCTCACCGACGCGCGAGGGGACTTCACCTGTGCGCGCACTACCGAACTACTCGTCAAGGGCGAGTACTACTCCGTGGAGCTGGATGTCGATGCCTACTTCGCCAGCTTGGGCATCGTCGCCGGCTACAAGCAGATCACGATACTTGTGCGGGTCATCGACGCTCAGGCGGATTATCGGATGGGTTTGTTCGTGACGCCGTTCGCGCACGCCACCTGGGGCATACGGTGACCATCTGCGGATGCGCCGGCACCGCTTACCACGATAGAGCCACGATAGTGCCGTGAATCCAGGACTTCCGATCGTAATCCTGGTCGTCTGTTAGACGACTCGCCTGCTGAGAACAATCGAGCGAGGATTGGCGATGCGACAGATCTGTGGCATCCGGAACTGCGGTGCACCCTTGACTACCGACGCGATATCTCGCGGTCTGCGGTTGTGTCCTGCGTGTCAGCGGGTGCTCGGCGACCGTCTGACCGAGCTACCCAGGCTCTACCGGGCCTGCGAACAGGTCCTCGAGATCCGCCGCCAGCATCCCGTCGGCATGACACGCGGACGGCGATCGACGGGAATCTGCCTTGACGAGGTGACCGTGTCGGTGCGCGGTGACACCGTGCGCCTGCTCGCCTCGTTCTGCGAGATGATAGTGGACGAGCGCGGCGTGACCGGCCCGGGAAGCCTCGACGTGAAGGCGCTTTCTTCGTTCCTGCTGGCCCACGTGGACTGGCTCGCAGTGCATGCTGCGGCGGTCGACTTCGCCGAGGAGATCGCGGCCGCCATCGTGGACCTGCGGCGTACCCTGAACCCCGTGCAGGTACGGACGATCGAGCTAGGGCCGTGCACCAGGGACGGCTGCGGCCGGATGGTCCGCGCTAGCGTCAGCGTCGCCAGCCAGCGTTCGGCGCCCCAGGTGGGCTGCGACGCCGGGCATACCTGGCACCCGCGGCAGTGGCTGGATCTGCGGTACAAGCTGAACTCGGCGGGCCGGGGACCGGCTAGCGGCTTTACGGCGTGACGGGCCGCCATGACAGACGCATCCGGCGGCCGTCGCATCACGATACCGACGGAACTCGCGGCGCTCGCCGCCGGAGTTTCCGTGGCGACGATCAGGAAGTGGGCAAGCCGTGGCAAGCTCACCCGCTACGGCAGCCCACGGCGAGCCGAATACGATCTCGACGAGCTCCGTGAGCTGTTGGCCAACGGTTCGGCAAGCCGATCCCGCATCCGGTCTTGACGTGGGCCGCCGAACGTGTCACGCTCAATGTGACGGGGGTCGTGTGCCCAGAGCCCTGCAACCGGGAACCCAGTGTGATCCGCTGTTGATTCGCGATCATAGGACCGGACGAATTTCTTTTTTCTTTTCCTTCCCGTGCTTTAGCGCAGGCCCTGCGCCGAGGGCGCGGCTGTTGAGCGCGCGAGGTTGCCGCCCCGGCCCGCTCCGCGACCCGTGCATGTCACGTTACGCGGGGCCGTTTGCGTCTACATAGTGACGGACGCACAAGGAGGCGACATGCCGCAGATGCCCGATGCAGATGCCGCGGCGGTCGTGGATTTCGAGAGCAACAGGGATCTGCTGTTCGGCGTGGCATACCGCGTGCTGGGCAGCGTGGCCGACGCCGAGGACGTGGTCCAGGAGTCGTGGCTGCGATGGAACCGGGTCGACACTTCGCAGATCGCCGATCCACGCTCGTATCTCGCCCAGGTAGCTACCCGGCTCGCGCTGGATCGGCTACGTAGAGCCAAGGCAAGCCGGGAGGATTATGTGGGGCCATGGCTGCCCGAGCCGTTGTCGACCGGGCCTGATGCCGAGGAGTACGCCGGGCTTTCCGAGTCGGTCTCCATGGCCATGCTCGTCGTACTGGAGACCCTGTCCCCACTAGAACGAGTCGCCTTTGTGCTGCGCGAGGCGTTCGAGTTCTCGTTCGCCGATATCGCGGAGATCCTAGGCCGCTCCGAGCCTTCGGTCCGGCAACTCTTCCACCGTGCTCGCCTGCACGTGCGTGAGCGGCGGCCCCGGTTCCAGGACGACCGGGCGATGCGCAGGAAGGTTACCGAGCGGTTCATGGCCGCGTGCCTGGGTTCGGATATCGACGGGCTGATCGACCTGCTGGCTCCCGATGTCACGCTGTGGAGCGACGCGAACGGCAGGCGAGGCCTGCCGCGCAGTCCCGTACACGGCGCGGAGAAGGTCAGCCGCATGCTGGCCAACGGCATCAAGAAGTTCACCGGATCAGCGGCCCTGGCACCTGACGAACCCGTTGGTGAGCTGGGCGGATCAATTACGTATGTGAATGGCGGACCCGCCGCGCTCCTCACCGTAGAAGGAAAGCTGGTCGGACTGGTCGTGCTGGATGTCGACCCGGAAACCACCTACGTGACTCAGGTCTGGATGATGGCCAACCTCGACAAACTCGGGGGTGTCGATCGGTAGCCACTGACCGCATCCGAACCTGTTCTAGTTACGCGCTTTCATGCGATTCACGCAGATTCATGTTATGGAGGATTACGCGAGATGAGCGGATCATCCGCAGCCAACGGAAGTGCGGCCAGCAACGCCATGGCGGATCCCAAACGCTGGTGGGCGCTGGCCGTCATTGCCATCGCGACGTTGATGGTGGTCCTGGACGCCACAATCGTCAACGTGGCGCTCCCGCACGCTCAGGCTGACCTCGGAATTTCGATCGCCAACCGGCAATGGGTGGTCACCGCCTACACCTTGCCGTTCGGTGGTCTGCTACTGCTCGGCGGCCGGATCGCGGACTTCAACGGCCGTAAGCGCCTGTTCCTGATCGGCCTGGTCGGATTCGCGATTTCCTCGGCTGTCGGCGGCGCCTCCGTCGACCAGGGCATGCTGTTCGCTGCGCGCGCCTTCCAGGGGGCATTCGCCGCCCTGCTCAGCCCTGCCTCGCTATCGCTGCTGAACGTCGCCTTCAACGACAAGCGCGAGCGGACGGTCGCCTTCGGTGTGTACGGCAGCGTCCTGGGCGCCGGTTCGGCGATCGGGCTGATCGCTGGCGGTCTGCTCACCGAATACGTCGACTGGCGCTGGTGCCTGTACGTGAACGTGCCGCTCGCCGCTATAGCGTTCGTCGGCGCGCTGCCAATGATCACCGAGAGCCACAGCGATACTCGCCCGCGCTATGACATCCCGGGCAGTGTTCTGGTCACCGTCGGCCTCGTCCTGCTGGTCTACGGATTCGCCGAAGCGGTCAGCAGCAGTTGGGGGTCCTCGACCACGGTCGGCGTTCTCATCGGCGGTGGCGTGCTGCTCATCGCGTTCGTGGCCGTCCAGATTCGCAGCCGCAACCCGCTGCTGCCGCTGAGAGTGGTCATGGACCGCAACCGCGGCGGCGCATACCTCTCCTCACTGCTGATTTTCCTGGCGATGATGGGCATGTTCCTGTTCCTGACCTATTACCTCCAGGGAGTTCTGGCCTACTCGGCGCTGAAGACCGGGCTCGCCATGCTGCCGCTCGCGTGCGTCGTCATCCTCGCTTCTGGGTCCATGGCCGGCCTGATGCGCGTGGTGTCGCCGAGGTACCTCATCTCCGTCTCGTTCCTGATCTGCGCGGTTGCGCTGCTCTGGTTCAGCCAGATCGGCACCGCGGATGACTACGTCGGCCACGTGCTCGGTCCGGAGATCGTTGTAGGTCTCGGTATCGGCGGGATCCTGGTTCCCGCTACCAACCTCGCCTTGCTGGGCGTCTCGGGCCGCGATTCCGGCGTCGCCAGCGGCCTGGTCAGCGCCGCTCAGCAGGTGGGCGGGTCCATCGGCACCGCGCTGCTGAACACCGTGGCCGCCACCACTGCCGCCGCCTACCT
>Ga0335074_10001313_pt1 | contig 33798 bp, 24 predicted proteins | sample Lox_Sample_23_FD_206715 | JGI IMG/M metagenome (GOLD analysis project Ga0335074, IMG submission 206715) | Soil microbial communities from Loxahatchee National Wildlife Refuge, Florida, United States - Lox_Sample_2.3 | ecosystem: Environmental > Terrestrial > Soil > Wetlands | place: USA... | reverse complement strand
AGCGCAAATTCTCCGTCACCATTGACGGCTTTCCCCAGAACTGGAACCAGCAGATGCCCAAACTCTCCGTTTCCGGGCTTGTATTACAGTAATTTTGGATTACAATGCCGCCCAATGCGGCCCCGAAAGGGCGCACCGTCCCACGCGCTTTCGCCCCGCAGTTGTCTCTAAACGCATTTAGGACTGTCTATGAACGCAAGCCCCGACTGGGCCTCGTTGCATCATGCAATCGAGGAGTTGGCCTCTGCAGGTAACGCCGAAATCCATGAAGCCGGCGAATGGCTCGCCGAACTCGCCGCCTTCCGCTGGGAAATCCGTCACGAAGGCAAGAATCCGCTTCTCCATCTCTGGTCGGACGAGCGCAACCTCACCCGCCGCCTGCTCGACGTAAAGGAGCAGACGCCCTTCCGCATCGTCCTGGAAGTGCAGCGCTTCGGCCGCGCCAAGCCCTCGAAATTCGAGCTCATCCGGCCTGATTCCCCCCGCGTCCCGGTCCGCGTCGCCCGCGAAAAATTTCGCCTGGCCCTCCGCCGCATTTTGGAAAAGAACTTCCCGGACGCGCAGGTCCAATCGCTCACCACCAACCCGGACATGGCTAATTCCTTCTCCGGCGTTTACGTCCGCGGCGGCATGCTCGACCAGAAGAAGATCTGGGCAATATTCGCCGTCCGGCCCGGCGAAAGCGCCACCGCAATCAAAGATTCTCTAGCCTACGCAGTTCTCTGGCTGGACCGCGTTCGCGCCAACTCCACGCGCCATGCCGTCGAAGGCATCCGCCTGATCGTCCCCGAAGGCTCGAGCAGCCTGATCTGCGAACGAATCCTCGGCCTCGCCCCATCCGCCCGCACCGAAGTCTACGAACTCGTCGAATCCGAAGGCCTCCTCCGCAAAATGGATACCGGCGAAGGCAACCTGCAAAGCTGGCTCATCCCGCGCGGTGAACGCGACTCCTTGCTCAATCAAGCCCTCGCTGCCGCCGCCGGAATCCACGCGCTTGCCCCGCATCTCCCGCCCGCGGGAGATGAGATCACCGCCCGCATCGCGCCCGGCGGCTTCGAAGCGGCCCTCGCCTTCCGCGGCCTGGAATTTGCCCGGTACGGCCGCGAAGGCTTCTTCTTCGGCACCCACGACCGCCGCGTCCGCTTCGACCCCTCGAACCAAAAGCCGCTCGACAATCTCGCTTTCCAGCTCGACTTTTACCGGAATCCCTACGCGGAAGACCCCAGGCACGCGCTCTATCGCGCCGCGCCCGAACGCTGGATCGAAAGCCTCATTCTCGCCGATCCCCTGAAGCTCGATCCCCGGCTCGATCCGCGCCACTTTTATTCCCAGGTCCCTGCACTCGCGCAGGACCGCGGCGTCATAGACCTTCTCGGTGTAACTCGCCGCGGCCGCCTCGTCGTCATCGAGCTCAAAGCGTCCGAAGACGTTCAGCTACCCATACAGGCGCTCGATTACTGGCTCCGCATCCGCCGTCACCAGCTCGCCGGCGACTTCGAGCGTCTCGGATACTTCCCGGAGGTCGAGCTGAGCCCGGAGCCGCCGCTCGTCTGGATCGTCGCGCCCGGTCTCCACTTTCACAATGCCTCGGACATCCTGCCGAAATACCTGCTGCCCGAAATCCAAATCACGCGCATCGGCCTCAACGAAAGATGGCGCCGCGGCCTCCGCGTCGTCCTTCGTCAACAGCCCAAATCCGGCCCGGCCCGTATCACCGGAGGATCCTATGGCACATTTCCTGTTTCTTTTCGAGGCAATTTACGATAGCTTGCCGCCTACGTCTTCGGCCAAGGCGCTGCCGTGATTCTCCAGGCCGCCCTCGATGCGCTCGCGTCCGTGCTCCTTGCGGCGCCTTGCCGGATATGTGACGCCCCCCTTCTCACCGCCGGCCGCATCCCGATCTGCGAATCGTGTCTCGCCTCTTTCGCGCCCATCGGCGACTCTGTCTGCCCCTGCTGCGGCCGCCCGCAGCCTGCTGGGCCAGCCCAGGCCGCTCCGCCTCCCACCGCACCGGCGCCCCCGCCAACGCCTCCGCTCTGCCGCCTCTGCCGCGCCAAGACGTTCGCCTTCGCCCGCGCGCGCAATTGGGCTGCCTATAACCCCACGCTGACCTCCGCGATAATGCTCCTCAAATACGAAAAGGTCTCGCGCCTCGGCGACTATTTCGCCGCCCGCCTCGCCGCGCTATATACCCGGCTCCAGCAGTCAGGCGACTGGCGCGCCGACGTCGTCGTCCCTGTCCCGCTCCACGCTGACCGCCGCCGCGAGCGCGGCTACAACCAGGTCGACATGATCGCCCGCCCGCTCGCCAAACGCCTCGGCCTGCCGTTCCGCCCCTACCTTCTCGCACGCACCAAATCCCGCCCTGCGCGCCTTGTCCTCTCGCGTACCGAGCACTGGGAGTCCGTCCGCGGCGCTTACACCACCCGCGAGGGCCTCCGCGTCGATAAACGCCGCATTCTCCTCGTCGACGACGTCATGACCACCGGCGCTACCCTGGACGCCTGCTCCCGCGCGCTCCGCCATGCCGGCGCCGCCGAGATCATGGCGCTCACCGTCGCCCGCGTGATTCCGAAGTGGCTAGCTGACTAAAACGTTAAATTACTGTAACTTCTTCTCGCGCGGCGCGTTAGAATATACGCGGCTTTTGCGTCGGCCGGCGCGAAAGCCAATTCATCTTCGGAGCAAAATTATTCGCATGCCCGCCAAAGATAAAAGCCTGAAACTCAAACACAAGGTCCGCCCCGAAACGCTCGCCTTCTTCCGCCGCATGCGCCATCCCGGCGACAAAGAACGCAACCAACGCGAAATTCTCGAACAAAGCCTGGCCGGCCCGCGCAAAGGCGGCAAGCCTCGCGATCCCGAAATCCAGGCGCTCATGGAACGCGAAGGCATCTCGCGCCAGGCCGCATGGTATCGCCTGCGCCGCGCCACGGGACGCCCCACCGGCGTCCACATCACCAGGCGCCGCAAGCCTGCCGCCAGGCTCAAGCCCGCTCCGCCCGAGACTGTCCCGGCCGGCTAGCGGTTTTTCTTTTCGTTCGCATTCACACAATTTTTACGAGAATCCGCGCCCGCTGAGTGATAATAGAGGCGGCGACCTGCAACCGGCGAGTCCGGCCGGGCATCGAAACCGTAGGGAGTTCTGACCAAAGACACGGCGAGCGACAAAATGGACAACCGGCACACAGCTGGCTTACGTCCGCGCCCCAGCCTTACCTCCGGCGCGGCACAGGGTGGCCTTGCGCCGGACGCCTCGCCCAGGAAGCCTTCGCCTGCCAGCCGTCCCTCCGTGATGCAGGCGCCCGTTCTCGTTCTCAACGCCACATTCGAGCCGATCAATGTCACCGCCGTCCGCCGCGCGCTCGTGCTCATGCTCAAGGGCGTGGCGCAAGCCGAAGAGACCAACCACGCCGAGGTGCATTCCACTTCCCGCGCCGTGCAGGTTCCTTCCGTGATCCGGTTGCTGAGCTACCGGCATATTCCGCAGCAGAGCCGGGCGCTCTCGCGCAAAAATATTCTGCTTCGCGACCGCAACACCTGCCAGTTCTGCGGCCGCGCGTTTCCCGCATCCGAATTGACGCTCGACCACGTGATGCCTCGTTCGCGCGGTGGCCGCTCCTCCTGGGAGAATCTCGTCGCCTGCTGCTATACGTGCAACAACCGCAAGGGCGACCGCACTCCCGAGGAGGCCGGCATCAAGCTCCAGCGCCGCCCGCGTCCTTTCACCCTACACACCTCGCGCCAGCTGATGCGCCTCATCGGCCATCGCGACGAAAAGTGGCGCAAGTACCTCTTCTATTAAGCGCCCCGGAATCAGAGGCCTCAGAGCCGAGGCCTCGGCTTTGCTGCTGAGGCCGGCCTTCCGTGGCTTTTTTCGAAACTGCCCGAGGAAACTTTTCCCGGGGGTTCCGCGTCTATATCAGTAATACTTCTAGGACACACCCCGGGAAGCGTCGCCGGTCTTGGCCGTAGGCGCTTCCTTAATTCTTTCACCCGACCGCTCCTAAAGCAGCGCCTTCGCCGCCATTCATTCCTTGGTCTCTCAGTCGAGCGACGAGCAGTTGAACTCGATCATGTTCCGGTCAGGGTCGAGGATGTAAAGCTGCGGGTGGCCTGTGATGGAGTCAGGGCGGAGCTGAAGGCTCTGGAGGTCGTCAGGCGGTAGCTCTTCGCGGAAACCCTTCGAATGAAGCCAGTCGAGCGTCTCGCGATAGGTGCCGACGCGAAGCGCGAAGTGGACGTCCTCGGGGTTGTTGGGGCGGCCGGTGCGCTGCAGGGCCCCGTAGCCCACGATGATGTGCAGGTGCTGGTCGCCGCTGCCGATGCGGAACCAGAGCCCGGGGAAGCGAAAGGCTGGTCGGTCGATCTCTTCAAGCTCGAGGACGTCGCGGTAGAAGCGCCGGGAGCGCTCGAGATCGTCGACGCCGATGAGAATGTGGTGGAGGTAAGGTTTGGTCATGACGAAGTCCCCGTAGTGCTGATTCGGCTCATCAAAATGACAAATCGCGGCGATGAAACCAGTCCACGGCCTGCCTACGTCGTTACATAGCCGGAGACAAAGCCGCAAGGATCATAGAGCATGCGGCGCAGTTTTGAAAACGGCTACGTAAGAAGGGAATTGGGGAAGAGGGTCGCAGGCGAAACCAGCAAATTCTGTATGGCAAAGGGTCCCTCGGGAGTGGTATAAGTCGGCGTCCGGCCATCGGGGGATGTGCCGGCGCGGAACAAGTAGACCATCCAGGGTCGGCGGCACCAGGTGGCTGCCAAGTACTAGCTGTTTCGCTACAGCGAACATCTGGTACGTGACGGCTATTGACCCCACTCGCAAGTGGTTCGTAAGATTTACGTTAGTACTGGCATTGGTATCGCGGAACAGCCTGACGCAAACCAGACCGCTTCTTTGATAAGCGGTACGGGGATTGCATTGTTTGTGTTTGACGAGACACGATCACGACGCAGCACGGAAGGTGAGCACGTGACAAACGCGATGAAAACCAGGATGACGGCGGTCTTGATGACAGGCGCGCTTGGCTTGGTGTGCTTTGCGGGCTGCAACGAAACGGTACAGAAGACGGCGGTGCGGCAGCCGGCGCCGACTCCGCTCCCAAACGAGACGCTTGCGGTAGCTGCGCTGCCTTTGGCGCGATTTGACAACCAGATTCTGGACCTGCTTCCCAATCGGCGTCCGCTCTCGGACATTTTGACCGAGCAAGTGCAGGCCGATTATGACGCGGGGCAGAAGGCCTCTGCTGCGGGCGACGATGACGAGGCCCAGGCCTATTACAACTCCGCGCTGGATTTGATGTTGAAGAGCGGGTATCCGGTGACGGCCGATCCGAAGCTTTCCCACCTTTTTGACGAAATTGGGGATGTGATCCAGGCCGACGACAAGTCGGCGGACGCGGTGGATAGTGAGACGGAGACGGATGAGGCCGATACCCCGTCGACGCCGGCGCCGATCGATTCGATCGAGGATCTAACGCTGCCGCCCGGTGATCCACGGCTGGCGGCGATGGCGCGCAAGGAGCTGATCAGCGTGCCGCACGATCTGCCGCTCACGGTAAATGACCAGGTTTTGCAGTACCTGAGCTTTTTCACCACCACCAGGGGCCGGGCCATCGTCGAGCACGGGCTCGAACGCGAAGGCCAATATGACGCGATGATCCGGAGCGTGTTGCACCAGGAGGGCGTGCCGGAGGACTTGGTCTATCTGGCGCAGGCCGAGAGCGCATTCTTGCCCGATGCGGTGTCGCGGGTGGGAGCGCGCGGGATTTGGCAGTTTATGCCGTATCGAGGCGAGGAATACGGCCTGGAAAGGAATTACTGGGTCGACGAGCGTAGCGATCCGGAGCAGGCGACCCGTGCGGCCGCGCGGCACATGCGGGATTTGTATGACATGTTCGGCGACTGGTACCTGGTAATGGCGGCCTATAACTCAGGGCCGCTGACGGTGTCGCGAGCGATCGAGCGCACGGGTTACGCCGATTTCTGGCAATTGCAGAAGCTTGGCGCGTTGCCCAAGCAGACGCAAAACTATGTGCCCATCATTATTGCCATGGCGCTGGTTGGGAAAGACCCCGCCGCCTATGGGATTCACGTCACGGCGGAGCCGCCCGAACAGGTCGATACGGTGAAGCCCGGAGCTTCGATCGATTTACATCTGGTCGCGGACGCATCGGGGGCCGATTTGGAGGACCTTCGGGCCTTGAACCCCGAATTGCTGCGGAATATCACGCCCAGCGATCCGAATTTCCAGTTGCGACTGCCGAAAGGCGACGGTGCGAAGTTTGAGGAAAATATCCAGCAGGTCCCCGAGGTGAAGTGGACGAGCTGGCGTCTCCACGAGTTCGAAGACGGCGAGACGCTGGCGGGAGTGGCGCATCAGTATCATGTGACGCTCACGTCGCTCGAAGAAGCCAACCACCTTCAGGCCGATGCTGACTTGCCGGACGGTTTCTGGCTGAATATACCGGCAGCGCCGGCTGCGCCGAAGCTGATCCACTATCGCGTCCAGCGCGGGGACACGCTGGCGGGGATTGCCGACCGTTACGACGTCACGGTAGAGGATTTGCGGCGCTGGAACCACTTGCGCGGCACGCGGGCGCCCCGAGGCCTGCGCCTGCGCATCTACACCGGTGGGGAAGAAGCCGAAGCTGCGGTTGCGGCCAGGCCGAAGTCGGCGCAAAACGTCCAGCCCACAGCACATGTCGAACGGGTCAAGACGGCCGAAGAGGTGGAGCACCGGGTGCGCGTAAAGCCCGGCGAGACACTCTATTCCATAGCGAAGACTTATGGCACCACGGTGTCGGCGCTGAAGCACTCTAATTCATTTCTGGCGTCAAGGGCGCTCGAAGCGGGCGACGTCCTCGTGATTCAGTAGGCACGGGGAAGGAGCGCGGGGCCGGTCCTCGGCATCCGCGTAATCTCCAAATAAATCGCTTGATTTTACGCGATACGGACAGGCACTATTCTGCCTGTTCTTGCTGCACCCCGGCGTTGGTGCGCGGCCGCGAAAAAACTGACATTCTGACTCGTTGTTGCTTGACAAAAATCCGCGACTCCGCTTAGATGCGGCGAGAAGTTCCGGCATTCCAGAGACCCTACGGAGGAACGAAATGTTTTACGCGAAGATGAACGACGAAGACGACGAGCTGCCGCAGTTCGATGAAGAGGAAGACGGCGAACAGCCCGGCGAAGCCATCGAAGAAGTCGAAGAAGTGATTGTCGAGGAAGAGCCGGAAGAGGAGGAGGGCGTGGAGACGCCAGCCGCGTCGCCCGCGCGGAAACCGGCTCCCAAACCGAAAAAGGCGGCTAAGAAGGCGGCGCCGAAGAAGAAGGCCGCCAAAGCGAAAGCCAAGCCAAAGCCCAAACCGAAGGCGAAAGCAAAGCCCAAGAAGGCTGCAAAAAAGAAGGGCGGCAAGCGTAAGTAAACTGCCGCAGACTTTCTCTCCGCAGGGTCCTTGATGGCTAGAGCTGTGGGCCGCGCGACACGGGTCGCGCGGCCTTTTTTTGTATGGGATCGGGCCAAAAGGACGCGCCCGATTCCCAAAACAGAACGTTGCGCTTGCGGGAAATCGAGCAGGGCCGTTACGATACGCCGACCGATGCCGCTGGCGATTGAACCGATACGCAGAATGAGGGGAGGGGCGCAGGCGCAGCTGATGCGTTGCGGGGACGGCGGGTATTACGTGGTGAAGTTTCAGAATAATCCGCAAGGCGCGCGCATTCTGGTGAATGAATTGCTCGCTACCCGTGTGGCGGAAAGGCTTGGATTGCCCACGCCTCCGGCCGCGGTCGTTGAGGTGCGCGAGGAACTAATCGAGAATACGGCGGACATGGTGATCCAGCTGGGACGGGGAAAGTGCCCTTACAAAGCGGGGCTGCAATTCGGGTCGCGCTATCCCGGCTCACCGGCGGAGTGCGCCGTCTACGATTTTTTGCCCGAGGAGGCGCTCACGCAGACCGTAAACCTCCGCGATTTCTGCGGCATGTTGGCCTTCGACAAATGGACGTGCAACACCAACGGTCGCCAAGCGGTTTTCTTTCGCCGCGCGGGTGAGACGCGCTACCAGGCGCAGATGATCGACAACGGCTTTTGTTTCAATGCCGGCGAGTGGAACTTCCCGGACGCGCCGCTGCGCGGGCTCTATGCCAGGCATCTTGTGTACGAGAGCGTTACCGGTATCGATTCCTTTGAGCCGTGGCTTTCGCGAATCGAAAGAATCGACGTGGATCTGCTGGGCGATCTGGCCGAAGAGATTCCGCCCGAGTGGTACAATGCCGCCGCCGATGCGCTCGAGCGCATGATTGAACATCTCGCGCGGCGCAGGAAGCTCGTGCGCGAGCTGATCGTTTCGGCCTGGAAATCGACTGCCCAGCCTTTCGCCAACTGGAAGTGAACATGAGCGAAGAATTCAAGCTGACGTGCCGGTATCGCATTTTGCGCTACGTGCCGAATCTGGTGCGCGACGAGTGGGTAAACGTCGGCGTGCTCCTCGAAGAGCTGCCGGTGGAAGGGCCCGCCTCCGGGCGCATCGCGATGCGCCTGATCGAGGAAAGCTCCGAGATGGCGCGCGTGCGCCGCATTCATCCCGCGCTGGATGAAGAAATGCTGCGCGCTCTCCCTGCCGAGTTTCAAAAGCGGCTGCAGGCGCCGCCCGCCGAGCGCGCCATCTACCTCGCCAAGCTCGATCAAACGCTTTCCAACGTGCTGCAGTTCAGCCCGGAAACAGCTGTCTTCACCGATGACTTCGATTCCGAACTCGACCGCCTTTATCGCGAGCGCGTCTGGCCGCCGGCCCGGCGCGGGCACGGCGTGTTGCAGAGCGGCCTCGAGTGGATTCGCGCGCGCCTGCAGGATATTTTCCGCCGCCACCGCGTGCTGGGCCGGCTGGAAAAGCGCGTTCCCATGGCCGAGTTTACCTATCCTGGCGATCCGCTCATGCTCGATTACGGCTATCGCAACGGCGTCCGCGGCTTCGTCCATGCCGTGACGATCAATCGCGATCTCGCGCGCGCCAAGGCGCTGGCCTACACCGCGGAGCGCGTCCGGCGCAAAATCGCAGACGCCGAATTCACCGCGATCACCGAGGCCGAGCCCGCCTCCGGCAACACCAGCCACGAATTTGTCTCGCAGCTTTTTGCCGAGCAGCGCGTCGCCATCGTCCCGCTCGGCCGCGCGGAAACCTTCGCCGAAACGCTGCGCCTGCGCCTCGTGCAGTAAGCGCTCTCGCCGTTCTTACCAGCCCAGAACGTACGCGAAAATCAGCGGCGCCACGATCGTCGCGTCCGATTCCACGATGAACCGCGGCGTATCCACGCTCAGTTTCCCCCACGTGATCTTCTCGTTGGGCACCGCTCCCGAATACGATCCGTAGCTCGTCGTCGAATCGCTGATCTGGCAGAAGTATCCCCACAGCGGCACATTCTCCCGCCGCAAATCCTGGTGCAGCATCGGCACCACGCAAATTGGGAAATCGCCCGCAATGCCGCCGCCGATCTGGAAAAACCCGATCGAATTTTTCGGCGCCGTCGCCGTGTACCAGTTCGCCAGCTCGATCATGTACTCCACGCCCGACCGCATCGTCGTCGGGCACTTCACCTTGCCCGCGATCACCTGCGCCGCGAACATATTCCCCAGCGTCGAATCCTCCCAGCCCGGCACGAAGATCGGCAGATTCCGCTCGGCCGCCGCCAGCATCCAGCTGTCCTTCGGATCGATCTCGTAATACTGTTCCAGCTTGCCTGACCGCAGCACCGAATACAGAAACTCGTGCGGAAAATATCTCTTCTTGTCGCGATCGGCCGCGCGCCACTCTTCCATCACGATGCGCTCGATGCGCCGCATCGCTTCCTCTTCCGGAATGCACGTATCGGTCACCCGGTTCAGGTGATTTTCCAGCAGCTCCACTTCCTGCTCCGGCGTCAGCTGCCGGTAGAGCGGCACGCGCTTGTAATGATTGTGCGCCACCAGATTGTAGACGTCCTCCTCGAGGTTCGCTCCCGTGCAGCAGATCGCCTGCACCTTCTCCTTGCGGATCATCTCCGCCAGCGATATCCCCAGCTCTGCCGTGCTCATCGCGCCCGCCAGCGTGATCAGCATGTTACCGCCGTTGCCGAGATGATTCACGTACGCCTCGGCCGCGTCGATCACCGTCGCCGAATTGAAATGCCGGTAATGATGCTTCATGAAATTGGAAATGGGGCTCTTTGCTGCCGTCACATACGGATTCATGGCAATCTCCTTTGCTCGATGAAATCAGAGTGGATCGGAATGGACGTGGACACACCCGCACACCGCATGCTGCTCGTGGGCTTGTTTAAAAATAGCTGGCGGTGTAGCTCAGGAGACGGAAAAATTCGTGGGCTGAAATATAAAGCTGGAACGACCGGGTTTGGAATTTCTGTTGCACAGTCAACAGATAACATAATTTGGCGCGCTTGCAACACCTTTTTATGAAAAGTTGTAGAATATTTTCCGCCCGTAACTCCTTTCCCCGCAGTTCAATCCTCCCCGCGCGAGAGATTCCGTGAGTCCTCGCGCCGATTGCAGTAATCTCAAGGAAGAGCAATTGTCGGCCGCGTGTTGCAAACGCGAGCCGCGCGCGAAGGAGGATTTATGTACGTCGTCATGGGAGCCGGTGGAAACACGGGTGGCGCGGCCGCGCAAGCTTTGCTCGATTCCGGAGAAAAAGTCCGCGTCGTCGGACGAACGCCCTCGCACCTCGAGCGCTTCACGAAACGCGGCGCGGAGGCCGCCATCGTCGACGTCTCCGATCCCGACGCGAATCATCTCGCCAAAGCTTTTTCCGGCGCCAAGGCCGTCTACGCCATGATCCCGCCCGATCCTGCCTCTTCGGACGTGCTTGCGTTTTCCGGCGTCGTCACGAAAGTCATTGTCACCGCGCTGCAAACCGCCGCTGTCACTCACGCCGTCGTTCTCAGCAGCATCGGCGCGGACAAAGATTCGAAAACGGGCCCGGTCGTCGGCTTGCACCGTCTCGAAGATGCAGTGAACGCCATCGGCGGTCTCAATGCGCTTTTCATTCGCGCGGGATATTTCATGGAAAATCTGTTGCCGCAGGCTGGCGTGATTCGCGCCTTCGGCGTGATGGCCGGCCCGCTGCGCGGCGACCTGAAAGTCCCAATGATCGCCACGCGCGATATCGGCGCCTTCGCCGCCCAACGCCTGCTCAAGCTCGACTTCAAAGACAAGCAGACGCGCGAACTCCTCGGCCAGCGTGACGTCAGTTACAACGAAGCCGCCCGCATCGTCGGCGAGGCCATCATGAGTCCGCAGCTTTCCTACGCGCAATTGCCGGATGAGCAGCTCAAGCCCGCCTTGACCCAGATGGGCATGTCCGAAAATATGGCGTCGCTGCTTCTGGAAATGTCGGCCTCGCTCGATAGCGGCTATATGGCCGCGCTTGAAAACCGTTCGCCCGAAAACACCACGCCGACCTCGATCGAGCAATTCGTCAGCAGCACATTTCTACCCGTCTACGAAGGCCGCGCCGCCCACGCATAAACTCGCACGATTTTCGGCAGCCGACCCGGGAGCGCCAGTCTCCGTACTGGCGCCTTCGAATTCGGCCCCAGCCTTTGCCGCCGCTTCGCCGTCGAATTTTGCCTTTATGTGGTAGCGCTGCCTTCCACGCGGCACTTTTGAACTTGATTTGCCGTTGTTTTTGCAGTTGCCTTCGTAGCGACCGGCTTTCTTTTCAGCCGGTCAGCCTTTGAATTTGGTGTTGCCGTCGCTTTTGCCTTTGCGGTTGCTTTTGCCTGTGTAGCGGCCACCGTTGCGCGCGATTTTCGCGCGCCCGCCTGCCTCTAGGCAGGGGTTTCTCGGCGCCGTCTTTGAATTTTTATGTGGTAGCGCTGCCTTCCAGGCGGCGCTTTTGAACTTGATTCGCCGTTGCTTTTGCCGTTGCCTTCGTAGCGACCGGCTTTCTTCTCAGCTGGTCAGCTTTTGAATTTGATTTGCCGTTGCTTTTGCCTTCGTCGCCTTTCGCCAAAAATCCATCACCAATCCTTTGGCGTATCCCTCATGTTCGGCCTCGCCGCCAAAATTCGGCGACGCTCTCTCTTGTTTTTACGCCTCATGTGTGTCACATTGATTCCGCTATATTGTTATCCCATACGTATACGGGCATAGCGACCAGGGTGTTTCTTCGGTCGTCTGGTTTGGTCTTGCCGTTGCTTCCGCTCGGGCGCTTCTGGCCTTGGTTGTGCTGCCCTGGCGAACACGGGATCGCGTGCCGCGGTCCACGGCATTTGAGGAGGCTCAATGAATCCGCTCCGCGCATTTTGCAGTCGCCTCATCTCGCTCTTCCGCCGCACGAATCACGACGCTGACCTCGCCGCCGAACTCGACTCCCATCTCGCGCTCCACATTGACGACAATCTCCGCGCCGGCATGTCTCCCGAAGAGGCCCGCCGCCAGGCCCTCATCAAACTCGGCGGCCTCGACCAAACCAAAGAGTCCGTCCGCGCTCAACGCGGCTTCCCCTGGCTCGATTCGCTCGCGCAAGACATCCGCTTCGCCCTCCGCATGCTCCGCAAATCTCCCGCCTTCACCGCCGTCGCCATCCTCACCCTCGCCCTCGGCATCGGCGCTAACACTACGATCTTCTCGATTCTCGATCCTTTGTTGCTTCGCAAACTTCCAGACCGAGATCCCGACTCGCTCGTATTTTTAGGCAATGCCGGGCTCTGGAACGAAGCTCGTAACGTGGATTACGACACAGCAATCGCTTCCGAGCTTAGCGCTTATCGCCATTACCGGGATGAGAGTCGCGTGTTTTCCACTGTGATGTTCTTCACCGACATGGACGAATACGAGGTCACACGCGGCGACGACGCCTTTCCCGCATCTGGCGAGATAGTTTCCGCGAACTATTTCTCGGTACTCGGTGTGCGCCCTCATATCGGTCGCTTGATCGCGCCGCAGGACGGTAACGGCGCTGCGGCCAGTCCCGTTGCAGTTCTCAGTTATCCGTACTGGCGGCGGGCGTTTGCGGCGAATCCGGCGGTGATCGGGCAAGTGATTTCTGTCGAAAACTCGGAGTGGTCTCCTAATCCCCTCCAAAACCAAGTCTACCGAATCATCGGTGTGGCGCCGCCTGGCTTCTCCGGCATCGAAGTCGGCCGCGACCCGGATTTGTACCTACCGGCGCCGAATAACGGCGACTCGCCCGGTTTCATCACGATCGTGGCGCGCCTCAAGCCGGGAATTTCTCTCGCGCAGGCGCGCGCAAGCCTCGCGCCTATTTATCAAGAAACGGTTCGGGAATCCAGATTACCCATGCGCGAACGGCAGGAGGACATGACCGGGCTGGCGCTTGAGCCGATTGCGCATGGTCTTTCTCGCGTGCGCGATAAATTTGGATTGGCGGCGCAAATCGCCATGGCTGTGGTCGCGCTCGTTCTGCTAATCGCTTGCGTCAACGTCGCAAACCTTTTGCTCGCGCGCGGTGTCAGCCGCAGGCGCGAACTGACGGTTCGTGCCGTCCTCGGCGCTGACCGCTGGCGGTTGATCCGCCAAATGCTCGCCGAATCCACGCTGCTTGGCCTTGCGGGAGCCGTAGCCGGTCTTCTCGCCGCGAATTGGACAACCGAAGTGCTGGCCGCCGCGCTCTCCACGAAAGAGCTTCCCGTGCAATTGAACGCCACTCTGGGCGCGCGCGTGTTCGTATTCGCCGCAGGCATCCTCGCGATTACGGTTCTGCTTTGTGGCCTGATCCCCGCGATCTCCGCCACGCGCGGTGATCTCACGTCCGATTTAAAAATCTACGCCGTGAACGCCTCGCACGCTGCGTCACGATCCGGCCTCGGTAACTTGCTGCTCGGCGCGCAAATTGCGATTTCGGCCATAGTCCTCGTCGCCGCCGGTCTGCTGCTCCACAGTCTGTTCAATCTCGAAAACTACAATCTCGGCTTCGACGTCGATCGCGTTCTGGCCGTTACGCTTACAGGTAAAGACGCAAGCCAGGCGCTTTACGACCAATTGTTAGTTCGCGCCAGATACCTTCCTGGTGTAAAAGCCGCAGCGTATTCCGCGCTGCTCCCCCTGCGCGGCGACATATTTGGAATTAACATCTCCGTTCCGGGTTATACGCCTGGCTCTGCCGCGGAAACCCATGCGTCTTTTAACGAGGTTTCTCCCGGATACTTTCAGGCGATGCGGATTCCGCTGCTCGCGGGGCGCGATTTTACATCCGAGGACGCCGCCGTGCAGCCGGCGCGCGTCGCGATCATTAACCGCACCTTGGCGCAGCACTATTTCGCGGGAAAGGACCCGGTGGGATATGCATTCATGTCCACCGAAGGATCCTCGCGGCCTCCGGTACGGATCATCGGCGTGGTCGCGGACTCGGCTTACTTCGGCGTCCGCGACAAACCGGGCGATGTGTTTTACTTGCCCTATGGGAGAGCTACTCTTCACACCAGCCTGGTCTTGCGCGCGGGCGGGAACCCCGCCGCACTGGTACACGCGGTAACCGATCTGATCCGCTCAGTGGATCGTTCCGTGAAGATCGAGTCCATCGAGACCATGCGGCAGATGGTGAACGAATCTCTCCACGAAGATCGTCTGATCGGTGTGCTTTGCGGAATATTCGCAGTACTAGCCCTTGTGCTCACCTGTGTTGGAATATATGGAGTGCTTTCATTCCAGACGGCGCGCCGCACAAATGAGATTGGGATCCGCGTGGCTCTCGGGGCGGATCGCCGCGACCTCTTCGCGCTGATCTTGCTCCAAGGGATGCGAATCCTTGTTGCGGGCCTCGCGCTGGGCGTCGCTGGGGCGTTCGCCGTCACCCGAGTAATGGCCCACATGCTGTTCGGAGTCTCACCGTCCGATCTCTTGACGTACTCAGCCGCCGCGCTTTTGATGCTTCTTGCTGCGCTTGCCGCGCTTTATTTTCCAGCTCGCCGTGCCATGCGCGTCGATCCTATGGTCGCTTTGCGCCACGAATAGAGGAGGAAACCGCGCGCTCCGCCACTAGCTAACCATCACCAATCCTTTGGCGTCTCTTCTTCCCGCTCCGCCAGCGTCAACTCCGCAATAAATCTCGTCGGATTCCCCTCGATCAATTTCCGGCAAAGCTTCCTCAACGTGTTCTGCTCGCGTCCGTTCAACGCCGCCATCTGCGCCCGCACCACCCTGGTTTGTTTCGGCATGAGTTTCGCGATGAACGCGTGCCCCTGCGGCGAAAGGTGAACCATCCGTTGCCGCTTGTCCGCCTCGTGTCCCCGCCGCACGATCAATCCCCGCCGTTCTAGAATCGCCAGCGTCGAGCTTGCATTCGCCTCGGTCCGAAAATGTCTCTCGAATAGCCCCTGTTGCGTCTGTGGCCCCGCTTTCAGCAAGGTCGAAAGCACCCGGAACTGCCCGAGAGTCACCTTGTTGTGTATCAACGGTCGGCTGATCAACGAGTCCACGGTCGTCGCCGCATCGATCAGGTCCAGATACGCCTCCATCGACCGCTCCTTCCTGACCTCGAATTGTCCCCGCGCCATGTCTCCCTCCCAAACCGATCAAGGCCCCGCATTCCCGAAATGGGAATTTTTGCCCCCGGCGGTCAAGCCAGTCCGCCTCCAGGCCCGGAACCGCGCAAATAGGCCGTTTTAGCGTGCAAATAACGGCAAAATACGCGATTTAAGGCCCATTTAACGTGCCAATTTTGTATCTGCTTGGTATACGAAGAACTTAAGTCCTTAAGGATCTCAAGCACGCATCTCTACATAGGGCCGCGAAACTCCGGCGAAGAGATGTCGGGGCGTTGCCTTCGTCGCGGGCTAGACGCCGTCGGATTTCAGGAGCAGTTCTTTGGCGCGCTGCGCGGCCCTTACGACGGCTTTGATCAACGTCACGCGCAGGCCGCCTTCCTCGAGTTCGAGGATCCCGTCGATCGTGCAGCCGGCAGGCGTCGTAACCATGTCTTTCAACAGAGCCGGATGACTGCCCGTTTCCAGCGCTACTTTGGCCGCGCCCAGCGCGGTTTGTGCCGCGAGCATCGTCGCGAGATCGCGCGAGAGGCCGGCTTTCACGCCGCCTTCCGCAAGCGATTCGAGAATGATGTAAATGAACGCGGGCCCGCTCGCGGAAAGTCCCGTGATCGCGTCCATATTTTTTTCATCGACCACAACCGTTTTTCCTACGGCGCCGAAAAGTTTGCGCGCCGTTTCCACATCTTTTTCCGAAGCGAATTTTCCTTTCGTGAGCGCGGTCACTCCTTCGCCCACCATCGCGGGTGTATTGGGCATCGCGCGAATCACTGGAACTTTTTTCTTCAAATGCGATTCGATGAATTCCGTGGGGACGGAAGCCGCGACCGAAATGAGCAGCTTCTTTTCGTCGAGATCCGGCGCGATCTCGTCCACCACGCTGCCCACGGTCTGCGGCTTGACGCAGAGGAGAATTACGTCGGCCTTCCGCACGGCAGCGCGGTTGTCCGTGCCGACGGAAACGCTCGATTTTGCCGTGTTTTTTTGCGCCAGATCGCTGTAGTGAACCGTGGCAAAAATACTTTTCGCAGGCGCCAGCTTCTGCTTCACGAAGGCTTCGATCAGAATGCCTCCCATTTTGCCCGCGCCCAGCACAGCCAGCCGCATCCGGCCGGAAGAAGTTGCCATTCCTCGCCCCTTTCACTCCCCTTCAGTCCCGCAGAGATAACGAATCATACAGGATGACGCATGAAACGAACAGGCGTGGAACCAAGCGCTGGAACCGCGGGAACTCGCCGTGCGTCCAACGGGAATAAGAGGAGCGGCGAAGCGGAAAATCGGGGCTTCCCCGCAATCCAGCTCCAGCGAAGGCCATGCACGCGGCTCGAATGATTCTTGCGTGAAGAGGTTTTTTTGCGCGAGCGGAGGGACCATTTTGCGCAAGCTGATTCGGAACCGGGCGATGTGGCTTCTGCTCGCCAGCTTCACCATTCTCGTTACTTGTTTTGCGCAGCAGCCTGCCGGATCTTCCAGCGCACAGACAAGCCCGCCCGCCGCGCCGGCTGGCGCCGATGTGACCGCGTCAGACCAGAACGTCTCCTTCAGCGGATACGTGCGCACCATAGCCGGAGTCGGGATTCCAGGTGCATCCGTCCGCATCACCAATACCGACATGGGAAAATCCTGGGCCACCTGGACGGATGCGCAGGGGAAATTCAGCTTGCCCGCGTTGCCGCCGGGACATTACCACATCGAAGCGACCCAGATCGGATTCGTCGAGGCTGCCAGCGACTTCACGCTTTCCAGCTATAACCAGAAACCGGCCCTCATCACGCTGGACGTGGCGACGCTCGCGCAGTTGAACGCACCGGCGAAAAACGGTTCACAAACCGCGAATAACGGCGCCGCAAACGGCGAAACAGGACGCGGCCGCGGCGGATTTGGCGGAGGAAATGGCCGCGCGTTTGGTGGCTACGGCGGCGGTGCTCGCGGCGGCAATGGGCAGTACGGCCGCGGCGCCAGCCGTGGCGGACAAGGCGCGGCGAACGCAGGGAACCAGTCCGGACAGAACGGTCAGAACTCGACGGGCGATACCTTCGCGCAAACAGACCTCACGGGCGTCACGAATCCTGACGATCAAGCGCAGCAGGTCGGTAGCGGTGACCAATTCGGCGCAGACGCCTCCCTCGCAAACACAGGTGGCGCAGGCAACACCGCCGACTCCATGGTCTTGCAGGGCACCATGGGCCAGGGCGCAAGTCTTGACGGATTTGGAGGATTTGGTCCCGCTGGCCCCGGCGGTGACATCGCCTTCGGCCCCCCCAGCGACAACGCTGCGTTTACGGGCGTGGGAGGAGGACCGGCGGGCGCGGGTTTTGGAGGAGGACCGGGCAGCGGGCCGGGTGGTGGCCCCGGTGGGGGCGGATTCGGGGGCGGACGTGGAGGTGGCGGTTTTGGGGGAGGAAGAGGCGGAGCTGGCGGCGGAGGATTTGGAGGTGGCCGCGGTGGGCGCGGAGGCCGTGGTGCATTCGGTGGTGGTGCGGGAAGATTGTTCCGGCAGCAGGCGAATCGCTACAGATTCGCGTTCTACGACACGTACAGCAACTCGGCTCTCGATGCCGCTCCATTTTCATTTGGAAAGGTGGAGGAATCAGCGCCTGGCGTGAAGACTAAGCCGTGGACCTATAACGAGAATTTCGGCGGTGACGTCCAGGGCCCACTAAAAATTCCTCATCTTTATGATGGAACCGGACGCACCAACCTATTCCTCAACTTCGAGCACCGCACCGCCTATAGTGCGGCCAACAATTACTCAATCGTTCCCACGCTCGACGAACGCGCGGGAAATTTTTGCGGCGCCGGCGTCGCGAGCTTCTACAACCCCTACAATCCGACCGGACCGACGTTGCCGTGCAACCTCGCGTCTACGGACACATTCGTTGAAGACCAGGTCGCCTCGAATATTTTCGCCGTACCAACGAGCGGCAGTCCTTACATCCCACTCCCCAACATCTCTCCGAGTGGCAATAGTGAGGGCTACAACTATCTGTTTCAGTTGGCGACGCCAGCGAACACCAATATCGTGAACGCACGTCTGATGCACACGATCAATTCGAAGTTCAACATTACTGGCGTATACGCGGCCAACATCGGAAGCTCGAAATCCGTCGGCAATTTCCCGGATACGGTCGGCCAGACATCATCGCTTGGCCAGAGCATCTCGCTCACGCTCAATCACAACTGGTCCGCGCGAACCGTCGAGCGGACCAGCGCTAGCTGGAGCCGTCAGCGATCGCAGCTTTCGAGCCCGACGCAATACGGGACCGACCTCGAAAGTGAATTCGGCATCGAAGGTGCCTCGCCGCTCCCCGTCAACTTCGGCCTCCCTGGAATCTCTTTTGCGAGCGGCGGCTCGCTTAGTGAACCGGTTCCTTCGCTCACACGCAACCAAACGCTGCTTCTCACGGATGCTGTCAGCTTTTACAAGTCGAAGCACACCTTCGTGCTCGGCGGGCAAGTGCGTGACATCGATTTAAACAACGTAAACAGCCCGAATCCGCGCGGCACGTTCGCGTTCAGGGGCACGTTCACCTGCGGCTCGGCCTTTGGATCGGAGGTGACTCCGTGCAGCACCAACAGCGGGGCGAATTTGGCTGCGGATAACGACTTGGCGGCTGCTTACGACTTTGCGGATTTCGAACTCGGCTTGCCCTACTCGGTGGCGGCCCAATACAGCAATCCGGAGAATATTTACTTGCGCAGTTGGGGCTTCGCCCTTTTCGGCCAGGACGATTGGCGTGTCGGCAAGACTTTTACCGTCCAATACGGCCTCCGCTGGGATGCGACCAAACCGACGGTTGAGAAGTATAACCATCTTTCGAATCTCATCCCGTCGTTTGGCGCCAATGGGGTCTTGAACAGCGTCAGTGTCGTTACACCAGGCACGCCCGGGGAGCCGCGCTCCCTCGTCAACGGCGCGTATGCGAACTTCGGCCCTCGCACCGGCTTCGCATGGGTGACGCCATTGAAAAAGCACCGGACCGTCATCCGCGGCGGCTACTCGGTGTTTTACAACGTGAACGTGTTCACCACGCTCGTACGCAATTTCACGTTCCAGGCGCCGTTCGCCAACTCGCTGTCGGTCAACAACTCGTCGGCTGATTACTTCACGACGGAAAGCGGATTGCTTTCCGCGTCGAATTCAGGGCTCATTCCAAACACCTTCGCCGTCGATCCCAATTACAAACCTTACCGTGCGCAGACATGGAACTTCACCACCGAAACTAACATCTCGCCTAACTGGATTCTCGATTTGACGTATACCGGCACGGCCGGATCGAATCTCGATATTCTTCGCAACCCCAATCGAGCGCCTTTGGGAACGAATCCGGCTCAGTCCGCGACCAGCCTCGTTGTGCCCAATGCCACCCAGTTCACCTATGAGCAATCAGACGCGACCTCTCTATACAACGGCTTCCAGATGCGCATCCTGCACCGCTACACGCACGGAATTTCCCTGCAAGGCCAGTGGACCTACTCCAAAGCGATCGATGACGCCAGCGACGTCGGCGGCGCGGGCAGCGGCTTGATTGAGCAGATCGACGGCAATACCCGCAGCCTGCGCGGCCTCTCTTCGTTCGATCAGCGCCACAGCGTTCGCGGAACGATCACATACGAGCTTCCTTTCGGCCAGCGCTACCGATTCGCGAACCATGGTTGGACGAATAAACTTTTTGGCGATTGGCGGCTGCTCAACACGGTCACGTGGCATACTGGCACCCCGCTCGCTATCATTTCCCCCACCGATGAGTCCGGCACGGGCCTCAAGACTCCTTTCGCGGAACAGCTTGGAAACGCGAGCTTCGGGATTTGCGGCGGCGGGGCAGAGGAGTTCTTTAATACTGCGGTGTTTGGCCTGCCCAATCCCGGCACCTTCGGCAATGCCCGCAAGGACGCCATCGAGGGACCGTGCTCCTTCAGTTGGAGCGCATCCATGAACAAAGCCTTCCGCATCGGCAATACAGACAATCAGCGGCGTGGCGAGATCGAATGGAACGTCACTAACGTCAGCAATCACGTGAACTTCGGGGGTATCGGAACCACGGTCGAAACATCGCAGTTCGGCCAGGTCACCAATGCGGGTGGCATGCGCACGATGAATCTGACGCTTAGGTTTAATTTCTAACGGACACAAGGCGGGCGTAATCAAATCGCAGAGCGTCGAATGAATAGAGCGGAGAAACGAATGAGCGAGGCAAAGGGGCTGAGAATGCTAGGCTTGGTGCGCGAGGGCGCACGGTCCGGGCTTGTGTGGGCGATGATCACCGGGTTATGCGCGGCACCCGCGCTCGTTGCACAAACCTCTGTGTCCGCACAGTCGAGCGCAGCCGCGGCTGCGCAAACGACCGAGCCGAACGGAAACAACCAGGGCGAAACGCAGGTGCAGATTCCGCCGCCTCCGCCGCAGGCTACCTCGGGAACTGTACTGCAATCCACTTCCGAAGTGGTGCGCATCGATATTCAGGTGGCTGACAAAAGCGGAAAGACGATCAAGGGGCTGAAGGCCGATCAGTTCACGATTACCGACGACGGCAAGCCGCAGAAGATTTCCAATTTTTCGTTTGAAGATATCGAGGCCATACAGACCGCCGCGAATAGCGAGGATTCGCAACCGGTCGTGGTGGCGGTCGATACGCCGCGCGGCACGAACCCGGATACGGTTGCGACGGAAACGCGCGACCGGCGGCTGCTGGTGCTCTATTTCGATTTGAGCTCGATGGAGCCGGACGACATACTTCGCGCCCGCGACGCGGCGACGAAGTTCATCAACACGCAGATGCAGAAGGCAGACCTGGTTTCCGTGGTCGCGTACGGAACGGAGCTTTCGATCTGGTCGGATTTTACGAACAACCACCAGACGCTTCTGAAGGCGATCGACCGGCTGAACCCGAACGTGAATTCCGAGCTGGCTGCAAACGATACCGACTCGGTCGCGACCGATACGCAGGCTGCATTCACCGCCGACGACACTGAGTTCAACACATTCAACACCGACGCGAAACTGGAAGCCATCGAGGGGCTTGCCAATGTGCTTTCCGGCATTCCCGGGCGCAAATCGGTGATTCATTTCACGGGCGGAATCACGCAGACGGGCGAAGAAAACAGGACCGAATTGCGCGCTGCGACGGACGCCGCGAATCGCGCAGACACTTCGATCTATGAGATCGATGCGCGCGGACTTTTTGCCACCCCTCCGGGTGGCGATGTTACGTCGAGCGCCGCGACAGGAAGTTCGCTCTTTTCCGGCGCGGCGGTTTACGCGCAAACAGACGCGCGCAACGATTCGCGTGACACGCTTTCGACGCTCGCCACCGATACGGGCGGCAAAGCATTTTACGATTTGGGCGATTTGGCCGCAGCTTTGCCCGAGATTCAAGCGGACAACATGGGGTATTACCTGGCGAGCTATGTTTTGCCTCCGAATACGAAGCACGACGGTTCGTGGCATCAGATTCGCGTGAAGGTGAGCGGCGTCCCGGGCGCGCACGTAAAATCGCGCGACGGTTACTATGCGCCGCGCGACTTCCAACATCTGATGAAGCAGGACAAAGAAGACCAGCTCGAGGAGGCTCTCGAATCGGACGATCCGATCGTCGAGCTGCCGATCGCAGTTGAGACGGCGGCATTTCGAGTGAGCCCAGAGGAAGTTTACGTGCCGATCTCGGCGAAGATTTCATCGAGTGCGCTGGAATTTGCCGAGAAACACGATGAGCATCAGGTGGGTTTCGATTTCGCGTATGAGGTGCGCGTGCTGTTTCAGGGAAATCCTACCGGGATTCCCGTGGTCGACCGGCGCGACACAATCAACGTGAAGCTTGATGCGTCCAATTTCGAGCAGGTGAAGAGCAGCAACATTGAATACCAGGGAGGCGTCCTGCTTTCGCCGGGCAGAACCTACCGGCTGAAGTTTATCGCGCGCGAGAATGAGACGGGGAAGCTGGGCACTTTTGAGCAGAATATTTCCATTCCCGCCGAACCGCCGGACAGGATGACGCTTAGCTCCGTGCTGCTTTCCAGCCAGATCGTGCCGGTGCAAAAGCAAGCTTCGGTAACGACGAAAAGCATCGGGGATAAGGCGAAAAAGGATGCGGTTTCTCCGCTGGAGACAAACGGCGAAGAAATTGTGCCCAGCGTGACGCGATTCTTCAATACGCAGCAGACGCTTTATGTTTTCTTCCAGGCATATTATCCGGATAAAGGCCAGGACGTGAGTTCGCTTTCGGCTGACTCGATTCGCGGTGCATTGATTTTCTTTCACAACGGAATTCAGGTGAACCAGACGCCGCTGGTCGAGCCAACTGCGTTCGACAAAGCGACGCGCACCGCGACATTCCGCATCAGCTTGCCGCTCGCGAAGCTGGCGACCGGCACATACACCGTGCAGGCTGTCGCGATTGCTCCCGGCACGCAGCAGTCGGCGTTTGGCCGGGCATATCTGGCCCTCGAGCAGCCCCTTGCTCCGCCATCTACTCCGCCTGCTGGCGCCGTCGCACCTGCGGACGACGCGCCGGCCACGCAATCAGCCACGCCCTGATCCCTTCGTCCTGATGCAAATTACTTCAGCGCGACTGGGTGTGCAAGCGGGCCGCCGACGCTCCAAAGGATGCGGCCGTTATTGCTGATAATTTGGATAATTTCATTGCCGCGGACTTGGCGGGCGATGAATGTGGCCAGGGACTGGTCCTTGTTGTCGACGAGCACGAATTCCTGGGCGCGAATTTCTCGCGGCGCTATTCGAAGAACTTGCGCCTCAACCGGTGCGACGAGCGCAAAGTGCGACGCCAGTCCGCCGATCAACCCTGCCGCGAGACAAAGAATCCAGTTTGCTTTCATGGCCGCCATCCTTCCGAGCGCCGAACATCGGCGCGAGTAGTAGATTTCCAGCGCTGCTTTGCGCCGGCTAGATTCTTTGGAAGTGTGGAAGGCCTGGCTGGTTGCCGGGGCTATCTGTTGCGTGTGCGGTAAAGTCTGGTGGGCGGTTAGTGATTTGAACACTAGACCTTCCGGGTGTAAACCGGATGCTCTAACCGCTGAGCTAACCGCCCCTGAAGCACGGATCGGCATCTACGTTAGCATAGATTATCGACAGTTTTCGCAGACCGGAGGGATGTATGTGGCTTGGGTGTAAGTGAGGGATTAGTCTTGCGCTTCCTTCTCGGGGCAGTGGATAATTGCGCGGGAGGTTTTTACATTGGAGAAAGAGCCTTTTATCAAAAAAGAGACGTTCGACGCGTTTGCGACTTCGCTGCAGGCTTTGATCGGAACGCTGATTATGGTCGGAGCGGCGGCGGTCGTGCTGAGGCTTGCATCCGGCAAGTGGTAAAGACGTTGCGAAGTTCTCCGACGCAGCCGCATTAGGAAAGAGCGCTTTGTCGCGAGAGGCGAGGGGCACGAAGGGTGATTTGCTCCTCAGGTGCGGACGCACTATCGATCGGCGCCCGTGTAACTTAGTATTGACCCTGCATTAATCCCGTCATCACAAGGCTGCTGTTGTTATCTCCGTCCAGCAACAGGGCCTCGCTTCCGCTCACTGTGTAATAGATCAGGTTGTAAGTTGCGCTTGGACTTTTCGCGGTTATCACGAGAGTGCCGCGCCCGGCGGTACTTCCCGCCGAGCCTAAAACAGCGGAGCCAATCGGATCGCCCGGATTCGGTCCAAAAAAGTTGATATCCAGGGCGCCGCTGGAGGCGGCGATGTGGCCATCAATGTTCTGGGTCGAGGGACGGCTGCCGTGATAGATACCCTGACCCGCCAGACCGAGCGCAAAGCCGCCTGCTGTGGGAGCGCTGGTGGAGGATTGCTCATAAGCCACACCGGTCGTGAGGGCGTTGGAATCAATCTCGACCAGCACGAAGTTTTGGGGTTGGGTCGTTTCGCTGGTCTGGAACGGGTACATCGCGAATTCAGAGGTCGTTGCGCCGGTCCCGCTGCCGCAGAGCTGAACATCAACTCGGCCAGTCGTCGCGTCTACCGTGTAACCGCAAGAAGTGCTTAGTGCAGTGCCAATCTTAGCCGTGCCCTCGTTATTGACGTCGACAATCCCACTGGTAACACCGCCGCTCCCGTTTGCGGCGAAAACACCGCCGACTGCGTAGGAACTCCCGTCTGCGCCGGGCGCGGTGGAACCGCCCACAGTGAACACATAACTTGCAGAAGCTAGCCCCGGAGCGCCATTTGCCGCGCTGAACATGTTACCCGCTAGATAGGCATTTTCCCCGTCGATTTCCACCATATACAGCTGAGTGCTATCGACGATATAAAAGGCGAAGTTGAGCGCCTTGCCGCCCACATTGAGAGTGAGTGTGCCGCGCCCTGAGCCGAGATTGGATTGATCGAAACTATAGGACGAGTCGGAACTGAGGCTCGTCGCTTTTGTAATCGAGGCGGACGATGTAGCTCCATCATGGATGTCGACGAGGGAATTCGCGGCGGAAATCGTGCCGCTATTCGCGGAGAATTCGCCGGCGATCGCTTCGGGATTGAAAGACGCATCTGTGCCCATTGCGCTGAAGACGTATGAACCGGAGACGACTGATGTCGATCCCCCAATGTCGTTGAGGTTCTGCTCATCCATCGTGCCACTGCCGGTCGCAGTCGAATCGAAGCGCGTGATGATTGCGTGCTGATTCGTAGTGAGGACGAAAGCGAGGGTCTGTGTCCCGATCGATGTGTTCAATGTGGCGGTCCCGCGGCCGTCGACGCCTATAACATAACTGCTTGTGCTTTCAATTTGAACTGGCGTTGTCGTTGTTACGCCAGTCAAAAAACTCGATACGTCTTCAACGCCTTTCGTAATGCCACCGTTGCCATTGGTGGTAAAGCTGCCGGCCGCCGCGAGAAAACCTTGTGAATCGTTGCCGGTATATAAGAATGCAAACGAGCCCTTCATGACCTGGTCGGAATAGGTGACCGCGACGGTGGTGCTCGCGGTTACCCCGCTATCACTCGCGGTTACGGTGACCGTGTCGCCCGGCGGGGGGTACGTTGGCGCGGTATAGACGCCACTGTTCGCGTTGATCGTGCCAATGTCACCGCCGGAGGTTGAGGAAACCGTCCAGGTGGCGTTGGGGTCGGCAACTCCGTTGAGTTGTGCGTTGAACTGTGCGCTGCCGCCGGCGGGCACCGTGGATGGGGGCGAAATAATTTGGAGGCCGAGGCCGGGGCTGATGGCGATGTTGATCGTATTCGATTGGATCGGGAGATTGGCCCCTCCGGACGAAGTGCCATTCGGGTTCCGCGGGACGGTGGCGTATACGGTGATGACGCCGCCATTCACGGAGGGCACTTTGGTTGGTGCCTGGTAGATTCCGACCTGGAGATCGCTTTGGTCGGCCGTGATTGTGCCGTAGGTTGAGTTGCCTCCCGAAACGCCGTTCACATACCAGGTCGGGGTGGTGCTTGCCGTGATCGGAGTCGTACCGAGTGTCGTGTCATTTTGGCCTTCCACCGTTACGGAGGCGGTAAGCTGCGTTTGCTCGTTGATCTGAACAGTGCCGCTGGCTGAAGTGATACTCACGGCGGTGACGGTGCCCAAAGTTGCCTGATTGCCGCAGCCGGAAACAGCCGCTATAAGGCCCAGCAGCGCGAGAAGCGCCATTGACTGCGTGATGCGTTTTTCGATTGTCGCCACTTTCGCCCCAACCCCCCGATTATTCCGGCAAAACAAAGACTGCAGATAATACACCGAGACCCGGTTGTTTCCGAGGGGCATCAAGAAAAGATCTGGGATCCTTTTGCGTCGGACATATTGGACACAAAGACGCGGCAGCGGGTTGCTTGACCTGATGCGGTGCCCGCGCAGGGACCAGCAGGCGGTGGGACGGATAACTCGCTCGTTGGCCTTGCAGAATCGCGAACACTACTCGCGCATTGCGTCAGCCCCCCACTTCTGGATGCGCTAGAATACACATATTGAGATGGAAGAGAGTCAGCAGCCTACGCAGTCCTCGCGCATGAGGATCGCGGGCGGTTCGTTTTTTGGCCGTCTGATATTTTCGTTTCTCGTGCTTTGCGCGATTGGACTGGGCGTCGGTCTCGGCCTTCTTTTCGTCTACTCGAGCGACCTGCCGGAGATCCACGCTCTCGAGGACTATCGCCCTAACGTCATCACCGAGCTTTATGCCGACGATGGCCAGTCGATCGGCACCTTCGCTTTGCAGCGCCGGATTCTGCTCACCTACGATCAAATCCCCGTCGTATTGCGCAACGCGATCATCAGCACGGAAGACGAGCATTTCGAGGAGCACTTTGGCATCGATCTGCCACGTGTTGTCGAAGCTGCTTATCGCGACTTGATCCACCGGCGCCGTGCCGAAGGCGCCAGCACGCTCACCATGCAACTCGCCGGGGGCCTTTTCCTGAACCGTGCCGACCGCAGCTTCCACCGCAAGATTCAGGAAATGATCCTGGCCCTTGAAATCGAGCGGCATTACACAAAAGAACAGATTTTCACCATGTACTGCAACCAGATCTATCTGGGCAGTGGCAACTACGGCGTCGAAGCTGCGTCAGAATTCTATTTCGACAAGCATGTAGGTCAGCTGACGTTGCCCGAGGCGGCCACCATTGCAGCGATCATCCGAGGACCGATCTACTCGCCGGTACTGCACCCGGACCGCGCGCTCGCGCGGCGCAATCTGGTCCTCTCACTCATGGTCCGCAACGGCAAGGTCAGCCGATCCCAAGCCGACGCGGCAGCCAAGCAGCCATTAGGCCTGCACATCGATACTGGCAGGAGCGACCTGGCCCCTTATTTTGTCGAGGACGTGCGCGAATACCTCGAGCACACCTATGGCACCGAAGCGGTCCATGAACAGGGCTTGCGCGTTTACACCACGCTGAACGTCCAGATGCAAAAGGCTGCGGACCAGGCTGTTCGGGACGGCCTTCACGCCTACGACCGCCGCCACGGCTGGCGCGGCCACCTCACGAACATTCTGGCTCAGCATCTAGGACCGCTCGACAAGTACGAGAGTGATGATTGGCGCGACAGCATCGAAAAGGGCGGCTACGTCACCGGCCTCGTCATATCAGTCCAGCCAACCTACGCGTGGATCAAAATCGGCCCTTATCGCGCAATGCTCACCCCCGCAGACATGGCTTGGACCCAGTTCAAATCACCAGCGGACATTCTCAAGGTGGGCGATCTGGTGAACGTGCTGATCAAGCAGACCAGTGGCACAGCCGCCGAAGTCGAGTTAGAACAGATTCCCACTGCGCAGGCAGGTTTGATTGCCATCGACAACGCCACGGGCGAAATCAAAGCGATGGTGGGTGGCTATGATTTTGATGAATCCAAGTTCAACCGCGCCACGCAGGCTTACCGCCAGACGGGGAGTTCTTTTAAGGTTTACGTCTATGCCGAGGCCGTCGAACAGGGCGAGTCCCCCTTTGACGTTATCGAAGACACGCCAGTCACTTTCCACAGCGGCGGCCAGGACTATTCGCCTCACAACTACGACAACACGTTCGAAGGTCGCATTAGCCTCCGCCGCGCGCTGGCCGACTCGCGCAACATCCCGGCTGTCCGTTTGCTTGATCACGTTGGGATTCAGAGCGTCATCGATCTTGCCCGAAAGGCCGGAATCACTAGCCCCCTGCCGCCGTACTTGCCGCTCGCGCTTGGCGCCGCCGACCTTTCTCTGATCGAGCACACGTCGGGATTCACGATTTTTGCCGATGACGGTATTCATATTGCGCCGCACAACATCCGCAAGGTCACCACGTACGACGGTTCGTTGCTTGAGGAAGCCCATCCGGCCGTCACCGAAGTCATCAGTCCGCAGACGGCCCGAACCATGGTTGCGATGCTCGAAGATGTCGTTCAGTTCGGCACCGGCGTCCGCGCCAAAGAGTTGGGCCGGTTTTCTGGCGGCAAGACCGGCACGACAAATGATTTCACAGACGCCTGGTACATCGGTTTCACCCCGCAAATCACCGCCGGTGTCTGGGTCGGTAATGACGATAAGCGCGTCTCGCTCGGCCCTAAAGAAACTGGTGCCCGCGCGGCGCTGCCCATCTGGCTCGAGTTCATGCAGCAGGGGATGCAAGGAATGCCGATTGAGGACTTCCCGAATGTGACGCCGCTTGAAAAACTGGCGCCCCTGCAGCATGAGGAAGTCGATACCGCTGACACAGCGCCCCCGGCCGACGCAGCGGAGCAGGGTTTGATGCAAGACCAGTCATCAGCGGCCTCGCCGACAGCGCCCCCAAAGCCAGGTGCCGCTGCCGCTCCAGCCGATCCGGCCCCGGTTCCCACTCACTAGCATTTCGGTCTGCTCGCTCGTCCGAAAGGGTCCCAACCTCGAGGCAAGAGCGGGTGCTCCCCACCGTCGATGTCTATCAACATGACGGCCTTCCCGGGGACGACCTTTCCGATTTCGGTCAGATCATTGAACCCGGGCGCGTTTCGTAGCTTCGGAACCCGCCTTTTGGGGACCGAGAACAGCAGCTCATAGTCCTCGCCACCATGAAGAGCCATCGCGATCGGGTCCACCACATGTTTCAGCCGTCTTGCCAGCGTCATTGGCACGGCGACGACCGGAATTTTCCCGGCGGCGATCTGTGCGCCAACTCCACTGGCGGAGCAAAGGCGCGCGAGATCGGTTGAAAGTCCGTCCGAAATGTCGATCATTGCCGATGCGACCCTGTTTGAGGCTAGCCAAGCGCCTAACTCCACTCGAACTCGGGGATAGAGGTGCGGTTTAAGAAGGCTTTGTAAGCTGCGGTCCCGTTGATGCTGGTTTAGAACCAGCTCCAGCCCCAACATAGCCTGTCCAAGCCTCCCGCTCACATAAAGGAGGTCCCCGGGCTTCGCTCCAGAACGGGTGATGGCTTGGCCATGTCGAATCCTTCCGATCACCGTAAGGCTCATCAGAATGTTGGCCGTTTGGGTGGTGTCCCCGCCAACCAGCCTAATGCCGAGGGCGCGCGCCGCCTTCGCCATTCCTTTGAGCATCCTATCGAGCCAAAGGCCCGACCTAGTAAGAGGCAGCCCGAGGGTTAGCAAGAAAAACCGCGGGTGGGCACCCATCGCGGCCACATCGCTAGCGGCGCGCGCAAGGGACTTGTATCCCACGGATTCCGGAGGATGACGGTCCACCAGGAAGTGGACCCCCTCCGCAAAAGCGTCGACCGTAACAACCCAGTCCTCCCCACCTTGTCCGGGGATCACCATCGCATCGTCGCCGATCCCCAGCTCGACGCCTTCCAATTTGCCGGCTACCCCTGAGAAAGAGGGAATTGCGCGAGCAATGTGCTGGATGAGCTTATCTTCGCCTGGCATTTGCTGTTCTTCCACCTGAACCGCATGTCTGCCCCCGTGTACAGTTGTGGGGCAGCCTGTGGTTAGGCTAGCCTTTCTTCAGCAGAAAGCGGCCTGATCATACCGTGGGACAGATTGTCGCGCGAGCGTTCAGGCGCCCGCCCTAGGAGGCCCAACATGGATAAGAGGCAGATCGGCATCACTCTTTGGTTGGCATCTCTCGTTTTGATCGTTGCTTGGCTCACGGAAGCGATCCTACGTGACCGGGGTTTCGTCTCGACTTACCTCGCGCCAATCGCCGTGCTTGGCAATATCCTGGCGGTCTATGTGATCAAAGAGACAAAACCGCTGGAAGATCGGCGGTAAGTAACACTGCCACAATCTACACAAAATGGAAGATTTGGATTGACGCATTGTGTCAGTATGATTAGAATCGCTTTGGGTTTCGGACCAGAGCTCTCGGTCCAGGCTCTTAAAGATCGTTTCTTGCAGCGCCGGCAAGCCGTGCCAGGGGCAAGCGGCTTTCAGCCAACCGGGAATTCACTCGGGAAAGTCATTTAGGCGAACTATCGAATGAGAAGCAAGCAATATACTTTTTTCATTGCCTCGAGCGGCTCAGGCTCCATGCGCAGATTGCGGGTCCCGTCTTACGCGCTACATGTACTAGCTGTTTTTGTTCTAGTTGGTGGGATAACGGTGATGGCCGCGGTCGGTTCTTACTCCCGAATGCTCTGGAAGGCTGCCAACTACAATTCCCTGCGCCGCGATCAAGATAACCTGAAGCAGCAGTACGAAGCCCTCCAAATCCAGGTCAAAGACACCAATGAGCGTCTCGACTCGCTCCAATCGCTAGCTGGAGAGGTCGCGATGGCCTATGGGATCACCCGCTTCCGGCAGACTCCTTTCGGCCTCAATGACACCGATTCAGATAGCCCAGCCTCGTCCGGCACCGACGACGATACTAACTACCGGGCCTCGGTGGACGAATTCAGCTATCTTCAGAAGAATGTGACTGCGGTAGCCATGTCCGAGAGGGGAACGCGTCTTCTTCCTGCAGATCAGTTGAGCAGCTTGGGTATTGTTCCGACTCTTTGGCCCGTAGTTGGCGAGATCACGGGCCACTTCGGCGAACGTATGGATCCTTTCAGTGGCGAAGGTGCATTCCATGCCGGGTTAGATATCGCTTCACATTATGGCGATCCTATTCACGCCACAGGGGATGGAGTAGTGATCGAAGCAGACGAACGCTCCGGCTACGGGCGCTTTGTCGTGATCGACCACGGGTTCGGCGTCACGACTTGTTATGGGCACCTGTCTGGCTTCAACGTTCAGGTCGGGATGCACGTCCGTGCAGGAGATGTGATCGGTTTCGAAGGCGATAGCGGCCGCAGCACCGGGCCGCATCTTCACTACGAAGTCCGGATTTACAACACCCCGGTCAATCCTTGGCGCTTTCTGCGCAACACAAGCACGGCCGCCACCGGTCGAGTTGCCTCCGCTTCTCAACAGACGCCGAGCACAGGCGACTGAATCTGCCATCGCGCTAGTCGAAGATCACGGTCTTCTTGCCGTACAGCAAAATCCGGTTCTCGATATGCCATCTGACGGCTCGCGAGAGCACGGCTCGTTCAAGGTCGCGGCCTTTTTGAATCAGATCGTCCAACGTGTCGCGATGGGAAATTCGCGCCACGTCCTGCTCAATAATCGGTCCATCATCGAGGATTTCGGTGACGTAGTGGCTCGTGGCGCCGATCAGTTTCACGCCGCGTTCGAACGCGCGTTGGTGCGGGTGACCGCCAATGAAAGCGGGCAGAAAGGAGTGGTGGATGTTAATGATCCGATCCGATGGGTATGCGGCTATGAACTCGGGCGAGAGCACCTGCATATAGCGGGCCAGAATCACCAGGTCTATTTCGTGGTCGCGGAGCAACTGAAGCTGCTGCCGTTCGGCGGCGTGCTTGTTTTCTCTAGTTACCGGAATCACATGCAGTGGAATCTTGTAAAAGTCCGCCCAACGTTGCGCGTCACTGTGATTTCCAATGAGCAACGGGATATCGCAGGTCAACTCCCCGGTTTCGTGGCGATAAAGCAGGTCGACGAGGCAATGAGTGTACTTAGAAACCAGGATGGTCGCTTTCGGGCGATTTGAGGAAAGCGCCACGCGCCAAGTCATTGCGAATCGGTCGGCGACGGCCTGAAAGGCCTCCGCGAATTCATGCATGTCGATCGCGAATCCATCCAGGTCCCACTCGACGCGCATCAGAAAGAGCCGTTGTTCCCGGTCTTGGTGCTCATCCGCGTGCAGGATATTTCCGTTGGCGCGAAAGATGAAATCAGCAATGGACGCTTCGATGCCTTTCTGGTCAGGGCAGCTCACCAGCAAGATCGCGCTGTTCGGCAAAAGTAGCCTCGATAAATGGAAGTCGGTCACGAAGGCGGTGCTAACTCGGCTAGCCTTCGAGCAGTTTCGCCCACCCGGCAATGTGCCCCAACGACTCCGTGTGCGTATGATCCAGGCGCAGCGGAGTTATCGAAACCGCGCCCTCCAAAATCGCGGCATGGTCAGTTCCAGGTTCCAGTTCCGCCGCAACTCTTTCTTCGGAAATCCAGTAGTAATGCCTACCCCGGGGGTCGACGCCGGGCTGCAGTAGAGTTCGCGTCACTTTAGGCGATTGGCGCGTGATACGAACCGGCCCATCATCCCATTCCTCAGGGATGTTGACGTTAAGCACGACGCCTGGCGGCAAGCCATCCTTTAGCACAAGTGGGACAAGGCGCTTGGCGAAAGCCGCCGCGGGCGAGTAATCGATATCGAGCTTCCTGAACACGACCGAAAAGGCGATTCCCGGAGTCGCGTGCACCGCGGCTTCTTTTGCTGCGCCGACCGTTCCCGAATAGTAGATATTCTCGCCCAGATTTCCACCGCGATTAATCCCGGAAACCACGATGTCGGGCTTATCGGGGCCTTTGAACATCGCAGTGAACGCGACAATCATTGCGTCCGCCGGTGTGCCCTCGACCGCGTGCTCTCCCTCCGATATCGTCTCCCAATAGACGGGCTGACGCAGCGTCAAGGACTGCGAAGCCGCGCTACGCTCACCCAGCGGAGCTACAACCGTCGTCTTGCCGAATTCGCGCATAGCATCGGCCAAAGCCCTTAGGCCGAGCGCATTGATCCCGTCGTCGTTCGTTACAAGTATGTGCGCCATATCTTGCCGACTATTTCAGCTAGTGCCGCAAACGAGAGCCGTTGCCCGCTGCGAGCATTTCATAGCTGCATTGCCGAATGCATATGGTACGAGAAAGTCGGCTTTGAACCAAAAACTTCATTTATAGAACGACTACGAAGCGATCTAAATTCGCCATGATCTGACCGGTGGATCCTGCTCGCAAACCGCGCCAGCTCCAAGCGAGTTTCATTTTGGGAATCGCGAGCCATTATGCGTGCGCTCGGCGAACTCTTTAGGAACATCACAGCGGGCTTGAGCGAAGCGGTCATCACAATTACATTCTATCCCACAACCATTCCTTCACCAGGGCAATGCGCCTTGTCTTGGCGGTTTTGAGTCTGGGCAACGTGTGGTCACATTTGAAGCGTTAGGATCGAAGAAGCGGGCGCTCTTTAACCCGGCCCTAATTCCGAGGGCAGAGTGGCTGCTGTTTGTAACGCCCCGGACGTCTTTGTGCCCGGTCGTAAAACCGAGACACGTTCGGAATGGGTGGCCTAGAGACATAGCCTGCAAGTATGTAAATTTGGCGAAGGGAGCCCGGGCGCTTTGGGAAGAAAAACAAAGAACGAACCTTCGCAGAAGGCTCTCGCCCTCTTGACGACGAGTATACAGAAAACACGGGCCGGTACAGGGTAGATGCCGTTTCTAAAAACTGGTGGACGTGGCCGGGATCGAACCGGCGACCCCCTGCTTGCAAATGAGAACCGAGAATACTATGTGGCTGTCTTTTCTTGCCTTTACCTATGTCGTGATAGACGGTTTTTGACGGTATTTGGCACTACTTGTTCCCAAGT
>Ga0335074_10001312_pt1 | contig 33816 bp, 26 predicted proteins | sample Lox_Sample_23_FD_206715 | JGI IMG/M metagenome (GOLD analysis project Ga0335074, IMG submission 206715) | Soil microbial communities from Loxahatchee National Wildlife Refuge, Florida, United States - Lox_Sample_2.3 | ecosystem: Environmental > Terrestrial > Soil > Wetlands | place: USA... | reverse complement strand
GTCTCCACTGAGCGGGCGCCACCAGGCCGGGCTCAACCAGCGTGAACCCGTCGAAGAACCGGGCGATGTCGGCGCGGCTACGCGAGATCAGCGGCGTGTTCCAGTGCAGTTGCTGGGTCATGCGGAACAGCTTCTTGGCCGCCTCCGGGTGGGCCTCGTCGGTCATGTGGCTCAGGGCCAGGTAGCTGCCGGGCGCCGCCGCGTCCCGGAACTGCCGGACCGCCCCCCACGGGTCTTCCCGGTCCCACAGGCAGTGCAGCACGCACAACACCATGATCCCGACCGGCTGGCCGAAGTCGAGCAGGCCGCGGACCTGCGGGTTGCCGAGCACCTGCGCCGGCTCGCGCAGATCCGCGCGGAGCGTGACGACGTCGGGCCCGGCCATCAGCGCGGCGGCATGGGAGGCCACCATGGGATCGATGTCCACGTAGACGATGCGCGCCCCGGGCGCCGTCCGGTGGGCGATCTGGTGGGTGTTGGCCATGTTCGGCAGGCCCGAGCCCAGGTCGAGGAACTGGCGGACGCCCTGGCCCACCATGAAATCGACCATCCGCTGCAGCAGATGACGGCTCTCCACGGCCGCGTACGCACCGGGCGGCACACCCAGCGCCCGGATCCTCGCATCGGCCGCCTCGCACGCCTCCCGGTCCACCGCGAAGTTGTCCCTGCCGCCGAGCTCATAGTTCCAGATCCGGGCCGTGTTCGGATTGCGGGCACCGATCAGATCATCGGGATCCAGCTCAGGAGGTGCCGGCGGTTGCGGGGACATCGGGGCACCTTCCTCCGTGCGTCGGACGGGGCACTTCCGATGATAAGGGGCCCCGATCCACTGGCAGAACAGCGCGCAGGTAGGCGGCCCAGTACGGTTCGGGGTCCGGGGGACGGACGCCGGCCCGGAGCCGGCGGGCGGTGGCCGGGTCGGCGATCTGGGTCAGCGCGCGGGCCAGGTCGTCGACGTCGCCCGGGGCGCAGGTCAGCCCGTCCACGCCGGTGCGGACCGCCTCGGCCAGCGCCCCGGCGGTGGTGGCGATGACCGGGACGCCGAAGGAGAAGGCGAGCAGGACGTTCTGCGAGCCGGTGGCCTCCCGGTAGGGCAGGACCAGCGCGTCCGCGGCCGCGAACAGGGCCGGGAGCCGGGCGGCGGGCACGTATCCGGGGCGCAGCGTGACCCGGGTGCCCAGGCCGAGGTCGGTGATCAGCTGCCTGGTCTCGGCGGTGCCGCCGGAGAACTGCCCGGCGACGGTCAGCGTGACGTGGTCCGGGACCCGGGCCAGGGCCCGCAGCAGGAGGTCCAGGCCCTTGTCCGGGCGGACGACGCCGAAGAACAGCAGGCGGGTCTGGGGGTGGGCGGGGGCAAGATCCACGCTTCGTTCGGTAGAAAGATCGTGACGGACGGACGCGGCGGCCGGCAGATGCGGGGGCATCCTGGCGATGACGATGGGCACGTCGGCGGCCAGTTCGCGGGCCTGCGCGGCCTGCGCGGCGGAGTGCACGATCACCGTGTCCACGCGGGAGAGCAGGGTGCGGGTCAGCGCCGCGTCGGGCGGCAGGGCGCTGTGGCAGATCACCACCGTACGCGGGCGCTGGCGGCCGAGGGCGGTCAGCGCCGACAGGTACGGCGGCACCTGGGCCGGGGTCAGCAGGGCGAAGACGACCAGGTCAGCGGAGCGCAGGCGGCGGCCCGCGGTGATCCAGCGGTCCGGGCGGTACCAGGTCAGCCGACGGTAGGTGCGCGGGTACGGCCTGCCTTCTGGGGCCTCGGCGGTCTGGGCCCCGGGGGCCCGCCAGGATTCGATGATGACGTTGTGGCCCGCGGCGGCCAGCCGGTGGGCCAGTTCGGTGGTGTGTCGCGCGCCGCCGCCCTGGTACGGCTGGGCGGGCCCGATCAGTGCGATCCTCACGTCGGGTCGGACATCCACGCCGTGTACCGGACCGGCCAGGTGCCGGTGGGCGGCGTGGTCAGGTCGCGGGCCTCCTGCGTGGTGGCCAGGTTGACGACCTGGCGCGGGCCGCCGCCGTACGGGGCGAGTTCGGCCTGGTCCGCGGCGAGCAGGACCGGGCGCCGGCCGGCCCGGCGGATGCCCGCCAGCACCGCGCCGACCGTGGCCGGGGCGGGATGATCGATGATCGCGGTCGGCGTGTCGCACAAGGCCCGGGCCACCGGGGCGAACTGATCCGCGGCCAGCGGGCCCAGGATGACCACGGACGCGTCCGGGCCGATCTGCGCGCACAGCCGGTTCACCGCGTCGACCTCACCCGGGCCGATCCGCTGGAAGGCCATCCCGCGCGCGCTCAGGTGCCGGTCCAGGTCCAGGTTGGTCAGGGCGGCCGGGATGAGCAGCGAGGCTGCGCAGCAGGAGGCGACCACGCCCGAGGTGGTCCGGGCCCGGCCCTGCTGGCCGGCCAGGTCGCGGAGCCAGGCCGAGGCCCAGATGGCGGCCAGGATCAGCCCGGGCAGCACGAACGGCACCAGGCGGCTGCTGGCCCAGGGCTGTTCGGAGGAGGCGGCCGGGCGCCACAGCACGGTCACGATGACCCAGACCGCGGCCAGCAGCGGCAGCGCCCAGGTCCAGGCCTCCCCGCCCGGGTCGGTGCGCGTCAGCAGGGCCCGGACGCCGAGCCGGGCCAGGCCGGCCAGGCCGAACGCGCCGAGCAGCACGGCGGGCAGGCCGATGTACCAGATCACCCAGTACAGGCTGTCCTGCTCGTAGTGTCCGGCCGGGGCGGGCAGGAGCGGCCGGAGCGCGAAGGCGGCGATGATCGCGATGATCGCGACGGCGGCCGCCATGGGCAGCCAGCGCGCCGCACGCTCCCTCACCTGCCAGGCACGCAGCCGGGTCAGCACGGCGCGGCTGCGGGCGGCGGCCGTCCCGGCCAGGACCAGCAGGATCACCGCGGCCGCGATCAGGGCCGGCGGGCGCAGCGACGGGGCCTCCCGGTCCAGGTAGGGCCGGGACAGCAGGTAGCCGTCGGCCAGGCCGTAGCCCACCCCGGCGGCCAGGCCCAGGCCGAACGGGACCCCCTGCCCGCGGCGGGCCGCGAGCAGCAGGCCGAGGAACGCCGCGGCGGGCAGGAGGTCGTCCAGCCCGTCGATGCGGACCAGGACGACCAGGCCGAGGACCAGGCCGGCCAGGGCGGCCAGCACGCGGTCCTGGCCGGGCCCGTTCCGGGCTGACCCCTCCTCGGCTAGCAGGGCCTCAGCCGGGGTGACGACCAGCGCGTCGGTGAGCAGGCACAGGCCGCCGAACAGCAGGACCTGGGCCAGCGGCGCGTCGAACGTGCCGCGGCTGGTGTACTGCTCGGGCAGGCTCAGGGCCAGGGCCGCGGCCGCGGCGGGCGCCCACCGGGCCCCGGCCAGCCGGCCGGCCAGGCCGCCGAACGACAGGACCGCGCACGCGCCGATCAGCGGCGTGGCGACCAGCGCGGCCGGCACGCCGCCCAGCCAGATCGCCGCGGTCAGGACCAGGGGCGTCCCGGTCATGAACTGCGGTGTGAGGCGCGAGCCGGCCGGGTCGTAGCCCAGGCTGGCGAACGACAGGCCCGGGTGCGGGCCGCCGAACGCGTCGGCCTGCGACGGGATGGGCAGCGCGCCGTGGTGCGCGATCCAGTACGCCACCTGCAGGTAGGCGGCCGGGTCCCGGACGATGATGACCTGCTGGGACCGCTCGGCGATCTGCCAGGCGGCGAAGCCCGCCGCCACCGCGACCGTGGCCGCCACCGCCCACCACGGCACCGGCTTGTGCGCGCCGCCGAAGCCGGGCCAGGTCGCGGGCCGCTGGCGCAGCGCGAGGTAGCACAGGCCCACGGCCAGCGGGGAGAACATGAGCACCAGCGGCGGGGCCGTGAGCCGGCCCGCGAGCAGCAGCGGGAGGCCGGGCAGCAGCCACGCGGCGGCCAGCAGCGCGGGCACCACCGTGACCCCGCCGAACAGGGCACCGGCCAGCCGCCGCGGGCGCGCAGACGGCGGGGCGGGCGGCTGAGCCTGGATAACCTCAGTGACCTCTGAGGCGTGCGGGTCACGGCGCACGCACCTAACTTTAGGCCACGGGCTGCACGTGCACGAGGGTCGAGGACCTGCGTCCGGCCTGCGCGACCAGCAGCCACATGACCAGCGCGGCCGGGTAGATGAAGTAGCCGAACCGGGTGGACGGCGCGAGCACGAACATGGCCGACAGCCCGATGACCAGCCGCCAGGTGGCGGCGGGCACGTCCCGGGGCGGGCGGACGAACAGGGAGACCAGGATGGCCAGCCCGGAGCCGACCAGCAGGATGACCACGATGGTGTGGCCGAGGGGCCCGGTCTGGGCCAGCACGTGGCCGAGGAGCGGGCTGGCCGCCTGCGACTTGACGCTGGCCAGGCCGAGCGGGAACAAGATGGTGTTCTTGACCAGCGCGCTGAAGCGCAGTATCGCGAACGGGCCGACGATCACCGCCACCACGGCCAGCGACCAGGCCGTGAACCGCCAGGCCTCGCGCTTTCCGTCGCGCACGTACAGCAGCGCGAAGGCCACGGCCAGGGCGGGCCAGGCGGTCGCCTTCATCGACGAGGCGATGCCCAGGGCCAGGCCGGCCGCGACCGCGTTCGACTGCATGGGCCGCCACAGCAGGGCGAAGCCGAGGCACATGAACGCGACCATGGGCACGTCGGTTCCGCCCACGCACAGCTCGAACGCGATGATCGGGGAGACGGTCAGCAGCAGGGCCCAGCGGACGCAGTCCCTGGCCCCGGCCACCCGCAGCGCGAAGGCGAACACGATCAGGAACACGATCCCGAACCACACCCGGGGATCGGTCAGCGGCCCGTGGCCGAGCAGGGCCTGCGGCACGCCGAACACGGCCATCAGCGGCAGGTACGGGTTGTACAGGTTGGGATTGGTGGTGGTGGCCAGGACCTTGGCGCTCTTGTACGGGGTGCCGTGCTTGATCAGCGTGGTGGCCGAATTGGCCACCACCCCGACCTCGGGCTCACCGTGGCCGGTCCACACCATCCACAGCAGCGGGACCAGGATGGCCCCGCAGACCAGGATGCCGAGCGCGAGGTCGACCCCGGTGGTCTCGCGGGACCGCCAGGCCATGATGGTGAGCGCGGCCAGTGCGTAGGCGATGGCGGCGCAGGTGCCCCACAGCCGGTGCAGGGGGTCCCCGCTGAACAGCGCGACCCCGCCGCCGAACAGGGCGCAGCAGGCCAGCCCGGCGGCCAGCCACATCCGGGGCATGGTAACAACCGATTGCCACCCCGTCGGGGCGACCGCCGTCTCGGCGCCCCCGGCCCCCGTCGTTGGCGCGAGTTCGCGAGTACCGCGACTCCACACCCGATATATCTTACGCCCTGCACCGGGCGTCGCCTTCTCTTACCTGGCCCGGGACCCGGTAGCCGACCATGCCGTTCCTGGCCAGCGACGAGAGTTCGTTCGTCACCGGGGCCACGCTGGCCGTGGGCGGCGGCATGCCGGTCTAAGTTCTGGCCGGCGGCCTGGAGCCAGGCGCCGAGGAAGTCCCACGCGGTCAGCAGCCAGAGCCAGGCGGCCAGCACGGCGAAGGCGAACGGCACGAAGCCGAACACGGCGGCCAGCCCGGCCACCAGCATCCGCCCGTCCCAGCCCAGGCCGAACTTGTCGGCCGGGATGCCCCGCCCGGCCCGGGCCCGGCAGGCCAGGTCGGCGTGGCGCAGGACCACCGCGGCCAGCAGCGCGAAGATCACCGGCAGCCAGACGTGGCGGGCGAAGCCGAGGCCGGCCAGGAACACGCCCTCGCCGACCAGCAGCAGCGAGGGCACGGTCCAGTCCAGCCGGCCGTCGTGCGGATGGCGGGACCCCAGCGCGGCGAGCAGCATGGCCGCCACCGGGGCCAGGATCAGCACGCCGGGCAGGTTCGCCACCCCGAGGATGGCCAGGTCGCAGGTGACCAGCAGGCCCACCAGCAGCGGCGGCAGCGGCGGCAGCTGGCCCCGCACCACGCCGCCGATCCGGTGGGCCAGCGGGCCGTCCCCGCGGTAGGCGACCAGCACGCCGCGGGCCCGGGCCAGCTGGCCCGCGGCGGCCAGCCGGCCCGCCCCGGCCAGCTGCCCGGCCAGCAGGTAGCCCGCGCCCACCGCGCCCCAGGCCAGCAGGACCAGGAAGGTCAGGCGGGGGCCGAAGAAGACCACGGTCACCGCGATCACCGCGATGCGCTCGCCCGCAGGCAGGACGATGACCTGCCCGAGCAGCCGGCGGGCCGGCCGGGGGAAGATGCTGCCCGACGCCCGGGCCAGGCCCTCGTAGCACAGCTCGGCCAAGCGCCTGGCCCCGAGCAGGAGCATGGCCGCGACGGCCAGCCGCCAGACGCCGATCTGGTCGGCGCCGAGCCAGCCGGCGACCACGGCGTCGTGCATCGAGCCGCCGAAGATCCCGTTCAGGCCGGCCGGCCCGGCGATGCTGCCGACGGCGTTCTGGGCCGCGCCGTGGACGGCGCCCGGGGCGGCGTTCTGCGCGGCGTTCTGCGCGGCGTTCTGGGCGGCGACGCCGGAGCTGACCGCCAGCGCGGCATACACCGCGAACTCGGTGATCAGGGCGGAGGCCACGCCGAGCCAGCCGGCCGCCGGCCTGATCCCCTCAATGGCCCCCAGCTGGGCGGCGGTCCGGGCCGAGACGAACGAGAAGAGCAGCGCGACGATGGCCAGGACCTGCGTCCGGGTGGCCGGCTCGGAGAACCACACCGCGGCCAGCAGCCCGAGGCCGAGCGAGATGCCGTACATCGCGACCGGGGCGAGCTGGCGCCCGGCCGCCCAGCAGGCCATGTCGCGGGCCATCGGATCGGCGATCAGCCGCGCGACCGCGCCGTCGCCGTCCGGCCCGGCGTCCAGGACCCGGACGCCGACCCCGCGCTGGGTGAGCTCGCCGAGCAGCGTGCTCACCTCGGCCGGGGTCGCGCGGCGGGCCGCGAGCGCTTCGGCCGAGCTGGCCAGCGCGTCCAGGTCCGGGGTGTCCACGATGAGTGCGCCGGCGCGGTGTGCTCCCGGGTCGTCCGGGGGGCCCGCGGCGCCCGGGGCAGGCCGGCCGGTGAAGGCCGCGGTGCCGCCCGCGGCGAGCAGCCGGGTCAGGACCTCCTCGGGCACCGAGTCGTCCCCGACGCAGATGAGCACGCGTTCGCCCGCGGCCCGCGCCGCCGCCGCGACCGTCAGCAGGCCCGGCCCGGTCCGTTCGGCCGCGGCGACCCGGCGCACGCCCAGCGCGGTCAGCTGGCCGCGCAGCCCGGCGTCCGGCTGGGTGGCCAGCACCAGGGCAACGGTCATGCGGGTCCTCCCGGCGACAGCCGCCGCGACTCAGGCCCTTGAATTGAGCACAGCCTTACCGAATGTAGCCGGCGGCTCGCCCGCCGCCCCGGAGGAACACGCCTGGGCTGTTCACCGAATACCCGTTGCGGCCTGCCCGGAAACGGCGTCCTGCCGCGCGCGATGCGGCAGGCCGCGCCGCCTCTTTCATGATCGCGAAGACTCTAATACGCCGGGGAGTAGTAAACCCTTCGCGATCATGAACTGTGGGGATACGGTGCGCGGGGTGGCATCGGTTAGAGTCCGGCTCATGCGGATGGTCGCGGTGGTGCTGGGCGGCGGCACCGGTCAGCGGATCGGCGCGGCGGTGCCCAAGCAGCTGCTACGGCTGGGCGGGCGGACGCTGCTTGAGCACTGCGTGGCCGCGTTCGAGCAGGCGCCGGGGGTGGACGAGATCCTGGTGGTGATGGCCGCGGACTGGGTCGAGCGGGTCCGGGGCATGCTGGCCGGGGGCGGTTACGGGAAGGTGACCGGGGTCATCGCGGGCGGCGCCGCCCGGCCGGACTCGACCCGGGCGGCGCTGGCGGCCATTGCCGGGGGCGATGCGGCCGACTGCGGGGTGCTGCTGCATGATGCGGCGCGGCCGCTGGTGGATCAGCGGATCATCGCGGACTGCGTGGCGGCGCTGGGGGTGCACGAGGCGGCGGGGGTGGCCGTGCCGGCCTCGGACACCATGGTGATCACGAACAACGGGGTGATGCACTCGATGCCGAAGCGGGAAACGCTGTGGCGCTGCCAGACCCCGCAGTGCTTCCGGCTCCCGGTGATCGCCCGGGCCCACCAGCTGGCCGCCGCGGACCCCGGGTTCACGCCGACCGACGACTGCGGGGTGGTGCTGCGCTACCTGCCGGGGGTCGACGTGCACATCGTCCCCGGCAGCGAGCGCAACCTCAAGATCACCTACCCCCAGGACCTCGCCGTGGCCGAGGCGCTGCTACGCGGGTTAGCGGCGGGCGGCCTGCTTGACCAGGGTGCGGCCGAACTCCCAGATCAGGCCGCTGCCCTTGCTGGCGTCTTCCAGGACCTCGGTGAAGGCCTCGGTGAAGAGCTTGACTTCGGTGTCGCCGATCATCAGCGGCGGGATCAGCTTGATCACTTCCATGTGGTCGCCGGAGACCTGGGTCAGGACGCGGTGGCGCTGGAACAGCGCGACGACGATCATCTGGGCGAACAGGCCGACGCGGGCCTTCTGCAGCATGTTCCAGCTGGTCCGGGCGCGCAGCGAGGACGGCTTGTCGAACTCCAGACCGATCATCAGCCCCCGGCCTCTCACGTCGGCAAGCACCTCGTACCGTTCGGCCAGATGATCCAGAGCCGCCCGCAGAGCGGCCCCGGTCCGGGCGGCGTTCTCGGTCAGGCCCTCGTCGTCGTGCACCGCCAGCGAGGCCAGGCCGGCCGTCATGGCCAGCACCCCGCCCTTGAACGTGGTGCTGTGCACCATGACCCGGTCCATCGAGGAGTACACCTTCTCGAAGATCCAGCCCTTGGCCAGCATCGCGCCGACCGGGACGAACCCGCCGGACAGGGCCTTGGCCACGGTGACGATGTCCGGCACGACCTCCTCATGCTGGTAGGCGAAGAACTTGCCGCTGCGCCCGAACCCGCTCTGCACCTCGTCGCAGATGAGCAGGGCGCCGTGGTCGTGCAGCATCGCCGCCGCGGCAGTCAGGAAGCCGTCGGGCGGCATGTGCACGCCCTTGCCCTGGATGGGCTCGATGATCAGGCCGGCCACGTCGCCGCGGCGGAGTTCGGCCGCCAGGGCGTCCAGGTCGCCGAGGGGGATGGGGACGTCGGGCAGCAGCGGGGCGAAGCCGCGGCGGAACTCGGCCGAGCCGTTCACCGACAGCGAGCCGGTGGTCAGGCCGTGGAAGGCGTGGTCGCAGTAGATGATCCGGCCGCGGCCGGTGGCGTAGCGGGCGAACTTCAGCGCGGACTCGACCGCCTCGGTGCCGCTGTTGCAGAAGAAAACCCGGTCCAGGCCGGGTGCCTTGGCCAGCAGCTTTTCCGCCAGCAGCCCGGGCAGCGGGCCGCAGTCGAACTGGGTCCAGTCGGCCAGCTGGGCGTCCAGCGCGTCGTGCAGGGCCTGGCGGATCACCGGGTGGTTGCGCCCGGCGGCGAACACGCCGAAACCGGCCAGGAAGTCGGCGTACTGGTGGCCGTCGGCGTCGTACAGGTACGCGCCCTCGGCCCGGGTGTAGACCTGGTCGAAGCCGATCGCGTGCAGCACCTTGGGCTGCTGCGGGTTCAGGTACCGGCCGTACAGCTCGTAACCGTCGGTTTTATGAGCCGCCAGGAGGGCCTGCAGGTCGAAGTCCATGCCCTTATTCTCCTCCGACCGTGGCAGCGCCCTCTTTCTTCTTCTGGGCAGAACGGACACGCGTGTCAGCTTCGGGTCCGCGGTGCAGCCGCCGGGGGCTGGTCAGGAAGCCGGTACCCCAGCACATGTGCATGACGGCCAGGACCAGCGGGAGACGGGCGCGGACCGCGGCGGTCTCGCCGCGGGACAGCGCGGCGCTGACCGCGGTGATGCCGGCCAGGTAGATGAGCGGGATGGCCAGGCCGGCGGTCAGCGCGGTGATGGCGGCCGGGGCCCCGGCGGCCACGCCGATAAGGCCGCCCAGCCCGGCCAGCAGGCCGACGACGTTGAGCGCGGCGGCGCCGGGCGGGGCCAGGTAGCGGAAGCTGGCCGTTTCCGGGTGCTCGCGCATCACCACGCGGCGCCAGCGGCCGTAGTGGAAGTACTGGGCGCCGAGGGCGCGCAGGCTTTCCCGGGGCCGGTAGGTGACCTGCAGGTCGGGGGTGAACCAGACCAGGCCGCCGTGGGCCCGGATCCGGTAGTTCAGCTCCCAGTCCTCGGCGCGGAGCATCCCCTCGTCCCACCCGCCAGCCTGCTCGATCAGCTCCCGGCGGTAGACGCCGAGGTAGACGCTGTCCGCGGGGCCGGCCTGGCCGCCGGTGTGCCAGCCGGCCGAGCCGACGCCGGCCTTGGAGGTCATGCCCCACGCCACGGCCTGCTGGAACGGGGTCTCGCCCTCGGCCGCCATGACCCCGCCGACGTCGGCCGCGCCGGTCTCGGCCAGCACCCCGACGGCGGTCCTCAGGTACGTGGGGGGGAACAGCGCGTGCCCGTCGATGCGGGCGATGACCTGGTGCCGCGCGGTGCGCACGGCGAGGTTGAGTGCGGCCGGGATCTTCCCGGTGGGGTTGGCCACCACGGTGATGCGCGGTTCGGCGGCGGCCAGGTCACGCGCGATCTGCTCGGTCCGGTCCGCAGACGGGCCGACGGCCAGCACGAGCTCCATCGGGGCCGGGTAGTCCTGGCCGAGGACGTGCCGCACCGCCGCGGCGAGGTGGCGTTCCTCGTTCCGGACCGGCATCACGACGGACACGGGTGGGTATTCCATGACGCTGGTCACGGTACCGCAGCCCGCGCCCGTGGGGGTTATTTAAAGGCCGGAGTCCTCCAGCATCTCGGTGACCAGGGCGGCGATCTGGGATCGTTCGGAGCGGACCAGGGTGACGTGGGCGAACAGCGGGTGGCCCTTGAGCTTCTCGATCACCGCGATCACGCCGTCGTGCCGGCCGACCCGCAGGTTGTCGCGCTGGGCGATGTCGTGGGTGAGCACCACCCGGGATCCGGCGCCGATCCGGGACAGCACGGTGAGCAGGACGCCGCGCTCCAGGGACTGGGCCTCGTCCACGATCACGAATGCGTCGTGCAGCGACCGGCCGCGGATGTGGGTGAGCGGCAGCACCTCGAACATGTCCCGGGCCAGCACCTCGTCGATGACGTCCTGGGTGGTGACCGCGGTCAGGGTGTCGTAGACGGCCTGGGCCCAGGGGCTCATCTTGTCCGCCTCCGAGCCCGGCAGGTAGCCGAGTTCCTGGCCGCCGACCGCGTACAGCGGCCGGAACACGACGACCTTGCGATGCTGGCGGCGTTCCATCACCGCCTCCAGGCCGGCGCACAGCGCCAGCGCGGACTTGCCGGTGCCGGCCCGGCCGCCGAGCGAGACGATGCCGATGTCGGGGTCGAGCAGCAGGTCCAGCGCGACCCGCTGTTCGGCGCTGCGGCCGCGCAGGCCGAACGCCTCCCGGTCGCCGCGGACCAGCTGGACGGACTTGTCGGGCCGGACGCGGCCCAGGGCATGGCCGTTGGCCGAGGTCAGGACCAGCCCGGTGTGGCAGGGCAGGTCACGGGCGGACTCGCAATCCAAGGTGCCTGATTCGTACAGCTGCTCGATGTCACCGCTGGCTACCTCCAGTTCCGTCATCCCGGTCCAGCCCGAGTCCACCGGCAGTTCGGCCCGGTACTCCTGGGCGGCCAGGCCGACCGAGGCGGCCTTGACCCGTAGCGGCAGGTCCTTGCTCACCAGCACGACGTCCTCGCCCTCGGCGGCCAGGCTGCAGGCCACCGACAAGATGCGCGAGTCGTTGTCCCCGAGCCGGAACCCGGCCGGGAGCACCGAGGCGTCGGAGTGGTTGAGCTCGACCCGGACCGTGCCGCCGAGCGCGCCGACGGCCAGCTCCTCGTCCAGCCTGCCGTGCTCGACGCGCAGGTCGTCGAGGTGGCGCAGGGCCTGGCGGGCGAAGTAGCCGAGTTCGGGATGGTGACGCTTGGCTTCCAGCTCGGTGATGACGACGACCGGCAGCACTACCTTGTGCTCATCGAAGCGAGTGATGGCGGCCGGGTCGGCGAGCAGGACGCTGGTGTCGAGTACATATGTACGGCGACCTTGGGATTTGACCACGCAGACTCCCCTGGGCGCCAGGCGGGAGCCCGGCGCCGGACAGGACACAGACGTGTCGGACGGGCCGGGACTGGCCCTCGAAGGGCCACGCCGGCCCTTCTGTCATCTCGCCTGCACGCAAAGCGCGAAGCCTGGAGATTCGAGGGCCCTCCCGGCGGACGGCGCCGCGCCGTCCACCACTATCGAAGGTACCCGCGATCATGAGCTGGCAAAAGCACCGCCAGGTTACTAACCCGTTTCCTGCGGTTTAACCAGGGCTTACGTGCCGAAGCGGCGGTTGCGTGCCGCATAGGACCGAAGCGCCCGCAGGAAGTCGACCTTGCGGAACGCGGGCCAGTAGGCGTCGCAGAAGTAGAACTCGGAGTGGGTGCTCTGCCACAGCAGGAAGCCGCCCAGCCGCTGCTCGCCCGAGGTCCGGATGACCAGGTCGGGGTCGGGCTGGCCGGCCGTGTACAGGTGCTCGGCGATGTGCTCGACGTCGAGGATCTCGGCCAGTTCCTCGATCGTGGTACCCCGGGTGGCGTGGTCCTGCAGCAGCGAGCGCACCGCATCGGCGATCTCGCGCCGGCCGCCGTAGCCCACGGCCACGTTGACCAGCAGGCCCGGGTTGTGGGCGGTGGCCTCGCCGGCGTCCTTGAGGACCCGCACCGTCTCGCCGGGCAGCAGGTCGAGCGCGCCGACCGGGTTCACGTGCCAGTGCTCGGCGACCAGGCCCTGCACGGTGTCCTCGATGATCTTCAGCAGCGGCACCAGCTCGCTGGCGGGCCGGGCCAGGTTGTCGGTGGACAGCAGCCACAGGGTCACCACCTCGACCCCGGTCTCGCGGCACCAGTCGAGCAGCTCGAAGATCTTGTCCGCGCCCTTGAGGTGCCCGCTGCTGACGTCCAGGAACCCGGCCGATCTGGCCCAGCGCCGGTTCCCGTCGCACATCACCCCGACGTGGCGCGGGATCGCCTCGGGCGACAGGGAAGCCTGGAGTCTGCGCTCGTACATCCGGTAGGCCAGATCACGAAATCCCATGCTGCGGCCTTCCTCATCACCGTGGAGATCTAGCACTGAAGGTACCTAAAGGATGGAACGCTCGGTGCCGGGACGGTGGTTCCGGGGCGGTGCTTCCCAGGCGGTGCTTCGGGCCGGGATCAGTGCGCGCTGGGACCCTGGTCCCTGACCTCTTCCACGTGCCGGAGCGCGGCGCGCAGCCGGGCCAGCCATTCGTCCGCGTTCTCCCCGGTCAGCCGGACGCACCAGGCCAGCGCGTCGCTGCGGCTGCGGGCCACGCCCGCGTCGACCAGGGTGTCGAGCACGCGGCGTTCGGACTGGCGCAGCCTGGTCATGACCGGGACCGAGAGCGTGGTGAACATCTCAGTCACCGGGCCGCAGGTGACTCCCCACGACACCTTGCGGCGGAACCGGTGCTCGGCCTCGCGCGCGACCTCGATCCGCCGGCTCCGGGTCTCCTCGCGGAACCTGCGGATCCGGTCCGCGGCCGCGGCGGCCCGCTCGGCCTCGGAGGGCCCGGCCCCGGGGTCCCCGGCCCCGGGGTCCCCGGCCCCGGGGTCCCCGGCCCTGGGGTCCCCGGCCTCGGCCGGGTCGCGCAGGAGCCCGACGATGGTGATCTCCTCGCGATCGACCTGGATGTCGGGCGGGGCGGTGAACCAGTCGGCCGGGAGCCGGGTGGCGAACCAGGCGCGTACCTTGGCCACGGCGCCGACCCCGCGTTCTGGCGCCGCGTCGCCGCCGGTATCCTCGTCGGGACCCGTGGCGTCCGCTGACCCGGGATCCTCCTGGGCCGCGCGACCCTCCTGGGCCTTGGGATCCTCCTGCCGCGTATTCATGTAATGATGATTACGGTCGGCGTGGTCGTCGTCAACCACGCGCCTCGGATCATGGGGCGGCGGTCCCGTTCCGCGCTCGCTACTGCCCTATCGGGCGGGGTTTGCCCGGCAGGTGCCGTGCCCTGGGCGGGATGGCCATGATCGCGAAGACTTTCATACTCCGGGGAGTAGCAGATCCTTCGCGATCATGAGCACGGGCGCCGGCGCGCACGCACAGGGGCGCATGACGCAACCATCCGTCGGCACTTGAGATCGCGGATCGCTACCGTGGCGTCATTTCGATCAGGTGGGCCACCGCCGGGGCGCGCCGGGTGTTCGAGCGGGACGGGTACGTCAAGGCCCGGATCACCGACATCGCCGGCGAGGCGGGCGGGGCACACGGGTCGTTCTACTCCCACTTCGACGGCAAGCCGGCCATCTTCGCCGCGGTCATGGCCGAGGTCGAGGAGGAGATGCTGCACCCCGGGCCGGCCTTGACCGCCGGGGCTCGGGCCGGACCAGGTCCGCCTGCGCGCCCTCGCCCGGCACGAGCCGGGCGCTCAGGCCAGCCCGCCGGCCACCGCGGCCGCCAGCCGCGGGGCGACCCTGATGGCCCCCGCGAACTGAGCGCCGAAGTTGGCCGGCACGATCTGCACCCGCAGCCCGGGCTGGGGTGCCTGGATCATCCAGCCACTACCAAGGTAGATGGCCACGTGCGAGATGTACCCGGGGGCGGTGGGGTCGGTGTGGTAGAAGAGCAGGTCGCCCGGCTCCAGGTCGCTGACCTGGACCGCGGGTCCGGTCCGGGCCTGGTCGGCGGCGACCCGGGGCATGGGCACCCCGGCCCGGGCGAATGACCACTGGACCAGGCCGGAGCAGTCGAACGAGCCGGGCCCGGCCGATCCCCACTGATACGGGCGGCCCTGCCTGCTCTCCGCGGCTCGCAGCACGGCGGTCAGCTGGGCCGTGGTCAGGCCCGCGCTGCCGGCCGCCGCCGCGGCGGGTGCCCCGGCCCGGGCGGCCGCAGCGATCGTGACCAGCGGCTCGATCCCCGCGCCCCGGGGCAGGATGGCCTTGATCCGGGCGGTCAGCGCGGTCACGCTGGCGGGCGGCGCGCTGATCACGATGGCGTTCGAGGCCGGCATGCCGAGCGAGCGGGCGACCGAGTCCGAGACCACGGCGTCGACCCCGCCGATGCCGACCGTGCCGAACGCGACCACCCGCAGACGCTCGGCCTGGCGTCCGGTCATGGTGACCGCGCCGCCCAGGGCCAGCTTGTCCAGGGTGCCCATGGTGTAGGACACGGCCACGCCGCCGTCGGCCACGCCCAGCCAGAGCCGGTCGGACGCCGCCGTCGGCCCGGCCGCGTAGCCGCGGAACGTCGACGGGTCGACTCCGAGCACGGCCTCCTGCGTGCCGTTGATGCTGATCTTGGCCGCCTCGATCGGATCGGCGCTGGTCACCCCGGGCAGCGCGGAAACCTCGGCGCGGAGATTACGGGACAGCGAAAACGGCGCGACGACCAGCAGGTCGGCCTGGCGCAGCCCGCGCAGCGGCGCGACCCGGGGCGGCGAAGTCCCGGTGCCCGCCGTGGGCGTGGCCGATACGGCCGGCACGGACCGGCGGGCGTCGGCGCTCGCGCCGAGCAGCGGTACCACCGCCCCGGCGCTCGCCGTCGCGGCGGGCCGGGCGCCGGGCACCGGCCGGTGCGGGGCGGCCGTGCGGGCCGGGCCGCTGCCCGCCGTGGCCAGCACCACTCCCGCCGCGGTACCGCAGATCACCAGCAGGCTGATCCCGATCGGGATCAGGAGCCGCCGCGGCAGGGCGGTGAGCGGCCCCGTTCGGATCGGCACGGCTAGGCCGAGGACGGGCCGGCGAGCACTGCCCTGAGCGCCTCGGCGGTGGTGACCGGCGCCTGGCAGGTGAAGTTCCGGCAGACGTACGCGGCCGGGGCGCCGCCGGCCGGCCGCCGCCCGGCCAGCAGCGGCACGGTCTCCTCGGTGCCGTCGCCGAGGGCCAGGACCGCGCCGGGCGGGGCGGCGAGCAGCGCGGCCTGGTGCAGGACCCTGGTTCGTTCATCATCTTCATGGCCGACCACCGCGATCTCGGCCGGCCCGGCCAGCCAGGCCTCAGCCACCGCGAGGCCCGCGCCGGCCGCGCGCGGGTACCGGGCCGCGATGGCGGGCAGCACGCCCAGGGCCGCCTCGGCCGCCGCCCGGTGCCGGGCCGAGCCGGTCAGCGCGGCGTAGCTGAGCAGCGCGCCGGCCATGGCGAAGGTGCCGGACGGGGTGGCGTTGTCGGCGGCGTCGGCGGGCCGGAAGATCAGCGCCTCGCCGTCCGCCGCCGTGTCGTAGAAACCGCCCGCCCCGTCCCCGAAGGCCTCGAGCGCGGTATCGAGCAGCCGCCCGGCCAGGGTCAGCCAGCGGGCCTCGCCGGACACCCCGGACAGGACGAGAAAGCCCTCGGCGACGCAGGCGTAGTCCTCCAGGATGCCCTCGGTGTCGCCGGCGTAGCCGCCGCGCGAGGTGCGGATGAGCTTGTCCCCCTGCAGGTGCGCCTCGGCCAGCAAGACGGCGGCGCTGCGGGCGGCCGCGAGCAGGTGCGGCTGGCCGAGCGCCAGCGAGCACTCGGCCAGGGCCGAGATGGCCAGGCCGTTCCACGCGGCGACCACCTTGTCGTCCTGGCCGGGGCGGACCCGCCGCGCGCGGGCCTCGAGCAGCTGTCGCCTGATGCGCTCGAAGCGGCCGGGGTCGTCCGGGTCGGCGCGGCGCTGCAGGACCGAGGCGCCCCGCTCGAACGTGCCGGCCTGGGTGACGCCGAACACCCGGGCGGCGTAGCCGCCGTCCTCGGGGCCGAGGACGGCGGCCAGCTCGCCGGGGCGCCAGACGTAGAACCTGCCCTCCTCGCCCTCGCTGTCGGCGTCCAGCGAGGCGGCCAGGCCGCCCTCGGGGGTGCGCATCTCGTGTACCAGCCAGGTACACGTCTCGCTGGCCACCCGGCGGCCCAGCGCCGAGCCGGTGGCGCGCCACAGGTTCAGGTAGACCCGGGCCAGCAGCGCGTTGTCGTAGAGCATCTTCTCGAAGTGCGGTACCACCCAGGAGCCGTCCGTGGAGTACCGGGCGAAGCCGCCGCCGAGCTGGTCGTACAGGCCGCCGCGGGCCATGGCCTCGCAGGTGCCCTCGGCCATCCGCAGAGCGGCCGGGTCGTTCGTCCGCCAGTGGTGGCGCAGCAGGAACTCCAGCACCATGGACGGCGGGAACTTGGGCGCGCGGCCGAACCCGCCCTCGGCCGCGTCGTAGTCACGCTCGAGCGCGCTCACCGACGCGGCCGTGACCTGCTCGAACCGCGTGCCGGTGGCTGCTCCCGGGTCGGCGCCGCGCAGCGCCTCGGTCACCGCCGCCTGGTTCTCGGCCAGCGCGGTCGCCACCTGCCGGGCCTGGCCGGTGACGCCGTCCCGCTGATCGCGCCAGGCCTGCGCGACGCCCAGGATCAGCTGCCGGAAGCGGTCACGCGGGAAGTAGGTGCCGGCGAAGAACGGCTCCTGGGCCGGGGTCATGAACACGGTCATCGGCCAGCCGCCCTGGCCGGTCAGGGCCTGGGTCGCGGTCATGTAGACCGAGTCGACGTCGGGCCGCTCCTCCCGGTCCACCTTGACCGCGACCACGTGCTCGTTGAGCAGTTCCGCCGTTTCCGGGTCCTCGAACGACTCGTGGGCCATCACGTGGCACCAGTGGCAGGCGGCATAGCCGACCGAGAGCATGACCGGGACGTCGCGCCGGGCCGCCTCCTCGAAGGCCGCCTCGCACCAGGGCCACCAGTCCACCGGGTTGTCCGCGTGCTGCAGCAGGTAGGGACTGGTCGAGTCTTTGAGCCGGTTCATGGTCCCTACGCTACGCGGGGGCGGAAGCGGCTCGCGGCCGCTCGGTAGGCCCTCCCGGCCAGGAAGAAGAAGGCGCCCATGACGCCGACGAAGAACCCGAGCGGCCAGTTGGTCTGGTAGGAGACCACGATGCCGGTCCAGACGGTGACCAGCGCGAGCATGACGGCCAGGGTCATGGCCAGCACCGGCCGGGCGGTCAGCGACCGGGCCGCGGCGGACGGGCCGATCATCAGGCTGAACATAAGCAGCGCCCCGACCACCGGCACGGTCATGCTGGTGGCCAGGGCCATGACGAGCAGGAACCCGAGCTCCATGGCGCGGGCTGACACCCCCCGGGCCTCGGCCACCTCGGGCAGCGCCGAGGACAGCAGCAGCGGCCGGAACATGACGGCGATCGCCGCGATCGACAGGGCGCCGAGCACCAGGATGGGCACGACCTCGTCGCTGCTGACCCCGAACACCTCGCCGAACAGCAGCGAGTAGGCTTCCTGCGCGTACTCGGTGCTCCAGCTGACGAACAGCGCGCCGACCCCGAGCATCATCACCAGCGTCAGCGCCGTGGCCACGTCGTTGCGGGCCCGCCGGCTCAGCCCGGCGATGCCGAGCGCGCCCGCCACCGAGAACACGGCCAGGCCCGCGAGCGGGTTGAACCCGAGCAGGGTGGCGCCGGCCGCCCCGGCGAAGGCGCCGTTGGGTATCGCGTGGGCCGCGAACGTGGACCCGCGCAGCACCGCGAAGAAGCCGGTCACCCCCGCGATGACCGCGACCACCGTGCCCGCGATCCAGGTGTTCAGCATCAGGCCGGTGAACATGCGTGCTCCGGATCATGGTCGTCCTGCGCGGCGGGCCGCCGGTTCTGGGGCTCGCGGCGGCGCAGGCCGGTGAGCAGGTAACCGCCGACGGTGAGGGTGACCACGAAGAAGCTGACCGGCCAGCCGCGCCCGGCCGGCGGCCAGTAGTAGCTGTCGTAGGCCAGCACGATGCCGATCCAGACGGCCAGCACGCCCGCCGCGGCCGCGGTGAACACGGCCTTGACCGGGCTCCTGGCCAGCCGCAGCGCGGTGGCGGCCGGCCCGATGAGCAGTGCGGTGCTCAGCACTGCGCCGATGACCACGGCCGACAGCGCCACCGAGATGGCCAGGGCCATCAGGAAGGCCGTGCCGACGGCCCGCACCGGCACGCCGCGGGCCGCGGCGATGTCCGGGCTCAGCGAGCTGAGCAGCAGCACCCGGGCCAGGACCACCACCGTGGCCAGCGCGAGCAGCGCGGACACGATCAGGGCCGGGATGGTGGAGGTGGTGATGACGAAGATCGAGCCGAACAAGATGGTGAACGACGCGCCGGTGGTGGAGCTGGACTGGGTGGCCAGGTAGAGGAAGAGCGCGGCCAGGCCGAGGGCGGCGCCGAGCACCACGCCGGTGGCCACGTCCCGGCCCCGGCGGCGCTGGACGCCGGTCATCTCCATGAACGCGGCCGCCCCGGTACCGAAGGCCAGGAACCCCCAGAACTGGTTGACGCCGACCAGGAACGCGCCGGAGCCGCCGGTGGTGGCAATGTCGGCCAGCGAGTGGCCGGCGAACGACTGGCCCCGGATCACGGTGAACACGCCCACCACGGCAGAGGTGATGGCGATGACGGTCCCGACGGCCAGCGCGACATGCACGGGCCCGCTGCTGAAGAAGCCGGGCTCGAAGATGTAGTGCATTACCGTATGGCTCCCGCGTCCTCGGCGGCGACTTCGGCCTCGTCGACCCCCTCCGGAGCGGCCACCACGAGGATCCGTCCGTGCACCCGGATCACGTCGACGTGCCGGCCGTACAGGCGGGACAGGACCTCGGGCTGCACTACCCGGTCGGTGTCGCCCACCGCGACGCGGCCCGCGGCCGCGTAGACGATCCGGTCCATGACCGGCATCAGCGGGTTCATGTCGTGCGCGGACAGCAGCACGGCGACGTGCTCGGCCCGGGCCAGCCGGGCCAGCACCGAGACGATCCCCTGCTCGCTGGAGATGTCCAGGTTGGCCAGCGGCTCATCCAGCAGCAGCAGCCTGGGCCGGCTGATCAGGGCGTGCGCGATCATGACCCGCTGCTGCTCGCCGCCGGACAGCTCGCCGACGCGGGCGTCGGCGTACCGCTGGGCGCCGACCGCGGTGAGCATGTCGCTGACCCGCTCGCGGCGGGCCCGGGACGGCAGCCGCAGGCCGAACTTCTGCCCGTCCAGCCCGAGGCTGACCACGTCCCTGACCCGCAGCGGCATGTCCGGCTCGATGGCCAGCTTCTGCGGCACGTACCCGATCGAGGAATCGCGGTGCGGCCGCGGCGCGCCGTCGAGCAGCACCTCGCCGCTGGTGACCGGCTGCAGGCCGAGGATGACCCGGAGCAGAGTGGTCTTGCCCGCGCCGTTCGGTCCGATGAGCCCGGTGAACTCGCCCGGGCGGATGCTGAACGAGACGTCCTTGAGGATCTCCCGGCCGCCGAGGCGGACGCTGACGTTCTCCAGCCGGAGCAGGTCATCAGCCATCACAGGTGCTCCGTGGAGATGTGGTCGGCCACGGCCTTCCGCAGATCCTGGATCTCGGTCAGCATCCAGGACTGGTAGTCGTAGCCGGGCACGGGCATGGTCTCGTACACGCCGACCACCGGGATGCCGTTCTGCTGGGCCAGCGTGATGAACGATTCGGTCAGCGTGTCCGTCACCTGCTGATTGTAGAGAAACACCTTCACCTTGTGCTGGGTGAACAGGCTCCGCTCGATGGCGACGTCCTGCGCTGAAGGGTCGGTGCCGTTCATGATGTCGGCCTGGAAGGCCCAGGGAGTCAGGTTGTCCGCGCCGGCCGCCTGGAGCATGTAGTCGGCCACCGGCTCGGTGGTGGCCACCGGGGTGTTCGGGTACGTGGCCTTGAACGCGGCGATGGCGTTGTCCCACGCGGTGAGAGATCCGGTCAGCCGAGCCGCGTTGGCCTTGAAGTACGAGGCGTGCGCCGGCTGGAGGGCGGCCAGGTCCGCCGCGATCGCGTTGGCCACGGCGGGCATCGTGCTCGGCTTGTACCACAGGTGCGGGTTCGGCGTGTCAGTGGGCAGGCCGAGCAGGTCCTGCACCACGATGACCTTGCGTGAGCTGCTCGGGGCGGCGTTCTCGATCGTGTTCATGAACGTGTCGTAGCCGACGCCGTTCTGCACCACGAGCTGGGCCTCGCTGACCGCCCGGGCCACCGACGCGCTGGCCTCGAAGGTGTGCGGGTCGGTGTTCGGGTTGCTCATGATGGCGCTGGCCTGGACGTACTTCCCGCCGACCTGGGCGATGACGTTCGCGTACTCGTTCTCCGCGCCCACCGCCACGATCACGCCGTTGGGTGCGTGGGTGGCGCCGGACGCCGAGGAGCACGCACTCGCCAGCAGTGCCACGCCAACGGCCGACACCGCCGCCAGGATCCGGTAACTGCGCCGCATGATCGGCACTCCTCCGTCTTTGAGGTATGTTGGTTGATGGTAATGATAATGATTCTCAATTTCTCCTGCAACTCGATCCGCGGGGGAAGCCCGGCGTTAGCCGGAAGGGGGATTGAGGTTGTACCGTGCGACCATGACGACGCCGCAGCCGGAGGAGCGCGTGCAGGTCAGGCCCGGGCGCGGCACCCGGACGCGCGGCACCAGGCAGGCGCAGGCCCTGGCCGCCGCGCTGGCCGGGCTGCCCGGCTTCTGCAGCGCCCAGGAGATCCACGCCGAGCTGCGCCGCAAGGGCGAGCACGTGGGCCTGGCCACCGTCTACCGGCACCTGCAGGCGCTCAGCGAGCAGGGCAGCGTGGACGCCATCCGCGACGCCAGCGGCGAGACGCTGTACCGCCAGTGCGGGACCACCGTGCACCACCACCACCTGACCTGCCGCAACTGCGGGCGCAGCGTGGAGGTCGAAGGCCGGGCCGTCGAGCGGTGGGCCGAGCGGGTCGCATCCGAGGCCGGCTTCACCGACGTGGGCCACACCGTCGAACTGTTCGGCCTCTGCCCGCAGTGCGCCGGACCGCGGGGCGCGGGTTAGAGGTCGCCGGCGGCTAGCTCGGCTTTGCGGTCGGAGGCGAACATGGGGACGTACTCCTGGCCGGATAGCTGCTGGATGGCGGACATGACCTGGTCGGCGATCTGCCGCCGGGCCTTGCCCGGCGGCGCGTCGAACAGCTCGGGAGCGATGGCCACGGGCTTGCCGATCGTGACCTGGATGCGGCCGGGGCGGGGGACGACCCGGCCGGGGGGCAGGACCTGGCGGGTGCCGGACAGGGCGACCGGGATGACGGGCAGGCCGGACTTGAGGGCCAGCCAGCCGACGCCGGGGCGGCCGCGGTACAGGCGGCCGTCCGGGGAGCGGGTGCCCTCGGGGTAGATGCCGAACAGCTGGCCCTGCTGGAGCAGGGCCAGCGCCGCCTCCAGGGTGTCCTGCGCGGCGCGCGGGCCGTCCCGGTCCATCCGCAGCTGGTTGGTGGCCCGCAGGTAGGCGGCCCACAGCCGGGCCGCGGGACCGGAGGCGGTGAAGTACTCGGCCTTGGCCGAGAACGTCACCGGGCGGTCGAGCATCAGCGGCAGGAACACCGAGTCGACCACCGACTGGTGGTTAGCGGCCAGGATCGCGCCACCGGTCGCGGGGATGTTCTCCGCCCCGATCACCCTCGGCCGCCAGATCGTGTGCAGGAACGGGCCTGCGACCATCCGCGATAGCTGGTACTGCACGGGCCCCTTGAGTCCCTTCCTGCTTGCTCACCTGGGACGAACGATAGCGGTACGCGGCGGCGGCCAGCAGGCCGACGGCCAGCGGCAGCGCGAGCGGCAGCGCGGCGGCCGGGACGATCACGCCCGAGTCGTCGGCGAACCAGCCGAGCACCGGCATCAGCCACAGCACGGCCAGGATGGGGCGCAGCAGCGGTTCGGCCGCGTAGGCCAGCGGCATGGTCTTCAGCCCGAACCAGGCGGGCCGCCACAGCATCAGCCCGGTGACCAGCACCACGATCGGGATCAGCGGGCTGAACATGCTGACCGACAGCGAGCCGAGGTTGGAGCCGATCTTGCGCAGCAGCAGGCTGCCGGCGTGACCGTGCAGCGCGCTCCCGGCGAACGTGCCCATGTCGGACTTGCCGGTGATCCCGGTGAAGTAGCTGATCAGCGCGAACACCGCGAACAGGGCCAGCCCGCTGGCCGCGACCGGCAGCACGCGGCGCCAGTTGAGCCTGATCCCGGCCACGGCCATCAGCAGCAGGGCGAAGCACGGCACCATGGCCAGGGTCCCGCCCACCTTGCCGCCGAACCCGGGCCAGCCGGACGCGAACACCGCGAACACCGCCACCGCGGCCACCGCGGCCAGCGCCGGGCGCGGGGAGGCTGGCCCGGAACGGGCAGAGCGGCGCAGCGCGACCAGGCCCAGCCAGGCCGCGCCGGACAGCGCGCTGATGCCGTAGATGCCCAGCGCCTCGTTGCCGATGCCGTAGAACCGGCCGGCCTCGAGCACCGACAGCCCGAACGGCGTCTCCAGTTGCAGCCGGGACCCGGTCATCACGTCGATCCCGAGCACGGCCACGGTGAGCAGGCACACCAGGCCGAACGGCGCCAGCGGGTCCCGCCGCCGGGTGACCAGCAGGGCGGCCAGGGCGATGACGGCGGCCAGCACCGCGGCCACGCCGTACAGCCAGGCGGCCGGGTGCGCCAGCCGCCACCACGGCACCAGGTTGGCCAGGAACGTGCCGGCCGGCACCGAGACGGCGAACACCGCGGCCCGCCGCCACCACCGGGCCCGGCGCTGCCGGCGTTCGGGCGCTGACCCCCAGCAGGCCAGCGCGATCGCGGCCAGCACCGCGGCGTCGGCCAGCGCGTAGGCCCAGAAGAACGCGTTGTGGGTGGACCGCCACACCTGCTCGGCGGCGTCCCGGCCGGCCAGCGCGCGCACCGTGGCGGGCAGGCTCTGTGACCCGCTGGCCCGGGCGCCCCGGGTCAGCTGCGCGCCGATCAGGCCGGACGGCACGGGCTGGCCCAGCCAGCCGAGCACGGTCGGGGTCAGGTCGGTGAGCACGACCAGGCCGGGCTGGCGGGTGGAGCTGGATTCGAGCAGGCCGGCCCGGTAGCCGGGCCCGTCGACCACGGTGACCTGCAGGTGCGGGGGCGTGGTCGTCGCGCCGGGGGCGGTGATCAGCAGGGTGGTGCCGGAGGGGAGTTCGGCCACGAGGCGCTGTAGTTCGGTGTCCGCGGCGGCGAGAGCCGAGGCCCGTTCTGAATATCCGGGATTTCCCAGGTCCACGACGGTCAGCGGGCAGCGGGACAGGACCGCCGCGGACAGGTCCCCCGCCGACGGGAGGTAGTCCGCGACCGACCCGGACGGGCTGGCCAGGGCCAGCGCGGCGCCGGGGCCGACGGCGGTGGCGCAGCCGGCCGCGCGGCCGAGCAGGCCCCAGTCGGGGTCGTTGTGGAACCGCTGGTTGTAGCGGATCAGCGCGGGCAGGGCGGGGACCGCGGCGCCCGCGCCCTGCGGGCGGACGGCGGGGAACGTGCCGCAGCCGGCGTCGGTGTGGCGGGCCTGGGCCCGGGCGCCGGCGTTCAGCGTGAGCCAGCCGTCGGCCGGGCAGGTGAGCGGCAGCACGGCGTAGTCGACCAGCGAGCCCACCGAGCCCTGGCCCGCCAGCCGCCACAGCGCGGGCGTGGCGGACGGCGACACGTCGCTCCAGCGCAGGCCGGACAGGCCCACGATGACCACGTGCCGGGCCGGGGCCGCCTGCGCGGCGGCCGGGCTGGCGGGGACGGCCGCGAACCCGATAGCCGGCAGGGCGGCGAGCAGGCCGGCCAACAGGCCTGACCGCACCACACCCGGCCGCAGTCTCATCCGATCACCGTATCCGGCGAAAACCCCTGATTCAGAACGAATCGTGGTGCACGTCGATGCGGCCGGGCTCGCCGGGCGTGACCTCGCCGATCAGGGCCGCGTCCAGGTTGCGGGCCCGCAGGCCGGCGAGCAGGGCGGGGGCGGCGGCGGGCGGGGCGGCCAGCAGCAGGCCACCGGAGGTCTGCGCGTCGTAGAGCAGGACGGCCAGCGCTTCGGGGACGGCGGGGTCCATGGCGGTGAAGGGGCTGATGCGGGCGGTGTTGGCCCGGGTGCCGCCGGAGACGAAGCCGGCGGCGGCCAGGGCGGCGGCGCCGGGCAGCAGCGGGACGGCGGCGGCGTCGATGCTGGCCGCGGCCTGGCTCGCGGCCAGCATGCGGTGCAGGTGGCCGAGCAGGCCGAAACCGGTCACGTCGGTGGCGGCCTTGACGCCCGCGGCCAGGGCGGCCTGGCTGGCGGCGGCGTTGAGGGCGGTCATCGAGGCGACGGCGGCCGTGACCACCTCGGGGGGCGGGGTGCCGCGCTTGAGCGCGGTGGCGATCACGCCGGTGCCGACCGGCTTGGTCAGGATCAGCCGGTCGCCGGGAGCGGCCCGGTCGATGGTCATCAGCGCGGCCGGATCGGCCAGGCCGACCACGGCCAGGCCGTACTTGGGCACCGGGTCGTCGATGGTGTGCCCGCCCGCCACGAAGCAGCCGGCCTGCGCCGCCACCTGCGCGCCGCCGCTGAGCACCCGGCCCAGGATGGCCACGTCCAGGCCGTCGCCCGGCCAGGCGGCCAGGTTGACCGCGAACAGCGGCCGGCCGCCCATGGCGTACACGTCGGACAGCGCGTTGGCGGCCGCGATCCGGCCCCAGTCCCCCGGGTCGTCCACGATCGGGGTGAAGAAGTCGGTGGTCAGGACCAGGGCGCGTTCGTCGTCCAGGCGCAGGACGGCCGCGTCGTCGCCCTCGGCCGCGCCGATGAGCAGGTCACCGGAGGCCGGGGCGATGGTGTCGACGGCGGCGAACAGCGCCTCGAGCTTGGCCAGCGGCAGCTTGCAGGCGCAGCCCGCGCCGGGAGACAGGGAGGTCAGGCGGGGCGTCGGGGCGGCGATCACGGTGTCACGGTACGCCTACCAGGCGGCCACGGCGATGTGCGGGGACCACGGGATGGGGGTGGACCGGCCGTCGTGCACGATCGCCGCCTGTGCGCCGGGCCGCTGATAGGTCAGGACCAGGACGCGGCCGGCGGCGCCGTCGCCGTCGCTGGTCCCGTCGCTGGTCCCGTCGCTGGTCCCGTCGCTGGGGCCGGTTCCGGTTCAGGCCATTGGAGCGCCGCGGAACCGCCCAGGTCATCTGGCTCCATGTAAGTTAAGACGCTTGAGCGTTCGTCTTGCTGCTTCGCGTCTGTGGCCGGCGGGCTGTTGTCTCTAAGCTGGAATCGGGGGTAAGCCGGATTTCCGGAGGCGCCATGGCGGCCGATGCCACCGCGGGAGGGTTCCGCACGGCTCCCGTGGCTGGCCGCGTGGCGGTGGCCGCGGCGGGCCTGACCGTGGCGATGTTCGGGGTGTGCGGGGTTCTCCTGCTCCTGACCAGGGACTACCAGCGGGCCGTCCTGGGCGCGGGCGGCACGGTGGCGGCCCTGGTCTGCCTGGCGGTGGGCTTCGTCGTGGCCCGGCGCCAGCCCGCCAGCCCGATCGGCTGGCTGCTGCTCGGCTGGTCGCTGCTGACCCCGGTGGTCGGCGTCGCCCTGCTGTACGCGGTGCTCGACTACCGGATCCATCGCGGCACGCTGCCGCTGGGACCGGTGGCGGTCATGCTGGAATCAGGGGAGTTCGGCATCGCGGTGCTGGCCGCGCTGACCGTGCTGCTGTTCCCGGACGGCCGGTCCTTGCCGTTGCGCTGGCGCTCGCTGCTATGGGTGTTCCTGGCCGCTTCGGCCATGTTCACCGCCACCCTGGTGGCCGGGCAGGCGCTGGCCATCGAACGGCACCCGCTGGGCATCGGGCCGTCCGGCGCGCCGCTGGCGGTGCCGGCCGCGAGCGGGGTCCTGGGCGTCCTGGGCTGGACCGCCGACGGGCTGATCCTGGTGTGCTGGGCGATCATCATGGGCCGTCAGGTGCGGCGGTACCAGCAGTCCGCCGGGAACCAGCGGCAGCAGCTGAAGTGGCTGATCGGCGGGGCGGCGTGCTGCGTGGTGGCCACCACGATCACGATCTTCGCCGGGAACTACTCCTCCCAGGCCGCGCAGGCCGCCCAGGACGTCGCCGACCTCGGCGCGGCGATGCTGCCGGCCGCGATCGGCGTGGGGATCGTGAAGTACCGGCTGTACGACATCGACCGGATCTTCAGCCGGACGCTGGCCTACGCCATCGTCACCGGGCTGCTGGTCGGCGTCTACCTGGGCCTGGTGCTGCTGGCCAGCCTGGTCCGGCCGTCGTCCTCGCCGGTCGTGGTGGCGGGCTCGACGCTGGTGGTGGCGGCGCTGTTCCACCCGCTGCGCCGCCGGGTGCAGCGGGTGGTGGACCGGCGGTTCAACCGGGCCCGCTACGACGCCGACCAGATCGTCACCGCGTTCGCGGCCCGCCTGCAGGACGCCGTGGACCTGGGCACGGTCCGCGACGAGCTCACCGGCGTGGTGCATGCCGCGCTGGAGCCGTCCCACCTGTCGATCTGGCTCAAGGAGCCCTGATCTGCAGGTAGTCAGCCCGCAGTTCCCACAGGATCCGGCTGAACGTTCCGGGCCGATCGGCCAGCCCGGTGTGATCAGGCGGCCTGCCGTTCGGATCCCGCGGGGGCGCGGCGGATGAGCTTGCGTGCGGGTAGTTCGGGACGTCCGGCGTGGGCTGGACCGGCCGCCGTGCGGGACAGCACGGCGGCGTAACGGCCGGCGAGCGGTTCGGCGGTGACGCCGTGAGCGATCACGCTGAGTATCACCGTGACGGTGATGACGGTCACCGCGGGCTGGGCGATCGTCGAGCCCAGGTCCTCCTGGGCCAGCAGGGCGAAGATCACTGACGCCAGGCCGCGCGGGCCGAACCAGCCGGTGAACGCGACCGTCGGCCACCCCAGCCGGGTACCGGCCAGCGCGACCGCCACCGGGATCATCCGGATCAGGGTCAGGCTGAGTATGGCGTACACCACGATCTGCCACGTCAGGCCCTGAAGCGCAGGGACGACGGCGATGGCGCCGAACGCCAGCCAGACCAGCAGCGACACCAGGGCGCCCGCCTCCTCGACGAACGGGACCAGCGGAGACCCCTGCCGCCCGCTGGCGGTGCCGAACGCGAGCCCGCCGACGAAGGCCGCGATGAAGCCGTTGCCGCCCACGGCCAGCGAGCACGCGTACGCGCACACCGCCAGCGCGAGCACGGCCGAGCCGGCAAAGCCCTCGGCGGCCCAGCCGCGCGCACGCGCCGCCTTCACCAGCAGGCCGCCCACGCCGCCCACGGCCACGCCGATCACGGTGCCCAGCCCGAGCTCGGCCACGGCCCTGGCCACGCTGACCGCGCCGCTGACATGATCGGCCGTGGCCGCGCCCGCGAGGGCGACCAGCACGAACGGCGTGGCGATGCCGTCATTGAGCCCGCTTTCCACGTTGATCAGCCGCCGGATCCGGGCGGGGACGATCGGGTTGGCCATCACCCCTGCGCCCAGAGCGGCATCGGTCGGCGCCAAGGCCGCGCCAACCAGCAGCGCGAACCAGACGTCCGTGATCCCCGGCAGCGCCAGCGCCAGCAGCGTGCCGACGCCGATCGTCAGCGGCAGCCCGATCCCGAGCAGCCGCGCGTACAGTCCGAGGTCGGCCCTCAGCTCGTGCAGGCCGACCCGGGACGCGTCGCAGAACAGCACCAGGACGAGGGTGAATTCGGCGGTCGTCTTGACCACCTCCTGGCTCGGCTGGGATCCCACCAGCGCCAGCGGCCCGTGGGTCAGCGCCAGCCCGGCCAGCACGAAGACGATGGGCGCGGTCACGTCGAACCGCTCAAGCCGAGCCGACAGCGCTCCCCACGCGAAGACAACCGCGGCCACGATCGCCAAGTCGGATTCGCTCATGAAACAGACTGGTCACTTGGCCCATGCGAGTTCATCACCCTGGGTAGGTGACCCGGCACCGCGATCATGGTCTTGTCCCTGGCCACCGGCACGACCAGATCCTGGACCATCCCGGCTGCGGCCGGCTACGCGACCAGCTTGTCCTGGGCCGGGGACCGCTAGGCAGGCGGCATCAGCGGGGTGTTCAACCCGGTGATCACGCCCGACGGGTCAAAGGTCATCGCCGCCGCGTGGACCGGCTTGCTGGTCGCCGAACTCGCCGAGTTCAGCGCGCGGACCGGACGGCTCATCGCCGTGCCGATACCTGCGGCGCAGATACCCGGCCACGGCTCCCCGTGCCAGGTCCTGCGGACCGATCCGTCCAGCGCACACCTCAGCGCCTACTGCGGCACCGCCGGCGTCATCAATGGCACCCGTTTCACCCCCGTTCACCTGCACCTTCCCGATACCTCCGGCACCGATTACGCCGGGCTCCTCTGGTAGCTCGCAGAACCCGCGGGGCACCCGGGGTGCCAGCCAGGTGCGGCCCATCCGTATCGGCAGGTTCACGTGCCGGGCCTGGGTGATCTGGCACGATCGAAGCTGTGAATGCCGTCCCTGCAACAGCGCACCAGCCGGGTCAGCCGCGCTCGGATCGCGATGCCGCCCTTCTTGAACGCTTCGACAGCAGGATGCAACTACCGATCGTGGTGTCGGCCATCTTGCCGCTGGTCATTGTTCCCGAGTCCAACGACTGGGTTGGCGTGGTGATCGGCGTGGTCACCTGGCTGGTGTTCCTGGTCGATTACGTCGTGCATGCCCGCCATCTTGAGCGCTACGGGCGCACCGGGTTCGGCCGCTTTGACCTATTCGTGGTAATCGCCACCGCCCCTTGGTTCTTGATCCCCGGCGCCCAGGCCGGCCAGTTCGTGGTCCTGCTCCGACTGGCCCGCCTGGCCCGGCTCGTGATGGCGACCAAGGGAGCGCGCCGCCTGTTCGAACGGCTGGGCCGGGTCGCCATCGCCGCTGGCGGGGTGGTGGTGATCGGCTCCCTGGTCGCCTACCACGCCGAGCACCCAACCAACCCGGAGTTCGCCACGGTCGGCGACGCCCTGTGGTGGGGCATCGTCACCCTCACCACCGTCGGCTACGGGGACATCGTCCCCAAGACCGCAGCCGGGCGCTGGGTGGCGGTCGTCATCATGATCACCGGGATCGCCGTCCTGGGGCTGCTCGCAGGCTCCCTGGCGAGCTTCTTCCGGCTCGATGACAGCAAGCCATCTGCCGGGTCACCACCTGCCGACGAGGCAGGACATGCCGCGGCCACACCCAGCGACGCTGCGCTGCAGGCCCTGGCCGCCGAAGTGTCAGCCCTCCGCCATCAGGTAGATGCCCTGGCCGCATGGCTGACCGGAACACTCCCCAGCCAGGCTCAGCAGGAGCCAGCAGGCGACGAGGACGCACGGCATTTAACCTCATCCGCCGCGTCCTCCTTCAGACACCCTCGACCGCTTCGAGGCGCCCGGATCGGACCGCCTTGACGAACCCCTCGTAGTCCTGCTCGTTCTGGTCGGCGTAGCGTTCGGAGAAGTCGGTAATCGACCGGTCGAACGCGTCGTCGCGGCCAAGATAGGCGGCCATCGCGACCGGGTCGCCGGACCGGGCGTGCGCCCGTGCCAGCGTCCACCCGCAGATCTGCGCGTAGTAGGTGAGCGTGACCGGCGCCATCAGTTCGACCAGGGCCGAGCCCTTCATGTCGCGCAGCTGGCGCCAGTAGAAGTGCCGGTTCACGTCTATACCCTTGGTCCAGCCCAGGAAGATGTCGCTGGCGGCCTGCATCATCAGCTGTCCCTGCACGACCCGCTCGCCGTGCTGGCGGTACCGGCTCCGCGGCAGGGATGCCTCAAGCACCGAGGCTGTGGCCTCCTTGACCTGCAGGAACAGCGGGTCTTGCGCGTCGCGCCCCTGCAGCAGGATGATGAACGCCCGGGTTCCCACGCTGCCGACCCCGACCACCTTGCGCGCCGCGTCGACGATCCGGAACTTCTCCAGCAGCTTGCGCCGGTCATCTGGCAGGGTGGCCCGGTAGGCACGGAACTGCTGGTGCAGCAGCGGAATGATCTGGTCCGGGGACAGGCCGAACGTGGCGACCAGGTCGCGGGCCGGCACGATGACCGGCGGCTGGCTGACGATCCGGTACTGCCCGTCGACCACCTCGGCGAGCTTGGACAGGGCCTGCATGCTGTCGCGGGTGTGCGCCTTCTCGAGGTTCTTCTCTGCCCGGCGGGCCGCTTCCTTGACTGTCTTATCGGTTTTTTCGTCTCGGTGCTCCTTCTTCTTCGCCTTGGCCTTCTTGTCTTTCTTCCCCTGCGTCGCGGCTCCGGTCACGGCACCCGCGATGACCTGCTGGAGCCGGTCCTCATCGAAGTGCGCATACCACAGGTCCATAGTGGCCATGCCGGCGAAGCCGGCCATCGCCTGCCGGTACGCGGCCACCGATGCCAGCGCCGCGGCGCGGGCGTCTGCCTTGGAGAACCCGTTGTTCCGGCCGGCGATCAAGAAGCTGGCCGCCATTCGCTTCACGTCGTACTCGAACGGCCCCGGCAGGGTCTCGTCGAAGTCGTTCAGGTCGAACATCAGGCGCCGTTCGGGTGAGGCGAACATGCCGAAGTTCGACAGGTGGGCGTCGCCGCACAGCTGGGCGCCGAGGCCCGCCTGAGGAGTGTCCTTAAGGTCCACTGCCATGATCTTGGCCGCGCCCCGGTAAAACGTGAACGGGGAGACCATCATCCGGCCGTGCCGGACGGGCACTAGGTCCGGCTCCCGGGTCCGGTCCTGCTGCTCGAGCAGGCCGACCGGGTCAGGGCGGTCCCCGGCCGGGCGCCACCCGGCGTGGCTCGACGGAGGCATGCTGTCCCGGGCCTTCCTGCCCTTGGCCAGGCGCTCGTCAAGGCTCAGGTGCCTTACTCGTCCCGTGGCGGCCTTTGCTGTTTCCTGTACGGCCATCCGGTTCCTCTCTCGTTCGTTCACCCCATGCGCGCTTCTAGTCAGCGTCCTGCCGGATTCCTGCTATCTCCTTTTGATACGGTCAGCCGGTCCGGCGTCGGCCCCGCGATCGCCAGGCCGAGGGCACCAAGGATGTCCCCGTCCGCGGTCATCACCGGGAAGCGCCCGCGACCGGGGTAACGGCGATCATCATTCCCTGGGTGTCCTCGGTGGGTCAGCCTCGCGGTCCTGGATGGTCAAGGCGCTGAGGGTGTAGGCGACGGGCGGTAGGCCTACTCAATCAAGGCTGCCGGTGGCGGCGCACCACCCGCGACGGGTGAACATTGGGTAAACACAGAGTGGCCGCTGAGGAGTGGGTGCGCCCGCGATCTCGCTTGCTAGCGCGGTCGCCGGCGCGCCGCGCAGTGCCTCCTCGGCGGCCTCCTCGGCGCTGATCGCCCGCCACGGCTTGTGCGCCATCCCGCCCAGCGCCAGGCGCACGTCGCGCACCATGCCGTCGGCCACCTGCAGCGCGGCGGCCACCGAGACCAGCGCGAACGCGTACGGTGCCCGGTCGCGGACCTTGCGGTAGCGCGAATTGGCCGCGAACGCCAGCGGCGGCAGGTCCACGGCCGTGATCAGCTCGCCATGGCCGAGCACGGTGTCGCGGTCCGGGGCGTCGCCGGGCAGCCGGTGCAGCTCGGTCAGCAGGATCGTTCGCTCGCCGTCCGGTCCTTGGGTGCGCACCACCGCTCCCAGCGCGGTCATGGCGACCGCCATGTCGGACGGGTGCGTGGCGCAACACGCCTGCGACCAGCCGCAAGGGCGGCAAGGTCGTTGCCATCCCGCTGGCGCCGCGGACCGCCCGGGCGATCGACCTGGCCATCGGGGAACGGACGGCGGGGCCGGTGTTCCTGACCGCGGACGGCCGGCGGCTGGACCGGCACGGTGCCGGGCGGATCGTCCGCAAGGTTGCCCGCCGCGCCGGAATCGGCAAGACCGTCACGCCTCACACGCTCAGACATGCGCTCATTACGGCAGCGCTCGACGCCGGCGTGCCCCTGCGTGACGTGCAAGAGGCGGCCTCGCACGCCGATCCGCGGACCACGATGCGGTATGACACGTGCCCGCGGCAGCCTGGACCGGCATGCCACCTACATTGTCGCCGCCTACATCGCGGGCGCCGCCCGGTAAACGGGGCAGCGAGTATTCCTCCTGGCGGCCAGCACCGCCAGGAGGAGCAAGCTCGTAATCATCGGCCTGGGAAGCTGATCACGCCCAGCGACCTCAGGATGAACGCAAACCGCCGTCCGGCGCGGTTGCTGCGCGCTGGGTGGCCTCAAGCTGAGGCACGCAGATCAGGTGGATCCCCATACCTCTTACCTTGGTCTTCCGCTCACTCGCGGCAGGCGGCCGGCTCGCCAGCACCACGACCGCAGCGGCATCTCAACCCGCGAGTCACCGGTGGCTTGCGCGAGCAGGGCCGCCCGGCACCGCGTCAGCCCCGCTTCCCTGTCGGCGGGCGAGGCCGTGATCAACACGCTGTTCGTGGCCAGCCAGTCGACCACGTCGTCGACGTCCATGGTCCGGGTGAACGTGAACGACCCGGCCTCCGCGCGTGTGAAGGGCGCGTCCGGCGGCAGGGTTACCGAGTGATGACGGTCCAGCTTCTCTCGCACCTGATCCGCGGTGCGCGGCTCGCCAGCCTCCCAGTCGCGGGCCTCCCCGGCCACCGCGGACAGCCGGAGCAGGTCCAGTTCGGCCACCCAGTCGTCCGCTCTGTTCCTGCTTGTCCAGATCACCCCGAGCCTCCCGCCGTCCCGGAGCACCCTCGCGATCTCCGGGATGGCCAGTGCCGGGTCGAACCAGTGCCATGCAGTCGAGACGAACACGGCGTCAACTGACGCATCCGGCAGCGGTATCGCTTCGCCGCGCCCGTCGAGCACGCGGACGCCTTCGGTCCGCTCCGCCAGCACCGCGCGCATCCTCCCGTCCGGCTCGACGGCGGTGATATCCGGCACCCGGCCGAGGAGTGCCCTGGTGAATAGCCCCGTTCCCGCCGCGAGGTCCACCGCCGCCTCGCAGCCCGCGGGAAGCAGCCAGTCCACTGCGGCAGGCGCCGGCCCGGGCCGCACCCGGTCGTAAGTTTCCGCGACCGTCCCGAACGAACCGGCCATTTCGCCGATCTTCTCCATGAAATCATTATCCCGAG
>Ga0335074_10001311_pt1 | contig 33837 bp, 28 predicted proteins | sample Lox_Sample_23_FD_206715 | JGI IMG/M metagenome (GOLD analysis project Ga0335074, IMG submission 206715) | Soil microbial communities from Loxahatchee National Wildlife Refuge, Florida, United States - Lox_Sample_2.3 | ecosystem: Environmental > Terrestrial > Soil > Wetlands | place: USA... | reverse complement strand
AGCTCCGGCCGACCAGCAAGCGCCCGCCGGGAGCAACGACCGAGCCACCGCTGACCCGGAGCGCACGGTAGACGGCCCGCGCCAGTTCGGTACGCCCAGCGCCGATCAGCCCGGCCATGCCAACGATCTCGCCCACCCGAAGCGCGAGCGAGATGTCGGCGAAACCTGGGCCGGACAGCTTGTCAACAGCCAGAGCGACCCGAGCATCCGGCAGTGCGGGCCGTTTCCTCGGGTACGTGCCCGCGCCGGATGCCCCGAGCATCAGCGCGAGCAGCGATTCCTCGGTCTGCCCGGCGGCCGGCATGGTGCGGACGACCTGCCCGTCCCGCAGCACAGTCACCACGTCCGCTAGCTCGAGAACCTCGCCGAGGAAGTGAGAGACCAGCACGATCGTGGTGCCGGCAGCCGCCAGCCGCCGGATGACCTCGTGCAGCTTCACCACATCCGGCCGGGACAAGGCGGCGGTCGGCTCGTCCATGACGATCAGCTCGGCATTCCGGCCGAGCGCGCGCAGGATCTCCACCTTCTGCTGATCAGCCGTCCGCAGCCCGCCGGCCCTTGCCTCGCCACTGAGATCGAATCCGGCCGCCGCCGATAGCTGGGCATAGTCGCGCAGCAACGTGCGGCTACGGACGAGGCCAGCCGTGCCAGGCTCAACGCCCAGGAAGACATTCTCGGCGACCGACAATGCCGGAGCCACCGACAGTTCCTGGGCGATGAGCGTTATCCCGGCAGCGATGGCCTCCCGCGGCGAGTGGAACCGGACCGGCACTCCGCGCAGCAGGAGCCGCCCGCCATCTGGGGCGAGGACTCCCGCGATGATCTTGCCAATAGTCGACTTGCCGGCCCCGTTCTCACCGACGAGCGCGTGAATGGTGCCGCGCTCGATCCGCAGGCTGGCCGCCTGCAGGGCGCGTACGCCGCCGAAGGACTTCCATACCCCGTCCAACTCGACGTGCGCGCCCGGCAAGGCTGGTGCCCCGGGCTGAGCGGGCACGCTCAGCCCGGCCACTCGGCGGTGAACTGGCTGACGTCCGCCTTCGTCACGACTCCGCCGTCCGGCAGTCCGGCGACCGGGTTAACGGCGCCGCTGTCCTTCCCGGTACGCAGCGCCTCGATCAGCGCCTGCATGGCCAGGCGGCCTTCGCTGGCCGGTGCCTGGGCGACGTCGGCGTACCAGGCACCCGAGGCGACTCCGGCGAGCGCGGCGGCACTAGCGCCGTAGCCGACCAGGATGACCTTGCCGGTCAGGTGCGCACTCTGCAGGGCCTGGGCACCGCCCTCGATACCTTGGTCAGAGCCCACGATGAGGTTCAGGTGCGGGCTTGCCTGGAGCATGTCCTGCACTGCGGTCAGTCCGTCTGTCGGGCTGAAGAAGCTCTGGCCCTGGGCCACAACCTTGACTGCCGGGTCGGCGGCAATGGCCTTGTTGAAAGCGCCGCTGATAGCCACGTCGAGTGCGGAAGCCTTGATGTCGTACAGGTAGCCGACGTTGCACGGGCTGAGCTTCTTGGCCTGGCAAGCCTGGACCACGAGCTGGCCGAGCTTTGTCCCGATCTCCGTCGGCACGAAGGTCACGTTCGCCGACAGGCCCTTGACCTGCGGCTGGTCGGTGGACAGGTTCGGCCCGAGGATCTGATCCATGTTGACGACCTTGATGCCCTTGCTGATTGCCTGCTTGACCAGGCTGATCAGGCCGGTGCCGAAGATCGGCTGGACGATGATGCCGTTGTACTGGCCCGAGCTGATGGCGTCCTGAAGCTGGGAGTACTGCGTCTGCGGGCTGTTGTTGGCGTCGAAGACCTTGACGTTGGCGTGGTCATCGCTCGCCACAGCCTCCGCCGCGGCAAGCATCGGCGCGTCGTAGCTGTTCTCGACGGCGAACGATAGATAAGCGATGTTCAGCGCCTTGCCCGCAGCCAGGTTGGCGGGGGCTGATGATCCGGATGAGGCCGGCTGGCCTCCGCTGCTCCCGCAGGCAGCCAGCGCCAGGCCGGCTGTGACACAGAGCACGATGGTGGCGTGATGCCGAAAGCGCCTGATGGCGGGTGCGTTCGTCGACCGTGTGGCCACGGCTAGACTCCTTTGTGCTTACTCGCTGGATGGTGGGTTAGCGATCGACCGGTGAGTCGGGTGGCCGCCCGGCTCACCGGTTTTTAGTTACGGTGGCATCTCAGCCAGTGGTGCCGGTTCGGAATCATGCGGCGCGGCATCGCCGGTCCGCGGCCGCCTCGCAACGGACTGCAGCACGGACGGATGCGGAGCGAAGAGACACCTGGCACCAGTTGCGCGTCATGCAGTGCCGTCACCTCTGAGGCCGCCTTTCCACTGTGCCGAGCCGGCATCCCACTCGGTGTAGGTGTACGGGTTGTCGAACACCGTGGTCTCCGGGATCTCCGGATGCATACCCTCGGTCCAGGCGTCCGGCCCTAGCTGGCCTTGCAGGTAGTCGACCGTCTGGCCGACGACGTCGCGGGCCCTGGCAAGGTCGGTCCCGGTGAGCTTGTGGTTGTGCTTCACCACCCGGCCGTTGATCACGACGGTGTGCACGTCTCCGCGCTGCGCTTGGAAGGCAACATGGCCGTACGGGTTTAGCACCGGGAACATCACCGGCGACGCGTCGTTCTTGATGAGCACGACGTCGGCTTTCTTGCCCGGCTCCAGCGAACCGACAACTGAGTCCAGCCCAAGGGCCTTTGATCCGCCGCGGGTGGCCCAGTCGACTACGTCCTCCGCTCGCAGATGGCAGTTGGTGACCGTTTCCTGCTTCGCGTGAGCCTCCAGGTGCTCCCGCGAGCGATCCGCGCCGAGAGTGGTGCGCATGGCGGAGAAGAGGTCTCCGCTCCACCACACGCTGGTGTCCATCGACAGCGAGACCGGGATGCCGTGCTCACGCAGCCGCCAGGTGGGCGGGTATCCCTGGCCGGCGCTCTGCTCGCTCTCAGTGGAAACCGACGCCGACCCTCCGGTGGCGGCGATGCGGTGATAGGAGTCCCTGGTCAGGGTGGCGGCATGCACGTAGATCGTGGACGGCGTCATGAACCCGTGCTCGTGCATGAGCCGGATCCCGTCGTCGTTGGTCGCACCCCAGACGCCAGCATGCGTGGTGACCGGCACCCCCAGTTCGCGGGCGACCTCGAAGGCTGCCCGCTCCGGGAATGCCGGATCGCCGGTGACATCGAACGCCATCTGGAACCCGAGCATGTCGTCGCCCGCGCCGAACCGCCTGGTCACGAAGTCACGGAACTCGGGTTTCGCGGACCACTCCCACGGACCCGCCTGGATGTTGCCGTAAGCGAGCACGAACCTGCCCGGCACCTCTGTCAGCGCGTCCACGGCGGCCTCGGCGTGATCGACCGTCTGCAGGCCGTGCGACCAGTCCACGGTCGTGGTCACTCCCGCGTCGACGGCTTCGATCGCGGCGAGCAAGTTGCCCGCGTAGATGTCCTCGGGACGGAACACCTTGCCCCAGTTCAGGTAATACCAGACGAAGTACTGGGTGAGCGTCCAGTCGGCACCGTAACCGCGCATCGCCGTCTGCCACATGTGCCGGTGCGTGTCGATCATGCCGGGCATCAGCAGGCCGCCGGTCGCGTCGATCTCGACTGCGCCGTCAGGAGCGGTGAGCTGCTTGCCGACCCCGGTGATCCGGTCGCCGGCAACGACGAGATCGGCGCCGTGCTGGATGGTGTGTGCGTCGTCCATGGTCAGGACCGTCGCGTTCCGGAAGACCACGGGCCGGCCTGACGTCAGCTCGGACTCGGCTGCTCCAGCAGCTTCTGCTGTCATTGCAGACCTCCATTCTCGCCGGGGATTCGGTATCACGGACAGATGTCCGGATCACGACTACATGGAGCCTGACCGGAAGCGTTGCCGGTTTGGCGAGCGGTGTCAAGGGGTGATATCTGTCCGTTAACATCGGCTCGCGCGCGGGCTGTCCGCAGAGCGGACAGCTTGCCTGGCTGCGCGCTACAGTCATTGCGGCAGTGCTCACCGAGGGAGATGGCATGGCACGGCAGGACACCAGCCCTGACTTCATCGAGGCGCTTGCCCGCGGCCTCGATGTGATCAGGGCCTTTCAGCCCCGCCAGCCGGTGATGAGCCTGGCCGCGGTCGCCGCCGCCGCCGGGCTGGCCCGCCCCACCGCCCGGCGCATGCTGCTCACGTTGCAGGATCTCGGCTACGTGCGCGCGGCCGAGGGCGGCTTCGAGCTCACCCCGCGCGTCCTCGACCTCGGCATGAGCTACGTGTTGTCCAAGGGACTCTGGGACATCGCCAGACCGCACATGGAAGCACTGGTCGCACAGACCCACGAGTCGAGCTCGATCGCCCAGCTGGACGGCTCCGACATCGTCTACGTCGCCAGAGTCGCCGTTCCCAAGATCATCGCGCTGGCGGTCACCATCGGCACCCGGTTCCCGGCCATGCAGACGTCGCTGGGCAAGGTCATGCTCGCCGCTCTCGCGCCGGACGAAGCGGAGCGGGTACTCGCCGAGCCGAGCCGGTCAGGAATCAACGCCCGCTGGCAGCCGCCCGCCGCAGAGCGCGCCGCCGAGCTGCGCGATGTGCGCGCGCGCGGCTGGTCCCTGACTGACGAGCAGCTCGCGCTCGGCATCCGGTCGGTTGCGGCGCCGCTGCGCGACGGCACCGGTCGCGTCATCGCGGCGATGAACGTGACCGTCCACGCCGCCGAGACGCCGGTCAGCGTCCTCACCGGCGAGTATCTCCCGCTGCTGCTGCAGACGGCCGGGGCGGTCAGCGCCGACTGGGCCGCCTGCCAGGGGACGCCGCAGGTCATCGTTCCGCTTTCGTTATCGACTTCGCATCCGAACTGACCCCTCTGCCACGACGCTATCTGATGTTATGCCCGATTTATGCGGGCAGATTTGAGTGCAAAGTCAGTGGCTGGGCGGCCTCCGGTGGTCGCGATCACCTCTTGACATCGCAGGCCGGGAGGGCAAAACTGGCTCGTCTCCGGACTAGTGTCCGGTCAGCGGACAGAAGGACATCACTGCAGATGAGCCAGGCCGATTCCACGGCGATTCGCCGGCCGCTGACGGGCGTGCTGATCGCCGATTTCTCCCGGGTGCTGGCCGGTCCGTACTGCACGATGCTGCTCGCCGATCTCGGCGCGGACGTCATCAAAGTGGAGAGCCCGCAGGGTGATGACACCCGCCGCTGGGTGCCGCCGGTCAGCGGTGACGGCGTCGCCACCTATTTCCTGGCGATCAACCGCAACAAGCGCTCAGTCGCGCTAGACCTGACCGACGGCGCCGACCTGGCCGCCGCCCGCGAACTCGCCCGGCGGGCCGATGTCCTGGTCGAGAACTTCAAGCCGGGGGGCCTGGCGAAGTTCGGCCTGGACTATGACTCGGTCGCGGCGGCCAATAGCGGGATCGTGTACGCCTCGATCACCGGCTTCGGCACCGGCGGCGGGAAAGACCTGCCGGGCTATGACCTCATGGTTCAGGCCGTATCGGGGCTCATGAGCTTGACCGGGGAGCCCTCCGGACCGCCGTTTCGGTCGGGTATCTCGGTCTTCGATGTGATCGCTGGCTTGCATACGGCGATCGGCATACTTGCCGCGCTTGGCCAGCGGGCCGCCACCGGGCTAGGACAGCACGTCGAGGCAAGCCTGATGTCGTCGGCGCTGTCGGCGATGGTGAATCAGGCGAGCGCGTACGCAGCAGGAGGCGTCACGCCGTTCCGGATGGGCAACTCGCATCCGAGCCTGTTCCCCTACGAACCGCTGCCGACGGCCAGCGGCGACCTGATCGTTACCGCCGGAAATGACGCCCAGTTCCGCAAGCTGTGCCGGGTGCTAGGCGCTCCGCACCTGGCGGATGACGACCGGTTCGCCAGGACGGACGGCCGGACGGCGCACCGGCAAGAACTCCGGCCGCTGCTGATCGGCCTGCTCGCGGAGCGCACGGCTGAGGAGTGGTTCGGCGAGCTTATCGCCGCCGGGGTGCCATGCGGCCCGATCAATACCGTCGCCGAAGGGATCGAGTTCGCGGAGCGCCTCGGGCTCGAACCGGTCGTCCTGGCCGGGCAGGGGAACGATGCGGTCGAGACGATCCGCCACCCGCTGACGTTCTCCGCCGCTGCGCCGCGCTATGACCTCCCGCCGCCGCGCCTTGACGAGCACGGCGAGGAAATCCGGGCCTGGCTGACCGGAGTACGTGATGATGCCGCGGCGAGATCGGCGTAACCGGGTCGCGGACCGGATAATACTGATCGGACCAGTACGTGAGGAGCGCCATGGCCACAGTTGCCGCGGTCATCGCATCGACGCATCACCCGTTCTACTACAAGGCGAGTAACGCGACCGGGGCTGACCGGCCGCCATTCGCCGACGAGTGGGTGGCCAAGATCGCAGCATTCCGCGAGACGCTCACCGCCGCTCGCCCTGACGTGCTCGTGATGGTCGGCAGCGATCACTTCCATCAGCTCTGGCTGGACAACATGCCGCAGTTCCTGATCGGCAAGGCGCCGTTCTACGACGCCAACTGGTACAACGAGGAGCGCGAGTTCGGGCTGCCGAGGATGTTCCTGCGCGGCGACGAGGACCTGTCAGCTTACTTGCTGCGGCAGGGCATCGACTCCGGGTTTGACCTGGCGTTCAGCAACGAGCTGCGGATCGACCACAGCATTACCTGCCCGCTCATCACCCTGCGGCCTGAAGCTGACCTGCCCATCGTGCCGGTCTACACCAACATCTTCGCGCCGCCGCTGCCGCAGCCCGGCCGGTTCGCTGAGCTCGGCCGGACCATCCGGCGGCTGGTCGAAGCCTGGCCCAGCGACAAGCGGGTAGCCATCATTGGCACCGGGCACCTCTCGCTCGAACTCGGCGGCCCGCGGCAGTTCGGCCCGCACGGCCCGGACCCGGAGTTCGACCGCAAGGCGGTCAGCTGGATCGCCTCCGGTGACCTTGAGTCCGCGCTCGCCGAGGTCAGCCTGGACAGCCTGTGGCTGCCAGGGAACGCGACACACGGCTTCATGGATTTCCTGCTGATGATGGGCGTGGCTGGCGACGGCAACAAGGCCGACTACTCTGACTCGCTCGACCTGTTCCACACCATGGAGGCGTACTTCACCTGGTACCCGGAAGCGACCGCGGAGGCGGATCAAGTGAGGCGGACACAGTGAGCAAGTACCTGCTGGACAAGTTCCTGTTCACCGTCGACCGCGACCCGGAACTGGTGGAACGCTACCGGGAGGACCCGGCCGGCACCGTTGCCTGGTGGGAAGCCGAACAGGCCGGACTGATCCTCAACTGCCACGGGCAGGAGCGCAGCACCTGGCCCGCCTTCTCCGACGTTGAGCGGGACGCGCTGGCAACTCACGACTACCCGGCGTTGTTCGAGCTCGGCGCGCACAATTTCCTGCTGCTCACGCTGTTTATCGCGCTGTTCGAGCGGGACTATGCCGAGCCGCTGGCCTTTCAGCGCGAGTTCGCGGCCCGGCTGAGTCACTGGAGCCTGCCCTACCCGGATATCTCCACCTGACGAGAGCACCGCCGGGCGGGGACGCGGACGCCAGGTGAACCCCGCCAGTTGCTGACTAGGCGCTGTCCTCCATGGCCATGCGCCGGTTGGCCGCTCGCAGCCGGGCCAGCGTCGTCGCGAACTGCCGCAGGGTTCGCTCGGGTACCGCGGATCCGAGCAGTCGCCGCAGTTCTTCGTCGAAGGCAATACCCGCTTCGGCCAGCATGCGCTGACCCTCGGGCGTCAGTTCCAGCAGGGAGGAGCGCCGGTCGGCGGGGTTCGGAAGCCTCCGGCAGAACCCGCTAGCCTCGATCCGGTCGACCAGCTTGCTGGTACCGCCCGTGGTGATTCCCAGTTCACTGGCGATGTCATATACCCGGCAGCCAGGCAGCCGGTCCATCACAGACATCGGCTCGAAGTGCGTCAGCGGCAGGTCAAACTCGCTCTTCAGCCGTGCATCAACGGCATTCCACAGTTCGATCTCGAAGCGGATGATGTCGTTGAACAACTCCCTGAGGTCTGACACGACCGCGCCCACCCCCTCCTCGCAGTCAGCTTAGCGCCGAGCGTTCGTCAGCCCTCCAGCACGAGCGCCAGCTTGCCACTGGGATGCGGTCTGGCCAGCATCGCCACGGCGTCGCGCGCGTCCTCGAACGGGAACGTGCGCGCGACCGGAACCGTCAGATTCCCGGCCGCGGCTAGCTCGATCATCCTGCGGCGTGCCTGAGCGCGGAACGGGCCGCTGGCAGGATTGCTCGCGCCGATTGCGGTGAAACCCTCCGCACTTGCCCGGTGGAAGGCCGTCAGCGTGACGAGCCTGCGGCGGTCGTTGAGCAGGGCCAGCGAACTATCGACTGCCTCGTCACTGCCGACTGTGTCCAAGACGGCCGCGATAGGAGTCCCGGCAGCGTGGCGCACTCGCTCCTCAAGACCGTCTCCGTAGGTGACCGGAACTCCCCCGAAGCCTTCGACAACGCCGAAGTTGTCCTCGCTTGCAGTACCTATCACCCGAGCCCCCAGCAGCCTCGCCTGCTGTAGCACGCTCATGCCAACCGCGCCAGCCGCACCATGCAGAAGGACGGTATCGCTTTCTGACACGCCCGCAGTGGCCAGCAGTTCGGCCGCGGTCGTTGCTGCCAGCAGCAGGTTTGCTGCTTGCGCGAAGCTCAACGGCCCGGGCTTGGCGAACACGTCTGACGCCGGGACGGTTATCGCCGAAGCGTAACCACCGAGAATCTGAAAGGCGACGACCTCGTCGCCGACCGCTCCGCCGCCCGTGGCGATCTCGGTGCCGGGACCGACTGCGGTGATGATGCCAGCCGACTCGTAGCCGAGCGTCAGCGGCAGGACGCTCCTGTCTTGCCCTGGTCCCAAATGCTTGTAATCGGCAGGGTTCATCCCCGATGCGCGGATGCCGATCGTCACCTCGCCCGGGCCTGGCGGCGCCACTTCGACATCTCTGAGCCGCAGCACCTCCGGCCCGCCGAAGTCGCACGCGATCCACTGTCGTCCGGCCGCCATCGGCAGTGTCCTCTCCTGATAGCACACTCGTAACTAGGTTCTGTGGAACATACTTTAGCTGACAAGCAGGGGCGGTGGCGCTGGCCCGCCTGATCGGCGCAGTGCCTGCTGCCCTCCGTAGCATGGAGCACGTCGTGCTGAGGAGGTGACATGATCGCCGCGTGGTATGACCGGCAGGGCCCGGCCGCAGAGGTGCTCCGGATCGGCGAGTTGCCCACCATCGAGCCGGCTCGGGGCGAGGTGCGAGTCCGGCTGAACCGGTCCGGGCTGAATCCGGGCGATGTCAAGAAAAGGCAGAACTGGCTCGGAAACCCGATGGCATTTCCGCGAATCGTTCCCCACAGCGACGGCGCTGGCGTGGTCGAAGCCGTGGGCCCGGATGTGGACGCGGCCAGGGTCGGCAAGCGGGTCTGGGTATACGGGGCTCAGTCGTACCGGCCGTTCGGGACAGCTGCGCAGACCACTGTCGTGCCTGGCCCGCTCGCCGTGGACCTGCCGGACACTGTCAGCGACGACATCGGCGCCTGCCTTGGCATACCCGGAATCACCGCACACCGGGCCGTCTTCGCCGACGGGCCGGTATCCGGCCAGACAGTGCTGGTCCACGGCGTCCGCGGCTCGGTCGGCTCGCTGGCCGCTCAACTGGCGCGCTGGGGCGGCGCAACTGTGATCGGCACCGTCCGCACCGACGCTGAAGTCGGCGCCGTCAGCGCCGGCACCGCTGACCACGTGGTCTCACTGCGGTCCGATCCGGTCGCGGCAATCCGCCAGCTAGCCCCGGACGGGGTCGACCGGATCATCGAGGTCGCCCTGTCCGCCAACGCCGACACCGACGCCGCGATCGTCCGCAACGGCGCCGTGCTAGCCGCATATGCCAGCCCGAAGGAGCGCCCTGAGCTGCCGTTCTGGCCGCTGCTCTTCGCGAACGTGACCATCCGCCTGCTGGGCAGCGACGACTTCCCGCAAGAGGCCAAGAACGCCGCCGCGCGCGACCTGACCCGGGCAGCGGCGGAATCAGCACTAGCTATCGCGATCGCCGAGGTCATGCCGCTCGCGGAAACCGCCGCGGCGCATGAGCTTATCGAGTCCGGAACACCGGCCGGCCGGGTACTCATCTCGGTCCCCTGATCAGCGGGGCCGGTCCGAGACATCGCGACGTTGAGGCTCTCCCACAGATAAGTTCCTCAGATTTTGCTTCCCTGGAATGTTGTCTGCTAGCTTCGGCTTAGCGTCCTCCATGCCGGCTAGGCCAAGGAGCGAAATGACGATGACGACCATCGGGATAATCGGCAGCGGCCACGTCGGCGCCAGCCTCGCTGCCGCGGCGGTCGCGCACGACTACAACGTCGTGCTGAGCAACTCGCAGGGACCGGACTCGCTGGCGGGCCTGGTTGCCGGCCTCGGGCCCAAGGCCAGGGCAGCGACCCCAGCAGACGCGGCCGCCGCGGCTGACTTCGCGATCGTCGCTATCCCAATCACAACCGTCGAGAAAGTACCTGTTCATCCGCTTGCCGGGAAGGTCGTGATCGCGACGATCAACTACTTCCCGCAGCGGGACGGGCACATCGCGGCGATCGATAACGGAACCACCACGGCGCCGGGGATCCTTCAGGCGCACCTGCCCGCGAGCAAGGTCGTCCGCGCCTTCAGCATGGTCGACGCCGCGGACATGTCGGGAGACGGTCATCCTCCCGGCGACCCGAAGCGCCGCGCACTGGCCCTGGCGGGCGATGACCGAGCAGCCAGGAAGCTAGTCGCCGGCCTCTATGACGAGTTCGGGTTCGACACCGTGGATCTGGGCAGCCTCGATGAAAGCTGGCGGGTTGACCCGGGACAGCCCGCATTCGTGACCCGGCAGAACCTGGCCGAGCTTCAGGCCAATGTCGCCCGGGCCAGGCGAGGCGCCTGACTGCTCGCTAACCCGTCGCGGCCTCGTACTGCTCGACGACGCTCGCGGGAATGCGCCCGCGTTCGCTGATCGCGATGCCCTCGGCCTTGGCCCAGGCGCGAATGTCGCCGCTGCGCTCGCGGGCCGACGTCGGACGGGCTGGGCGGCGCCGGGGTCCGCGGACTCCCCTGCGCGCATGCTCGACGAACGGCTCTAGCCCGGCGCGGAAGGCCTTGGCATTCTTCTTGCTGAGGTCGATCTCGTATTCCGCGCTGCCGACTCCGAATCGCACGGTTTCGTCCGCACGCCCGCCATCGAGATCATCTTCCAGCGTGACTGCAATTCTCGTCGCCATCCCGAACCTCCACGACTGAGATGAGTCCCCCGACAATCACCGTACCGATTGTCGGGTCACGGTTTGCCGAACATCGCGTCACTATCGCCAGCCGGCGTGTTGCCGCCGGCGGGCGCGAGCCCGTGGTGGCCGGGGCCACGGGGGATTACCGGCCAGATGTCCACAACAACGTCGTCCTGGACAACGTGGAATACGTCGTAGCAGTTCACCGTGCTGGGCGAGTAACCGGGAATGAGCGTCACGGTGTCACCCAGCTTCAGCGACGACCCGGACGGCGCGGAGAAAATGCCATGCTCCTCGTCGAACCGCAGGACCGGAAGATCATGGCCGACCATCGTCACGTCGCTCGGGGCAGCGACCGACTTGTTGCCGCAGTCGACGATCACCTGGTTGCTCTGCCGGCTGATCACCGATGCCTGGATCGACAGCGAATGCTCGAAGCCCGGCGCCATCCGGCCGTGGAAATTGTCCATGACCACATAGGAGCCTGCCTGAATCTCGGTAATCCCGGGGTAAGCCGCCGTCCACTGCCAGGTGGCAATGCCGCCGGCCGACCGGATCGGGCACGGGATGCCATTCGCCTCAAGCATGTCGGCGACACCCGTGAACATCTTCATCGCTTCCTGCTGCCGCTGATGGCGCAGGTCAGCTTCGGGCGTCAGGGTGCAGTGCCCTTCATATCCAGTGATTCCCTCGAAGCGCAGCCCCGGCAACGCGGTTACCTGCCGGGCAAGGACGAGAGCCTCGGGACCCGAATCGACCCCGCAGCGGTTCATGCCGGTATCCACTTCGATGAAGATCCCGACCGTCGACCCGGCCCGGACGGCAGCTGCCGAGAAGGCCTCGGCTCCGGCCTGTTCGTCGACCGCCACCATGATGCGGTGATCTCTGGCGAGCTCGGCGAGCAGGCGGATCTTCTCCGGATGCGAGATGGTGTTAACGACAAACAGGTCGTCCAGGCCGGCCGCGGCAAGTACCGCTGCCTCCCAGACGGTGGCCATCGACAGCCCGCCCGCGCCGGCCTCGACCTGTCGCCTCGCCAGCTCCGGACTCTTGTGGGTCTTGTAGTGCGGCCGGATCGTGGCCGAGCCGATCTGGCGCAACTCGCTGGCCATCCGGTCGATGTTGCGCTGGGCAGCATCGACATCGAGCACCAGGGCAGGGGTGATCAGCTCCTCGCGCCGTCGTCCGACGGCCGCTCCGTACTCGCGCATGGCGCGGTCACGGGCTTCGACGAGCAACGGCGCGGTATCCAGCATCGAGAACTCCTGTCACTCACTACGGTTGTCGCAAACCACGGCATTCACGCCGCGGCCGGCCCGAGGCAGCGGACCACGCGCACCGGTTCGGTTCCGGCGCGGACGCGGAACGCCAGGCTCGCTGGCAGCGCGAACGTCTCACCCTGGCGGATCGGCTGGCTGCCGAAGTCGCCGTCGAGAAAACCAGAACCCGACACCACGACACCAATGCCGAAACGCCCACTCTCCACGTCGATCTCGTCCGCCACGATCAGCTCAAGGGCATCGAAAAACGGCAGCGCTTCGCCGGAGAACAGCCGGACCTCACGTGAGCCGTGACTGACGCGCAGCACGGTCGGTTCCTGGCGCGCGCGGCCAAAGGTCTGCCCGGCGTCGGCGCCGGTGTAGTCGATCATGTCGAGCGCCAGGTCCCAGCCCAGGCCCATGGTTGCTCCGGCGTCGTCATCCCCGGATGTCTCGGGTATGACGATGTGGTCACTCGGTTCCTGGACCTCGATGAACGAGATCCGCGGCCCGAGGTAATGCGGCACGCCGGCGTGCGCGACGTAGACCTCACCCGGATGGACGTCGGTCCGGTGCAGCGAGTTGCGGATGGCAGCGTTGTCGTGGCGTGACACAGCGGCAGCGAACCAGTCGCGGTCGATGCCCGGAACGAAACCGACGCCGGCGTAGGCGGGCTGCGAGCCATCGCCGGGAGTGTCGAGCAGGATCCACGCCTCGGTCTTGCCGAACGGCGACCCCAGATGCTTCCGCGCCCAGGCACGATTCGGGTGCGCATGCAACGGCACCGGGCCAGCAGGCGAGAGCAGCTTCACCAGCACGCCCGCAATGGGGCCGAAGCGCTCGGCAAACCGCGCGCCGACCATCTCCTCAGGCAGCGCCTCGATCACTTCCCTGAGCATCATGCTGCCGAGGCCGGGCAGTTCGACCGAGCTCGGGCCCTGGGCATTGCCGTCTGGGTCGGCATTGTTCGCCTCGGTACACGAGCCGACCCAGTCCTCCGACCACCAGTCGTCAGGACGTTCCGGCAGGCCACGGAATCGCCTGGTCAGCGAGCCGCCTTCATAGAAGCGGTACAGCGGGTGGTAGGCCAGCGGCAACGGCCGTCTGATTGCCTCGCGCAGCGCACCGGTCTGGCCGGTCATCGGCGGTCCCTCTTCGGCAGAGTCCTCATCGGCAGAGTCCTCCCGGCCCTACAGCTCCGCGTTGACGATGAAGCCGGCGTCCACCAGCAGCGTCGCGGCAGTCACGTAGCTGGCATCGGGTGACAGCAAGTAGGCGATCGCGCTCGCCAGCTCTTCCGGCTGGCCGCCCCGGTGCAGCGGGATCCGGTCGATGTAGTACTTCAGCGTCTCCTGATCGTCCATCATCGGCGCGCTCATCGGCGTCATGACCCATCCGGGTTCGACTGCGTTCACCCGGATGTTGTGCTCGCCGAGGTTGCACGCCAGTGCCTTCGCCAGCATGCTGATGGCGCCTTTCGTGCCGCAGTAAGCGGTCTGGTACGGGGCGCCCACGTGGGCCGAGATGGAGCTAACGCAGCAGATAGAGCCGCCGTGGCCCTCGCGGATCATCTGCTTGGCGCCCTCGGTGCAGACCGTCCAGGCACCCCGGACGTTCGTCTCGAACAGCAGGTTGAAGTCGTCGATGGTGGTCTCATCCCACTTCAGGAACGGGTTGACCGCCGCGTTCGACACCACGCAGTCGAGCCGGCCGGCTCGCTCGGCCACGCCGCGCACCATCTGGATGACCTGCTCGGGATCTCGCATGTCGGCCACGACCGGAAAGCCCTGGCCGTCGGCTTCACTGATCCGCCGCATCGTTTCGCCCGGGTCCTGGTCGGGCAGCTGGTTCACGGCCACCGTGGCGCCCTCCGCGGCGAGGCGCGCCGCCGTCGCCTGGCCGATGCCCGTGGTCGCTCCCGTCACCAGCGCGACCTTGCCCTCAAAGCGTCGTTCCATGACGTGCCTCCTTGCTCAGAAGATGGCGATGGGGTTCCAGGGCGAGCCGGTCGCACCCGGCAGCCGCAGCGGCAGGCCGACAACCATGAACTCAAAGCGCCCTTCCTCAGTGCACGCCTGGGCGACGTCTTCGAGCTGGAGGCTGTCGGACACGAACATGCCCATCGCGGTGACTTGCAGCGGGTGGATCGGGTACGGGATGCCTTCGACGTTGCTCGGCACCGTCTCGCCGTCGCCGTCCGGCAGGAATGCCGCGATTCTGCGCTCGTGCATCCACGGGATCGTGTCGATGTGCAGGCCGGCTTTGCCCTGGCCGCCCGGCGGGTAGCCGTTATCCCACGCTCCCAGCTCCAGCCGGCGCCGGTGGTGGCCCGTCCTGAAGACGAAGATGTCGCCCTCGCCGAGCCGCACGCCTTGCGCCTCCTCGACCGCCTCGAGCTCCGCGCGGGTCACCGCCTCCCCCGGCTCAAGCCAGGGAACGCCGCGGAAGCGCGGCACGTCCAGCAGCACGCCCTTGCCCACCAGCCCGTTGCTATAGGTGGTGACGTCGAGCGCGGTGGCCCCGCGCGAGGTCATCACCTCGAGCGCAGGCCGACCGTTGTAGACGCAGCCCTGGTAGGCGATATGACAGAGCGCATCCATATGGGTGTGGCAGTCACCGTGAAAGGCGAGGCCGAGAAAGTCGGTAGCGAACGCCAGCGTGTTCGAGATCTCGATGTCGTGGCCCTGCACAACGTGGTGGATGACAGGACTCGGATTGTCCGGCCCGGCCACCGTGTTCATGGGGATTGCCATCGTGACGTGCCGCCCGGACCTCACCAGGGCGGCCGCCGCCGTCACCATGTCAGGCGTGAGGAAGTTCAGCGTCCCCCGTTCGTCGTCGTCGCCCCAGCGGCCCCAGTTCTTGACCGACTCGAACATCTCGTCGAACTCGCGCAGCGTCACCCAGGCGGGCGGCGTCAACGTCGTCATGGCTAGATCACCCTCTGTTCGTGACTGATTCGGCCGCCGCCGGTTGTTCGCTCGCGCCAGCGGTCAGGCTGGACACCCGGTCCGCAAACCCGCTGATCGCATCGCCGCCGGGGAGCGCACCGATCTCCAGGTCGTAGCGCCGCGTCTCGCCGGGCTGCAGCCACTGAAGCTCACCTCGTTCCCTCGCGTCGAAACGGCCCGCATCCCGGTTCGTGCTCGGTTCAAGACCGCAGGCGTAGGTGCCCTCGCCGAGCATTCGCCAGACCGTGTGGTGCGGCAGCTGGTCGATGCGGAATACCTGGTACACCCCGAGCCCGAGCGCCCGGTTGACCAGAGCCACCGGAACGGTCCCGGCCGGCTCGGCCACGAGTTCGTGCTCGAAGCATGCCTCGGTGACATCCGGCACTGGCGCTGACATCTGCGCGTAACCCTCGACGGGCACCCCGTAGTCGGTCGTGGTCTTCGCGCTCGGAACCAGCAATTCGGCGCCCGCGTCCAGCACCGGATATCCCGCGTTGCAGTGGTAGAGGAGCATGTGCGAGGTCAGCGAGTGGCCGACGTTCTCTACGACGTCCCTGATCGCGAACCTGCTCTCCCCCACTCTCGCTTCGATCCGCCTGCGCAGCATGAGGCTCTCGCCGAAAACCGCAGACTGAAGGACCTCGCCCTCGGCCCACAGCACGCACTCATCGCCGTCCCACCGCTCCCCGTAGCCGACAAGGCGCGCTGGCAGGCCGCCGGCCCTGCCGTGCAGGCCGTAGGAGACTGACTCCATGACGTGCGTCTGGTGGAATTGCGCCGCGCTGTCCTTTCCGCCGATCAGTGTGTGATCGAGGCCGCAGGTCACCACCATGCCGCCGCCCCAGGCGCGGAACCAGCCCCACTCGTCCGGCTCGTAGTACCAGGGCGCGATCACTCCGGCAGCTGACTGCCAGCTAAGCGGCTGCCCGCGGAACTCGCACCGGCCCACGTCGAAGCAGCGGTCGACCAGCACGTCGAAGGCGAATCCGCTGCCTGTCCTGAACTCCACTACCCGCACGCCGCGCCCAAGGCCATCGCCCAGCGTCACCAGCCGCACGCCGGCCACCTGTTCCAGGCGGCCGACCCGCTGCATGAGCTCGGCTCGGCTCAGGCGCGTCCCGAAGAGCTCAGGCATCTCGCATGCTCCTTCTCCTGCTCCTGGTTCCGGTCTCGCCTAGCCAGCCGCGCTGAGCTGGGAGCCGCGCTCCCAGTGCCCGGCCAGGAAGGTGAAAGAGTCGGCGGCAAGCTCCTCCGCGCTGTCGAAGAGCTTGCGCCAGATCTTCGTGGCGGCTGCGAGGTTCGGCAGGGTGTTGCCGAACGCCTCGACGGTCAGCCAGCCGTCGTAGCCGATGTCGCGAAGGGCCGCGAACGTGTCGTCCCAGGCGACGCTGCCGGTGCCCGGAGTTCCCCGGTCGTTCTCGGAGATATGCACGTGCGCGATCCGCGACCCGGCTCGCCGGATGGCCGCGGCCGGATCCTTCTCCTCGATGTGCGCGTGGAAGGTGTCCAGGTGAATGCGGCAGTTCGGGTGCCCGACTTCGTCGATGCAGCGGATCGCCTGGTCGAGTGTGTTCAGGTGATAGAGCTCGAACCGGTTGACCACCTCCTCGGCCAGCACGACGCCGGCCCCGGCTGCGTAGTCGGCCACCCGGCGCAAGTGCTCGACGCAGCGCTGCCACTCCTCGTCGGTGGCACCGCGCCCGGTGAACACCCCGAGAGCCACCTGGTGCGGGCCGCACAGCAGAGGCGAGCCCACCGCGGCGCAGCAGTCGATGACCTCGCGCATGTGCTGATAGGCGGCCTCGCGGACGGCAGGATCGTCGCTCAGCGGATTGTGCTCCGCGGCGATCACCGTGTTCGCGGTCCGCTGCAGCCCGAGATCGTCAAGCCGCTGCGCCCAGCGGGACCATTTCGACTGGTCGACATCGAATATCGGAACCTCGACGCCGTCGAAGCCGATCTCCTTGAGACGCTCGAGAACCGGCATGAGGCCGTCGTGCATGTCGTCGGCCCACAGGTAAAGGTTGATGCCGAATTTCATGCCATTCTCCTTCGGCGTTGAACTGCTCGCCTGCCTGCGGCATCGGAGCGCTGACCGTCAGGCACCCGCGGCCCGCCAGAGCGGATTCAGCAGGCCGTCGTCGGACAGCGCCAGCATCCGCGGGTAGATCTGCTGCCAGCTGGCGTAGCTGTCGTTGTAAGCGGACACGGCCGCGGTGCCGGGCTCGAAGGTCGCGGCCCTGCGCCGGAGCTCGGCCTCTAGATCGGTGAGACTTCCGTAGATTCCGGCACCCGTGCCGGCGCACAGCGCCGCGCCGAGCGCACTGCTTTCAGTAACGGCGGGAACGTGCACTGGCAGGCCAACCACGTCCGCGATGATCTGCGGCCATAGCGAGCCCTTGGCGGCGCCGCCGCTGAAGGTAAGCTCAGCCGGCCTGCTTGCGCACAGCTCACTGATGATGTCGAGGTGGCCGCGGACCACGTACGCCGCGGCTTCCTCGATCGCCCGGATACACGCGGCCCGCCCCGATCCCGGCGGGCTGCCGAGGTCGAACTGGAGAAACGACGGGCTGGCGTGCTTCCAGCGGCGGGCGTTCATCAGGTTCGACAGGATGGCGTACACTCCCCCGGAGCCCGGCTTGATCTGCGCCGCCGCTTCCTCCATCACGACATACGGGTCGACGCCGCGGCTGCGCGCCACGGCGATCTCGCCGTCACAGAAGGCATCGCGGTACCAGCGCATGGCCATGCCGCAGTAGAACCCGATGCCCTCCAGCATCCACTCACCCGGCTTGACATGACACAGCGTCCTGAGCCGGATGGCGGGATCGATCAGCGGCTTCTCCACCAGCACCGTGTTCTGCCAGAACGTCCCGGCGAGCACGGTGAACTCGCCGGTGCGCACGCCTGCACCGAGCAGGCCCAGCTGAGTGTCGGCGCCGCCGGCGACCACCGGCGTGCCCGGCCGCAGCCCGGTCTGCGCCCCGGCTTCGTCGGTCACCGTGCCGACAACCGAACCCGGATCGACGACCGGCGGCAACACGGTGATGTCGATGCCGCATATCTGCGCGATGTCCTCCGACCAGCGGCGGTTGGCCAGGCTGAACATTCCTGAGCTCGATCCGCAGGACGGCTCGGTAACGTGCACGCCGGCGAGCCTGCTGACGATCCAGTCGCTCAGCATGCCCAGGCTGGCAGCCTGGCTAAGGATGGCCGGCTGGTGCCGTGCCAGCCAGCGCAGCCTGGCCGGCGTTGTGATGGAGACCCAGTCGCCGGCCTCGGCGTAGATGCGCTCGGCAGCCCCCTCCCTGATCAAGTCCGCCGCCTCGGCGCTGGCCCTGCTGTCGACGTTGGGACAGGCCCAGATCTCCGCACCGCGGGAGTCGTACAGCACGATTCCCTCACGCATGCTCGTGGTGCTCACCGCGGCGATGTCGGAGCCGTCGGCACCTGCCAGCCGCAGCGCTTGGCGGATGCACGAAGCGATCGCCGTCCAGTTGGCCGGCACGTCGAAGTCCTGGCCGCCCGGAACCCCTGGCGGCTCGCGGTGCGTCCACTCCTGCTGGGCTACCGAGACCTGCGTGCCGGCCGTGGTGAAGAGCAGCGCTCGGCAGCTGCCGGTCCCGGCGTCGATCGCCAGCAGGTAGGGCCCGCCGCCGGCGGCTTCGTCACCACTGCGACCGGTCATGACACCGCCGCCTTCCGGGCCCGGTAATCCGGGTTCAGCAGGTAGCCGGGTTCTTGGCCGGCCACCACCTGGCCGACAGACTCGACCACCATCTCGGCTCCTCGCCGCAGCGTCTCGCGGGTAGCACCGGCGATGTGCGGGGTGATGACTACGTTGGGCAGGTCCAGCAGCGGATGACGGCCGCCGTCTGCCTGACGCTCGACCACGTCAAGTGCCGCGCCCGCCAGTGCGCCGCCGGTAAGAGCCGCCAGCAGCGCATCCTCGTCGACCAGTGACTCCCGCGCGGTGTTGATGAAGTACGAGCCGCGCCGCATGCGAGCAAACGCCGCGGAGCCGAACAGGTGCTGATTGCCGGCGCTCGCCCTGGCATGCACGGAGACGATGTCCGACCGGGCCAGCAGCTCGTCGAACCCGACCAGGCTCACCCCGGCCGGGACGATATCCGGCGGTACCGGATCGTGGGCCAGCACGGTGAAGCCGAGCGCACGGGCCCGGACGGCCACCGCCCTGCCGACGTAGCCGAGCCCGACTAGCCCGAGCGTCGCGCTCGCAGCCTCGCCGCCGATGAACTGCCCGCCCTCGAACGCGCTGTCGGCGTGCTTCCCGCCGGACAGCAGGAAGCGAACGGACCCGGGAACGCCCCGGATCAGCATGAGGGCGAACGTCAGCGTGAGCTCGGCGACGGCCTCCGCGTTCTTGCCGGGCGAGTTGGTGACCGGTATCCCGCGGTCGGTCGCCGCAGCTACGTCGACGTTGACGGGGCCGCCGCGCGCGCAGCAGACGAGCCGGAGCGACGCCGCGTCGAGGACCTCTGCGGTGATCGGCGCGCCATGGACGACGACGATGTCATGACCGGCGACGGCGGCCACCATGTTCGCGGGGTCACCCGCGTACTCGCGCAGCAGCTCTTCAGACGCTGTCCGTGGCGGAGGCGCCGCGGCATTCTCGATCTGCATCTCGGTGACCAACACAGCTTCGCCGAGCGTCGCGAGCGCACTGGTGAAAGTGCTGACTGGCATGAAGGGATCGCCCACGGCCAGGACGCGCACTTGTCTCGCTGCCTCCTCACGCACACCGCCATCTGCGCCCGAGCGCACTGCCAGGTCCGGCGGTAAGCCGACGGGGTAGAGCAATCGCTCATGGACTGGCCATCCGCTCTACTCCGGAGTATCGACCCGCGGGCAGACGTTGGCAAGAGATCGCGTCATTTCCGGCTCCGTTACGGCGGCTGCCCGGGATTCACACAGACGTTACGCGAGCAGGCGCTCAAGGTATTGACATCTGCTCGCAAACGGACGTGAATGGTCGCCAGGCAGCGCACGAAAAGCAGGGTGCTGATTGACCGGCCCGCCCGGGAAAGGGGACCGCAGGCGATCGGCGCCAGGCACCAGGGCGGACTGCAGCACATGAGGCTGCAGGACTTGAGGAGGTCCCATGTCTGACACGGCGTCGCCTGGCACGATCCGGCCAAGCAGCGAAGGGCCCGTCATCGAGGGCACAGATCTGCAGCGTGATGCCATCGGCTTGGTCGGTGCCACGATGCAGGCCATCACGCACATCGCCCCGGCCATCGCGGCGTTGTTCTTCACGCAGTTCGTAGTGTCGCTGGCCGGCATCACCGCTCCGCTGGCATACCTGCTGGGCGTCATTGTCGTCCTGATGCTCGGCAGCACGCTCGTCCAGCTGTCCAAGCACATGCCGTCAGCCGGCGGCTACTACACCTACGTCAGCAGGGCCCTGCACGCCCGGGCCGGCTTCCTCACCTCCTGGATGTACGTGCTCTACTCGCCACTCGCCGGGGGCCCGATCTACGGGTACTTCGGCTACATCGTGTCCCAAGAGCTGAAGACGAACTACCAGGTCAACGTGCCGTGGCTGTGGTGGGTCTGCGTGCTGGTCGGCGCGCCGCTGATCGCGTTCCTGCAGCACCGGGGCATCAAGATCTCCGCGCGGGCGATGCTCATCCTCGGCGGCCTGGAGATGATCATCGTTTTCGTGCTCACGGTGTGGGGCTTCTTCAAGCCCGGGCCGGGTGGCTTCACGTTCGAGGTGTTCAACTTCAACAAGAAACTCGCGGTCGAAGGGTTCGCACTGGCCGTGGTGTTCTCCATCCAGGGCCTGACCGGATGGGAAGGCGCCGCACCGCTGGCCGAGGAAACCCGCAACCCGCGGCGGAACGTGCCGAGGGCAACGATGCTGTCGATCGTCCTGCTCGGCGTGTTCCTGGTGATCGCGTACTGGGGTCAGATCGTCGGCTGGGGTGTCGACAAGCTGTCAACCCTGACCACGTCGTCCGATCTTCCCGGTCTCGTGCTCGCGCACCGGTTCTGGGGCGGCGCCTGGGTGATCCTGCTGCTGGCGTTCCTCAACACCACGATCGCGGTCTGCCTCGCCACCGCGAACGTCGGCACTCGCATGTGGTACCGGATGGCCAAGAACGGCTCGTTCCCCAAGGCGCTGGCGAAGGTCGACGTCAAGTACAAGACACCTACCAACGCGATCCTGGCGCAGCTCGCCTTGTCCCTGGTGGCCGGGATCGGCGTCGGCGCCTGGATCGGCCCGGATGAGACCTTCCTGCTGGTGGACGGCCTCGTGCTGGTGCTGGCCGTGCTGTTTGTCTACGTGATGGCTAATGCCGCCGTGTTCGCGTTCTACTACTTCCAGCGGCGCGGGGATTTCAACATCGTCCTGCACGTGCTGTTCCCGCTGATCTCCAGTGCCGCGCTGATCTACGCGCTGATCTATTCCTTCATCCCGTTCCCGGCCGCACCGTACGAGTACGCGCCACTGATCGACGGCCTGTGGTTGCTGCTCGGCATCATCGTGCTGGTGATGATGCGGATCCGTGGCAGCGAGCAGTGGCTGGTCACGGCGGGCGCAGCCCTCGGTGATAGTGACGAGACCGACAGCACCAAGGCCGTTCTCACCGAGTGACGCGATCCGGCACGGCTGCTGCCGCTTGGCGACGTTCAGGAGCCGGACAGCGCCGCGGCCCGTCGCCCAGATGGGCGACGGGCCGCGACTGCGGGGGCCGGTCAGTTAGTGCGAGGTGCTATCGCTGGCGGCGATGGCGTGGCCAGTGGCCATGCTGTGCAGAGCCGACTCATAGCCAGCGCCGAAGCCGGTGGGCGCACCGTTGTAGTTCGTGATCAGCCCGGGGCCAGTGGCGCAGTTGAAGTCGGTGTTCCACGTCCAGGCCAGGTAGCTGGCGTCGTGCGCGTTCAGCCAGTTCATCAGCGGGGTCACGTAAGTGTCCGCGCAGTCGTTCTCGCCGATCTCGCCGGCGATGAGCGGAACCTTGGCCGCCACCGGGGCGATCTGGCTGTTCCAGCACGACGCCTGGCTGCACGCGTTGAAGTTGTACGAGTGCAAGGACGCCGCCAGGTCGTGGTCAGGGTCGACCGGCTCGTGAGCCAGCCATCCGGTCAGGTTGTTCGACCACTCAAGACCACCCAGCATGAGGACGTTGTTGGCCCCGGTTGAGCGAACCGCGTTCACCATGCTCTGCATGCCGGCGACCGGGTAGGAGATGCCGGCACAGTTGCCGCCGTTCAGCCAGCACTGCCAGCCCTCGGTGTAGTTCATCTGGTCGGCCTGCTCCGGGTACGGCTCGTTGAACAGGTCGAAGATGACGGCGTCGTTGCCCTTGAAGGTGCTGGCCACCGACGTCCAGAACGGGATCGCGCCGGCCAGGTCTGGCATCGGCTTCTGGCACGTGGCCTCCGCCGACGAACAGGCCGACGCCGGACCGGTGTAGGTGCCGTTGGTCCAGTGCAGGTCGAGAACGACGTCCATGCCGTCAGCGTTGAGCCGCTTCACATAGCCCTCGACCGCGGTCCGGTATGTGGCGCCGGAGTACGCCTTGTTGACGTAGGAGTCCCCGTTCCAGCAGGCCTCGTTGAGCGGCACGCGGACCGCGTTGATGTCGTGCGCCTTCATCACGTTAATCGACGCTGTGCTAGTGGGCCCGTCGAAGATGCCGTGGTTCTGCACGCAGTCGTACTCGGTTCCGGACCGGTCCACGCCGTGCAGGATCACCTGCTGACCGGTGGGGGTGACCAGCTTGTTGCCGGACACCTGCAGCTGGGGAGCCGCACCCGGGTTGGTAGCTGTTGTCGCTCCCGTCAGCCCGATCGCGTCAGGGTTCTGGGCGGCGCCTCCGGACGAGAACACGGCGATGCCGGTCGCGGCAGCGGCTGCAAGAGCGGCAGCCCCTGCTATCTGGCGGTGCTTTCGTGACTTCAGCAACCCGGCACCGGGTCTGCGTCCTTCGGTCGTGGCCGGATCTCCGGTCCACCGACTGCGGATGCTGGCCATACTGGTCGGGAACTTCACTTCGACGCCTCCAGGGCATGTCTAGGTGCTCGGTACGCCTGGAGAGCCTAAGAAGCCAGAATGCAGAAAGCGTCGTACCGCCGGCCGACTTCTATCCACCCCAACGGGCCGGCTGCCGGGTACCTCAGTTGACGTAGATGGCGGGCAAAAGCCCAGGTCGGCCTTCTGTCCCGGGGGGCCAGAAAGCCAGCTTTCCGGCGGTGTGTGAGCGAAGTAACTTGACCTGACCACGGCGTTATGGCGTTAACTGTGCCGGTGGAAATTCCGTCGCGTGATCGCCAGGTGCTGACGTCGTGGGCCAGCTCGGCCTCGGTCCGGCCCGAGCTGGCGCTGCGCGCCAGCATCGTGCTGCTGGCCGCTCAAGGCGCTGGAACCGGCGAGATCGTGGCGGAGACCGGGGCGTCGAAGCCGACGGTCATCGCGTGGCGGAAGAGGTACGCGGCCGAGGGGCTAAGGGGCCTGCAGGACCGTCAAAGGCCGGGCCGCCCGCGCCGCACCGATGATGCGGCGATCGTGCTGGCAACACTGGAGCCGCCGCCGCCGCACCTGCAAGTAAGGCACTGGTCGACCCGGTTGCTGGCAAGGGAGCTAGGCGTGTCGAACGTCAGAGTCGCAGCGACCTGGCGGGAGTACGGCCTGCAGCCCTGGCGACGTGAGGCGGTCAGGTTCGGCACCGTCCCGCAGTTGCAAGCACAGCCGCGTGACGTGATGGGGCTGTACCTCAACCCGCCTGACTACGCGGTCGTCCTGTCCGCGGCTGCGGACGCGCAGCTAACCGACGGCGCCACGGCAGCGCTCGGCGCGCTGCACGCCGGCGATGGCGAGCACGTCAGCCTGGCCGGCCATCCCGCTCGCCGGCACCAGTGGTTCCTGCGCTTCCTGCAGCAGGCAGCCGCCGCCCGTCTCAGTGCTGAGATGCATGTCCTCGCGGTCGAGAACTACGTCACCCGTCGGCATCCGGACGTGCGGGCCTGGCTGGCCAGGCATCCCGGGATCACGCCGCACTTCGCCTCGACCCAGCGAGCGTGGCTGACCATGACCGAGGTCTTCTTCGCGCTGAGCACTGACCCGGCGGTGAGCGGCACGGTTGATGGCAGGGAGGCAGGCTCCGTCAGCACTAGCGCGGCGATTCGCCTCGCCATCGACGGCTGGCCCGGCGCCGGCCGGCCGTTCAGCTGGACCAGCGCCGCCGGCGAGCCGCCTCAGTACCTGGATCCGGCGAGCTAAGCCACGCAATCCCAGCTGGACAGCCTTCGCGACAGCATCGAGCTGCGACCGGGCGCCGAGCTTGGCCAGGATCGACCGGACGTGCGTCCGCACTGTCGCATAGCTGATCTGCAGGCGCTCAGCCACAGCCCGGTTATCGGCGCCGTGGATCATGAGCTCCAGGATTTCCTTCTCGCGTGGTGTCAGGCTTGCCAGCAGCTGGGCCTGGCTTGCTTGCTCACGATCGATCTCGCGGCGCCGCGCCAGGGCACTGGCGATGGTGGCGGCGGGAATCAGCGTCTCGCCAGCCGCGGCTGCACGGATCGAATGGACGATCTCCTCGCCAGTCGATGATTTGAGCAGGTAGCTGCTCGCGCCGGCTTCGATGGCCGCCAGTAGCGGTTCGTCGGTGTCGTCAGCGCTGAGGAAAACGATCGCCGTCGAGCCAGAGCGCTCGCGGATGAGGTCCGCCGCGTCGGCGCCCGTGCCGTCAGGAAGATGGAAATCAACCATGGCCACGTCCGGGCTCGCCGTCCGTAGCGCGGAGGCCACCTCGGCGACCGACATCGCGCTTGCCACGACTTCCAGGTCGGGGTAATCGGCCAGCAGGGACGACAGTCCTTCCGCGACCACGGGGTGGTCTTCGACGATCATCACCCGGATCGGGTCATCGCGTTTCACGCTGCGCGTCCACGGCCCGCCTCAGGCGATCCGCCGAACGGGACCCAGAACTCCACCGTGGTGCCATCGCCCGGCGTGCTTTCGATGCGGCACCAGCCGCCGGCCACTTGCGCCCGTTCCCGCATCAAGGTCAGTCCCAGATGCCCGGGGCGGTTCTCGACTTCCGCGGGGTTGTAGCCGACGCCATCGTCCACGATCCGGATCAGGCAGCCGCCGTTGACGTCAGTGAACTGCACCTGCACGGTCGTCGCACTCGCGTGCTCGCGGACATTCGCAAGCGCCTCCTGGATGATGCGGTAGATCAGCACAGTTGTCGTACCCGGGGTCCGGGACGTCGCGTTGTCGTCGAGCCGGTAGGCGATCCCGTTCTCGGTACGAAGCTGCTCGAGGAGGGCATGCAAGGCAGTGTCGAGGCTCCCACGCTGCAGGCTCGGCGGTCTCAAATCGAAGATGAGCTGCCGGAGCCGGCTGAGCGACAGCGTGAGAGTCTCCTGGAGCTTGCCGAGAATGCGCAGCTCATCGGGATCCTGCAGCCGGTGCCGCAGCTGCTGCAGCCGCAGGTTGGCCGCGGCGAGCATCTGAATGGTGTCGTCGTGGATGTCCGCGGCTATCCGGCCGCGTTCTTCCTCCTGAGCGCGGATGAGGTGACCGAGCAGCGCCTGTTGATCCCGATCCGCGGACTCGAGTGTGTCCAGGCCGAGCTCGAGGACAAATTCGGCGCGCTGCGCATCGGTGATGTCTTTGATGCTCATGACGGTCACAGTGCCTTCCCTACTTTCTATAGGGATGACGTTGACCTCAGCAGGGAACTGGCTGACGTCGCTGCGGCTGCCCACCAGGTTCAGGCGGCGCCCGGGCTCGCCTCGCTCAACTGCATCGGCGTGGAACGTGACCGACTGCCCCGGGAACAGCCTTTGGATATCCTTCCCGCGCAACTCCCCCGGCCGGTAGCCAAACAGTGCCTCCGCCTGCGCATTGGCCTGGCGGATCTGCCCGGCCCGGTCCACGATCACCATGGCGTCCGGAGACGACTCGAAGAGCTGCCGGAACCGGCTCCTCACGGCGCGCGTGCCTCACTCCGGTCCGGAGCTGACGGCTGGGCCGGCACGACGTGCTCGAGGCCAGGCTTCGCTTCCCTCCCGCGCGCGAGCGGTGGCATGACGACAGCGAGCGGTCCGGTCAGCACGTCGTAGCTCGGACCGATCCGGTCACCCGCTGCGATCGCAGCGGCCGCGTCCCACACGGCCGTCCAGAAGGCCCAGTCAGGCCGTTCCCGGCTGTAGGCGATGCTCATAGCCTCCGCCCGCGCGCTCGACGCCGCTGCCCTGATCCGGTATCGCTCCTCGTCTGAGGAGGCGCGGTACAACTCTGCCCACGCCCGGACGCGATCGGTGTTGCTGGCCTGCTTCCAGGCGCTCGCCACCCGGCTGATCTCCTCAGCCGACACGTTCTGCAGGTCGGTGAGGAAGTTAGCTACCCGCCCCGTGTGGGGCCCGAAGATCGACTTCATGCTCTTCCTATTCCGGCCAGGTCCCGGACCCCTGCGCTGCCGGGACGACGTCATGGGTTCGAGGCCTTCCCCGACGGGCCGCCAGCCGAGTGGCTTGGCGCCGGGGCTGGCTTGCCGCCCAGGCTTGGCGGCAGGACGTAAGGCTTCTGCGGTGGGACTGTCGTGCCCCCGTTCGAGGCGCTCACCGAGATCTTCGCGGTTGCCGTGCCGCCGCTTTGCTGGCCGACCAGCGTGAAGATGACCGCTGGTCCGACTCCGCTTGGCACCACATAGCTGCCCTGGGCGGATGCTTCGCCCTCGGCGTTGACGCGGAAAGCGGTAACCAGCGTGCCCTTGCCGTTGCCGCCGCCGGTGAAGACTTCCACTACCTCATTGGCTGCGAAGCCCTTGGCGTAGAAGCTCACGGTCGTGCCGGGCAGTGCGCCGTAGGTGCTCGCCTGAGCGCTTGGCATGTACGGCAGAACGGTGAAGGCTGACGTGATCCCGGCCCGGCTCTGGTTGCCGACGGAAGTCAGGTGCTGCACTCCCTTGAGCCCGAACGGCACGACAAAGCTCACCGAGAAGTCACCCTGGGCATCGGCCGTTGGGGTCAAGGCTGGTACGCCCCTGTTCGAGTTGAGGTAGATCAGCACTTGCTCGTTGGGCGCGAACCCGCTGCCGGTAAAGGTCATCGAGTGGCCCGCCCTGATGGCCCAGGGATGGGGCGTCGTGCTCGGGTACAGGCCCAGCATCAGATAGGGCGCCGTTGCCGTCGTCTTCGTGTGCTGGCCAACCAGGACCAGAGTGGTAGGTCCGACCGGCGCGACGCCAACCCGGATGCTGGAGCGAATGTCACCTGAGCTGTTGGCGGTCAGCGTGGCCGCCGGAGTGCCGGATACCCGGCCCCAGTAAACGTTCACTGGCTCGCCGGCTCCGAACCCGGTGGCGGAAACCGTCACAAATGAACCCGGCTTCCCGGCTGCCTTGCCAATGATGCTCGCGGTGCCGACCCCGCCGGGTGCCGTGAGTGAGGCAGTCGCCATCTTGCCAATGCCTGCTTCCTGTGCCACTACGGTCGCGTTGGACGTGTTCACCGTGGTGGGCATCTTGAAGCCGGCACTGAGCGTGCCCCATTTGCCGGTGTAGCCATGCGCGACCACCTGTGAGCTGGTCGATTTGCCGCCCGAGCGCAGCCAGACGGTGACCGCTACCTTGGGCGAGAATCCGCTGCCCGACACTTCCACGTAACCGCCGGGTGCGACCAGGCCCGGGTTGAGAATGATCACCGGGCCAGAGCCGTCCGCCACCGCATGACCGCCCAGCGTGACCGTCGGAGTCGGGGTCGGTGCAGCCGACGGAGCGACCGGTCCCGACGCAGAACTGCTGGCGCCCACGTTCGCGGTCTTCGCCGGGTGGTCAGTCAGCACGTGGACAAGCTGCCAGATGACCACTATCGCGATCACGGCGCCCAGGAATGGCTTCCAGCTGAACTTCTTCCGCCCCGGCGGGCCGGATTTCTTCTGCCCTGGCCCACCTGGCTTCTTTGGCCCCGGCGGACCTGTGCCGACGGGGCGCGTGATGCGGTCCGGAGCCGTGCTGCTCGGGCGCGTGGGACGTTCTGGGGCAGTGTTGCCATTGGGCTTGCTGTCCATCATATTGCCTTCCTAAGCGTCAGCGTTAATTCTGAACCTTGCGGATTGAAAGATTCACGCTTCCTTTAGTGACAGACCACACTTGCGTTGAATTAGCGTAGGCATTCAGTATCCATTGTTCCTGGCCGCCCGTGTTATTGAGCTTCATTGCATTCAGCATGCCGTTGGACATCACCAGGTAATCGACGTCCTGCCACTGGCCGCCACCGAATATCTTGCGGACCTGCGGGTCGGACGCGGCATTCCAGTGCGACTCGTCGTAGGGGAACGACGGCGTCCCGTCGTGCAAGGCGACCCAGATGTCGTCGTCGGAAATGATCCGGCTGTCCGGCGGTATGTGCTCCCGAACCCACGCGATTTCCTCGTTCTGGAGGAAAGTCAGCGGCACGTGGTACGGGTCAGCCGCCTGCAACTGACCCTGCGTGCCGTGTTTGATCAGATATCCACCGGGCGGCCCGAGCAAGAATGCCGCCGCGGCCGCGCAGAGCACGGGTACCAGGAACCGGGAGGACGGCGCGGGAATGCCTCTCAGCGTTCTGTCCGCGACCAGGGCAATGCACAGGGCGTACATCGGGATCAGCGGGATGACGTAGAAGTCGAGGATGACGCTGCCCCTGGCGAGGTAAAAGGCGATCTCGAAAGCGAGCGTGCCGGCAACCAGCATGGCCGGATCCCGCTTCCGTTCGCCCCAGCCGACGAGCAGGCAGAGTGCCATGGCGAAAGTCCCGGCCACCAGCAGGAACCGATCTTTGGGCAGCCAGGCGGTATAGAGGAACGGGGTAGCGCTATTGCGCTGGAACAACGTCGCCTGATTACGGTGCAGCTGGTACCACATCTCGTACAACAGCGACACATGGGTATGGGCGAGGCTGAACGACATGTCAGGCGGGAACAGTTCCCCATTCAGCGCCGCATACAGCGAGTACGCCAGTATCGGCGTGCCGGCTGCAAACAGCCAGAAGAACATCGTGAAGTGCCGGTTCTCGCCCTCTTCCTTAGTGCGCCGGCTCAGCAGCCAGTAGATGGTCGGGGCAAAGAAGATCGCGTTTTCCTTGGTAACGACAGATATTCCGAATGCGAGACCGGACCACAGGCCGGTAAACAGCCGCACTTCGTCGCGCATCAGCAGGTAAACGCTCAGCAGCACCCAGAACACCATGATGTTGTCAAGCAGTACCATCCGCTGGTAGTAAACGGCGAGCCAGGAGAAATTGAAGAAAAAGCAGGCTATCGACGGCGCGAGCAGGCCGCCGCGGGAGAGCTTTCGCGCGATCTCGAACAGGAAGTACGTACTCGCGGCGTGCAGGATCACCATGAGCACCCGGCCGCTGTTAACCGGGTTGCCGAACGCCTCGAAGTGGCCCGGCAGCAGGAACACCCAGGCTGCCAGCAGCAGCCAGCCTGCGGGAGCGTGGTCGTAGATATAGGTCTGCGGGCTCAGCCGGCCCTCGCGGATAATCGCCCAGGCGCGTTCGACGTAGATGCCCTCGTCTGTTTCGTAGAGCGGGTAGTCGAACAAGTGGTAACTATGCGTTACCACTCCGCTCAAGACCGCGAACAACAGAGCGATCGTGCCGAGGCGGCCGCGTGACTCATACCAGCTGTGCGCCGACGAAGCCAGCCTTGACCGCCGGACCGGCCGCGCTGTGGGAGGCGGAGCGAGTCCGGTAACCCTGGCGTCAGAGGCGTGGCTATGCGACATTTTCTCTCGCCTCGTCGAGTGCCAGTGGTCCGTCAGCAGCCTCGGTTCGGTGGGCGCCGACGTGCTGGGTCTTCTCCCAGTTGACGATGCCGCGGGCCTGGCGCCGGACGGCCCGCAGCGCGGCGTACGACAGGACGAGCTGGTACGGAATCCAGGCGATCGCCAGGCCGATGATCGTGGAGGGCGTGGCCTTAAGCCCGTGCGCGTCGGCGAAGTCATGCAAGCCGATCGCCGAGACAAGCAAGTGCGCCAGCAGCATGAGCACCGGGATGAAAGAGATCAGCGCTACCAGTACCGGGACCTTGAGACTCAGCATCGTGATGAGCGAGAAGACGAAGTACAGCCCGAGCAGTGCCTGGGCCTGCGGGAAGGCGAGGGTGTAAAAGGCCAGCCGCCGCTGCTTCGCGGTGGGGAGTTCGCGCCAGACCCCCTTGCGCAAAGTCTGCAGGAAGCCCTGGCTCCACCGGGTGCGCTGCTTGATGAACTGCGCGAGAGTCGGCGGGGTCTCCTCCTTGGTCACGTACCGGTGGTCGTAAACCACGCGGATCCGCTCGCCCGCAGCCGACAGACGCAGGCCAATGTCCGCGTCCTCGGTCAGGTTGTCCTCGTCCCAGCCGCCAAGGCGGGTGATCAGAGTGCGGTCGAAGAAGACGGTGTTTCCGCCGAGCGGGATCGCCCCGAGCTTGGCGTGGTAATGCAGACGGCTCTTGAACCAGAAGAAGTACTCCAGCACGTTGAGCGCCGAGTACCAGGTCGAGTCGAAGTTCATCAACTGCACCCCGGCCTGGACGACCTTCACTCCCTCCTGTTCCATCACCGTGTTCACGACGTTGAAGATGTCCGGATGCATGTCATCTTCGGCATCGAAGATCGTCACGATGTCGTGAGTGGCATGCTGCAGGGCGGCGTTAAGGCCGTGCGGCTTGTTGACCGGGCCGTCGTGGAACACGACTAGCTGGACGTTTGACCGTCCGCGCCGCCGCAGCCGCTTGATTTCCTGCTCGGCCTTGGCGATGGTCCCCTCGTCGTCCTCGGAGCAAATCACCAGTACCTGGAGCAGGGCGGCGGGGTAATTCGTCGCCGCCAGGCGCGCGATCGTCGCTCGGATCACGCCTTCTTCGTGGCGCGCCGGCAGCATGACTGTGAACGAAAGGCGGGGCGGCAGGAAGTGCTCCGGAGCTCTCGCCTCCGCGGGCGGCCGGTCCCAGGTGTACAGCGTCATGTACAGCGTGTGCGCAGACTGCGCCGTCACGAGTACCGAAACCAGCACGAGGCTGGCATAGATGACGTCCCGCATCACGCCGCCCGGCCCCATACCCAGGCGACGCTGATTACATAACTGACCGCGAATCCGGCCGCGATTCCGATGAGGTCTGCGGCAAGCAGGTACATCCCGAGGCGAGTCAGTAGCAAGACCCCGGTGATGTTGAGTCCGAGGCCCGCCAGTGACGCGACGTTGAACTTGGCAAACCGCCCGCACGACGGGCAAGCCGCGAACGTCCAGCTGCTGTTCAGCAGAAAGTTGCTGATAATCGCCAGCTCTACCGCGATTCCCGATGCCAGCGGGACTGGCAGCTGAAATCGCCGGGCGAGCAGCAACAGTAGTCCGGTGTTAATGAGCGTCCCGGTAATTCCGACAACCCCGAATTTTGCGACCCGGCCGAACTTGGCCCACGGCGACCTCACGATCGTTGCATCGTTCGTCAACTGGGTCTCCGAATCTTCTGGTTACGCAGGCTCTGCTCATGCCCGTGTGCTTATGACTCGGTCTGTTAGCTGACCACCTTGATGTGCGGGGGCGCCCCGAAGCTGAATCCGTCACTCAAAGTTCTACCGGGCGCAAAACGCGGTGCCATCCCGGCGATCAACCATCTTTGACCCCGCGCTGATGATTGCTGCAACTGATGTAGGTGAGCTGTTGACCTCGGCGTCGAAGTTCCACCTAATGACTGGTCTACCAGCGGGCCGAGCCCGCGACATCCCGCAAATCAACCATCATCAGTCCGCTTCGGGACTATGCAGCAAGCTGGCCCGGGTAGCAGCCGGGGCCTAACGGCGTCGTCCTGGTTATGTAGGCCGCGGCATCGGCCCGGTTCCGGACGCCAACCTTCCGGTAGGCGTTCTGCAGGTGCCGCTCTACGGTGTGAACGCTGACCACTAGCTTGACCGCGATCTCGTTGTTCGTGTCGCCTGCGGCCAGGAGTTCGAGCACCTGCGCCTCGCGAGCCGTCAGGCCGTCTGGCCGGCGGGCTGGATTGCCAGGCCTCGGCCGCGGGACCGGCAGGTACTGCCCCGCCAGGCGGTCAGTTGTCGCCATGACCTCAGTAAGGATGCCGGGGTCTGCGCAGGCGCCGATGACCTCCCTTGCCTCGCTGACATATCGCTGCGCATCTGCCCGGCGGCCAGCGCGCGCCTTGACTCTGGCGAGGCAGAGCAACGCGGCGGCAGTTTCCAGCCGTGACTGCCCGTCCCTGCTGGTCTGCAGCGCGCTGAGCGCTACCTCCTCAGCCTGGCCAAGGTCACCGCGGGTCTCGAGTAGCTCGGCTCTGGCCAGCGGCAGCATCGCAGTAGCCCGGTACTGGCGCAGGCCATGATGAGCGGATAGCTTCGCGGCCTTGTCGAGATAACGCTCGGCAGACTCAGCGTCCCCGGACCTTACGGAGATCACTGCCAGCGGGCCCAGTGCCCACAAGGTGGCGAGGTTACTGGCAGCTGCCCGGGTCGGGGCGGCCACCTGCTCGAGGACCGCGCGCGCCTCAGCGTCACGGCCGCGCCAGCACAGCACGGCGCCTAGCGACGCTAGCGTCATTGCTTGCCAGCCGGGCGTCCCGGCCGCTTCCAGCTCGGCGGCCCGCCGGCTGTGCGACTCACTCGCGGCGAGGTCGCCCGTCATGAACAACTGGCCGGCCCTTACACCGGCGGCTGCGGACTCGACTGAGCTGGGTCCCTGGCCGAACCCGCCCTGCGACGCCGCCGCGGCAGCGGCTTCAAGCCACGGCTCTACCTCGTCCGGGCGTCCGAGATGCCGGGCGAGAAAGGCCCTGATCACGCACATCCGGGCGTCTTCCACCACCATGGCCGGCGGCAACCGGTCCAGCCATGCCTCGACCGTGCCGATCAGGCCCTGATGGACCTGGGCGGTCCAGTTGGCGACGATCAGCTCCCGGGCGTCGGCCAGGTCCGACGCTGCGATGGCGTGCCCGATGGCATCGGCGATCGACCCGTGCTGGCGATGCCACATCGACGCACGGCGGTGCAGCAGCGGGGCAAGGCCAGGCTCGGATACTTCGAGTTCGTGCCGGAGCAATTCGGCAAAGAGGGTGTGATACCGATACCAGTGCCGCGCGGAGTCCAGCGGGACGAGGAAGAGTTGAGATCGCTCGATCTCCTCAAGCAGGCGCTGCGAGCCGCTGGCCCCGGTGACCGCATCGCAGAGCGGACCGGACAAGCGCTCCAGGACCGATGTCCGGAGCAGCAGCGAGCGAAGCTGCGATGGCAGCCCGTCGAGGACTTCGGCGGCGAGGTAATCAACGATCTTGCGGTCATCGCCGTGGAACGCGCGAACCTGCCGGTCGGCGTCATCGCGCCCGCGCAGCGAGAGCCCGGCAAGGTAAAGCCCG
>Ga0335074_10001310_pt1 | contig 33844 bp, 34 predicted proteins | sample Lox_Sample_23_FD_206715 | JGI IMG/M metagenome (GOLD analysis project Ga0335074, IMG submission 206715) | Soil microbial communities from Loxahatchee National Wildlife Refuge, Florida, United States - Lox_Sample_2.3 | ecosystem: Environmental > Terrestrial > Soil > Wetlands | place: USA... | reverse complement strand
GATCCGGTCCCGGGCCACATGGCGTCAGCTTGGCTACCACCTCCTGGTCGGCCCGGCGCTGGCAGCGGCCGAGATCGCGGTGCTCGGCGCGTGGCTGGCCGGAGTCCTCTACACGCTCGTGTACGCCTATGCCTGGGCGCTCCCGGCCGGAGGCTTGCTCTGGCGCGGCCAGGTGTCAGGCGGCCCCGGCAACAACCTCCCGACGATGCTCTCCATCCCGGTCGATATGTACCTGACCGCCGCCGGGATCATCCTGCTGGCCGCCGCGCCGTGGCTGACCGCGGCGGTCGCCGGGCTCGATGCCCGGGCCGCGCGCTCGCTGCTCGGCCCGAGCCGCACCGAAGAACTGGAGCACCGGGTGGAGCAGCTCGCGCAGACGCGCGCGGGCATGGTGGACGCGGCCGACGCCGAGCGCCGCCGCCTGGAAAGGGATCTGCATGACGGCACCCAGCAGCGGCTGGTCGCCCTGGCCATGAACCTCGGCATGGCGCGGGCCGAGGCCAGCACCGTCGAGGATGCCCAGCAGGCCATCGCCGAGGCTCACGAGGACGCGAAGGCCGCCCTGACCGAGCTGCGGAACCTGATCCGTGGGCTGCACCCGGTCGTGCTGGAGGACCGGGGCCTGGACGCGGCGCTATCCGGCGTGGCGGCACGGATGCCGGTACCGGTCCGGCTGACCGTGGACCTGCCCCGCCGCCCGCCGCCCGTGATCGAGGCGGTGGCCTACTTCGTGGTGTCCGAGGCGCTGGCCAACGTGGCCAAGCACGCCCAGGCCAGCCAGGCGCAGGTGTTCGTGCAGCGCGCTGGCGACCGGCTGCACATCATCGTCAGCGACGACGGTGTCGGCGGCGCCGACCCGTCCCGCGGCACCGGCCTGGCCGGGCTGGCCAAGCGCGCGTCGTCGGTCGACGGGACCTTCGAGATCGCCAGCCCACCCGGCGGCCCGACCCTGCTCACCGTGGACCTGCCGTGCGCCCGGTAGCCGCGCGGGGCGGCCGATTCTGGGGCCTGGCCGGCCTCGTCACCGCCGCGTCGCTCGCGATCCCTGGCGGCTGGCTCATCACTTCCGCCGGGATCCCTGCGCAAGGCCTGCAGCCGCTGGACACCGTAACCCGGGTGGTTATCGTACGGCAGCCGGTCACCACCCTCACGGTGCAGGGTGATGGTGCGCCGGTCCAGGTCACGGCCGGACCGGTGCACCGGGTCCGGGTCGCCGAGACGATCTCCTACAACCCGCAGGACGGCGGGCCTCCCGCCGTGCCGCAGGCGGTGTCGCGTGGCATCCTCACGCTGGCCGGCCCGCAGTGCGACTGCTTGGTCGGCTTCACCGTGACCGTGCCGCGCGGCCTGGCCGTCGCCGCGAACACCGTGGGTGGCCCGATAACCGTCTCCGGGGTCGCCGGAGCGAACCTGAACTCCGGCGGCGGGCCGGTTCGCGCCACCGGAATCAGCGGGCACCTGATCGTTACCGCTGACGACGCCACCGTGGTGGTCAATGGCCTGACCGGACCGCTGGACGTCGCCACCGGCGGCGGCTCGCTGCTGGCCAGCGGCGTCGACACCGCGACGGCGACGGTCGTCACCAGCGGCGGCGCGGCGCGGATCGGGTTCACCGCGGCGCCCGACGCCGTGTTCGTCAGCACCGGCGGCGGTCCCGCCGCGCTGACCGTGCCCGGCGGCCCGTACGCGCTGACCGCCGACACCTACGGCGGCTCCGCGGCCGTCCGGATCGCCACCGTCGCCGCGGCGGGCCGGTCGATCACGGTCACGACCGGCGGCGGGCCCCTGCGGATCGAGCCGCCCGCGTAGCGCGCGGCCGGTCAGGCCACGAGCTCGGCTTCGCCGGTGAACGCCGCCCACATCGCCGCGTAGAGCCCGTCGGCGGCCAGCAGTTCCTCGTGGGTCCCGGTCTCGGCCACCCGGCCCCCGTCCATGACCACGATCCGGTCCGCCCGGGAGGCCGTGGTGAGCCGGTGCGCGACCACCAGCGTGGTGCGCCGCGCCGCGAGTTGCTCGGTGGCCCGGTTGACCTCCGCCTCGGCGGCCAGGTCCAGAGCCGCGGTCGCCTCGTCGAGCAGCAGGATGGCGGGATCCACGAGATAGGCCCGGGCCAGCGCGATCAGCTGGCGCTGCCCGGCCGAGAGGTTGCGGCCGCGTTCCGACACCTCATGCATGAAGCCGCCGGGCAGCCTCGCGATCATCTCGATCGCGCCGACGCCCCGGGCCGCCGCCTCGACCTCGGCGTCGGTGGCGTCGGGCCGCCCGTAGGCGATCGCGTCCCTGACCGTGCCCGGGGACAGGTAGGGCTCCTGCGGCACCACCCCGAGCTGGTGCCGGTACGCGGGCAGGTCGTAGTCGCGGACGTCGACGCCGTCCACCAGCAGGCGCCCCGAGCTGATGTCATAGAACCGCGCGATGAGCTTGACCAGCGTCGACTTGCCGGCCCCGGTCTGGCCCACCAGGGCGACCGTCTCGCCGGGCGCCACCGACAGGCTCACCCCGCCCACGGCGTCCTGCTGCTGGCCCTGGTAACGGAACCGGACGTCGCGCAGCTCGATCCGGCCCCGCAGGCGGCCGGGCGTGACGGGCTGGCTCGCCTCGGGCGTGGAGGTCGGGGTGCGCAGCAGGCCCTTGATCCGCTGCAGGCCGACGTTGGCCTGCTGGTAACCGTCGAAGACCTGCGACAGCTGCTGCACCGGCGAGAACAGCAGGTCGATGAACAGCAGGTAGGCGATGAGCGATCCCGCGGTGAGCGCCCCGCTGTGCACCTGGCCGGCCGCCACGAACAGCACCAGCGCGCCGCCGATGGTGGACAGCGCCTGAACGAACGGGAAGTACAGCGCGATGTAGCGCTGGGCGCGCAGCCGCGAGGTCATGTAGGCCCCGCTCAGCCCGGCGAACCGGTCCCGGTTTACCTGCTCGCGCCGGTACGCCTGCGCCACGCGCAGGCCGGCCACGTTCTCCTGCAGATCGGCGTTGACCGCGCTGACCTTCTCCCGGGCTTCGCGGTACGCCCGCGACGACTTCGTGCGGAACAGCAGGGTCGCCGCGACCAGGATCGGGATGATCGTGAACAGGGTGAGGCCGAGCCGGAGGTTGATGGTCAGCAGCGCGATCAGCACGCCGATGAACGACAGGCCCGAGTTGACCATGGTGATCAGCCCGGTCTGCAGGAACGACGACAGGGCATCGACGTCCGTGGTCATCCGGGTCATGATCCGGCCGGTGAGCTCGCGCTCGTAGTAGTCCAGGCCCAGCCGCTGCAGCTGCGAGAAGATCTTCACCCGCAGCGAGTACAGCAGCCGTTCCCCGTTCCGCCCGACCACCACGGTCTGGAACACGTTGACCACCCAGTCGGCCAGCACGATGGCCAGCGCGGCGAAGGCGATAACGATGATCGCGTGCATCGCGCGGGCCAGCACGCCGTTGTCGATCCCGTTGCGGATCAGCAGCGGCATGAGGATGCTGGCCAGCGCGTCCAGGCCGTCCAGGACCAGGCCGACGGTCAGCGCGATCGCGAACGGCTTCAGCAGCCGGCGCAGGGTGAAGTGCGGGTCGCCCGCCCGCGACCAGGAACGGCTCACCTTCGGCTCGTCGGTGGCGGGCGGGAGCGCGTCCACCTTCTCCAGCAGCTCGGGCGTGGCCGGGATCCCCGCCATCCAGCTGGTCATGGCGCCGCCGCCGCCGGAGCCGCGCAGGGTGCCGCGCGCCCGGGCCCCGTATCCGATGCGCATGCCGCTGGCCGCCGCCCCGCCGGCCAGGCCGGTGACCGCCCCGGCGGCCCCGGCCGCGATGCCTTCGGCGTCCTCGGCCCCGGCGTCGGCCGGGCCGGATGCGCTCGGCCACAGCGCCGGGGTCACGCCGCCGTCACCGGCCGGGCCGCCGTCTGCCCGGCGGGCGTCGGCAGCACGGCGCGCGGCCTCGTCGGAGTAGCACTCGAGCTCCCCGGCGTCGACGCCCTCGGCGTCATCTCCCGGCCCGGCCAGCAGCAGCCGGTACAGCGGGGAGCGCTCCATCAGCTCGTCGTGCGTCCCGCAGTCGACCAGCCGTCCCTCGTCCAGCACGGCGATGCGGTCGGCGAGCTGCAGCGTGGATCGCCGGTGCGCGATCAGCAGCGTGGTCCGGCCGGCCATGACCCGGCGGAGCGTGGCGTGGATCTGCGCCTCGACCCGGGCGTCAATGGCCGACGTGGCGTCGTCCAGCACCAGGATGGCCGGATCGGTGATCAGCGCCCGCGCCAGCGCGACCCGCTGCCGCTGACCGCCGGACAGGGTCAGGCCCTGCTCCCCGATAACGGTGTCGTACCCGTCCGGCAGCCCGGTGATGAACTCGTCGGCCTCGGCCGCCCGGGCCGCGGCGATGATCTGCTCCTGCGTCGCCTCCGGCCGGCCATAGGCGACGTTGGCCCGCACGCTGTCGGAGAACAGGAAGCTCTCCTCCATCACCAGCCCGATCGAGGCCCGCAGCGAATCGAGGGTGAGGTCGCGGACGTCGTAGCCGCCGACCCGCACCGCGCCGCCCTGGACGTCGTAGAACCGGGGGAGCAGCATCGAGATCGTCGACTTGCCCGATCCCGAGGTGCCCACCACCGCGAGCGTCTCGCCCGGGCGCACCCGCAGCGACAGCCCGCGCAGCACCGGCTGGGACTTCACGTACCCGAAGCTGACGTCGTCCAGCTCGACCTCGTCGGTCCCGGGCGGCAGCGCCACCGCGTCCGGCTTCTCGGTCAGCAGAGGCCGGGAGTCGATCACCTCGTAGACCCGGATCACGCTGGCCCTGGCCTCCTGGCCGGTCGTGATGAACGCGGCCAGCGCGCGCACCGGGCCGACCATCTGGGCCAGGTAGGCGGAGAACGCGAAGAACGTGCCGATCGAGATCTCGTGCTTGATGGCCAGCCAGCCGCCCAGCGCCAGCACGCCGACCTGGCCGAGCGCCGGAACCGCCTGCAGCGCCGGGTTGTAGCGGGCCATCAGCCGGACCGCGCGCACCCGGGAGGCGTAGAGGAAGCCGCTGGCCTCCTCGACCCGCTCGATCTCCTGCTCCTCCTGGCCGAAGCCCTTGACCACGCGCACCCCGGTGACCGCGCCCTCCACCACGCCGGCCACGTTCCCGGCCTGCTGCTGAGCGTCCCAGGTGGCCGGGAACAGCTTGCGCCGGGACGCGACGGCGATGACCCACAGCGCGGGCCCGACCGCCAGCGCGACCAGGGTCAGCACCGGCGACAGGAAGGCCATGATCACGACGGACAGGACGAACAGCACCACGCTGCCCAGCAGCATCGGCACCATGCCGAGCAGGCCCTGGATCATGTTGAGATCGGAGATCGAGCGGCTGACGATCTGGCCGGTGTGCAGCTGGTCCTGGCGCGCGCCGTCCAACCTGGTCAGCGAGCCGAAGAGCTCGGTGCGCAGGTCGTGCTGGACGTCCAGCGATACCCGGCCGCCCTGGTAGCGCCGCGTGTACACGGCGCCGAAGTTGATCAGCGCCGCCACGATCAGCAGGCTGGCTCCGATCCAGATCGGCTGGCGGTGGGCGAAGATCGCGTTGTCGACGATGTCGCGCTGGATCAGCGGGATCGCCGCGGTGACCGCGGTGGCCAGCAGCGAGCCGCCGAGGGCCGCCACGACCGCGCGCGGGTACCGCCAGCAGTACCGGGCCAGCCGGCGCAGCCAGCCTCGACCGAAGCCGGTGCCGGCACCAGCGCTGGTGCGGGCGGCACCGCCGCGTGCCAGCGCCCTCATACCGCTCCCGGGCCGGAGGCGGACGCGGTCATACGGGCGTGCCGGACGTCGTCCATGGCCTGGCTGAGGACGTCGATGGCGTGCAGCACCTCGCCGGGCTCGGCGGTGTGGGCGAGCAACCCCTCCAGCCACCGGGTGTAGGCGACGTCGGCGCGATCCACGGCCTCGTGACCGGCCGCGGTGAGGCAGAGCCGGACCACGCGGCGGTCACCGGGCTCGGCGTCGCGCCGGGCATAGCCCGCGGCGACCAGGCCGTCCGCGGTCGCGGTCAGCGTCGGCTTGGCCACCGCCAGCCGCTCGGCCAGTTTCGCGGACCGCTCGCCGCCGGCCCCCGCCAGCTTCAGGATCCGGTACTGCTGCGGCGTCAGGTCGGTATCGACCCGCTCCAGCGAGCGGAACAGTCGCAGCAGGATCATCACGGTCTGGGCCGCGCGCTGCTCGTCCGCAACGTCCTGGCTCTCGGTCAAATCTGCGTGTCCTCCCGGTACCCGGCGGTAAGGTACGCCAGTCGCAGTAGTTCGCTACTCTAACAAATCGCAACGGGGCCTGATTCCGTTCGGGACTGGCTACGATCCGTCAGGACGCATGACCGGGCGCGTCGCGGGGAGAGGAGGGCCGTGGACATCACCCAACTGATCCTGGACGACCATCACGAGCAGCGACGGCAGTTCGCGATGCTGGAGGAGGTCGACCGGAGCGACGCCCGCGTGCTCGCCGATCTATGGGCGCGGCTGGCGGCGTTCCTCGAGGTGCACGCCGCGGCCGAGGAGGAGATCTTCTACCCCGAGCTGATCCGGGTCGGCCAGCGCGCCGGGCGCCTGGGCACCTCCGAGGCCGAAACGCTGGACGCCATCCACGACCACAACGACATCCGCGACGCGATCGGCGCGGTAGCGGGCCACGACCCGGGCACCGACGGCTGGTACGCCGCGGTCGCCGCGGCGAACCTGGCCAACAGCGACCACATGGCCGAGGAGGAGCGCGAGGGCCTCGCCGACTTCCGGCGCGAGGCCTCGCTCCAGCTCCGCCATGACCTCGCCGTGCGCTTCGCCGGCTTCGAGGCGCGGCACGTCACCGGCGTGCCCCCGGTCGACCGTGATCCGGCCGCCTACGTGCGTCAGGCGGAGCGGGTCGCCTCGGCCGGGTCGCTCGACATCGGCAGCCTCAAGGGCCGGTGACCCGGGCGCCGGGTCACGACGAGGGGGCCGGCCGCGGGTCGCGCCGCAGCGGATGGTCGGCGGGCACCTCGACCAGGACGATCCGGACGCCGTCCGGGTCCTCGATCCACATCTCCGTCAGCCCCCAGGGCTCGGTCACCGGCTCGCGCAGGACCGGGACGCCGGCCGCGGCCAGCCGCTCGTGCTCGGCCCGGACGTCGCGCACCTGCAGCCAGATCATCACCGCCGGGCCCGCCGGGCCGGCCGAGCGCCCGGACACCTCCAGCAGCCCCTGGCCGAGGAAAAACACCACGCCGGGCTGATCCGGAGGGCCGAACTCGCGGTAGACCGCCAGGCCGAGCTGGTCGCGGTAGAAGCGGCGGCTCCGGTCCGGATCGGCCGGGCGCAGCAGGATCCGGCTGCTCAGTACGTCCATGCGGACATCGTTCCCCGTCCGCCCGGGCCCGAGCCGGGCGGACGGCGGCCAGCGGCTAGCGGGCGTCCCTGGCCGCCGCCCCGCCGCTCAAGGTTGCGGTGAACACCAGCAGCACGAACAGCAGGAACGTGATCACGTGCACGCTGGTGCACCACAGGCAGATGTTGCCGATCTGGATGATCTCGGCGTAGAGCAGGTACAGCACGAACCCGATGCCGACCACGGCGCTGCCGATCCGGGCCCACCAGACGAGCGGGATCCGCAGCCGCCAGCCCCAGGGTGAGTTGACCGCGGCCATGAACACGTAGAAGGCCAGGCCGAGCACCGCGACCGGGAGGACCCCGAACACCATCGACTGCGCGCTCGTGGTGACCTTCGCGCAGTCCACGTAGCCCTTGCTCGAGCAGGCCAGGATCGAGGTCGTGGTGTAATGCGCGATCGTCAGGTAGATCGATACGCCGAGGCCAGCCAGCGACAGGCCCAGCGCGGTCCACCGCACCCAGGCCGGCGCGGTGAACCGGACTGCGGCCGGACCGGCCGCGGGTGAGTCGGCTACCCGGACCTGGGCGCCCGGCCTGCCCTGCTGGGCCGGCCTGCCCTGCTGGGCCGGCCTGCCCTGCTGGGCCGGCCGGCTGCCGGTGCGGCCGGAGTTCCCCGAGCCGGGCCGGGTCGCGGTGCCGCCGGTCTTGGCCCGGCCGGACGCCGCGCGCGCCTTCTGGCCGGCCATCAGAGCGAGCCGCTCGCCTTGACGACCCCGGCCGCGGTGCAGACGTTGCCGGGCTGGCCGTTGGTCATCTTGCAGATCGCCGCGGTGATGAGGTTCGCGGACCCGTCAGCGCCCTGCGCGACCGCGCTGGACGGGTTGTGCATCGCCGTGGCCACCTGGGCCCAGGTCATCTTGGCCAGCACTCCCGGGTCATAGTTGGGCAGCTTGAGCACGTATTTGTTGCCGAAGTCGATGAACGGGTAACCGGTGGACCCGTCCGAACCCGTGTCGTACTTCTTCCAGAGCGCCTCTTGAGCGGACGTCGTGGCCTGCAGCGGGCCCTGGCTTTCGTTCTCGTTCTCGACCGGGGTGAAGGTCAGGTACTTGCTGCTGTAGCTGGACTTGTAGAAGGTCAGCGTCGGCGTGCTCGGATCGACGTCGGTGCTGGAGGAGTGGATCCCGCGCAGCTGGGTGGTGAACGTGCCGAACCGGCTCAGCGCCTGCGCGATGGCCCAGCGCTCCGCGCCGCAGTAGGGGCAGAATTCGGCGCCGATGTAGAGCATCTCCGGCTTGCCGCCGCTGGTCAGCGAGCCGCCGCCGGAGATCGGGGAGATCGGCGGCGCGCCACCCTCGGCGGAGGTCATGTAGCTCGGCACCGAGCCCACGCCCACGGCGTTCAGGGTGCTGGCCGGGACGGAGGTGATGTCCTTGCCGACGCTGGCCGGCAGCGCGGTGCCGGTGACGCCGCCCGAGCCGCTGGCTGACGAGCCGTTGTTCCCTGACGCCTTGATCACGATGAAGGCGACCACGATCGCGACGACCACGATCACGCTGCCGGCCGTGATCAGCGCCCGCTTGCGGACCTCGGCGCGCCGGGCCGCCGCCCGCTGCGCGGCGATCTTCTCCCTGGCGTTCTGCTGCCTGATCCTGGTTGCCTTGCTCATGCCAGCCCTGCCTCACCCATCCGGATTCCTCTGGCGACCGCCCGAGACCATGCTAAAGCGCGCGGGGGCGTGGGGTTACCCCTCCAGAAGGGAACCGTATCTTCCTGAGCGCCGGCTGAAGGCCGGCTCCCGGGGAACTGCCGTTCAGGGGACCGGGCCCGCGCGACACGGTGTCCTGAATTCTTGCGTTGCGCAAGTAGCGGTGGCTATGGTCCCCCTATGGTGGCTATCCCTAGAAAGCGTGGCGGCGTCGGCATTGCCGGGCTGCTGGTATTTACCTGCATCGGACTTGCCGCGGCCGGATGCGGCAGTTCCTCGAACTCCTCGAGCCCGCCGGCGAAGCCGACCGGAACGGTCAACGTCGCCGCCGCATCCTCCCTTTCCTACCTGCATGAGAAGATCGTCTCCCCGGCGTTCACCAAGGCCGACGGCTACAAGTACTCGGGCCAGTACAACGCCTCCGGCGACCTGTCGTCGGACATCGCATCGGGCGAGATCAGCCCGAACGTGTTCGAAAGCGTCGGCGCCGACAACATCACCCCGCTCGAGCCCAAGTTCACCAAGTGGTACGTCCAGTACGCGGGCACGTCGATGGTGGTCGCGTACAACCCGAACAGCAAGTACGCCAGCCAGTTCAAGGCGTTCGCCGACGGCAGCAAGCCGCTGAGCCAGCTGTTCACGCTGCTGGAGACGCCGGGCCTGAAGCTCGGGCGGACCGACCCGAACATCGACCCGCAGGGCCGTGACTTCATCTACATGCTGGAGCTGGCCCAGTCCTACTACCACCTGCCGTCCGACACCGTGGCCAAGATCCTGGGCACCCCGGACTTCGGCTCCGCGTCCTCAAAGGAGATCTACGCCGAGTCCGCCCTCGACTCGACGCTGCAGTCGGGCCAGCTCGACGCCTCGAGCGCGTTCGTCACCCAGGCCATCGAGCTGCACCTGGACTACATCCCGCTGCCGCCGCAGATCAACCTGGGCGATCAGTCCATGGCCGCGCAGTACCAGACGGCGTCGGTTACGGTTACCAGCAATGGCGCCACATCGACAAAGCACGGATCGCCCCAGGTGATCGACATCACGCTGATCGGCAAGCCGACCCCGGCCGGGATCGCGTTCGTCAAGTACACGCTGTCCTCGGCGGGCCGGGCCCTGTACAAGAAGGGCGGCTTTACGCTGCTGACACCGACCGCGACCGGTGATATCAGCGCGATACCCGCCGCGATAAAGAGTGAGCTGGGCGGCTAGCCCGGCGGCGGCCGCGGGCGGCGCCGCCCTGGGGGACGATCCTTCCGGGCAGCGCCGCCCGCCCGCATCCGCCTCGGCCGCCGCGCTGCGCCGGCTGAGCTCGGCCTCCGGCCTGGCGTCGGTGCTCGGCGCGCTGGTGATCTGGGTGGCCCTGCTCGGGCCGGTGATCGCGTTGCTGACGCACCTGTCGGCGGGCGCTATCGGCACCGCGCTCACCGGACCGGGCAACCTCGACCCGCTGATCACCTCGCTGGCATCCGGGGGTGTGACGCTGGCGGTGCTGCTGGTGTTCTGCACCCCGCTGGCCTACATGCTGGCCCGCGGGACGCTGCCGTTCCCGCGGGTCTGGGAGGCCGGGGTGCTGTGCAGCCTGCTGCTGCCGCCGCTGGTGATCGGCCTGCTGCTGGTCTTCTTCGTCGGCCCGTACACGCCGATCGGCCAGCTGCTGAACGCCACGCCCTGGCACCTGTCCGCGACGAACACGTTCCTGGCCCTGGTCATCGCCGAGGTCTATGAGTCCGCGCCGTACTACGTGGTCGGCGCGCAGGCCGCGTTCGCCGACGTCGAGCCCAGGATCGAGGAGCAGGCCGCCCTGCTCGGCGACCGGCCGCGGCGGGTGTTCCGCCGGGTGACGCTGCCGCTGGCCGCCCCGGGCCTCGGCGTCGCGCTGTCGGTAGCCTGGGCCCGGGCCATGGGAGCGTTCGGCGCGGTGATCATCATCGCCTACCATCCATACGGGCTGCCGCTGCAGATCTACAACACGCTGCAGGAGACCGGGCTGCCCTCCGCGCTGCCGTACGCCCTGATCCTGCTGGTGGTCGCGCTGCCGTTGCCGCTGGCCGCCTTCACCTGGAGCGCTCGTGCTCGACGCCGACGTCGAGGTTGACCGCCGGGAGTTCACGGTGCGCGTCGCGGTGAGCGTGGCGCCGGGGGAGCGGCTGGCCTTGTTCGGGCCGTCCGGCGCGGGCAAGACCACGGTGCTGGAGATGATCGCCGGGCTGGTCCAGCCGCGGGCCGGGCGGGTGCAGCTCGGCGGGCGGGTGCTGACCTCGACGGCGCCCCCGAAGTGCTTCGTCCCGCCGTGGCGCCGCCGGGTCGGCCTGCTGCGGCAGAACCCCGGGCTGTTCCCGCACCTGACCGTGCGGGCCAACCTCCGCTACGCCCCGGGCAGCGACCCGTCCGGCCGCGAGCTGGCCGAGGTGGCCGAGGCGCTGGGCATCTCGGCCCTGCTGCCGGCCATGCCCGCCCGGCTGTCCGGTGGCCAGGCCCACCGGGTGGCGCTCGGGCGGCTGCTGCTCGCGCACTGCGACGCGCTGCTGCTCGACGAGCCCTACACCGGGCTCGACGCCGGGCTGCGCCGGACCCTGACCGAGCTGGTCGCCGGGCTGGTCGACGAGCGGTCGGTGCCCGCCGTGCTGGTCGCCCACGAGCTGGCCGATGCGCAGGCGTTCGCCGACCGGCTGGCCGTGCTCGACCGCGGCCGCCTGCTGCAGGCCGGCCCCCCCGACGAGGTGGTGCGGCGGCCGGTCTCGCGCCGGGCGGCCGAGCTCGTCGGCTACCTGGGCTTCGTGCCCGCGCCGGGACCGGAAGGCGGCGTCATCGGGGTACACCCGGAGCGGGTCACCGGCGGCGCGCACCCCGGCCGCGGCGTCGTGCTGACCGGCACGATCACCGCCCGCCGCCCGGCCGGTGCCGGCTGGGAGGCCGACTTGGCCACCGGCGGCACCGTGGTCACCTGCCGGCTGCCCGAGCGGCCCGGTGAGCCCGGCGACCCGCTGGTAGTCACCGCCGTCGACCCGCCGCGGTGGCCGGAAAGCGCCGCGGCCGGCCCGCCGCGCGCGGCGGCGAACCAGGCGGGACCGTGACCGACCAGGGCGCGGGCGGCGGCACGGCGCTGCGGCTGGCCCGCCAGGCCCGCGGGTTCTCGCAGCAGCAACTCGCCGGGATGGCGGGGGTGTCCCGCCAGGCGGTCTCGGCCGTCGAGTCCGGGCTGTCCGACCCGTCGCTGCGGGTGGCGCTGGCGCTGGCCCGGGCGCTGGGCCTGACGGTCGAGGAGCTGTTCGGGCCGGGCGGCCCGGTGTCGCCGGTGACGGCCAGGCCGGTGGCTCCGCTGGGCGGCGACCGCGCCCGGGTGGAGCTCGCGCCGATGGGCGAGGGGTTCGTCGCGCTGCCGCTGTCCGGGGACTCGGTCAGCCGGGCCGGGTTCCAGCCGGCCGGCGCGCTGGCCCGCGGGCCGGGTGACGAGCCGGGCGGCAGGGCCAAGGTAGCGCCGATCGTGCCGCCGCGGCCGACGCTGGTCGTGGCCGGGTGCGATCCGGCCATGCCGCTGCTGGCGACGCCGCTCGGCCTGCTCGACCCGCCGGTCGCGCTGAGCTGGTGGTCGTGCCCGAGCGAGGAGGCGATCCGGCTGGCCGCCGCCGGCCTGGTCCACGTGGCCGGCGCGCACCTGCGCGGGCCGTCGGGGGAGTACAACACGGGGCCGGCCGGGGAGCTGCTGCCGCGGGGAGGCGAGGTGGTCGGGTTCTGCTCCTGGCGGGAGGGGCTGGTGCTGCGGCCGGACGTGGCGGGGGGCATCGCGGGCGTGCGCGACGTGGTCCGGCGCGGCCTGCGCCTGGTGAACCGGGAGCCGGGCTCGGAGGCCCGCAGCGTGCTCGACCGGGAGCTGGCCGGGCTGGACGTCCAGGCCGCGCGGCTGCCCGGATATCACACCCGGGCCACCGGGCACCTGCAGGTGGCCGCGGCCATCACCGCCGGGCTGGCCGACGCCGGCGTGGCCAGCGAGCCGGCCGCGCTCGCCTACGGCCTGGCCTTCATCCCGCTGACCGCGGAGCGGTTCGACCTGGTGATCCCGGCCGACCTGGCCGGCTCCCGCGAGGTCCAGGGACTGCTCAAGGTGCTCTCCTCGCGCTGGCTGCTCGATCAGCTGGCCAGCCTGCCCGGGTACGACGCCGCGACCTGCGGCGAGCACGTCGCCACCCTGCCCGCCCGGCGCTAGGGCACCCGCCGGGCCAGGCGCAGGCGGGTGCGGAACGGCACCGACATCGTGCCGCCGGGAAACCGGGCGGCCGCGATGCCGGCGATCCGGGCCAGCAGGGCGTCGCGGTCGGCGGGCGGGAGCCCGCCGACGTAGGACTTGCTCCGCTCGTAGGTCAGCCACCGGCCGATGTCCAGGGTCCAGGTCCACCCGACCGCGGCGTCCGTGGCGGGCTCGAACCGGCCCGTCCAGGCCACCGGCTCGCTGGCCCAGCCCGGCGCGGGCGGGCGACGGGTAACCCGGACGTAGCCCTCGCACGCGGCCTCCAGCTCGGCCTGGTAGGCGTCGAACCACTCCTCGTCCTCCGCCCATTCCAGGTTCCACCAGGCCGCCCAGTAGCCGCCGGGGCGTATCACCCGGGCCAGCTCGCGGGGGGCCAGGTCGTGGTCGAACCAGTGCCAGGACTGGGCGAAGCAGGCCAGGTCGACGCTGGCGTCGCGCAGCGGCAGCGCGTTCCCGTCGGCGAGCAGGAAGCCCGAGCGCGGGCTGCGGGCGTGCGCGCGGCGGAGCATCTGCTCGCCGATGTCGAGCGCCACGGTGCGGGCGCCCAGGTCGGCGAGCTGCCGGGTGGCGATGCCGGTGCCCGCGCCTCCGTCCAGCACCAGCTGGCCCGCCAGCGGCCCGGCCGCCTCCTCCAGCGCCCGGTAGATGCCGTCCGGGTAGGACGGGCGGGCCGCGTCGTAGTCGTCGGCGAGGGGATCGAAGAGCGAGGGGGACATCGGGGTGGGCTCCTTTATGGGCGCCGGACGGCGTCCGTCAGCAGGTCGAGCATGCGCTGGAGCTGCTCGTCGCCGCCGGCCCGCGAGGTGGCGGCGAACATGCCGACGATCGTGGCGACGATGTCCTCGGCGCGGACATCGGCGCGGAGCGTGCCCGCGGCGACGCCGGCGTCGAGGATCGTCTGCAGGGCCGCGGTGAGCTGCTCGCGGGCCTCCGACACCGTCACGCTGCGCGAGGCGAACACGGACCGGAGTGCGTCGGCCATCTCCTGCTTGGCCGTGACGTAGTCGGCGAAGCGGTCCATCCAGGCGCGCAGCGCGAGCTCGGGAGCCCTGACCGCCAGCAGTTCGCCCGCGCTGGCGCACAGGTCGGCCAGTTCCTGGCGGTAGAGGGCCTCGACCAGCGCCTCGCGGGTGGGGAAGTGCCGGTAGAGCGTGCCGATCCCGACGCCGCAGTCCCGGGCGATCTGCTCGAGCGTCACCGGCTCCGGGCCGGAGGCGAACGCGGCCCGGGCGGCGTCGAGCAGCCGCGCGCGGTTGCGCTGGGCGTCGGCGCGCAGGCGCCTCGGGGCATGCTGGTCCGGCATTTAAACGGAGGACCCTCCGGATCTGTTACGATCGACCTACCGGAGGTTCCTCCGGTTCTAAGACCACTATGTCACGGCTGGAGGATCAGCGATGACGGCGACCGGACAGGGCACGGAATCGTCCCGGACCGCCCCGGGCGGCACCGCGAGGCTCGGGGATCGCGCCGTCGCCCGGATCGGGTTCGGGGCGATGCAGCTCGCCCGCGAGGGCGTGCCACGCGAGGCGGCGCTGGCGATCCTGCGCCAGGCGGTGCACGAGGGCGTCAACCACATCGACGCCGCTCACTTCTACGGCTCGACCAACGCCCTGATCCGCGACGCGCTCGCGCCGTACCCCGGCGACCTGGTGCTCGTCACCAAGGTGGGGGCGGCCAGGACCGCCGCCGGCGGGCTCGCCCCCGGGCAGCGGCCGGAGCAGCTGCGGGAGCAGGTCGAGGCCAACCTCGCCACGCTCGGCGCCGACCGGGTCGGCGTGGTCAACCTGCGGCGCCTTGACGCCCAGCCGGGCTTGATCGCCGAAGGTGACCAGGTGGTGCCCCTCGACGATCAGCTCGCCGAGCTGACCGCGCTGCGGGACGCGGGCAAGATCGGCGCCATCGGCCTGTCCAACGTCTCCGCCGGCCAGCTTCGCCAGGCGCTGCCGGCCGGCATCGCCTGCGTGCAGAACTCCTACAGCGTGCTCGACCGCGCCGCCGAGCCGGTGCTGGGGCTCTGCCGCGAGCACGCCGTCGCCTGGGTGCCGTTCTTCCCGCTCGGCGGCGCCCTCCCGAGGCGGCCCAAGGCGACCGGCAACCCGGTCGTCACCGCCATCGCCGCCGGCCTGGGCGCCACCCCGGCTCAGGTCGCGCTGGCCTGGCTGCTCGCGCACTACGCCGGCACGCTGCTGATCCCCGGAACCGCCGACCCCGCGCACCTGGCCGAGAACATCGCCGCGGGAAGCCTGCGGCTCGCCCCGGCCGCCGTCACGGCGCTGGACCGGCTCGCCCCGGCCGGGTGACCCGCGACGGCGGCTTAGCCAGGCTTAGCCAGCGGCAGAGTCGCCTCGCCGGGGGCGAAATTCCCTCGGTAAAGCGGCGGGCCATGCGGCAGGGTGTCTGGCATGAAACTTCTTGTTCTGGGCGGAACCCACCACGTGGGGCGCGCGGTCGTGGAGACCGCGCTGGACCGGGGCGACGACGTGACCACGCTGAACCGCGGGATGACCGGGCACCAGGCGCCGGGCGCGCGGGCCGTGCACGCCGACCGCACCGACGCCGTCGCGCTGCGGGCCGCACTGGAATCGGGGCCGCTGGCCGGCGAGTCGTGGGACGCCGTGATCGACACCTGGAGCGGGGCGCCGCGGGTGGTGGCCGACGCCGCCGCGCTGCTGGCCGGGCGGGCCGGCCACTACGGGTACGTGTCGAGCGAGTCGGTGTACCGGTCGTTCCCGCCCGGCGCCGACGAGAGCTCGCCGGTGGTCGACGCCGACCCGGCCAGCGACGACGGCTCGGACTACGCCGCGGCCAAGCGCGGCGGCGAGCTGGCCGCGATCGCGGCGTTCGGCGACCGGGCGCTGCTGGCCCGGGCCGGCCTGATCCTCGGCCCGTACGAGATCGTCGGGCGGATGCCGTGGTGGCTGCGGCGGATGGAGCGCGGCGGCGACGTGCTGGCGCCCGGCCCGCGGGACCGGCCGCTGCAGTACATCGACTGCCGGGACCTGGCGGCGTGGCTGCTGTCGGCGGCCGAGCGCGGGGTGGGCGGGGCGTTCAACACCGTCAGCCAGCCCGGCCACGCCACGACGGCCAGCCTGCTCGAGGCGGCCAGGGAGGTGACCGGCGCGACGGCCACCCTGGTCTGGGTGCCGCCGGAGGTGATCGAGCAGGCCGGGATCGAGCCGTGGACCGAGCTGCCGGTCTGGCTGCCGCCGACCGGGGAGTACGCGGGCCTGCACGACAGCGACGTCTCGGCCGCCTACGCCGAGGGCCTGGCCTGCCGGCCGGTCCAGGAGACCGTGGCCGACACCTGGCGCTGGCTGCAGGCCGAGGGCGACCCGCCGCCCGGGCGGCTGCGGCACGGGCTGGACCCGGACAAGGAGCGGCGCGTCCTGGCCAGTCTGGGTGGGTGAGTACGCCGCGGTTGCGCCGCCGGGCTAACAATCGTTGGCTCGCTGGGCAAACAGACGGTCAAGTCGCAGGCTGACGCCAGGATCGGCGGATAACTTGTGCCCGGAACTCGGCAGGCGATGGGATCGGTGTGGCTTCGGGGTACGTGGCGTGGGTCTACTGGCTGACGGTGGACCTGGTCGCGATCTTCGGCACGATGGCCGCCGACGGCATGCACATCAAGCTGGGCATCCCGTACGCGGTGTCCAGCGCGTTCTTCGCCGCCGTCCTGGCCGTGGTGCTGATCTCCTGGTACGCCACCGAGAAGACGCTGTCCATCCACAGCATCCGCACCCGCCGCCGGGAGGCGTTCTACTGGGCGACGGTGCTGTCCACGTTCGCGCTCGGCACGGCCCTGGGCGACATGACCGCGACCACCCTGCAGCTCGGCTACCTGACGTCGGGGATCATGTTCACGCTGATCTTCGCCGTCCCGGGCGTCGCGCACCGGTGGCTGCGGCTGAACGCGATCGCGGCCTTCTGGTTCGCCTACATCGTGACCCGGCCGCTCGGCGCCTCCTACGCGGACTGGATGGGCGTGCCACGCAGCGCGGGCGGCCTCGGGTACGGCCGCGGGCCGGTCGCGATCGCGCTGACCGTCCCGATCATCGCGTTCGTCGCCTACCTGGCGATCAGCCGCCGGGACGTCGAGGCGGAGGCGGAGGCGGCGGCCGCGCCGTGGCCGGCCGCGCCCGGCCGCCATCGCTCGTGACGAGCCCGGCCGCCCGTCTCGCGGCCCAGGACGGCGACGAGACGGGGCGTAACAGAAATCTGGTCAGTGACCGAACACCGGGATGATCATGGCCCGGGCGATCGTGTGGAACCGGAGGTTGAATCCGGCCACGGCGGCGGAGACGTCCGAGTCGATCCCGAGCTTGTCGGTGTCCAGGGCGTGCACGGCGAAGACGTACCGGTGCGGCGGGTCACCGGCGGGCGGCGCCGCGCCGCCGAAGTCCTTGCTGCCGTAGTCGTTCCTGACCATGAACGCCCCGGCCGGCAGGCCGGCCCCGCCGGCCGCGCCCGCGCCCGCCGGCAGCTCGGTCACCGAGGCCGGGATGTCGATGACCAGCCAGTGCCAGAAGCCGGACCCGGTCGGGGCGTCCGGGTCGAAGCAGGTCACGGCGAATCCCCTGGTCTCGGCGGGGAATCCGGACCAGCGCAGGCTGGGCGAGACGTTCTGCCCCGACATCCCGAACGAGTTGAAGACCTGGGCGTCGGCCAGCTGCTCGCCGTCGCGGACGTCGTCGCTCTGCACCGTGAACGACGGCACCTCGGGATGGAAGTCGTACGGCAGCGGTGCTCGCTCGGTCATGTCTCCTCCTCCTGGCGGTTTGCCTGGGCCGCATCGCGATGCCAACGCTACTGCGGCGGCGGTCCCGGCGCGGCGGGCACCCGGCAAGCCCGCCTGGACGCCGCGGTCACCCGTCACGGCCTCGTCCCGGCCCCCGGAGGACTACGGTGGTGGACCAGGCAACCGGGCGGGGGAGGTCGGGCGGAGGCGTGAGGATGCCGCGCTGGTGGTCATGGGGCTGGGCGCGGCGCGGCCTGCTGGCCGGCGTGCTCATCGGGGCCGCGCTCATCCCCGGCTACGCCACCGGGACCGGGTCCAGGTCGTGCCCGGCGCCGCGCTGCGGGCACTCGGGAACCGTCCGCTGGATCCACGCGCTGACCGGATCGTGGATCGCCGGCGGCGGCGTCATCGGCACGGTGCCCGCCGCGGGCCAGGCCTACGTCGCGGCGGGCCCGCAGGTGGCCGCGATCGGCTACGGCACGAACGTCTACGGGTTCGATGTCCGGACCGGCCGCCCGCTGTGGGCCACGACGCTGACCGGGTTCCCGGCCGGGGCCTCGGTGGTGTCCGTGCGATCCTGGACCGGGGTGGTGACGGCCGGGGTGGCCTATCCGAGCACGACGGCGGGCGGGGGGACCGCGCGGGACGAGGTGGTGCTCTCCGCGCAGAGCGGCGAGGAGACCCGCGACTACCCGGCGGCGAACTACGGCGGCGCGGTGGCGGCCGACGCGGCGTACACGGTGATCGTCGGCAGCACGTCGGTGACCAGCTACAGCAACGCGTCCGGCCGGGTCGTGTGGCGGAGGTCGACCGGACGGGTGCCGCAGGCGTGGCGGGCCGACGGCGACTACCTGTACGTGACGGTGGCGGCGGGCGGGTACCTCGGATCGGCGCCGGTGACCGCGCTGCGCCGGATCGACCTGCGGACCGGCGGCGAGCGGACGCTCCGGCCGCCGGACGGCCCGTTCGACGGGACGCTGACCGCCGCGTTCGACGGCGTGGTGCTGTTCTCGAACAGCGACGGAATCACCGCGTACAGCGCGAGCACGGGCGCGCCGCGCTGGCGGAAGAAGGGCATGGTGGCGGAGAGCGAGGACCTGGCCCGGCCCGCGCTGTACGTCACCTCCGGCACCGGCCTGACCGGGCTGAACCCGCGGACCGGCACGCGGATCTTCGGCGCGTCGGTCCCGGACTCATCCGGCGTCTACGCGGTCAGGGACGGGGTGGCGCTCGGCCTCGACCAGGGCGCCGGCGGGGACGCCTGGGGCTACAACATCGGTGAGCGGCACGTCGTCTGGACCACGCCGTCGCTGCCGTGGCCGCACTATTTCGTCGACCTTTCCGGGATCGGCGGCAGCTCGGGCCCGTCCAACAACGGCACGATCCTGCTCGCCGCCTGCGGGCGGCTCGGCGCCGCCGCCCGGCCGGGCAGCGGCCCGGCGTGCCTGAAGCCGGAACTGGTCGCGATCAACCGCTGACCCGCCTGGTCAGCCGGGGCCCGGATTCAGCGGCCGACGACCGCCGGGTTGGCGATCACCGGCGGGCAGGTCTTCGCCCGGTCGCGGTCGTGCGTGGTGCCCACCGACCGGGGCGCCGTCGCGCACCGGTTCGAGCTCGGGAACCCGGCCCCGACCAGGACGGCCGAGACAACGATCGCGAGCGCGACCGGGAAGAACAGCGCGGCGCGCAGCCGGGCCCGGGCCGGCGCGCCGAACCAGCGGCCGAACCGGACGGCGCGGTAGCGCACCCGGGCGAGCAGCAGCGCCGCGCGGGCGCGGATCTGCTCGATGTGGGGCATCTCCTCGTCGCGGTTCAGCCGGCTGAAGATGGAGAAGAGCGCGGCAAGCCGCGGGTCGGATCCCCGCAGCGCATTCTCGATCCTTTCCAGGATTCTGCGCTGACTGGCGGGAAGGCCCATCGAGACCTCCGATCTGGACCGTGATTTCCCCCAGGCACAACTTAGCAGGAGGGCCGGCGTGCCCTAGCCCGGGTCCCGGCGGGCTCCGGCGGGCTGGCGGCGGCCTCGCCGGGATCAGCCGGCCGCCGACCGGCGGGCCCGGTACGCCGCCACGTGCAGCCGGTTGCCGCAGGTGCGGCTGTCGCAGTAGCGGCGCGAGCGGTTGCGGGACAGGTCGACGAACACCTCCCGGCAGGGCTCGGCCGCGCAGCCGCGCACCCGTTCCATCTCGCCGGCGACCACGACCTCGGCCAGGCCCATGGCCAGGTGGGCGGCGATCCGGTCGGCGATCGGGGCGGCCGGGCGGGACACGTGAATGTGCGGGCCGCGGCCGTCGTGCGCCACGATCTGCGGAATGGCGCCGGTCTCGGCCAGCAGCGCGTTCAGCATCTCGATCGCGGCCGTTTCCTCGCCCGATTCGCAGCGGGCGGCGACCGCGTCCAGCCGGGCCCGGTGCGAGCGCAGCCGGACCACGTCCCGCGGCCCGGCGCCGGTCCCGTGGAACGCGTAACGGTCGCCGAAGGCCTGCACGTCCGCCACCGTGCGCAGGCCGTCGCCCGCGGCGGAGCGGCCGGTGTTGATCAGCTCGGCACAGGCGGTGAGCGCCTCGACCAGGTCAGCACCAAAAGTGCTTTGACTCCTGTCGGAACGCTCCCGTAGGGTGGCCGTCATGTCAGCACCATATGCGAGTACGGTCATGACCGGCAACGAGTCTTGACCGGCACGGGTCATGGGCCGGACCGCCGGGCGCTGCTGCTGGCCGTGCTCGGCGCGGCCAGCATCTCGGCCTCGGGGATCATGATCAAGCTCGCCGACACCGCCGCGGTGACCGCGGCGTTCTACCGCACGTTCCTGGCCGTGCCGGGGCTGGTGCTGCTGGCCGTGCTCGAGCAGCGGCGGCGCGGGCCGCGGCTGCCGGCCGCGCGGGCCGGCGCGGTCGTGGCCGGGCTGTTCCTGTCCGTCGACCTGGTGCTGTGGAATCACGCGATCGCCGAGGTCGGCGCGGGGATCGCGACCGTGCTCGGGAACCTGCAGGTGGTCTTCGTCGCGTTCGCCGCCTGGGCGGTGTTCCGCGAGCGGCCCGAGCGTCGCTTCCTGATCTTCCTGCCGGTGGTGATGGCCGGGGTCGTGATGGTGTCCGGCCTGGTCGGCGGCGACACCGGGACCCACCCGCTGGCCGGGATCGGCTATGGCATCGGGACCTCGATCGCCTACGCCGCGTTCCTGCTCACCCTGCGCCGGACCTCGTCCGGCAGCCCGCACGTGGCCGGGCCGCTGGCCGAGGCGACCGCGGGCGCCGCGCTCGGCGCGGTGCTGATCGGCCTGGTCTTCGGGGGGTTCACGCTGCAGATTCCGTGGCCGTCCTTTGGGTGGCTGCTGTTGCTGGCGCTGACCAGCCAGACGCTCGGCTGGCTGCTGATCACCTCGTCCCTGCCCCGGCTGCCCGCGGCCATCTCGTCGCTGACCCTGCTGCTGCAGCCGGCCGCGGCCATGGTGCTGGCCGCGATCGTGCTGGACGAGCGGCCGACCCTGATCCAGATCGGCGGCGCGGTGGTGGTCTGCTGCGGCGTGCTCGCGGTCAGCCTGGCCGCGTCGTCGCCGAAGCCCGAACCGAACCGGTCCGGCGACGAGGACCTGGAGCCGGCGGCGACCGGGAGCCTGGCCTAGCGCGCTACTGGTGGTAGCCGTCCAGGAAGCTGGCCAGCCGCCCGATCGCGTCGTCGAGCACGTCGACCCGGGCCAGGAACACCAGCCGCAGGTGGTCCGCGGTGGGCAGGTTGAAGCCGGTGCCGTGGGACAGCAGCAGGTGCTGCTGCTCGAGCAGGTCGATGACCATCCGCTCGTCGTCGGCGATCTTGTAGACGTCCGGGTCCAGCCGCGGGAACAGGTACAGCGCGCCGGCCGGCTTGACGCAGTCCACGCCCGGGATCTCGGCCATCGTCTGCCAGGCGTGATCGCGCTGCTCGCGCAGCCGGCCGCCGGGCCGCAGCAGCGCGGCGATGCTGTAGTCGCCGCGCAGCGCGGGCACGATCGCGTACTGGGCCGGCACGTTCGGGCACAGCCGCATGTTGGCCAGCAGCTCCAGGCCCTCGAGGTACTCGCCCGCATCGTCGCGCGGCCCGGAGACGACCAGCCAGCCGGACCGGAATCCGGCCAGCCGGTAGGTCTTGGACAGCCCGCCGAGCGTCAGCACCAGCAGGTCGGGAGCCAGCGCGGCCGCGCACTCGTGCACCGCGTCCTCGTACAGGATCTGGTCGTAGATCTCGTCGGTGAGCACCAGCAGCCCGTGCCGGCGGGCCAGGTCGAGCAGCCCCAGCAGGGTGTCGCGCGAGTAGACCGCCCCGGTCGGGTTGTTCGGGTTGATGATCACCAGGGCCTTGGTCCTGGGCGTGATCTGCCCGGCCACGTGGTCCAGGTCCGGGGCCCAGCCCTGTTCCTCCGCGCAGCGGTAGTGCACCGCCCGCCCGGCGCACAGGCCGACCGCCCCGGTCCACAGCGGGTAGTCCGGGCTCGGGATCAGCACCTCGTCGCCCGGGTCGAGCAACCCCTGCAGCGCCATCACGATCAGCTCGGACACGCCGTTGCCCAGGAACACGTCATCCGGGCCGACCCCGGCCACGCCCTTGGCCGCGAAGGACTCCGCCACCGCCAGCCGGGCCGGGTAGATGCCGCGGGCGTCGCTGTAGCCCTGGGCGTCGCCGATGCTGTGCACCACGCCGCCGAGGACGTCGTCGGTGGCGTGCAGCCCGAACGGGGCCGGGTTGCCCAGGTTGAGCTTGAGTATCTGGTGCCCGTCGGCCTCGAGCTGGCGGGCCCGGCGCAGCACCGGGCCGCGGATGTCGTAACGGACGTCTCGGAGCCTGCTGGCCTGCGACACCATCGTCCCGCACCTTCCCGTTCATCCAGGACGCCGTGTCGTCGATGGCCGCCCGGAAGCTATGGTCCGAAGGATAACGTCTCGAGCCGCAGCGCCCGGGCCAGGTCCCGCCGGCGTATCCGGCCTCAGGCACCCGGCCAGAATATATTGTGTGCCGCGCCGAGCTCGATCGATTTCCCGGGAGCCTCCATGACCGATTCCGCCACCACCGCCACCGCCGCGGACCCGAGCATCGCCAGCCCCACCGGCGTGGCCTACCGGTCGGCCCTGGAGGTCATCGCCGCGTCCGAGCCGGACGTGGCCGAGGCGATCGCGGGCGAGCTCGCCTCGCAGCGCCGCCAGCTCAAGCTCATCGCCTCGGAGAACTACGCCTCGCCCGCGGTGCTGCTGGCCATGGGCAACTGGCTGTCGGACAAGTACGCCGAGGGCACCCCGGGAAGCCGGTTCTACGCCGGGTGCGAGATGGTCGACCGGGTCGAGACCCTGGCCGCGGGCCACGCGATCGCGCTGTTCGGCGCCGACCACGCCTACGCCCAGCCGCACTCGGGCATCGACGCCAACCTGGTCGCGTACTGGGCCATCCTGGCCCGCCGGATCGAACGCCCCGCCCTCGACCAGGCCGCGGTCAAGCACGTGAACGACCTGGACCCGGCCGCCTGGGAGGCCCTGCGCCACGAGTTCCACGGCCAGCGGATGATGGGGATGTCGCTGGACGCGGGCGGCCACCTGACCCACGGCTTCCGCCCGAATATCTCGGGCAAGCTGTTCGAGCAGGCCAGCTACGGGGTGGATCCGCGGACCGGCCAGCTCGACTACGACGCGATCGCGGCCCAGGCCCGGGAGTTCCGGCCGCTGGTGCTGCTGGCCGGGTACTCGGCCTATCCGCGCAACCCGAACTTCGCCACGCTGGCCGAGATCGCGGCCGAGGTCGGCGCCACGTTCATGGTGGACATGGCGCACTTCGCCGGGCTGGTCGCGGGCAAGGTGCTGACCGGCGACCTCGACCCGGTCCCGCACGCGGACGTGGTCACCTCGACCACCCACAAGTCGCTGCGCGGCCCGCGCGGCGGCCTGGTGCTGTGCACCGAGGAGTACGCGCCCTACGTCGACCGGGGCTGCCCGATGGTGCTCGGCGGCCCGCTGCCGCACGTGATGGCGGCCAAGGCCGTCGCGCTCGCCGAGGCGCGGCAGGCCTCGTTCGCCGCGTACGCGGCCCGGATCGTGGAGAACGCCCGGGCCCTGGCCGACGGCTTGCTGCGCCGCGGCGCACGTCTGGTCAGCGGCGGCACCGACAACCACCTGATCCTGATGGACGTGGGCGCCAGCTTCGGCCTCACCGGCCGCCAGGCCGAGTCGGCCCTGCTCCACTCGGGCGTGGTCACCAACCGCAACTCGGTGCCGCTGGACCCCAACGGGGCCTGGTACACCTCCGGCGTCCGGCTCGGCACCCCGGCGCTCACCACCCTCGGCTTCGGCCCGGACGAGCTCGACGAGGTGGCCGACGTGATCGTGACCGCGCTGCGGGCCACGACCCCGGCCACGGCCACGGCCAAGGCCAAGTACGTGCTGGATCCGGCGACCGCGCAGGCGTGCGCCCGCCGCTGCGCCGAGCTGCTGGCGCGCCACCCGCTCTATCCCGAGATCGAGCTCTAAAAAACCCGGAAGAAACTGTTGGCGCGGGGCATCCGCGCGGCTCCTATCACCGTCACAAAAACAGCCGCTGCCCTCGCGGCTGGGGAGCACGCCGTTTGGCCGCCGGCCGCGGCGCGGGATGGGAGAAAGCTATGCGTTACGCCCCGTCAGTCGCTGAATCTGGCCGCTCACCGGTCGGCCCGGCCCGTGGCCGCGCCGCGCTGGGCGCCGTCGCGCTGGCCGGCATCGCCCTGGCCGCGGTGACCGGTTGCTCGTCCGGCGGGTCCACGTCGGTCGCCTCGAGCTCCACCGGGGGCACGATCCCGGCCACCCCGGTCGCCACGACCCCGGCCGTGCCCGCCACCCCGGTCGCCACCACGCCCGCGACCCCGGCCTCGCCGCCGCCCACCCAGCCCCCGACCGCGGTCCCGACCCTCGGTCAGCCGGCCGGCGTCTTCGCGCACGGCAGCAGCGGTTTCGGCCAGGTCAAGCCGTCCAAGATCTTCAACGGCGGCGATCCCACCGGCCTGGTCACCGACGTGACCTGGTCGTCATGGGGCGGCGCCCAGGCCACCGGGAGCGGCACCAGCGACTACGTCGGGCCGAACCAGTCGGTCGCCCAGGGCACCGAGGAGACCGTCACCGTGGTCGCCTTCAACCTGGGTACCTGCGACGGCAAGCTCATGTACCAGGCGGTCGAGTGGTACTTCCCGCAGCACGGCCAGGCGTTCAACCCGAACCAGTACGAGAACATCTGCACCGGCACCTACGCCGGCCAGTAGCGGCTTGCTGGCCAGGATTCCGCCGCGACGGGGCGTAAAAAATCGGCTAAGACGGAAGGTCGAACGACCCGAACGTCGCCTGGCCGGCCGGCCGCAGCGTCAGGATCGTGACGCCGGCGCCGGTCGTCCGGCTGTCGGTGAGCCGAAGGGCGGCGGTGACCGGCGTGCGCGGGAACAGCTGGCGGCCGGCGCCGAGGACGACCGGGAAGATCAGCAGGCGGTACTCGTCGGCCAGGCCGTGCTCGACAAGGGCCTGGACCAGCTGGCCGCTGCCGTGGACCTGCAGCTCGTTGCCCGGCTGCCGCTTCAGCCGGGTGACCTCCGCGACCAGGTCGCCGGCCAGGCGGGTCGAGTTGTGCCAGCCGAGGTCGGTCAGCGTGCGCGTCACCACGTGCTTCGGCAGCCGGTTGAGCGGGCCGGCGATCGGGTGGCTCTCGTCGGTCACGCGCGGCCAGTACCCAGCGAAGATCTCGTAGGTCTTGCGGCCGAGCAGGAACGCGTCGGCGTTGACGAAGACCGAGGCCATGAACTTGCCGAAGTCCTCGTCGCCGTACGGCACGGTCCAGCCGCCGTACTCGAACCCGGTCCCGTCCTCGTCCGGGGCGCCCGGGCACTGCATGACGCCGTCGAGCGTCACGAACGTGGTTACGGTCAGCCGCATCTGGTCTCTCCCGCCGATCTTTGGTCTCGTGGTGTTGACGTTCCGCCGGGGCGAAAATCATCGGGCCCGGAGTTCTTCACGGCGGCGCCGCAGGAACGCCAGCTCGGCCGCGTTGCCGGCCCGCGCGATGGCCGCGTCGTAGGCCAGCGCGGCCTCGGCCTCGCGGCCGAGCCGGAGCAGCAGGTCGGCCCGGATCGCGTGGTACAGGTGGTAGCCGCCGAGGTCGAGCTCGTCCAGGGCGGCCAGAGCCGCCTGCGGCCCGTCGACCTCGGCCACGGCCACGGCGCGGTTCATCGCGGCCACCGGGGTCGGCGCGACCGCCAGCAGCTGGTCGTAGAGCTGCAGGATCTGCCGCCAGTCGGTGCCGGCCGCGGTGGCCGCGTCGCTGTGCACGGCGTTGATCGCGGCCTGGATCTGGTACGGCCCGGGCTGGTTCCGCCGCAGGCAGGCCCGGACGATGGCCTGCCCCTCGCCGATGAGCTCGCTGTCCCAGCGGCCGCGGTCCTGGTCGGCCAGCAGCACCAGGTTTCCGTCCGGCCCGGTGCGGGCGGCGCGCCGGGACTCGATCAGCAGCAGCAGCGCGAGCAGGCCCAGGACCTCGGGTTCATCGGGCATCAGCTCGGCCAGCAGCCGGGCCAGCCGGATCGCCTCGGCGCACAGGTCCTCGCGGACCAGCCGGTCGCCCGAGCTCGCCGTGTACCCCTCGTTGAAGATGAGGTAGATCACGGCCAGCACGCCCCCGCGCCGGTCGGGCAGCTCGGCGTCGCCCGGCACCCGGTACGGGATCCGGGCGGCGCGGATCTTGCCCTTGGCCCGGACCAGCCGCTGCGCCATGGTCGGCTCGGGGACCAGGAACGCCCGCGCGATCTCCGCGGTCGACAGCCCGCCGAGCAGCCGGAGGGTCAGCGCGACCTGAGCGCTGCGGGCCAGGGCCGGATGACAGCAGGTGAAGATCAGGCGCAGCCGGTCGTCGCGCACGGCTCCCTCCTCGGCTGGCTCATCGGGCGCGTGCAGCAGTTGCGCCTCGGCGTGCCGGGCGTCGCGGGTCGCCTCCCGCCGAAGCCGGTCGATCGCCCGGTTCCTGGCCGTGGTGATGATCCAGCCCGCCGGGCTGGGCGGCAGCCCGGCCTCCGGCCAGCGCTGAGCGGCCACGGTGAACGCGTCCTGTACCGACTCCTCGGCCAGGTCGATGTCGCCGAACACCCGGGTCAGCACGGCCACGGCCCGCCCGTACTCGGCGCGGAAGACCCGCTCGATCTCCGCTGGGTCGACGGTCTCGACACCGGGCACCGGGCTCCGTCCTCTCAGTCCTCGCCGTCGTCCTGGAACGGGCGCACCTCGACCGGCGCGCCGCACGCCTGCGAGCCCCGCTCGGCCCAGGACAGCGCGTCGTCGAGATCCTCCGCCTTGATCACCCAGAACCCGCCGACGTACTCCTTGCCCTCGGCGAACGGGCCGTCGACGATCAGCGTGTCGTTGCCGTCGGACTTCACCACGGTGGCGGTGCTCGGCGGGTGCAGGCCCCCCGCGAACACCCAGCGCCCGGCCGCCTGGACCTCGTCGTTGAACGCTGCCACGCGGTCATACACCGGCTGCACCTCCTCCGGCGACGGAGCCGGGGTGCCGTCGTCGACCAGGCAAACGCCCAGAAAATACTGTTTCATCGGGACTTCTCCTCTCCGGCCTCCGCCGGCTCGTACCGCAGCAGCATGACGCCGTCTTGATCCGGCTTGACCTCGGTCAGCGCCAGCCGGGCCCCCGATTCCCTCGATTCCTCCGGGAACAGGCGCTTGCCCGCGCCGAGCACGACCGGGAACAGCATGAACCGGTACTCATCGACCAGGTCATGCTGGATCAGCGTCCTGGCCAGCTGGCAGCTGCCCTCCACCAGCAGGTCGCCGTCGGCCTGCGCCTTCAGTTTGGTGATGGCCGGCACGACGTCCTCCCTGATCACCGTGGTGGGGCCCCAGTCCGCCTGCTCGCCGGTGAGCGTGGACGAGACGACGTACTTGGGAATGCTGTTCATCCGCTCGCCGAACTCGTCGCCGCCCATGTTCGGCCAGGCCTGCGCGAACGCCTGATAGGTCACGCGCCCGAGCAGCAAGGCCTCGCTGGCGAACAGCTCGTCGAACTTGAACGCGTTGCCGTCCGGGCCCCGCTCGAAGTCGAACGTCCAGCGCGGTTCCTCCATCACGCCGTCGAGCGAGATGAACTCGGTCAGCACGATCCTGCCCATCGGTTCCTCCTCCTGACGTTGGTTGCTCTCACCTCTCACACGAACGGGCTCCGCCCAGATCGACACCCCGTCCCCCGCTCCCCGCACAATCCTTCCTAGCCGGACCGGCCCGCGACATGCCTGGCTACAGTGATCGTTGTGAGCCAGGGTTTTGACACCATGCGGCGGCCGGGGGAGCGCGACGTCGTCGCGCCCGACGGATCGGACGTCCGGATCCTGCTGCGACTGGACGGCGGCTCGATGGCGCACTTCGAGCTGGCCGCGGGCCGGACCTCGGGGGCGGTCGCGCACCGGACAGTGGACGAGATCTGGTACGTGGTCGGCGGCCGGGGTCAGATGTGGCGCCGCCAGGATGACCGCCAGGAGACCGTGGAGCTGTCGCCGGGGACCTGCCTGTCGATCCCGGTCGGCACGCACTTCCAGTTCCGCTCCACGGGGGACGGGCCGCTCGCCGCGGTCGCCGTGACCATGCCGCCCTGGCCGGGCGAGGGCGAGGCGTTCGAGGTGCCCGGCCCCTGGGCCGCCGGCGGGACGGCCTGAACGTGACCCGGCTGCTGATGGCCACCGACCCGGGCACGCCGGGCTGGCCGAACGAGGACTTCGCCTGCGCCGCCCCGGGCGCGGCGGTGCTGCTGGACGGCTGCACGACCGTGCCGCGCGACCGGGACACCGGGTGCTGCCACGGCGTCGCCTGGTACGCGCGAACGCTCGGCAGCTACCTGCTGGCCGCGATCACCGCCGAGCCCGCGGTCCCGCTCACCGAGGGGCTGGCCCGGGCGATCATCCAGGTGCGCGCCCGGCACGAGCACGCCTGCGACCTGTCCAACCGGGCCACCCCCGCCGCGACCGTGACGGCCGTGCGGGCCGAGCCCGACGGCCTCTCCTACCTGGCGCTGTCCGACTCCAGCGTGGTCGCCGACTACGACGACGGCCGGCCGCCGCAGGTGATCACCGACCGGCACCGGGCGGCCGGGGCCGACCCCGCGGCCGCCGGCACCGCGACGACCGGCATGCTCCCGCTGGCCGGGCTGCGCGGCGTGGCGCTGTTCAGCGACGGGGCCACCCGCATCACCGACCTGTACCACCGGCTGAGCTGGCCCGCGGTCATCGAGGTCATCCGCGAGCAGGGCCCCGGGGAGATCATCGGCCAGGTCCGCGCGGCCGAGGACGCGGACCCGGACGGCCGGCGCTGGCCCCGGGGCAAGCTCCGGGACGACGTCACCGTCGTCTACTGGCACCTCCGCTGAGCCGCAGCCGGCATTTCAGGCATCTGGCCTCGTGTCGGGCTGTCTGGCGGCCAAGATGGAGCAACACCCTCCGACCGTGACGAGCGTGAGGTGTCGCGCGTATGCCCCGAGGCCGACGGCTTGGCTCCACGCGGGTGACGCTGGTGGCGGCCGCGATCGCCGTCGGCTGCCTGGTCGCCGGCGGCATCGCTGTCATCCACCTGAACCGCGCGGGCCCGGTGGCGGCCGCCAGCCGGGCCGCTACCGCCTCGCCCGGCACGCCGGCGCCCGGCAGCCGGAATCTGGCCTCGCCGTCACCGCCGCCGGTCCGGACCGCTGCCCCGCACCCGTCGGCCAGTGCCGCCACGCATCAGCCCGACCCATCGGCCGTGCCTCCCGCGGTGACCAGCTCGAAGAAGGGTGTCGGCGCCTGGGGGTTCACCGGAGCAAGCCAGGCCCTGGCCGAGTCGGGGGCCTCGTGGTACTACACCTGGTCGGCCTCGCCGGGCGTCAGCGGCCCGGCCGGGGTGCAGTTCGTGCCGATGATCTGGGGAGCCGCGGACGTGACCGCCAGCACGCTCGCCCAGGTCAAGCAGGAAGGCGATGACCTACTCGGTTTCAACGAGCCGGACATGAGCAGCCAGTCGAACATGACGCCCGCGCAGGCGCTCAGCCTGTGGCCGCAGCTCATGGCGACCGGGATGCAGCTGGGCAGCCCGGCGGTCGCCGACGACGGCGCGACGCCAGGAGGCTGGCTGGACCAGTTCATGTCCGGCGCCGCGGCCCACGGCTACCGGGTCAGCTTCATCACGTTGCATTGGTATGGGTCCGACTTCGCCACCGCCGCGGCGGTCAGCCAACTGGAGAGCTACCTCCAGGCCGTGTACGCGCGCTACCACCTGCCGATCTGGCTGACCGAGTTCGCCCTGGCCAACTTCGGCGGCTCACCAGCAACTCCGACTCCGCGGCAGCAGGCCGCGTTCGTCAAGGCCGCGACCGCGCTGCTCCAGGGCCTGAGCTTCGTGCAGCGCTACGCATGGTTCGGGCTGGAGGCCACGTCAACCGACGGCAGCATGGGCCTGTTCCGCAGCGGTGCGGTGCCCACCGCGGCCGGCCGCGCGTTCGAAGCGGCGGGCTAACGCGATCATGAAGTCGGAACCAGGTCGTACGGGAAGCGGGTGAGCACCTCGGCCCCGGTGTCGGTGACGACGACGATGTCCTCGAGCCGGCATCCGCCGAACCCCTGGCGGTAAATGCCCGGCTCGACGGCGATCACGTCCCCGGCCACCAGCGTGCCCGGCCTGGTCCCGAGCACCGGGTCTTCGTGGACGCGCAGGCCGACTCCGTGGCCGAGCGGATGAAAGAAGCCGTGGTCCAGCGGCTGGCCGGGCTGCTTGGTGCGGTTGGTCGGGTAGCCCGCCCGCTCGATGACCCCGGCGGCGGCGCCGTACACCTCGCGGGTGTCGGCCCCGGGCCGCACCTCGGCGATGGCCGCGTCGTAGGCCTCCTTGACGACCTTCTGGTACTCGGCGAGCTCGGCGGGCGGCTCGCCGACCACGAACGTGCGGGTCATGTCGGTGTAGCAGGCGGTCTGGAGATCCTGCGGCCAGATGTCGACCACAACCGGCTCGCCGGGCAGGATCACCCCGCTGCCGCTGTCGTGCCCGCGCGCGGCCTGCGGGCCGTGTGAGCTGATGACCCTGGACGCGATCGCGCCGTGCTCGAGGAAGGTGGCCAGCAGCACCTGCCGCAGCCGCTCCGACGTCAGCGGCGCGCCGTCGGCCAGCGCGCCGTCTTCGCGGGGCTCGGCCCGGGCGATCAGGCCGGCCACGGCGGCCATGCCCGCCTCGGCCGCCAGCTGCGCGCGCCTGATCCCCTCGATCTGAGCCGGCGTCTTGACCCGGCGGCGGTCGTTGAACAACGACTGCCGCGGCTCGATCTCGACCCCGGCCTCGCGGAGCACGTCGGCCATCCGCACCGGGAACGCGGCCGGGACCACCGCCCGGCGGATGCCCAGCTCGCGGCAGAACCCGACCGCCACCCGCTCCAGCACCTCGTCGTGGCTCAAGCCCTGGCCGTACAGCTCATGACTGCCGAAGTTCTCCTGCTGGTGAAAGACCACGTCCGGGGCGGCGGCGGCCAGCCGCGCGATCTCCAGCTGCCAGACCACCGCGTGCCGGGTCCCGCCGACCTCGGCGTACAAGAACGGGTCCGTCACCCCGACGGGAAGCTCCCGCCGCAGCTCCGGGCCGCGCTCGGTGTCGGCGAACATGAGCACGTCATCCATTCGCGGGACCTCCCGGGGACGGCTGATTCCGGTTCTCAAGGTAATCGGTGGCCGGCTGGGACGTGGGCGCCTCCATGGATGAATCGCGGGTGTAATAGAACACCGCGAGGGAGGGCCGCCGATGGCGGCGAAGCGGCACCGGGTGGCCGTGGTAGGTATCGGGGCTGACCAGGAATATGAGGCTGCGGTTGAAGACCGGCTCGACGCGCCGGGCGGTCTCACCCGCCTCCTGGTTCCACATCTCGAACATCCCGCCGTCGCCCTCCGCCCAGTCCCGGCCCAGGTAGGTGATGAGGTTCAGGCGCCGCCTCAGCGGCAGGCGGTGGTGGTGCGGAAAGTCGGCGTGGATGTCGAGATACCCGCCCGGCAACGTCAGGTGATACCCGCCGCCGGCCAGATCGGGATCGGGCTCGAGGTCCGGTATCCCGGTGATCTCCTCGAGCGCCCGCAGGAAGGCTGACGATGCGACCGCGTCAAAATAGGCCTGGGAAACCGGTCCCATCAGGGACTTGTCCGCGAGCGCTTGCTTCCGGCTGTGGCTATGGTGATTCCGCTGCCATATGGAATCACCGTCTTCTGGGAACTCGCTCCGGATCGTGTCCAGGTCGCGGTCATCGAAGAGATCGTCAATCAGCACGTGCGGATACGGAACGGCGGAACCGAAAGGCGCCCGGGCGTGCTCGGCGTAAAGCCGCTCGTAGGATATTGCGATTTCATCTACCCTACTCATGCCGCGTACTCCGTCTTCCGAGCCAATGTCGCTAGCTTACGATGCGGCGACCGGCCGCCTCTTGCTCGAGGATGTCGTTGCAGAGCCGGATGCACTCGGCGCCTACGTCCTGCCCCGCCGGGCGCCCGCCGACGGACGGGTTTAACCTTGATCGCGTCTTTCCCGCCGGGTGAACGGACATGGCATGACTGCACCGCGACCGCTGAGGTTCGGCCTGGCCGGAACCGGCCACTGGGCGCGCGTCACGCACGCGCCCGCCCTGGCCACGACGGACGGCATCGAGTTCGCGGCCGTCTGGGGCCGCAACCCGGCGGCGGCCGCCGACCTGGCCGCCCGGTACCAGATCACCGCGCACGAGGACATCTCCGCGTTCCTGGCCGGCATCGACGCGGTCGCGTTCGCGGTACCGCCGGACGTGCAGGCGACGATGGCCACCCGGGCGGCGCAGGCCGGCAAGCACCTGCTGCTGGAGAAGCCAATCGCGGCCTCCGAGACGGCCGCGAACGCCCTGGCCGAGGCGGTGGACCAGGCCGGGGTCGCCTCGGTCGTCTTCTTCACCTATCGGTTTGCGCCCGACCTCCGCGCCTGGCTGGCCAGCGTCCGGGACCGGGGCGGATGGGCCGGGGGAGTATGCGTCTGGCTCGGCTCGGCGCTGCAGGAATCCAGCCCGTTCAACACGCCCTGGCGAAACGACAAGGGCGCCCTGTGGGACCTCGCCCCGCACGTGATCTCGCTGCTATGGCCGGCCCTCGGCCCGGTGACCTCGGTGACGGCCGACGCCGGTCCCGCGGACGTCACCTACCTCGTGCTGCACCACCAGACCGGGGCGACCAGTACGGCCACCGTGACCCTCAGCGCTCCGGAGACGCTCGGCGGCCTTGACCTGTACGTCTGGGGTGCCGCCGGCCGGTCCGCCGCGCCGACGGGGATGACCGAGCCCGTGGCTCAGTTGCGGACCGCGCTGACCGAACTTTCGGCCAATGCCCGGGCGGGCCGGACCGCCCATCCGTGCGACGTCCGGTTCGGGCAGGCCGTCGGGCGCGTGATCGCGGAGGCCGAGCGCCAGATCGGTTAATGGTTCAATGGGCTTGGATGCGCGGTCACCTCGCGGGCATGATCGAGGGGGGGTCGATGGCTGACGACTCCGCGGCATTGCCTCTGGGGGCAGTTTCCAATCCGCTGCAAAGAGACACGCTCCTTTTCGACGCCTATGTGAACGCCCTGAATGACGGCCGGCGCGGCCACGCCGGGCCGGACCACCGAGCTGCACGACGACCTCAACGACGCCGCGCGACTCGCCGCCCGCGAGGGCGGCGTCAAGGACGTTGTTCACCTGATGATCAAGCCGGGCGTGTCGGAGCCCCCCGCGCTCGCCGACCTCAGGTTCGAGCTCGCCGCCTATGGCTATTACTGCGCGACCCTGCAGGACGTGTTCACGAACCAGCTCGACG
>Ga0335074_10001309_pt1 | contig 33848 bp, 28 predicted proteins | sample Lox_Sample_23_FD_206715 | JGI IMG/M metagenome (GOLD analysis project Ga0335074, IMG submission 206715) | Soil microbial communities from Loxahatchee National Wildlife Refuge, Florida, United States - Lox_Sample_2.3 | ecosystem: Environmental > Terrestrial > Soil > Wetlands | place: USA... | reverse complement strand
GGCCCGTCACTGCGTACCCCGGTCTGTTTTCGCGTCAGCATAGCCTATCATGCGATTTCGCCAAGGCGATGATCGACGAGGGCTATCACCCGATGACGATGTATTTCCCCCTCGTCGTCCATGGCGCCATGCTGATCGAGCCCACGGAATCGGAATCGAAGGAAAGCCTGGATCGTTTCATCCGCGTGATGGCCGTGCTGGCGCAGGAGGCGAAGGCGGGTGAGACCGAGCGCTTCTCCGGCGCCCCTTACTACGCGCCGCGGCGACGGCTGGACGAGACGCGGGCGGCGCGGAAACCGGTGCTGCGCTGGACGCCAGCAAAATTGCAGGAAGCGGCGGAGTAGGGCGATATAGCAGTCTTAAGCGCATTACCCCAAATCTCGCTGACGCGCTTTAAAGGCCCTGCGGCGTAATTCGTCGGCGATTTCCGCCTTACCCCCGCCAGGGGTGCCGAACACACCCGGCGTCCAGAAATCGTCTGGCAAACGGTTGCAGCAGTCAAGCGCCTGTTGTTCCCGGCCCAACCGCGCATGCGCATCCGCCTGAAACAGCAGGCATATCCCATCGCGTTGCCAGCCTTCCGGGTCGATCGCTTCGGCCCGGGCAAAATCTTGGGTGGCCTGTTCGTACTCGCCCAGATGCCGGTGCACCTCGCCCCGTGCAATATAACTATATTTGTTCGGATCAAGTTTGATCGATGTGTTCATGTCATCAAGAGCACGCCGGGGTTCGCCAAGTTCCATCCATGCGTAGTGGCGACCGAAATACGGATTCGGATCGTCAGGATTTTCCTTGATCCAATCACTCACAATTCCGAGGTACTTCTGGGGGTCGGTACGGAGCAGTTTATGCATTTCGGCCAGTTCTTCGGCTGTGGTTGGTCGTTTCATTTTGAGTGTCCTGCTAAGTCATATAATATTCAATTGGATTTCCGCCGCAGCAACTGCCAGCTATGCCGCTCAAGGAGCCGCGCGAATTCGCGGCCCGTTATCTGTCTCAAACGGCGATTTCCAGAACGCGTTCCGTGCCCGTCTTTGCCGGCTCGGTAATGTCGGCGGAGAGGCAACCTTCAATGGCGTCGTGAATGTTAGCCATCAATTCTTCCACCGTTTCACCCTGGCTCACACAGCCGGGAATGGCGGGCACCTCGGCCCAGAAACCGCCCTCTTCCGCGTCGTGTACAACGACCTTGATTTTCATAGCGTCCATTCCATTCATAACCGAAGGCAAGATAAGCGGTCTGGCCTGTCCCGCAAAGGGTCCGAATGATGGGCGGCAGGGGCTTTCGGTCAGGAACCAAAGCCTCATCGACGCCATCAAGCGTGCTGACCTGAGCCCCCGCTTTCATCCAAGCGGAACTAGAGTCTGTCCGTCATTTGAGCCGTGTCGGCTCGGTAATGCGACGGGGCAGGGAGCGGAGCCCCGCGCAGCCCAAGCAACTCGCCTTGAGTCTTACTGGGATAACGATGCCGTTTTCGACGACGAAGCCGTTCCTGGTTTCTTTTGGATCGACAGGGTATCCAAGACTGCTGAAAACCCCGAATTATTCGGGATTGCGACCTTAAGTAGTTGCTGTCGCGCGGCTGCGGCAGTTACCCGTTCTGCAGTTTCCGAGAGAAACGCTTGAACAACGGCTTTCAGCGTTTGATTGTCACCAATCGATATCTTGCCCAGCACGATGACCGGTCCGACGTTTGCGCCTCCAAGCAGTCCCAACAAGGCTCCGGCCTCCCCTCCTGTGAGAGTTCCGGCACGCCGAGAAAGGTAAAGCAGAACATCGGCTTTTGTCTGGGTCATTCCGCAACCCTGAGCGCCAGTATCCAAGTCCAGACTGGTGACCGATAAATTGTAACTATTCGGCGGAACAAGCGTCCCATCGGGATACTGAGCCATGTAATACTGATAATACGCATAAGCAATAAATGTCGGAACTTGAACATTGGAGTTTGGATTTATCAGTGCTAGGTTCTGCAAATATCCAAAGTCCTTGGGTGCCGTAGATGCTCCAGGAGTGATCGGCAGGGTTGGAATTGTCCCCATACTCTTGCCACTTAAGTAATAATAAGAGTCGGTCGCAGCCGCGTTGCCTGCCGTGCCCGCCGGAGCCGGACCCGCCGGTTTTTGTGAAACCCAGTAGGGAACGGCTTTTCCGGATTTTTCAAATTGGTACTCTTCAATGTCGTCGAAAACAGATTCGAGGAAAACCGTCAACAAATTCTGGATTTCTTGGTCTTGATTCTTCTCGGTAATCTGTGAGGGTACTATGGCGTTTCCAAAATGATCAACAAAATGTCCCTTGAAATATTGTAACTCATAAAATGCGGTTCTGTCACCTGCCTCACTCATCTGCTTCAGAAGGCCGGGAAGGTCAATAAAATCGCCATACGTGATGTCCTCGGGTTGTGCCGCGTCCGGAGCTTCTGACGAACTCTTGCTCTGGGCGTACAAGTTCGCAGCGGACCTGACCGCTTTTGATTTATTAATAACATCTCGCAATATGCCTTTCAGCGCCATTGTTTGCACCCCGCCAGAGTCTAGCGGTTGCACTGCCATGGCACCTGCCGCGGTATTGCTGGTCGCGCAACTGGTAGCATTCGTTGACTCAGCTGTGACAATGGGATTCTGCCAGTTGGAGCTAATCCTCGGCACGATATCTTTTGGATTAACGCTATAAACGACTGAACCTACGCCTGAATTCAGGCTGGAACACCCCAATAGCGCAAGAGTAATTGCTTGAATTGTGAAAGTGACTATAATGGGCCGATATTTCATTTGCTCCCTCCGATAACCTAACTTGTCGATCGGCCGCGCGGCCGACGGTGTCCAATATTCGTTTTTGGGAATGTCAGATTAGCAGTATGATCCGGGAACAACCGTGACGGCCATCACGGTCGATTGGAGGGGCGCGATGATATCATGAGGCGGTTTGCGCGAGCGTCTTGCGCTCTCAAGGAACGATCTTGGGAGAGTTTCGCGCTTTCGCGGACCACTTGCTTTTCGGGTCATCTGCAGACGCAGAGTAGATCTACTGCTTCGTCTGCCCGCTATCGTTGTGCACCATCAGACTCGACACGTTCACCGGCTCGAAATCGCCAAGCGTGAGGCTGGTGAGGCAGGACAAATCGTTGTTGTTCCAGCGGGCGTCGGGGGTGCCGATCAGGCCGCCGCTGTCGCCATTGTCGGCAAGGATGATGCCGTAGTCGCGGAGCGCAGTGATGATGATCGCGGCCTGCGGGCTCGTGGCGGCACAGGACGGCGTCTGCACCGAGGCTTTCAGCCGGTAGATCTCGCCGGCCGGTCCCGTCATCGAACAGGTGGCGGGCGGATGCTTCTGCGAGATTTCCGATTCGACCGGAATATCATCGCCGTTTTTTGTCGTGCAGTAGCCGACGCCAGCGGTCTGCGTCGATGGCCATACCCAGTAGTTCAGCATGTGGTTCAGCGTGAACCGGATGGGGTGTTGCACGACGCCGTTGGGCGCGTCGGCCGTGCCCGTGCCGATCACCTCGTCGGCATTCACCAGCAAGGGCGCCACCGGCAGGCCGGCCGCGTCGGATGTGCCCTTGCCCTGCTTCGTCAGTTTGTCGCCGCTCACATTCGGCCACAGCGCGTTGGACGAATCCGTCCATCCCGGATTCTCGTAAATCCCCTGCCACATCTCATAGAGCGCGGGGTTGGTGCCGGCGCCGCCGGAACGGTAGATCAGCACATGACGGTCGCCAGTCGACTGGCTCGTGCCTTCCACCGGAGCATTCGCCGGGATCGGCCCGTGGGTGAAATAATGCTGGTAGACCGTCGTTGTTACTCGCACGTCGGGCTGATTATACGGCACTTCGAACGCCGGTATCCCGTTGGGAAAATTGGCGTACTCATCGCCGAAGAACGGTTTTACCGTCTCCGACAGATAGCCGGAATAGATCGGCGCGGCGGGCGAGGTATCGACGGGGAGGTTGGTGGTCGCATAGTCTACCCGGTGATGGAACATCGAATCCGACGGGAATATCTGCGCGAGGAATGCGTTCGATCCGTTGATCGCAAACGAAATCTGCTGCGTCGCCTGTGCGTTCGCGCTGTCCGTCACGATGAGCTGCGGAATATAGGTGCCCTGGCCGCCGATCTGCCTGCTGCTGATGACGCCGGTCGACGGATCGATCGACAGGCCTTCGGGCAGCGGCGGATAATTGTCGGTCGTGTTATATGAAAAAGTGTAGGGCGGCGTCCCGCCGGTAGCCTGGATCGTACATCCCGCATATGCCGTTCCCTGCGTGCCGCCGGGGCAGCTTGTCGTGGTGATCTGAAGCGCTGACGGTCTATTCTGGGCGTATGCAAACGGCGTGATCATTGTCGCCGTCATTGCAGCACCGGCCAGAAGCAATTTCTTCATCAGATGATCCTCCACTATCCGGGAACAATATCGTTTCGGAGCGCAGCCGCGTTCCTCAAACCTTAACGCGGCCCGGGTTAAACCCGTCTCAATGCTTTGCCTCGAATGCGCGGTTCCAACGGCATCGTTTGAACCGCAGAGAAGCAGAGACGCAGGGGGCAGGGGCACGGACTTGCGCTCATCTCGCAACAAAAGCTCAACGATCTCTGCGCCTCTGCGCCTCGGCGGTTCTATTGGCAGCACGTATTCGGTTGACAAAATAACCGAAATGGTCTATAGTTGATCCGTTTGCCTGCGGCGCGACATATGTCGGTCGGAGCAATCATGGCTGACGCAAAACAAATGAAGCTGTTTTCCCTGCTGCAGGGAAAAACGCAGGGAAGATGAAAAATAAGCGGGCAGATTGTGCGGCGTTCATACCAGATGCGAAACGACGTGCCCGCGAATTCCCTGAAACAGGGAATTCCTGAGGGAATTATTTTTTCGGGCGACGGGGAGGTGACATTCTCAGGGAAATTCTGGCGCGATCAAATATTCCACGCTGCGTTCTGGAGTACGACGCGGTAGCCGTCGGCATCTTCGAATGTCGCTCCGTTGCGGTCCCAATACGGGTTGAAAGACGCGACCGGAGCATAGCCTGCGTCGCGCATGCGTTGGACCGCCGTTTCCCATTCGGCGCGGTCGGGCAGGTAAAGAATGAGAAGATGATCCTGGCTCGGCGCCCGGGGTGCCGTGTGGCCATGCGCGCAGGTGAATTCGAGATGCCATGGCGCGCCTTCGCGGCCCAGCATCGCGCCGTCGAATCCGTCGTGACCGGAAAAACGGCCGATGACTTCGAAGCCCAGTCCCTCGCCATAGAAATGTATGAGCTGTTCGAGATCGTTGGTTGGTCGCGCGACGCGCAGGATCGGATGACCGGCGCCCATGTCAGCTGACAAGATTGGCATCGCGAAACAGCACCCAGCGGCCGTCCGGTTCCTTGCGCAGGATCGACAGCGTGTAGCCCGAGCGCCGGACCGCGGCGCCGCCCGGCGGCGTGAGCGTCACCTCGATGAAATTGCGCAACCAGGCCCGGTCGCCGCAAATCTCGAGCTCAAGTATTTCGGCGGTGCCCTCCATTTCGGCGCCCTTCATGGCCTCGGACGTGGCGCGGAATGCGTTCTTGCCGAAGGGCTGCTGGCCCGGAACCGTGAACAATACATCGTCCGCCATCAGGCTCAGCACTTTTTCCGCATCGCGGGCTTTGCTCGCCGCCATCCAGTCATCCACAAGCCGGCGAATGGCCTGTTCGTCGTCGGAGGTCGTCATTTGTGGTTCTCCCGGAAAGAGCCGTGGAGTTGCTTAACAACAAAGAGCACAAAGAGCACGCAGAAAAATGGTGCAGGCGGCGCGCGCTATCTCATCGTGATCTTTGTGGTGAAACCTCTTCTCCGCCTTTCCGCCGCCCGAAGGCGAAGGGAATTACGAACAGGTCTTCACATGGAGATTGGCAGGGAGTTTTGTTTCGGCATCGCCGCAGGCCTGGTCGATCTGGGCTTGCGTGAGGCCCTTTGCGCGGCTCAGGTCGGCGGCGCGGATGCTGGTGATGGTGAGGCGGGCGCCGGAGAGGTCGGCGCCGTCGAGTTTGGCGTGGGCGAGATTGGCGCCGGAGAGATCTGCGCCCCTGAACGACGCATCCTTGAAGTCGCCATAGGACATGCACATCAGCGTCAATTTGGCATCGTCGAACACCGCGCCTTCAAGATTGCCGTGCTTGACGCATTGGTTGGTCAGGTCGGCATGGGCAAGATAGCAATGCGGACAGTCGTGCTTGCCGGCCCTGATGCCGGCAATTGCAGCGGCATCGGGCGGGGCGGCGGATGCGCCGGTGGCAGCGGATGCAAGGATCGCGAGGAGACAGGCGAAGAAGAGCCGCATGGCGGAGTGTTCCAGTTCGGGACGCAACCGGCATTGCCGCGCAATTCGCGTGCCTGCGGGTCCGGCTTCACGCCCGCTCGATCCGCCCCGCATAGCAGCCGCGTTTCGCATAATGCGCGTGCAAATAGGACACGCGGGGATCGGCGAGATAGCGCGCGATCAGCGGCTCGATTGCGCGGCCGTCCACGAGGTAGGCATCGACCATTTCGCCCGTATCGTCGAAGGCCCGCAGCGAGATCATGCGTGTACGGATTGCTTCGGGAATCTCGTCGACGGCTTCGTAACGGTTCTCCGCGCCTTCGCGGACGAAGATGGCGTGACTCGCCCTGTAGGGCGTCCCCGCCGGCTGATGTACGTAGTTCAGGAGCAGCGCGGTTTCGCCAGGATCGAGATCGCGCATCTCGATGCGGTCGGGGAAGCCGGGCTTCGAGTCGACGACGTAGCGGCGAACATTCGATCGCGCGAGTTCTTCGTCGGTAAGACCATAAAGATGACGAAAGGGCGCGGGATCGAGCCCGCTGATGCGGTACGACACTGGAGATCTCCGTTTGTTTGGTGGTTGTTTGGAGCTACCGCGTTTCGCGGCTGAGGAGCTCGCGCTTGCGTTCGACGCCCCAGCGATAGCCGGAAACATCACCATCCTTGCGGACGACGCGGTGGCACGGAATGGCGACAGCGAGCGGATTCTGCGAACAGGCACGCGCCACGGCGCGATGCGCGGCCGGACTGCCTATCGCGGCGGCGATTTTCGCATAGCTTGCGGTTTGGCCGGCGGGAATTGCCCGCAACGCTTCCCAGACGCGCTGTTGAAACGCCGTGCCGCGGATATCGAGCGGCAGGTCGAGGCCCGTCCGCGGGTCCTCGACGAAGCCGACGATCCGGGCGACTATTTGCTCGAACGCCGGATCGCCGCCAACAAGCTCGGCGCGCGGGAAGCGGTCCTGCAAGTCGCGCAAGAGCGCATCCGGATCGTCGCCGAGCGAGATGGCGCAGATCCCGCGGTCACTCGCCGCCACGAGAATCGCTCCGAGACTGCTTATGCCAATGGCAAAGCGGATCGTCACGCCATCGCCGCCGCGGCGAAGTTGTCCCGGCGTCATGCCGAGGCGTGCATTGGCATTCTCGTAGAAGCGGCTGGCGCTGTTGAAGCCTGCCGCATAGATCGCCTCGGTCACTGTCGGCGCCGTTTGCAGCTGTTTGTTGGTACGTTCGGCGCGGCTGGCGGCGGCAAATGCCTTGGGCGTCACACCGGTGGCTTTCTTGAACACGCGATGGAAATGATAGGGACTCATTCCAACGGCCTTTGCCAGCGCTGCAAGAGACAACGGCTCTTCGCTCGCGCGGATCAATTTGCAGGCGCGCTCGATGGCGACCTGATGCGGGGCTGTCGCCTGTCTGTCCGGCCTGCAGCGTTTGCACGGGCGGAAACCCGCCGCCTCGGCGGCCGCCGGATTGACATGGAAACTCAGATTTTCCGGCCGGGCAGGACGCGACGCGCAACTTGGCTTGCAATAAACGCCCGTCGTCCTGACCGCATAGACGAACCTGCCGTCATAGGCGCGGTCACGGCGGCGCACCGCTTCGAGATACACGGCGTCTCTCGAGTTGGCAGCTGGCTTTGCGTGATTCGGAGCCATCTCGGTCACATTCGCATACATGGAAGCACATCTCCTTGCTCGCGACCAATATGGCGATGGCCTTCGGCCGCATCATCCCGAAGCTTGCTTTTCAATTCGCGACACCACTCCAAAGAAAATGGGCGAGCCGAAAAGCCCGCCCATCCTGTCCGAACATTGTTGCGCGGGTTTGTTCTACGAACACCCGCTCGTCGAACCGCAGGTGTCGCATTTCATGCAGGTGCCGTTGCGGACGAGGGTGAAGTTGCCGCAGGCGCCGCAGGCGTCGCCTTCGTAGCCTTTCATGCGGGCTTCGGCCACGCGCCGATGGAGCGATGCGCGGGCGGGCTGCTCGATGGAAAGACGGGCTTCGAGCCGGCTCACTGCCGCGCCGACGGGATTGCCGCCCGCGGCTTCCATGACCGCGGAGCGCACCTCGTTGAGCGCGTCGAAGATCGAATCGGCTTCCGCGGTTACGGATTCATCGGGCGAATGATCGCCCGCCACGTCATGGTCGTGCGCCGGCAGGGCTTTCGCGAGCGTGTTGCCACGGACAACGGCGAGCGATTTCAGTTGTCCGCGCACGAAACCGGACGAAGCCACCCGGGAAATCGTCTGCGCCAGCTCGCTCGCCACTTCGCGCCGCGGCTGATCGTTTCCGTGCCCCAGATCTTCGTCATGCGCCGGCGGCACATGGGCGAGATCGTTGCGGCCGAGATAGGAAACAGCGAGTTCGCGGAAGATGTAATCGAGAACGCTTGTCGCGTTCTTGATGGAGTCGTTGCCGATCACGATTCCGGCAGGTTCGAATCGCGTGAATGTGAAAGCTTCGACGAATTCGTCGAGCGGCACGCCATATTGAAGCCCGATCGAGATCGCGATGGCGAAATTGTTCATCAGGCTGCGGAAGGCCGCGCCTTCTTTGTGCATGTCGATGAAGATTTCGCCGGGCCGCCCGTCCTCATATTCGCCGGTGCGCAGATAGACTTTGTGACCGCCGACGACCGCCTTCTGCGTATAGCCCTTGCGGCGCTGCGGCAGCCGCTCGCGCTCGCGGCTGACGATGCGTTCGATGATCTTCTCGACCACGCGCTCGGAAACAACCGTCGTGCGCGCGGCTTGCGGGGCTGCGAGGAAATCATCATTGGCGTCGTCATCGTCGATGAAGGCGAAGGTCTGCGCTGCCAGCGGCTGCGAGAGCTTGGAGCCGTCGCGATAAAGTGCGTTGGCTTTGAGGCCCAGTTTCCAGGACAGCATGTAGGCATCGCCGCAATCGTTGACGGTGGCGGTGTTGGGCATGTTGATAGTCTTGGAAATCGCGCCCGAGATGAAAGGCTGGACGGCCGCAAGCATACGGATATGGCTTTCGACCGACAGCGCACGCGTGCCGATGCGACCGCACGGGCTCGCACAGTCAAACACGGCGAGATGTTCGGTTTTCAGATACGGCGCGCCCTCGAGCGTCATTGCCCCGCAAACGTGGAGATTGGCCGTGTCGATATCCGTCTTCGGGAAGCCAAGCGCCTTGAGCATGTCGAAATCGGCCGCGTCGAGTTGTTCCGCCGCAAGGCCGAGCGGTCCAGTGCAGAACGATTCGCCGAGCGTCCATTTGTTGAACACGAAACGGATATCGAAAGCGGATTCGAGCTTCGCTTCGATGGCGGCAAGCGCGTTTTCGTCGAAGCCTTTCGCGCGCAACGCATCATGCGTCACGCCCTGCGCGAGTGTTTCGAGCGTGCCGTGTCCGACCGCGTAGCCGACAATCTGGTCGATCTCGCGCTGGTTATAACCAAGCGACTTCAACGCCTCCGGCACGCAGCGATTGATGATCTTGAAATAACCGCCGCCCGCGAGTTTCTTGAACTTGACGAGTGCGTAGTCGGGCTCGACACCGGTCGTATCGCAGTCCATTACCAGGCCGATCGTACCGGTCGGTGCGATGACCGTGGTCTGCGCGTTGCGGAAGCCGAATTCTTCGCCGAAGGTCAGCGCTTCGTCCCAGGCCTGTTTGGCAGCGCCGGCCAGCGCCTCGTCTTTCAATGCGTCGAGGTCGAGCGGGACGGGCAGGGTGGACAGACCCTCATATCCCTCCGTTGCACCATGGGCTGCGCGGCGGTGATTACGAACGACACGCAACATGTCTTTGGCATTTGGTCCGTATTCCGGAAAGGCTCCGAGTTCGCCCGCGAGCTCCGCAGACGTCGCATAGGAGCGGCCGGTCATCAGCGCCGCCAGCGCGCCCGCAATCGCGCGTCCTTCACGGCTGTCATAGGAGATGCCGGAGGACATCAGATACCCTCCGATATTCGCATAGCCGAGCCCCAGCGTTCGGTAGTCGAAGGAACGCTGGGCGATCTCGCGCGACGGGAACTGGGCCATCAGCACGGAGATTTCGAGCACGACGGTCCAGAGTTTGACGGCATGCTCGAAGGCCGCGATATCGAATTGTTTGTCGCCATCGCCGCCCGTCTGGAACTGCATCAGATTGAGCGACGCAAGATTGCAGGCCGTGTCGTCGAGAAACATATACTCGGAACACGGATTCGAAGCACGGATCGCCCCGCCGGCCGGGCAGGTGTGCCAGTCATTGATCGTGGTGTGGAACTGGATGCCGGGATCGGCGCAGGCCCAGGCGGCATGGGAAATCTTGTCCCACAGCTCGCGGGCCGGCATGTCTTTCGCGATGCCGCCGCAGCGATTGACGAGCCGCCAATCGTCGTTTTCTTCCACGGCGCGGAGGAACTCGTCGGTCACCCGTACGGTGTTGTTGGAGTTCTGTCCGGACACCGACAGATAGGCTTCCGAATCCCAATCCGTGTCATAGGTCGAAAACTGGAAATCGATTTCCTTGAAGCCCTGGCGTGCGAAAGATATGGCGCGCTCGATGTAATTATCGGGGATCATGGACTTTCGCGCGGCTTTCACCTCGCGGCGCAGCGCGGGGTTTTTCCGCGGATCGAAACAATCGTCACCCGAACCTTCGCAATTGATGCAGGCGCGCATCACCGCCTTGAGATGTTTTTCCGCGAGCTTCGAGCCGGCGACGAGGGCCGCGACCTTCTGCTCTTCGATCACCTTCCAGTCGATGAAGTTCTCGATATCGGGATGATCGACGTCCACGATCACCATCTTGGCGGCGCGCCGCGTGGTGCCGCCGGATTTGATCGCGCCGGCCGCACGGTCGCCGATCTTGAGAAAGCTCATCAGGCCGGACGATTTGCCGCCGCCCGACAGCGGCTCGTTCTCGCCGCGCAGGCTCGAGAAGTTCGACCCCGTGCCCGAGCCGTATTTGAAAAGACGCGCCTCGCGCGTCCACAGATCCATGATCCCGCCTTCATTGACGAGATCGTCGGAGACGCTCTGGATGAAACAGGCATGCGGCTGGGGATGCTCGTAGGCCGAGGTCGACTTCACCACGCGGCGCGAGTTGGGATCGACATAATAATGGCCCTGGCTCGGGCCGTCGATTCCATAAGCCCAGTGGAGTCCGGTGTTGAACCATTGCGGACTGTTCGGTGCCGCCTTCTGCGTCGCGAGCATGTAACAAAGCTCGTCATAGAATGCGCGCGCATCGGTTTCCGAATCGAAATAATTGCCTTTCCAGCCCCAATAGGTCCAGGTGCCGGCCATGCGATGAAACACCTGGCGTGCGGAGACCTCGCCGGTCGTTTCCTCGCCATCGGCGACATGGCGCCACAGGAACTCCGGCACGCCCTCTTCGGGCACGGCTTTGAGTCGGACGGGGACGCCGGCTTTGCGGAAATATTTCTGCGCAAGCACGTCGCTCGCGACCTGGCTCCAGTCGCCCGGCACCTCGATGCCGGACTGGCGGAAGACCACCGATCCGTCCGGATTGCGGATTTCGCTGGCTATCGCATGAAAACGGATCCCCTCAAAGGGCGATTGGCCGTCGACGGTAAATTGGCGATGTATGCGCATATGATCCCCGCTGCCCGGCTGTCACGCCGGCTCCCTGGCGAACGATTCCCCTTCGTGGACACCGGGATTTTCACCGGCGACCGCGCTCCGATACGAACGAACCCTAGATATTGTGTCGCAATGTGCGACAGGGGCGAAGTATGGACACACTCCGAATGGCCGCGCAAGCGATAAATGGTAAACATTGCATCGCGGGAGTGGTAAACGGCGGCCCGTCCACAGCCCCGACAGTGATTGGCGCACGGGGGGGCGAGGCTCTATATATTCACCACGAGTCCCGGGTCGGAACATCGCATGGCATGGCTGGAAAAGGTTTTCTTGTGGTGGAACGGGGCTACGCTCGCGACGGCCATCAATACACGGCGCTTCGGAACGCTGGTGGGTAGCGACGACTTCGGAAACCGCTATTACCAGGATCGCGCCGGCAGACGGCGGTGGGTCATTTACAATGGGACTGTGGATGCTTCGCGCGTGCCTGCGGAATGGCACGGATGGCTGCATCACACTTTTCGCGAACCTCCGACAATCGATCGGCCGCTGATCAAGCCATGGGAAAAGGAACACCTTCCGAACATGACGGGCACGCCCGGGGCCTATCATCCTTCCGGCAGCCTGGCCGAGTCGGGTGTGCACGCGCCAGCGACCGGCGACTATGAACCTTGGAGACCGGATTAACTCCGCAGCGGAACACCATCAGGATGCAAAACAATACTTTCGAGACGCTGATGGGGGCCTTTGTCATCCTCGTCGCCGCCGGCTTTCTCTATTTCGCCTACAGTTCGACCAGCACCGGTTCGATAGGCGGCTATGAGCTCAATGCGCGCTTCGCCAGCGCCGACGGAATCTCGGCCGGCACGGATGTGCGCCTTCACGGGGTGAAAGTCGGCCGGGTCGCGTCGCTGGAACTCGATCCAAAAACCTATGCTGTGAATGTGGCCATTTCCCTGCGCAACGACATCAAAGTACCCGACGATTCCTCGGTCAAGGTGACGTCAGCGGGGATCATGGGCAGTTCGTATCTAGCCATACAACCGGGCGGCAGCGACAAGATGTTGCCTCCGGGCGGCGAGATCACGAACACACAGGGCTCGATCGATCTGATGGGGCTGATCGGGCGGGCGATGTACGGAAACGCCGGAGGCAAATGACCATGCGGGGCGCGTTATTTCTTGCCGTTTGCGCCGCACTGATTTCGGCGTCGGTTCTCGCGCAGACGAATGCTTCAAGCGGCGAATCCGGTCAGCCGCAAAAGCCGCTTACCGTCGCAGATGCCATACCCGGCAAAGACGGAATCAAACGGGCCGTCGTGCTTCGCGGACTGGACAAGATGACAGGACGGCCGACAAACATTTTTGCGCCGGTCGGCGTGCCGGTCGATTTCGCGACGCTCACGATCACGGCGCGGTACTGCTACTCGACACCGCCGAGCGAGCCGCCGGAAACCACGGCCTTCGTCGAAATCGTCGATCATCCGGCAGACCAGCCGCCGCGCAGCGTTTTTTCCGGCTGGATGCATGCATCGAGCCCATCGCTGAACGGTTTGCAGCATCCGCTCTACGACGTCTGGGTTATCAGTTGCAAAACGAACCAGCCGGGCCAGGTTGCGCCAGTCGTTGCTTCGACGGCGCCCGTCAAAGCCACTTCGCCGGATGCGGGCGCGAAGGAAGCCGTTCCCGAACTCCCGGAGGGTTCGGGGCAGTAGATTTGCCCACAGCTAAAATCGGCGGTGCCGCTTAGCGCACACGCAAGAAGTTCGAGATAATCCTGCCGAGGCATGGCGACGGCGCCAAACTGCGCGAGATGATCCGTCAGGAATTGCGCGTCCAGCAATGTGAAACCGCCCGCCTTCAGCCGCGCAGCGAGGTGTACAAGCGCAACCTTGCTCGCATCGCGTTCGCGCGAGAACATGCTTTCGCCGAAGAACGCGCCGCCCAGACTTACACCATACAGGCCGCCCACCAGCCGGTCTTCGTGCCAGCATTCCACACTATGGGCATGCCCCATGCGATGAAGCTGCGTATAGAGAGAAACGATCGGCGCATTGATCCAGCTTTCTTCGCGATCCGGCGCCGCCTGTGCGCAGGTCGTAATTACCTCGTAAAACGCGCTGTCGATCCGCACGGTAAAGTGGTCGCCGCGCACCGTTCGCGCGAGCCGGCGCGGCACATGAAACGAATCGAGAGGAAGGATTCCGCGCTCTTCGGGGGAAACGAAATAGAGTTCTTCGTCATTTCGCCGCCGTGCCATCGGGAAAACCCCGTGCGCGTAGGCTTTCAGCAGGAGTTCGACGTCCAGTACCGGCGGATTGCGCATTTCCCGGAATCAGGCGCCTCGCGCGGCGAGGAACTGTTCCAGCCAGTGGATGTGATAGTCGCCGTTCAGGATATCCGGCTGGGTCACGAGTTGCTGGAACAACGGGATGGTCGTGTCGATGCCATCCACCACGATTTCGTCCAGTGCGCGCCGCAGGCGCATGAGACATTCGTTGCGGTTTTTCCCGTGCACGATCAGCTTGCCCGCCAGGCTGTCGTAGTAGGGCGGGATTCGGTAGCCCGCATATATCGCCGAATCGAAGCGGACGCCCAGACCCCCCGGTGCGTGGAATTGGGTAATTGTTCCCGGCGACGGCTGGAATGTAAAGGGATTCTCCGCGTTGACGCGGCATTCGATGGCGTTGCCGGAGATGACGACGTCGCCCTGCTCAAGTTCGATTGCGCCGCCGGCTGCAATCCGGATCTGCTCGCGGACGATGTCGATTCCCGTAATGGCTTCGGTCACGGGATGCTCGACCTGCAGCCGCGTATTCATTTCGATGAAATAGAACGCGCCGTCCTCGTAGAGAAATTCCACCGTTCCGGCGCCGAGATAGCCGAGCTTCGTCAGCGCGGAGGTAACGGTCTTACCGATCTCCTCGCGTTGCGCGGAATTGAGCGCAGGCGACGGTGCTTCTTCCCACAGCTTCTGATGGCGGCGCTGAAGCGAACAGTCGCGCTCGCCGAGATGCAACACCTTTCCGAAAGAATCGGCCAGCACCTGCACCTCAATATGACGCGGCCGTTCCAGATATTTTTCCATATAGACGGCATCATTGCCGAAGGCGGCTTTCGCCTCGGCGCGCGCGGTCGTCAGCGCAAGTGCGAGATCCTCCGGCTTTTGAGCCACCTTCATGCCTCTGCCGCCACCGCCGGCCGATGCTTTGATGAGCACGGGATAGCCGAGGCGCCCTGCCGTTTCGGCCGCCTCTGCGTCGCTGCCGACTTCGCCGTCGGAACCGGGGACAGTTGGTATTCCGACTTCGGCCACCGCCTGTTTCGCTGCGATCTTGTCGCCCATCAGCCTGATGTGATCGGGGCGCGGACCAATAAAGGTTATTCCGTGTTCTGCGACGATTTCGGCGAACCGCGCGTTCTCCGAGAGGAATCCATAACCGGGATGAATTGCCTCGGCACCGGTGATCTCGCACGCGGCAATGATCTGCGGGATGTTCAAATAACTTTGTGCAGCCGGTGGCGGACCGATACATACGCTTTCGTCGGCCAACCGTACATGCATCGCGTCGGCATCGGCCGTCGAATGCACGGCTACCGTTGCGATGCCCATTTCCTTGCAGGCGCGGTTGATCCTGAGAGCGATTTCGCCGCGATTTGCGATCAGTACCTTTTCAAACATGGAGCTTGGGTCGCGATTTCTGTTCCTTCAGGCCGGTCCTGAGGAAAGAACAATCAGCGTCTGTCCGAATTCGACGGGCTGTGCGTCCCCGACGCAGATTTCCTTCACGACGCCGGCCCGGGGAGCCACGATCGGATTCATGGTTTTCATCGCTTCGACGATCAGCAGCGTGTCGCCCTCGCGCACGGAATCGCCAATCCTGACGAAGGGCGGTTTACCGGGCTCCGGCGCGACATACACGGTACCGACGAGCGGCGACGTCACGGCGCCTTCGCTGTCTGTCTTGCGGGGTGGCTGCTCGGCAGGCCGCTCCGGGACGCCTACGCGTTCGGACATCACGGGAACCGGGGTTGCGGGGACCTGTGTCGCGGATCCTGCACGGGCTATCCGAATGCGGCGACCGCCCTGCTCGACTTCGATTTCTCCCAGACCCGTCTCGTCCAGCAGGTCGGCCAATTCCCGGATGGCCGCCGCATCGACCTGAAACGGTCCCTTCGCGTTGCCCGCGAACCGGGCGCCAAGTTGCCTGACGTCTTTCATGTTCATCTCGCGCGCGCCTTCAACAATTCCGACAACGCATCGACGGCCAGCAGGTAGCCCGCGCCGCCAAATCCGCAAATCACGCCGTTTGCCGCTTCGCTGATATAGGAATGCCGGCGAAAAGGCTCGCGTGCGTAGGGGTTTGACAGATGAACTTCAATCAGGGGTTTACCCAGGGCCCGGCAAGCATCGAGCAATGCGACCGATGTGTGGCTATATGCGCCTGCGTTCAGCACGACCCCAAGAGCTTTGTCGCGGGCCTCGTGGAGCCAATCGACCAGATCGCCCTCCCGGTTACTCTGGCGGAAATCGACCGTCCAGCTCAATGAGTCCGCTTTGTCCGCAACAGCCTTTGCAATATCGCCAAGAGTCTGCGTCCCGTAGATTTCCGGTTCTCTTTTTCCAAGAAGATTGAGATTGGGGCCGTTGAGAACATATATCGGCAGGGTCTGCTCGCGGCGGCGAGACTTGGCCATCAAAGCTCCAGTCGGTCGCGATTCGACAGATTTATACTTGGCTCCACGGCCTGCGGAAACCTTCAAGGCGAACAGGAATGCAGCTCAGCCTGAAAATCAATGGAGAACCGCACCAATTGGCCAGGCCCATGAGCCTCGCCCAGCTGCTCGCGAGCCTTGGGCTCGATCCCGCCAAAATTGCCGTGGAGCTGAACGCGGAAATTGTACCGCGCTCAACCTATGGGACGGTCGCGCTGGGGGAGGGGGACCAACTCGAAATCGTGCATTTTATCGGTGGCGGCAATGCGCCGATCGCCGGTCTTCCAACCAATAAGCCGCTTGTCATTGCCGGCCGTACTTATTCGTCGCGCCTCATCGTCGGCACAGGAAAATACAAATCCTACGCTGAGAACGCCGCCGCGGTGGAAGAAGCAGGTGCCGAGATCGTCACCGTCGCTTTGCGCCGGGTCAACCTCAACGATCCCGGTTCTCCCCGTCTCGTCGATTTCATCGACCCTCTGAAGATTACTTATCTCCCGAATACGGCCGGTTGTTTCACGGGCGAAGAGGCTGTCCGAACGTTACGGCTCGCCAGGGAGATAGGCGGATGGACTCTCATAAAGCTGGAAGTGCTGGGGGACCGGAAGACACTTTATCCGGACATGCTGGAAACGCTACGGGCGACAGAGTTGCTCGTGAGCGAAGGTTTTCAGGTCATGGTGTACTGCAGCGACGATCCGCTGATGGCGAAGCGACTCGAGAATGCGGGTGCAGTTGCGATCATGCCCCTCGCGGCACCGATCGGATCGGGTCTCGGCGTCCAGAACGCGGTCAACATCCGGATCATTGTCGAAGAGGCGACCGTCCCGGTCATCGTTGACGCGGGGGTCGGCACGGCGTCGGATGCAGCCATAGCGATGGAACTCGGCTGCGATGCCGTGCTCATGAACACCGCAATCGCGGAAGCAAGGTATCCGCTGCTGATGGCGCGCGCGATGCGCCACGCGGTCGAGGCCGGGAGGCTGGCCTATCTCGCCGGGCGGATGCCGAAAAAACGCTATGCCGATCCGTCGAGCCCGCTGGCGGGCCTGATTTGAGTCTCAGGTTTTCGTCATCTGCGCGAGGTCGTCGTCTGTCATCGCGCCCTCGCGGATTACTCCGTTCACGATAAAGGCCGGCGTGCCGTCAATGCCCGATGCCTGGGCCAGCGTGTGCGCGGCAGCCAACGCATAATCGACAGCCGGCGATGCCATATCCGTCTTGAGCTTGGCGACATCGAGCCCGGCTTTCCGGGCTATCGCAAAGACGGCATTCTGGTCGACCAAGCCGTCCTGGCTCATCAGCGCGAAATGGAAGGCGACATATTTGTCGGGTTGCTGGCGTGCCGCCATTGCGGCGCGTGCGGCGACGGTGGATTGCGGACCCTTTATCGGAAATTCGATGAACGCAAAACGCGCATCTTTGTGGCTCTGATAGAATTTCTTGATCGTCGGCACCGAGGCGCGGCAATAGGGGCAATTGTAGTCGAAGAATTCCACGATCGTCGTCTTGGCGTTTGCCGGACCGGTAATGAACGCGACGCGCGGATCGAAATACGCCTTCATCCCGAGTTTGTTGACCGCAGTCTGCCGTGCATTGTCCTGCTGGGCGTCCTGCTGTGCCTGTAATTTGTTGGTCATTTCCACGATGACGTCGGGATGGGCGAGCAGATAGGCGTGCATCGCATTCCCGTCCGCTGCGAAGGGAACGAGCCCCAGGGCTGCGGCGCCGAATGTGACGACGAGGGCGAGAGCCGCACCGGCACTTCCGCCCATCACAGCGATTTTCCATGAGTCTTTCATGCCGTCTCCGGAGATTTAATGACGTTTTTCGGCGTCGGGACCGGCGACGGCCATGATGTCGCTTGCGCGTTGCCAGTCCGGCGATCCCGGGGTGAGACCTTTTTGCGCGAGCGTTGCGAAACGCGCCGCCGAGGACATTGCACCGGCATTGTAATAACGTTCGGCAGTCGAAAGATTCGCCATCGGCTCGTTGCCCAGCTCGCTATAGGCCTGAGCCGCTTCGAACCAGGCGAAGCTGTTGTCGCTTTCCTGTCGCAGCGCGATTTTGAGATTGTCGAGCGCCGGTTTGGCAAGCGCCGGCTTCTCCGTTGCGAGCTGTGCCGCAGCGAGACTGACGCGAAGCAGGGATGCGTCCGGCAACAGGTCCACCGATTTCTGATACTCCACCATGCCACTTTCCGGGTGGCTCATTTCGACATGGATCTGTCCCAGAAGCTCCCAGAAATAGGGGTTCTTCGGTTCCGCCTTGATCAGCGCATTGCACTCCTCGAGCGATTTCTTCAGGTCGGGTTGGCGGAAATAGGCAACTGCGCGCGCGTAATGGGCTTCTTCGCTGTTGTCCGACTCGGGGTAACGCGTGAGCACCATTCCGACGGGATCAAGAAACCCGTCCAGTTTCGCCTGCACCATATGGAAGGCGAGCACGGCTTCGGGGTTGTCCTTTACGTCCTTGTAAGGGGAAGCATCAACCAGGCGCTGGAGCAGCTCGATACGCTCCCGCGATGCCGGATGATCCATGATCATCGGATCGATCTTGTAGGCCGACATTGCCTCCTCGTCCGCGAGCCGCTCGAAGACGTCCAGCATTCCCTGTCCCGATTGATGTGTTTCGCGCAGGAATTTTTGTCCCATCTGGTCGGCCGTCGCTTCCTGCGCGCGAGTGAACTGCACGAATTGTGCCTGGGCGGTCGTCATTCCCAGTCCCATAAGTGCCATGCCGGCTTCGCCGCTTGCGCCGGCAACCATGGCGGCAACACCGGCTGCGAGCCCGACCAGCATCGGGATCATCGCCTTATGCATTGCGTTTGTGTCGCGGATCAGGTGGCCGCCGGCGATGTGGCCCGTTTCATGGGCCAATACGCCGATGACCTCATTCGGCGTATGAAGCTGCTGAAGCAACCCGGTATTGACAAAGATATTCTGGCCTTCCGCAACGAATGCATTGATGGAGGAATCCTGAACGAGATACATTTTGACCGCGGCAGGATCCAGGCCGGCTGCAACGAGAATGGGATCTTCGTAGGATTTCAGCAGTCGTTCGGTTTCCGTGTCGCGAACCAGCTGGATCGCTTGCGCGAAGCCAGGCTCGACGGCAACTGTCAGAATACAGCCGGTCGACACCAAGAGCCGAAGCGCACTTCCCAAGCGCCGCCGCAGGGTTTTTCCAATCGTAAGCTTGCAAAACGCCAAAGCTTGATTTCTCCTTGACCCCAAGGCCGGTGCTCTCCAAGGACGGTAGGTTTGAGCGTTCTCGCCGTCAATCAATCTCCTAGAGCCGCGCTTTTACCGCACATGGTGCTTTCATGATAAATTTACGTCGGGCGGTTGCCGCGGCTTCACTCTTCCTGCTGGCGGACTGCTCCGTGCTCGGCGGTTCGAGTGTACCGGTACCTGCCGGCGGTCTCGTGGTCGGCGACGAGCCGGACGCGGTCCGCATCGGTGCGGCCATTTTGGCACATGGCGGCAACGCCGTCGACGCGGTGACCGCCACCTATTTCGCGCTTTCGGTGACCTATCCCGTCGCCGCGGGCCTGGGCGGCGGAGGGTTGTGCGTTGTGCATGACCGGGTTCATTCCAGAACGGAAGCTTTCGATTTTCTTGCTCGCGAGCCGGGCCGGGGCGGGGCCTATGCAGTGCCCGGCAATGTCGGTGGATTTTCCCTGCTGCAAGCCTCGTATGGCCGGCTGCCATGGCAAAGATTGATATCGCCCGCGGAGGGTTCGGCAGCCACGGGTTTTCCGATCTCGCAGGCTTTGGCTGTGCGGCTCGCAAGCAGCCAGGATTACATTCGTCTCGACGCGGGACTCTCGGCGGAATTCCTTGACGAGACCGGAAAGGTCAAAGCCGCCGGCACGATCGTCTCGGCACCCGCGCTGGCAGAGACGTTGTCGGAAATTCGCCGGCTCGGCTCGTCCGCCTTCTACGATGGAGACATTGCCACCCAACTGACCGCCTATTCGAACAGCGAAGGTGGAAGAATTTCTGCCGAAGATCTCTCTTCGTATTCCGCGCGCCGCATCGCGCCCAGCACAATGCGGATTGGAGATGAAACAATCTTTCTTCCGCCGTCGCCGACGGGTGCCGGCAAATTCGCTGCAGCCCTCCTTTCGCATTTGGTAGATGCCGCGGGGCAGCCCGTTCAAACCGACAATCTGAGCGCGTCCGTCGCGGCCGCAACAAAAACGGCGATGGACGCTTTCGGTCTTGGTTCATTGCCCAGAGACCTTGGTGCAACCGGTTTTGCGGCAGAAGATCCGGACGGATTGTCTGTTGCCTGCGCCGTCACCATGAACGGTCCATTTGGTTCGGCGCATACCGCAAGCGGAACTGGAATTACATTGGCGATCGCCCCCGATTCGGCGCAGACCGGACTGGCCGGCGCATTTCTTACACCGGTAATAGCGGCAGATTCGGATGGCGCGACGGCGCTTGTCGGTGCAGGTGCGGGTGGGCCAAATGGAACGGCCGCGATCGCCCTTGCGCTTCTCGAACTTGCCGCAGGCCGGGACATCACCCATCCGGGCGTTCTGCACTCAACGGGTATCGCGCCTTACGACACCGTAAATGTCATCGGCTGCCAGAATAGTATTTGCAGCGCCCTCCCGGACCCGGGTGCCCACGGCCTCGGTGCCGCGGGCACCCAATGAGTGCGTTTACCGCCCGCGGAATGGCCGCTGCCACCACCCTTTCCGAGGGGCCCCCGCTGGCTCGCTCGACGATGTTTGCGGCTCGGTAACCGGTCGGGAATCGGGGGTCGGATCGTCTCGCGTCCTGGCGACGGCCGCTTCCTTCAACTGCGAATTCTCCGCCGGGACGGTGGTGTGCCGATCCTCCGTCGCGAGCGACCAGACTGGCTCCGAGGGCGCATTGGGAATGATGGCTGGTGCAGACAGGTGCGGCGCGCGCATCGGGATATGGCCGCCCGAATCGGCAGCATCAATTTCACTTCGAAGATTCTCGTTTGCCGTCCTTTCGCCGGGGCCTGCGGTTGTTGATTCTGACGGCGGCAACGAACCATTCTCCCGTCCGCTGCGTCGACCGCGGCGGCGCCTTCGCCGCTTTCGCGGAGCTGCAGCATCGCTTCCGGCCTGAATTTCACCTGGCTGGGCGGGGTCGGCCGGCGAATCGGCGGCATCGGCAGCTTCCTCCTGCGGAATTTGACCGCGGGTCACGAATGTGGCGGTTTCCTCCACGGGGCTCTGAGAACGGGCGCCTCCGGCTTCCGCTCCCCTTTCGCGATCTCGGCCTCGACGGCGACGCCTGCGGCGCTTGCTTCCGTTGTTAGAGGCGACTTGCGGTTCTGCAGATGTTTGTTCCTCTTCGGGCGGCACCTCCGGCGTTGGTGCCTCGGATTCTTCCGGTGTGCCGACGAGGGCGGGCTTCGGCAACTCGGCCGGTGACGGCCGCGGCCGGTCTTCTATCGGGCGGGAGCCGATGCGGTCGATCTCGAATGTCCCGGCCAGAATTGCGTCGTTTGGTTCAAACTGGATCGCGATGCCATATTCGGTCTCGACATGCGCGATCTCCCGCCGCTTCTGGTTCAGCGCGTAGACCGCAACCTCGGTCGGTGTACGCACCTTGAGCATGGCCGCGCGCTGTCTTTGCGATTCCTCTTCGAGGCCGCGCAACAGCCGAAGCGTCGTCGATTCGACCGACCGGACAATACCCTGACCGCCGCAATGCGGGCAGGGCACCGTAGACCCGGCGACGACTCCGGCGCGCAGCCGCTGGCGTGACATCTCAAGCAGACCGAACTGGCTGATCTTTCCGATCTGGACGCGCGCCCGGTCATTCTTGACGCAGTCGCGCAGTTTTTTCTCGACATTGCGGTCGTTGCGCGAGTCTTCCATGTCGATGAAATCGATCACGATCAGTCCTGCGAGATCGCGCAACCGCAACTGCCTGGCAATTTCGTCGGCGGCCTCGAGATTGGTCTTGTACGCGGTATCCTCGATGGAATGTTCCCGGGTCGCTTTTCCGGAGTTCACGTCGATCGATACGAGCGCCTCGGTCTGATTGATGACGATGTAACCGCCCGATTTGAGCGTGACGGTCGGCACGAACATGGCGTCGAGTTGCGCTTCGATCTGATAGCGCTGAAACAGAGGGATCGATTCCCTGAATTGTTTCACGTTCTTGGCATGGCTGGGCATCAGCATGCGCATGAATTCCTTGGCGTTCCGATATCCTTCTTCTCCCTCGACCAGAATCTCGGAAACGTCTTTGTTATAAAGATCGCGTATCGCGCGCTTGATCAGATCTCCCTCTTCGTAGACGCAGGCCGGCGCATTCGATTTCAAAGTCAGTTCTCGAATGGTGTCCCACATGCGAAGGAGATATTCGTAATCCCGCTTGATTTCCGCCTTCGTCCTGTTCTCGCCCGCCGTCCTGATGATCAGCCCCATGCCCTCGGGAAGTTCAAGGGACTGTGCCGCGGATTTCAGGCGGTTTCTGTCGGTGGCGCTCGTTATCTTGCGGGAAATGCCTCCGCCGCGAGGCGTGTTGGGCATCAGCACGCAGTAGCGGCCAGCCAGCGAAAGATAGGTCGTCAGAGCTGCGCCTTTATTGCCGCGCTCCTCCTTGACGACCTGCACCAGCAGAACCTGGCGCCGCTTTATGACCTCTTGAATTTTGTAATGGCGCCGGCGCGTCCAACGTTGCGGAGGCCGCGGCGTCCGCTGTTTCATCTGCTTGTCGGCTTCGCCTTCCGCCGCATGGTCTTCCGGAGGGAGGCCGTTTTCCTGCGGCGCGGCGACGTCCTCCTGACCCTGGGCGCGTGCGTCCTCATCGGCATGAAATCCTTCGTTGTCCAGTTGTTCGGCATCTGTGAAATCCGCATCGCCGCCGGGCGACAGGGTTGTATCTTCGTGAGCCGGGTCGAGTTGGGCTTCGCCATCGACCGATTCCAGGGACAAGGCTGCCGCCTCGGCGGCCGACTCCTGGGCCGGTGCGCTCGCAATATCCACCGACTCGACGTCGTCGTCCGCGCGCCTGCGTGCCTCGGCCTCCTGCTCGGCAAGCAAAGCCAGGCGGTCGGCAATCGGGATTTGATAGTAGTCGGGATGGATTTCCGCAAACGCCAGAAATCCCTGCCTGTTGCCGCCATATTCCACGAACGCGGCCTGCAGAGAGGGCTCGACCCGCGTTACCTTGGCAAGATAGATATTTCCTTTCAGCGGCCGCTTGGCCGCCGATTCGAAATCAAATTCCTCGACTTTCTGGCCGTCCAATACGACGACCCGGGTCTCCTCTCGGTGGCTGGCATCTATTATCATTCGCTTGGTCATTCGAATCTCCGGGCGACGCTGCCACGCGCGAGTTTCGCCGCGGTGCCATCAGCTGGCCGCAACAAATCATTGGGGTCGCAGGTCGGGTTGTTGAGTATCGGCCCGCAACTATCAAATTCCGCGACGGGGTCGTGGGAAATCCGGACAATGGCGGGACTGTGCAAATCATCTTAATTCACTTAGCGGTCGCAAAGCGCCGAAGCCCTCTGGCTGCCGGACTTCTACCGGCTCCTGATCCTTCCAGGAACGGGGACAGCACGTTTGCCGGTTCCCGGTTCATTCGGAAGGCGGACACCGAATTCGTTCAGCGGTGCAGGCCGGAATCCCTTTTATGTGCCGCGCCTCGCCGCGGCAAGGGGTTAATCTTTGATTCACCAAGGGATGAAAAGCTGCTAACGCAACGTAAACAGACACGGCGAATGGGCGGGGTTTGACACGGTGAAACGCTCGGTTTCGGCTGGATTGACGGCTCTGCTGCTGCTGTTGTCGGGGGGAGCGTCGGCGCATGCCCAAAATCCCGGGCCGCTCGCATCTCCGGCAACCGGCGAGGCCGGTTCCGAGCCGATCATCATCGATGCGCGAATCGGCGAGCAACCGGATCGGACACGATTTGTCGTGGAGATGTCCGACCCGGTGAAAGTGCGCACATTTACGCTCGCAAATCCCGACCGTCTCGTCATCGATATCCCCCAGGCACTTTGGCGTGCGCAGGCCGCTGGCCGGCCCAGCAGCCAGAGCGCGATCGAGGCGTATCGCTACGGTGTGTTTCGGCCGGGGGATTCGCGCTTTGTCATCGATTTGAGGCGTCCGGTCGCTGTCGGCCAACCACTGATTCTGCCGCCTCGCGATGGGTACGGTTATCGCGTCGTCATAGATCTTCTCCCCAGCTCGCAGGAGAAGTTCGAGCAATCATCCGGCTGGCCGGCCGATCTTCGCCCAAAGGACGTCATCGCCGCCCGCGAAAGTCCGCCAACCGCTGCCGGCACCGGGGCGGGCGTGAGGCGGGTTATCGTGATCGATGCCGGCCATGGCGGCATTGATTCCGGAACGCGGGGTTACAACGGCGAAATGGAAAAGGACCTCGTCCTTGATGAAGCGCTCCGGCTCGGCGGCGTGCTCGGTCGGCGGGGCTACTCAGTTCATCTCACCCGGCGCGACGACGTATATATACCGCTGCAGCAGCGTGTCGACGACGCCCGCCTCCAGCGCGCCGATCTGTTCATATCGCTGCACGCCGATTCCAACCCAGATCCGAGAGTTTCCGGTGCTTCCGTATACACGCTTTCGGAGGCATCTTCGGATGCGGAGGCCGCGGCACTGGCGCGAAGGGAAAATCAATCGGATGTCATTGCCGGCGTCGATCTTGGCGCGGAAAGCAGCCCGGTTGCTTCAATTCTCATCGGGTTGACACAGCGGGACACGATTAACCGGTCCGTCCGCTTTGCCGATGCGCTTGTTGACAGACTCCGGCTCGCCACGGACATATTGCCGCGCACACCCCATCGTTCGGCGGGATTCGTTGTGTTGAAGGCTCCCGACGTTCCCGCTGTTCTCATCGAACTTGGGTATCTTTCGAATCCGGGCGATTGCGCACGCATGGCGAGTGACGCGTGGCGCGACAGGGTCGCGCGCGCCATTGCGGACGCCGTGGATCGCCAGTTCCAAAGCGGCAACCCCACCGAGCAACTGTCTGCCGAAGCCGCGAAATAAAGCCGCGTCTTGCCAGCGCCACAATTTGGAGCCATCAAGACAGCGGAAACAGGACAGATGTTACGCCGGATATTCCTCTTCATCGGCCTGACGACGGCCGGGCTCGTTGTTGCCGCCGTGGCGGCATTCGCATTTTATATTTTTTCGGTCACTCGCGATCTTCCGAGTGTAGAGGCTCTCCAGCATTACGAACCGCCAGTGACCACCAGGGTCTACGCGGGAAACGGCACGCTCTTGGGCGAATATGCGCGTCAGCGCCGAATCTTCGTTCCGATCGATTTCGTGCCGAAACTCGTGATCGATGCGTTCACCTCGGCCGAAGACAAGAATTTCTTCAATCATCCCGGCATCGACCCGAGCGGAATAATGAGGGCGGCGATCAAGGACGTCTTCAACGTGCTTCAGCATAAGCGGCTCGAAGGCGCCTCGACCATAACGCAACAGGTGGCGAAGAACTTTCTCCTGAACGGAGAGGTCAAATTCTCGCGCAAGATCAAAGAGGCCGTGCTCGCGCTCCGCATCGACGCGACCTATTCGAAAAAGAAAATCCTCGAACTTTATCTCAACGAAATATTCCTGGGCGAAAATTCCTATGGCGTAGCCGCGGCGGCGCTCAATTATTTCGGCAAGCCGCTGGATCAATTGGACGTTGCCGAAGCTGCCTTCCTGGCCGCGCTGCCCAAGGCGCCAAGCAATTACGATCCCCGTTATAACAAGACTGCCGCGCTCGAACGGCGGAACTGGGTGATCGGCCAGATGGCCGAGAATGGTTACATTACTTCGGAGCAGGCGCGGGCGGCGATCGCCGAACCGCTCGTGACGCAGATGCGGCCGCTCGGGATCCAGACCGAAGATGCCGAGTATTTCGTCGAAGAAGTCCGCAGACTGCTTTACGCCAAGTACGGGGCACGCGCGCTCTACGACAGCGGCTTGCAGGTTCGCTCCACGCTGGACGCGCGTCTGCAGAATTTCGCGGTGAACGCCCTTCGAATGGGACTTGTCAGATATGACCGCCGGCACGGATGGCGCGGCGCGAAACACCACATTTCGATCGCGGGCGACTGGGCAAATGCACTCAAGACGCTCGGAAACGACTCGGGAATCGAGACGTGGCGAAGGGCGGTTGTACTCGGTTTCGAACCGGACGGATCGGTCGATATCGGCTTCGACGACGGCACGCGCGCGGAGATGCCGTTTGATGAAATGAAATGGGCGCGCAAGGAATTGCGTGACGCGCTTGTCGGAGCCGAGCCCGAGAAGCCCCAGCAGGTCGTGAAGACCGGCGATGTCATTTATGCGGAGCCCGTCGGACACGGCGAATACGGTTTGCGCCAGGTGCCCGAGGTCAACGGCGCCATCATTGCGATGGACCCGCATACCGGGCGCGTTTTGGCGCTTTCGGGCGGCTTCAGTTACGCATCGAGTCAGTTCGACAGGGCGATGCAGGCGCAACGCCAGCCAGGCTCCGCGTTCAAGCCGTTCGTTTACGCCGCGGCGCTCGACAACGGGTTCACGCCGGTCAGCAAGATCGAGGACGCGCCGGTCTCGTTTCCGCAAGGGCCCGGCCTTCCCATGTGGACGCCCAAGAATTTTGGAAACAAATTTCTTGGCCTCCAGACGCTTCGGCGCGGCATCGAACTATCCCGCAATCTCATGACCATCCGCCTCGCCTATGATGTGGGAATGAAAAAGATCGTGCCCTATGCGGTGCGTTTCGGCGTCTATGACAGCCTGACGCCGTGGCTGTCCAACGCAATTGGCGCGGCCGACACGACACTGATGCGTATGACGACGGGCTATGCCGAATTCGACAATGGCGGAAAGAAGATTACGCCGACGCTGATCGACCGCATACAGGATCGCAATGGTCACGATATCTACCGGCACGATGCGCGCAATTGCGAGGGATGCAACGGTCCGTGGCACGGCCAGGCAGAACCGCTGCTGCCGGATACGCGCGAACAACTGATCGATCCGAGGACGGCGTATCAAATCGTATCGATGCTTCAAGGCGTCGTGGAACGCGGAACCGGCGTGGCTGTGAGAGCCGTCGGAAAACCGCTTGCCGGAAAAACGGGCACAACGAACGAGTCCAAAGACACCTGGTTCATCGGATTTTCGCCGGACCTGGTCTGCGGCGTCTTTGTCGGTTTCGACAACCCGCGGACTCTCGGCAAAGTCGAGCAGGGCGCGACCGTCGCGGCGCCGATTTTCCGCGATTTCATGGAAGGCGCGCTGGCCGACCAGCCGCCGACACCGTTCCGGGTGCCGCCGGGAATAGATCTCGTACCGGTCGATCCGCACACCGGCGCACTGCTGGCTGCCGGTACGCCCGGCGCCATCGAGGAGGCTTTCAAATCGGGCACGGAACCTGGTCTTGCCAGCGCCGATGTAACGGAAGCTGCGAAGCCCGCAGATAACAAACCCGGCACCACCGTGGATCCCGGCACGGGCGGGCTTTATTAGTCGATGTCCGCCAGGTTCTGGCAGGCTTATGGAAACTTCAGGGCGCGAAGCGAATAGGCCGACCGCGCTGCGCGGACTGCCGAGCGCCGCGCGACTGTTGCGGCTGTTCTACGCCACGTTCCAGCGGGAACTGCGCTCCAACGAACTGACACAGATTTTCGCCTGCGCCGTCATCGGCTCCGGCGTTGGCGTTTGTGTCGCCGCGATCCGCGCGCTGGTCCAGTTTCTCCATCAGGTGGATTTTGCAATCCGGGGCGGCGGTCTCCTGTCGACCGGTCTGCATGTCGATCAGATCCGCATCGTGTTTGTACCGGCTCTGGGCGGATTGCTGCTGGGTCTGCTCGCGCTGATGACATTGCGATTCGGGTCGCGGGACATCGTCGACCCGATCGAGGCCAACGCGCTGTACGGCGGACGAATGTCCCTGCTCGACAGCCTTCGTCTCACTGCGGCAACGATCGTTTCCAACGCGGCCGGCGCGTCGCTCGGAATGGAAGCAGGTTACACGCAATTCGGCTCCGGCCTGTTCTCCGCCATTGCCGGATATTTTCGCCTGCGCCGCGCCGACCATCGTGTATTTGTGACGGCAGGGTCGGCAGCCGCGATTGCGGCGGCGTTCAATGCGCCGCTCGCGGGTGCATTCTACGGCTTCGAACTTATTCTCGGCAGTTACACCCCGAGCACGATCGCATCGGTCGGCGCGGCCGCCCTTTGCGGCAGCCTTTCCCAGCAATTCATCGCCGGACCGCAGCCGCTTTTTGACATTCAGACCGGCGTACCACTCGACATCCACAGTTATGCGCTATTCGGCCTGATGGGCGTGCTGGCGGCCGGTATCGGCATCCTCGCCATGATGGCCGTGACCTGGACGGAGCGCGGGCTCAAAAATTCGCCGATTCCGGACTGGTTGCGACCCTGCACGGGCGGAGTCGCGCTTTCCGCCATCGCGTGGTTCTTCCCGCAGGTATTGGGGAGCGGCCATGGCGCCATCGAATATTATCTCCATACGCCCATGTATCTGTTCCCGCTTGTCTTGCTGTTGATAGCAAAGCTGCTCGCCTCCGCTATTTCCGTCGGCTCGGGATTTCGCGGCGGTCTCTTCAGTTCATCACTGTTTCTTGGCTGTCTCTTCGGCGGGGTATTTGCCAAATGCGTTGCTCTGTTCGCGCCGCATTTCGCCGTGCAATACGTGGCTTTTTTGCTCGTCGGCATGGGCGCGGTCGCTGCGGCGATCATCGGGGCCCCGCTCACGATGGTATTCCTGGTACTTGAGTCGACCAACGATTATCCTGTGACCGTTGGGGTGATTGTGAGCGTCATCGCATCGTCCACGATCGTGCGGCTGACGTTCGGATATTCGTTTTCCACCTGGCGATTTCATGTCCGGGGCCTTGGTCTTCGCGGTGCCTACGATGTGGGCTGGATCTCGGATCTGACGGTCGGGCGCATGATGCGATCCGACCCGAAGCTCGTGCCTACCACCATGCCGCTGAAGGCGCTGCGCGAGAAATATCCCCCCGGCGCGGCCAAACGCGTGTTCGCCGTCGGTCCCGACGGCCACTATGCGGGATGGATCGATATGGCCGCCATACACGACTCCCAGCTCGATGAGGACGTCGAGGCGGGCGTGGTCGCAGACATGGTGCAACAGAGGGACAGCTATCTTCTTCCGAACGATAATGTGCGCACCGCTTTGGCCCGGTTCGATGAAAGCCAGTCGGAGACGTTGCCGGTCCTTTCGGCCCGCGCCGATCCGCGCGTAATCGGCTACGTCACCGAAGCCTATGCGTTCAAGCGATACGCACAGGAACTGGAGCGGCGCCGGAGCGCGGAACTGGGCCAGCAGGATCTGTTCGCGCTCGGCCGGACGCCGCAAGCCTAGCCGGGTGGCAGTATCCGTGAGCAGGACAGCGCGTTCGCGGCAAAGTGAACTGTTCAGGACACGGACAAGGAGTTATGCTCGATGGCTGTCAGTTGAGGGTCAACCCATGACGCGAGAGATGTTGGCGCCGTTGCTGCGCCCCTTGGGTTTTGTCGGGATTATCTGTTGCGCGGCTGCGCTGGGTTCCGGCGCCGCGCTGGCCGGGACTACGCCGGCTCACGTGGATTCGTCGCAACCCAATGAGAAACCCGTCTACCCCGATTCCGCGCGCGCGGCCGGAGAGCAGGGGACTATCCTGATAGACGTCCTGGTGCACGCCTCCGGGCGCCCCGGCCAATTTCGGGTTGCCCAGTCGAGCGGCTATGGAGACCTGGACGCCGCAGCCGTCCAGACGGTCCTGAACTGGAAGTATGTCCCGGCGACGCGCGACGGCGACCCGGTCAGCGACTGGGCGACCGTCAAGGTCGTGTATGAGTTGCCGCATACGGCCTCCGAAACGCAGACGCCGCCGGCGCAATAAGAAGCATCGTTGTTACGTCTTATCTCAAAGAGAAATGCATGCGTCCCGAAACCGAGCGTAGCGTCCAGGACATCAGGCAGGCGATGGACCTGCTGAGGAGGCATCTTTGACTGGGACCGCGCCGTCGCCCGTCTCGATGAGCTGAATCACAAGGCGGGCGATCCGTCGCTCTGGAACGACCCCGGGCAGGCGCAGACCTTGATGCGCGAGCGTCAGCGTCTGGAGACTTCGATATCCGGCATCCGGAAACTGGAACGGGATCTTGCTGACGCCGTCGAACTGATCGATCTCGCCGAAGCCGAAGAAGAGCCCGGGATGCTTCGCGAAACCGAAATGTTGATAGATGCTTTGCGGAAGCACGCCGACGATTTGCGGCTTGCATCCATGCTGTCCGGTGAGGCCGATTCAAACGATACATATATCGAAGTGCATGCGGGAGCCGGCGGCACCGAAAGCCAGGACTGGGCGGAAATGCTCGAGCGCATGTATATCCGCTGGGCGGAGCGCAAAGGCTTCAAAGTACAAATTATCGAAGAAAGTGCGGGCGAGGGCGCCGGGATCAAGTCTGCGACTTTATTAGTCAAGGGCGACAACGCCTATGGCTGGCTCAAGACCGAAGCCGGCGTGCACCGGCTGGTACGAATCTCGCCGTTCGATGCGAACGCGCGCCGCCATACGAGCTTTGCCAGCGTCACCGTCTTTCCGGTGATCGATCAGACGATCGAAATCGACGTTCCGGAGAAGGATATCCGGATTGATACCTATCGCGCGTCGGGCGCGGGCGGCCAGCATGTGAACAAGACCGAAAGTGCGGTGCGCTTCACCCATCTGCCGACCGGCATCGTTGTCAGCTGCCAGACCGAGCGGTCGCAGCACCAGAACCGCGCGATGTGCTGGAACATGCTGCGCTCGCGTTTGTATGAAATCGAGCTGGAAAAGAAACAGGCGGAGACCGCGGCCCATATCGGCAACAAGACCGATATCGGCTGGGGCCATCAGATCCGCTCCTATGTGCTCCAGCCCTATCAGCTCGTGAAGGATCTGCGCACCGGCGTCGAAAGCCGCATGCCGCAGGACGTTCTCGACGGCGATCTCGATCCCTTCATGTCGGCCGCGCTCGCGCAGGCGATCGGCGGCAAGCCCAAAGAGGCGATCGCGGACCTCGAGTAGCGCCGCGTTCCTGTTATAACAGGCAAATACAGGGGGTTTTCGCGGATCCGCCGAACAAAACGCCGCCGCACGCGCGAACGCTCGCTTATTTCAAGGACTTGCGCCGACTGCTGTTACGTCGCGTAACAGGAACAAATACAGGGATAACAGGACCAAAATGCCAACGATTGTTTCACGTGAAACAATTCACTCCGCGAGCCGCCGTCCCGCCGCGATGTAACGGCTGGGGTCCTTCACGGCGTTCGCGACCCAGATTTCGTAATGCACATGCGGTCCCGTGCTGCGGCCCGTCGAGCCGAGCCGGCCCAGCGGCGTTCCCTTCTCGACCCGCGCGCCAGCCCGCACCAGCACGGACGCCAGATGCCCGTAGCGCGTGCGGAAGCCGTAGCCGTGATCGACCTCCACCATATTGCCATAGCCGCCGCGATAGCCGGCCCACACCACGACGCCCGGCGCGGTCGACCCGACAATCGATCCCCACGGCCCGGCAAAATCGAGACCGGGATGAAATGCGATGCGGCCGGTGAACGGGTCCACGCGCGGCCCGAATCCGCTTGTCAGTTCGAACTGGCCGCCGTGAACGGGTGTCGTGAGCGGCACATGGCGCAGCGCCGTCACCAGCGACTGCAATTCGGACGACCGCGCCAGCGCGTCCGTATAGGCATTGGCGAATTGCGCGTCCGCAACGCCGTCCACATGAACCGCGCCGATCTCGATCAGCGGCCCGCCGCTCGCCTGCGGCAGCCTTCCGACGCCCAGCCCCGCCAGCTCCTGCCGCAGGCCGCCGGCGCGGTCGGACAATTTCCTGTCAAGCGCCTCCACCAGAGAGGTTTCGGCGCGGTCAAGGCGGGCGACCCGCTCGGTCTGCTGTTCGATCGCTGCGAGACCCGCCGGTCTCGCCGACAGCGTGGCCGGCTTCGGTGCGCTCGATGGAAAAAGAACATCCGCCAGCCGCGAGAACACGTCGAGCAGGCTGGCGCGTGTCGGCCGCGCGGTGCGCGGCTGGGGATCGACCGGCTCGGGCATGATGGTCAGTTCCGAGGCGCCGCTGCCCGTGGCGCGGCCCGCGCGTGGCGCGCTGAGGGCGTAGCCGGACGACGCCGGCGGCATCGCCACATCGCCGTCCAGGCTGTCGCCGGCGGTTCCGGCCCGCTGCGCCGGCGCCTCGGCCACCGCCGCGTCGGCGCCCACGCCCACGCCGTTGGCGGCGGCGAAGGCCGCATCGAAAGCGCGCCGGTCGCCCAGCAGATTGGCGACGCTTTTCTGTTTGGCTTCGAGTTCGTCGGCCGTCGCCTTGAAACGGTCCTCCGCGGAGATCAGCGCGTTGTTCAGCTCGTCATAGGAGAGCTGGAGATCGGCGATGCGGTTTTCGTAGGTGCCCTGCATCTGCTGATAGCGGTGATCCTTGGCGGCGATGATGCGGTCCTTGAAGATCACATTCACCGACGCGAACGCGATCCAGCCAAGAAAGATCAGCGAGAGCCCGGCGCAGGTCGCCTGGAGTGTGGAACTGCATGTGAAGAATTGTACGCGGCCATCGCTGCGTATGTAGATCTGCCGTTCGGGGAAAGTCGCGTGAAGCCACGCCCAGATGCGCTCGACGAGCGTATGCCCCATGCCCAATGAGCCCTTGTTCTCGACTATCCCCCGGTAGCCCTTTCGCGAGCCGGGATTTCAGCCCATCGGGGCGCGGGACTCAAGAAAAATTTCCGAACGCGACACAATCGAGGCGTGTGGAGAAATGTTTTCGCCGGACATCGCGAAAGGCGCGCAAAATGGCCGGAATCCCGACTTTTCCGCAACGCTCCGCGCTTTGTTCCCATTTCATCCACAGGAAATGCGGCGCGGCTGGTTCGCAGATATTTCCAGCCGTGCGTGCTTTGTCCGGCACGCGGGGCCACAGGCGGTCGGATTGGACACGGCGACGGTGAAGTTATTACTTCGGTCGGAGGCTGGCTCACGAATTATGCGCTCCAGGACGGCGGCGGGAGCACCTGTACGACGGGCACGATCGTCAAATCGGTCGGCTATGATGCGGAGTTCGCGAACGGCATCGGCGACGGCAACATTACGAGCAAGTCGGATATCGGCGCGTACAGCTACGGCCAGAGGGGCGCGGGGCCGCATGCGGTGTCCTCGATCAACACCGGGACCGACTGCACGCTTTCGAGCTGCAAGGTGGACGGCGTCTCGAACCCGAACTTCTTCTATGACGCCGACGGCAATAGGGCC
>Ga0335074_10001308_pt1 | contig 33880 bp, 32 predicted proteins | sample Lox_Sample_23_FD_206715 | JGI IMG/M metagenome (GOLD analysis project Ga0335074, IMG submission 206715) | Soil microbial communities from Loxahatchee National Wildlife Refuge, Florida, United States - Lox_Sample_2.3 | ecosystem: Environmental > Terrestrial > Soil > Wetlands | place: USA... | reverse complement strand
GGTGGTGCTGACCCGAACCGCCGACGTGCTGGCCGAGCTGTCCGCCAACCGGCGCCGCGCCGGCCAGGTGGTCGTGGGGTTCGCGGCCGAGACCGATGACGCGCTGGAGAACGGCCGGGCCAAGCTGGCCGCGAAGGGCTGCGACTACATCGTGGTGAACGAGGTGGGAGAGCGTCGTACGTTCGACGCCGACGACAACGCCGCGACCATCCTCGGCTCGGACGGGAGCACGACCGTCGTGCCGATGGGCAGCAAGGACCTGCTCGGCCACGCGGTCTGGGACCTGGTCGCCGCGCGGCTCGCGCAGTGACCGGTCGCCCGCTGCTGCCGATCGAGCTGGACGGCGGCGTGACCCTGACCGCGACGAGCGCACGCGATGCCGACGAGGCGTTCGCCGTCATCGACGTCGAGCGCGAGCGGTTGCGGGAGTGGCTGCCGTGGGTGGACGCGACGGTTGATCTCGAGACCGAGCGCGGGTTCCTGGAGTCCCTGGACCTCGTCAACCAGACCGGCACCGGCCTGCACGCAACTGTTCGCGAGGACGGTGAGTTCCGAGGGCTGGTCGGTTTGCGCCTCGATGCGCTGCGACGCTCGGCGGAGGTGGGGTACTGGCTCGCCAGTGGCGCAGTCGGCCGCGGGTTGATGACCCGTACGGTCGCGGCGATGTTCGACCTGGCGTTCGAGCAGATCGGGATGCACCGGGTCGAGCTGCTCGCGGCGACCGGCAATGTGCGCAGCCGGGCGATTGCGGAGCGGCTCGGCATGACGATGGAAGGCATCCGCCGCGAGGCCGAGGAGCTGCCGCAGGGGTTCGTCGACCTCGCGATGTACGCGATCCTGGCGCAGGACTGGCCGGGTGCCCGGGTGGCCGTTTCCGACGTACGCCGGACCGGCCACTAAACTCGACCGCGCCTGCCGGGACCGGCCCGGGACCGGCGAGTCGAAGGGGACTGTGCGTGTCTGGTCGGCTGTTCACCTCCGAGTCGGTGACCGAGGGCCATCCGGACAAGATCGCCGACCAGATCAGCGACGCGATCCTCGATGCGATGGTCAAGGACGACCCGTCCAGCCGGGTCGCGGTCGAGACGCTGATCACGACCGGCCAGGTCCACATCGCGGGAGAGGTCAAGACCGACACCTACGTTGACATCCCCGCCATCGTGCGCGAGACCATCCTCGGGATCGGCTACGACTCCTCACGCAAGGGCTTCGACGGCGAGTCCTGCGGGGTGAGCGTCTCGATCGGCAGCCAGTCCAAGGACATCGCCCAGGGCGTCGACGACGCCTACGAACACCGCATGGGCCTGGACACCCCGGACCCACTGGACCGCCAGGGCGCCGGCGACCAGGGCCTGATGTTCGGCTACGCGTGCGACGACACCCCCGAGCTGATGCCGCTGCCGATCGCCCTGGCGCACCGGCTGGCACGCCGGCTGGCCGCCGTCCGCAAGAGCGGGCTGGTTCCCTACCTGCGCCCGGACGGCAAGACCCAGGTGACGATCGAGTACTCCGACGACCGGCCGGTCCGGCTGGACACCGTGGTCGTGTCGAGCCAGCACGCCTCCGACATCGACATCGACACCCTGCTCGCACCCGACATCCAGGAGCACGTGGTCGCGCCCGAGGTGGACGGGCTCGACATCGACTGCGCCGCCTACCGACTGTTGGTGAACCCCACCGGCCGGTTCGAGATCGGCGGCCCGATGGGCGACGCCGGGCTGACCGGCCGCAAGATCATCGTTGACACCTACGGCGGGATGGCCCGCCACGGCGGCGGCGCGTTCTCGGGCAAGGACCCGTCCAAGGTCGACCGCTCGGGCGCCTACGCCATGCGCTGGGTCGCGAAGAACGTCGTCGCGGCCGGCTTGGCCCGCCGTTGCGAGGTGCAGGTCGCGTACGCCATCGGCAAGGCCCGTCCGGTCGGCACATTCGTGGACACCTTCGGGACCGGGGTCGTCCCGGACCAGAAGATCCAGGACGCCATCTTGTCGGTGTTCGACCTGCGCCCGGCCGCGATCATCCGGGACCTCGACCTGTTGCGGCCGATCTACGCACAGACGGCGGCGTACGGACACTTCGGCCGGCCGGACATGGACTTCACCTGGGAGGCCACGACCAGGACCGACGCCCTGCGGACCGCCGCCGGGCTCTGACCCCGCGCCGCTGGGGACGGTGGTGCACCGGCGTCCGGTCCCGCTGCTAGACCTGTGACGTGACCAGCGCGACCCGGCGCGGTCAGGGAAGCCGGTCGGCTGCCCGGACGCCGCGCGAGCCGGCCGCCACCCTTCCGGTGGCGCGCGTCGCGGTCGATGTCCCGTTGGCCCACCTCGACCGCCCGTTCGACTACCTGCTCACCGCCGCGCAGGCCGACGCGGCCCAGCCCGGTGTCCGGCTTCGGGTCCGCTTTGCCGGCCAGCTGGTCGACGGCATCGTGCTCGAACGCGCCGAGCGCTCCGACCACGATGGCAAGCTGGCCTTCGTCGAGCGCGTGCTCGGCAGCGAGCCGGTCCTGACCGCGGACGTCGCCGGGCTGGCGCGGGCGGTCGCCGACCGCTATGCAGGAACGCTCGCTGACGTGTTGCGGCTCGCCGTCCCGCCGCGACACGCGACCGCCGAGCGGGCTAGCCGCCCGGACCCGACGACCGCCGTGCCGCAGCCCGCGGCTCACCCCGGTCTCGATCGGTACCCGGGCGGCGAGCAGCTGATCGCCGAGCTCGCGGCCGGACGGCCGCGGCGGGTGTGGGAGGTCCTGCCGGGTGACTGGCCGGCCGAGCTCGCCCGCGCCGCCGGTGCGACCGTGCGCGGTGGTCGGGGAGTGCTGGTGGTCGTGCCCGACGCGCGCGACGTCGCCCGAGTCGAGGCCGCGCTCGTCGCCGAGCTCGGCGCGGCGGTCGTGGTGTCCCTGACCGCCGATCTCGGTCCCGCCGAGCGCTATCGGCGCTTCCTTGCGGTGAGCCGCGGGGTCGCCCGCGCGGTTGTCGGCACCCGGGCGGCCGTGTGGGCGCCGGTGCAGCGGCTCGGCCTGGTGATCGTGTGGGACGACGGTGACGACCTGCACGCGGAGCCGCGCGCGCCGTACTGCCACGTGCGCGAGGTTGCCGTCCTGCGCTCCCACCGGGTGGGCGCCGGGCTGCTCCTGGCCGGGCACGCGGTGACCGCGGAGGCGGCGCAGCTGGTCGAGTCGGGCTGGGCGGCCTACCTGGAGCCAGATGCCGGCGCGCGACGGCGAGCCGTTGCGTCGATCCGCGCCACGGGCACTGACGACGAGCTGGCGGACGATCCGGCGGCGCGCGCTGCCCGGCTGCCGACCATCGCCTGGCGGGCGGCGCGGGACGGCTTGCGGGATGGTCCGGTTCTCGTCCAGGTGCCGCGCCGCGGCTACCTACCCGGCCTGGCCTGCGAGCGGTGCCGCACCCCTGCGCGTTGCACGGCGTGCGGCGGGCCGCTGACCCTCGGGCCCGGCGACCGTGCGCCCGCCTGCCGCTGGTGCGGCGTCGTCGCGACCGCGTGGTCGTGCCGGGTCTGCGGCGGGGAGGCGTTGCGCGCCGTCGTCGTCGGGGTGCGGCGTACGGCGGAGGAGCTGGGCCGGGCCTTTCCGGGCGTGCCGGTCAAGACCTCGGGGGGCAGCACCGTGCTCGATCGCGTGGACGAGCGGCCCGCGCTGGTGATTGCCACCCCGGGCGCCGAGCCGCTTGCCCCTGGCGGGTACTCCGCAGCGGTCCTGCTCGACGGTTGGTTGCTCGTCTCGCGGCCGGACCTGCGGGCCGGCGAGGAGGCGGTCCGCCGCTGGATGGGCGCGGCCGCGCTGGTGCGGGGAGCTGCCGCGGGTGGCCGCGTCGTGGTCGTCGCGCCCGGCGAGCTGCGGCCGGTGCAGGCACTCGTGCGGTGGCAGCCGAGATGGCACGCGGAGCGCGAGCTCGAGGACCGGCGCTCGCTGCACCTGCCCCCGATCGCGCGGATGGCGGCGCTGACCGGCGTGCCGGCCGCGGTGAGCGAGCTGTTGTCGGCCCTCGACTTGCCTCCTGGCGCCGAGCGGTTCGGGCCGGTCCCGGCGCTACGCCCGACCGCCGGCTCGGACGGCGAGGCGGAGGAGCGGATGCTGGTCCGGGTGCCCCGCGGGAGCGGTGCGCAGCTGTCCGCCACCCTCAAGGCGGCGCAAGCCGGTCGAAGCGCCCGGAAGGCACCGGGGGTGGTTCGCGTCGAGATCGACCCGGTGGTCCTTGCCTGAGCGCGGGCGGTCCGCCGACCTAGCATGGAGGCCGGTGCGGATCGGGTCGCGGATCGGGTAGCAGGGAGTGCAGCTGTGGCGGTTCAGTCCATTCGTCTGTTCGGCGATCCGGTGCTGACCACGCCTGCTGAGCCGGTCACGACCTTCGACAAGGAGCTGCGCGGGCTGGTCAAGGACCTCGCGGACACGATGATCGACGCCCCCGGGGTCGGGCTGGCGGCACCGCAGATCGGGGTGGGTCTGCGGGTGTTCACCTACGACGTCGACGGCGAGCTCGGCCATCTCGTCAACCCCGTGATCGGCGTCGTCGGCGACGAGGACCAGGACGGCGACGAAGGCTGCCTGTCCTTTCCCGGGCTGTCGTTCCCGACCAAGCGCAAGCAGCGGGTCGTCGCGACCGGAATGAACATGCACGGTGACCCGGTGACCGTCGACGGCAGTGACCTGCTGGCGCGTTGCATCCAGCACGAGGTCGACCATCTCGACGGCATCCTGTTCATCGACCGCCTGGACCGCGAGCAGCGCAAGGCGGCGATGAGGGCGATCCGTGAGGCGGAGTGGTCGGGCCTGACCCCGCCCGCGATCAAGGCTTCTCCGCACGCCACCAGCGGCCTCGCGCTGTAGCGGCGGCACCCTGATGCGGCTGGTGCTGGCCGGTACCCCGGCCGCGGCGCTGCCGTCCTTCGACGCGTTGCTGGCCTCGCCGCGGCACGAGCTGGTGGCGGTGGTCACCAGGCCCGACGCGCGTGCAGGCCGCGGCCACGGCGTGTCCGAGAGCCCGCTCAAGCAGCGCGCCAGAGCCGCCGGGATCGAGGTGCTGAGTCCGGTCCGGCCGTCCGAGCCCGAGTTCCTCGCCCGGCTGCGCGAGATCGCGCCGGACTGCTGCCCGGTCGTCGCGTACGGCGCTCTCGTGCCGCCGGCCGCGCTCGACGTACCCGCCGCCGGGTGGGTCAACCTGCACTTCTCGCTGCTGCCGGCGTGGCGGGGCGCGGCGCCGGTCCAGCACGCGATCCTCGCGGGCGACGACATCACCGGCGCGACGACGTTCCGGCTCGAGGCCGGGCTCGACACCGGCCCGGTGTACGGCGTCATGACGACCGAGATCGGAGCGAGGGAGACCGCGGGAGAGCTCGTGACGCGGCTTGCGGCCGACGGCGCAGCGCTTCTGGTGGCCACCCTGGACGGCATCGAGGACGGCACTGTTGTTCCGCTGCCGCAGGCTGCGGAAGGCGTCAGCCTGGCGCCGAAGATCACGGCCGACGACGCGCGCGTCGGGTGGGGCGCTGCCGCGATTGCGGTGGACCGCCAGGTGCGGGCGTGCACGCCGGTGCCGGGAGCCTGGACGCAGCTGCGCGGACGCCGGTTGCGGCTCGGCCCGGTCGAGCCGCTCGGCGAGGACGCCGGGCTCGGCCCGGGCGAGCTCAGTGCCCGCCGCGACGAGGTGTTGGTGGGCACGGGCAGCGGACCGGTCCGGCTCCAGGAGGTTCGACCGGAGGGCCGGGGCCCGATGGCCGCGGCGGACTGGGCCCGCGGCTTGCGGCTGGCTGAGGGCGAGCGGTTCGGGTGAGCGCTGCGGCCCGGAGCAGCACCGATCCAGCACGCCGGGCTGCTGCGGACGTCGTCCTCGCGGTCGACCGCGACCAGGCGTTCGCCAACCTCCTGCTGCCGAGGATCTTGCGCGAGCGCTCGATCAGCGGCACCGAAGCGGCATTTGCCACCGAGCTCGCCTACGGCACCCTTCGCCGGCAGGGCAGCCTCGACGCCGTGCTCGCGGTGGCCGCGCGACGGCCGCCGGCCGACCTCGACCCGCCGGTCCGTGCCGTCGTACGGCTCGGCGCCTACCAGCTGTTGCACACCCGGGTTCCGCCGCACGCGGCCGTCTCGACGACGGTCGAGCTCGGCCGCGAGCTGGCCGGTCCGCGCACCAGCGGCCTGGTCAATGCCGTGTTGCGGCGGGTGGCCGAACGTGACTGGGCGGGCTGGGTCGAGCGGCTGGCGCCGGCGGATCCGGTCGGGCGGCTCGGGTTCGAGCGCGGCTACCCGGAGTGGATCGCGACCGCGCTGCTCGACGCGCTCGACGGGGATCTCGGCGAGCTGGACCGGGCCCTCACCGACGAGCGACCGGTGACGCACCTGGTCGCCCGGCCCGGGCGGATCGAGCGTGCCGAGCTGCTCGGGCTGGCCGGCCCGGCGGCGAGCGCGGGGCCGTGGTCGCCCTACGCGGTCCGGCTCGCCGGCGGTGACCCGGCCGGCATCGCAGCGGTGCGGGACGGACGGGCGGCGGTCCAGGACGAAGGCAGCCAGCTGGCCGCCCTGGCACTCGCGCGCGCTCCGCTCGAGGGCGGCGACGAGCGCTGGCTCGACGCGTGCGCGGGACCCGGCGGCAAGGCGAGCCTGCTCGCCGGCCTGCTGCCGGCGGACGGCCGCCTGCTGGCGGTCGACCGCTCAGCGCACCGGGCCCGCCTGACCGCGCAGGCGCTCGGCCCGGGGCGCGGCCGGGTCGTGGTCGCCGACGCCACGCGGCCGGGCTGGCCGGAAGGCGGTTTCGACCGGGTGCTGGTTGACGCGCCGTGCACGGGGCTCGGCGCGCTTCGCCGCCGCCCCGAGGTGCGCTGGCGCCGGCAGCCTGCGGACGTGGAACGTCTGCACCCGCTCCAGCGAGCGCTGCTCGAGCGAGCGATCGACGCCGTGCGACCGGGCGGACTGGTCGGCTACGTGACCTGCTCGCCGCACCGGCGCGAAACCACCGATGTCGTGGCGGCGGTCACCGCGGGCCGCGGCGATGTCGAGGCCGTCGACGTCCCCCCGCTGTTTCCCGAGCTGCCCGCCGGGGGAGTCGGCCGGACGCTGCAGCTATGGCCGCACCGGCATGGCACAGACGCCATGTTCGTCGCGCTGTTGCGGCGTAAACTGGACGAACTCCCGTGACCTACGCAGCTTCGAGCTGCACCTCCCGAGGCGGCCGAATGCAGATTGCGCCGAGCATCCTCTCGGCCGACTTCGCCCGGCTCGCCGATGAGGTCGCGGTCATCGGTTCCGACGCGGACTGGATCCACGTCGACGTGATGGACAACCACTTCGTGCCCAACCTCACGATCGGGCTTCCGGTCGTCGAGGCGTTGCTGAAGCACACGCCGCTCCCGCTCGACTGCCACCTGATGATCGACGACCCCGACCGCTGGGCCACGGCGTACGCCGAGGCGGGCGCGCGGAGTGTCACGTTCCATGCCGAGGCCGCACATGCCCCGGTGCGGCTGGCTCGGGCGCTGCGATCGGCCGGAGCCCGGGCCGGCCTCGGGCTGAAGCCGGCGACCCCGATCGAGGCGTACGCCGACCTGCTGCCGGAGATCGACACCGTGCTCATCATGTCGGTCGAGCCGGGCTTCGGTGGTCAGGCGTTTCTCGATCTGGTGGTCCCGAAGATTCGCCGCGCTCGCGAGCTGGTACGCGACGGCGCACATTCGGTCTGGATCCAGATGGACGGCGGCATCGACGACGACACCATCGAGCGTTGTGCCGAGGCGGGCGCAGACGTGTTCGTCGCCGGCTCGGCGGTGTACGGCACGGATGACCCGGCCGAAGCGGTCCGGCGGCTGCGGGCAAGGGCCGAGGCAGCCGGCCGCTCGGCATGGTGGTGCGGACCGTGAGCACGGTTCTCGTCGTCGACGACGATGCCGCGGTCGCCGACTTCATCGAGCGCAACCTGGTCGCCGAGGGCTTCGACGTCGTCGTCGCACGGGACGGGCTCGGCGCCCTGCGGCTGATCGGGACGGCGCTGCCGGACCTTGCGCTGGTCGACGTGATGATGCCGACCATCGACGGGATCGAGCTGGTTCGCCAGCTGCGGTCGAGCACTGCAACGGCGAACCTTCCGGTCATCATGCTGACCGGCACCAGCCTCTCGTCCGACAAGGTGCGCGGGTTGAGCGCGGGCGCGGACGACTATCTCGTCAAGCCGTTCGACACGCTCGAGCTGATCGCGAGGGTTCGCTCGACGCTGCGACGCAACGCAGACATGCGCGCGGTCTCGCCGCTGACCGGCCTGCCCGGCAACCACCAGATCAACGAGGAGATCGAGCGGCGTACCGCGAGTGACGAAGGGTTCGCGGTCTGCCATGTCGATCTCGACAACTTCAAGGCGTTCAACGACCGGTACGGCTGGATGCGGGGCGACGAGGTCATCGAGCTGCTCGCGACCTGCCTGAAGCTCTCCGCGGCCGAGACCGCGCCACCACCCGCCTTCATCGGTCACGTGGGCGGCGACGACTTCGTCGTGGTGTGCACCCCCGACCAAGTAGAACCGTTGTGCCTCGGAGCGCTCGAGCGCTTCGACGACGGGGTGCTCGACCTGCATGAAGCCGACGACGTCGAGCGTGGCTACCTTGCCGTCGTCGATCGGCAGGGGCACGAGCGGCACTACCCGATCACCTCGGTGTCGATCGGCGTCGCCACCACGGAACGGCGTCATTACACCGACCGGCGCGATGTCGTCGCGGTCGCGAACGAGATGAAGGCGGTGGCGAAGGGCCGCTCCGGCTCGATCGTCGCCATCGACCGGCGGGCCAATGGCGAGGAGCTGCAACCCACGTAGCCGTCCCGGATCCCGATGCCCGGTTCCCGGTGCACAATGGAGGCGAACGCCCCGCGCGCTCCGGGATCGGTGAAACCCCGAACCGGCGGTGAACGGCCCGCCTTGCGGCGGGTCCGCAGTCCGCGACCCGGCCGACGCCATCGGCCGGTGGACCTGGTGTGAGTCCAGGACCGACGGTGAGAGTCCGGATGAGAGGCAGCGCGCGAGCGGTGGTCGCGCGACCGGCGCCGGTGCCATCGCCAGCCCGGTCCTCGCATCCGTGCGATGCGGCGACACCCGTTCGTGCCCAACCTCCTGCTCCCGATCGACGCGGACCGTGTTCGCGCGACGCAGAGCGGAGGCGAGATGACCGGCCCGGCCGAGACCACGGCGATGCAGCGTGCGATCGCGCTCGCCGCGTCGGTCCTCGGTACGACGAACCCCAACCCGGCAGTCGGTGCCGTCGTCCTCGGCCCGTCCGGTGATGTGGTCGGCGTCGGTGCGACCGAGCCGGTGGGCGGCCGGCACGCGGAGGTGGTCGCTCTGGCCGACGCCGGAGCCCGCGCCCGCGGCGGCACGTTGGTCGTCACCCTCGAGCCGTGCCGGCACACCGGGCGGACCGGGCCGTGCACGGACGCCGTGCTCGCGGCCGGCATCGCGAGGGTGATCTTTGCGGCGCCGGACCCGAGCCCGGCCGCCGGCGGCGGGGGAGCGATCCTCCGCGAGCGCGGCATCGACGTGACCGCCGGCCTGCTTGCCGAACCGGCGCGTGCGCTGATGCAGCCGTGGCTCACCAGCGTCGAGCGCGGCCGGCCGCACATCACCTGGAAGTACGCCGCCACCCTCGACGGACGTACCGCCGCGGCCGACGGAACCAGCAGGTGGATCACCGGTGCCGCCGCCCGCACCGACGCGCACCGGGAGCGGTCACTGGTCGACGCCGTACTCGTCGGGGTGGGAACCGTGCTCGCGGACGATCCTTCGCTCACCGTGCGGGACCACCCGGCCACCCGGCAGCCGGTCCGCGTGGTAGCGGACTCGGCGGCGCGCACCCCGTCGACCGCGCGGATCCTTGACCGGTCGGCTCCGACAGTGATCGCGGTGACGGCCGCCGCACCCACCGAGCGGCTTGATGCACTGCGTGCCTGCGGCGCCGAGGTCATCGTTGTCCCGGCCACGGACAACGGCGTGGATCCGGTCGCCTTGGTCTCGTTGATGTTCGCGCGCGAGGTGCACAGCGTCCTGCTGGAGGGTGGAGCGCGGCTCGCGGCCTCGTTCGTTCGCTGTCTGGTCGACCGGGTGGTCGGATACCACGCGCCCATGCTGCTCGGGGCTGGTGCGCCCGTCGTCGCGCCGCTCGACCGCGAGTCGATCGACGCTGCGCTGCGACTGCAGCTCGACGATGTGGTTCGCCTGGACGACGACGTCAAGATCGTGGCTCGGATCGGTGCAGGCGAGGAGGCCTGATGTTCACGGGAATCGTCGAATCCCTCGGCGCGGTCGTCATGCTCGAACGGCTGCCGGACGCCGCGCGGCTCACGATCGGAGCCTCGCTCGACGGCCTGCACGCGGGCGACTCGGTTGCGGTGAACGGGGTTTGCCTGACGGTGGTGGGTGAGCCCGGCGAACAGTTCACCGCCGATGTGATGAACGAGACGCTCCGGCGCTCGACCCTCGGTGAGCTCTCGCCGGGGGACGCGGTCAACCTCGAGCAGGCAGTGACGCCCACGACCCGGCTCGGGGGTCACATCGTGCAGGGCCACGTCGACGGCGTGGGCAGAGTCGTCGCGCGCTGCCCGTCCGAGCACTGGGACGACGTCGACATCGAGATTCCGGCCGGCCTGTCGAGGTACGTCGTCGAGAAGGGGTCGATCGCGTTCGACGGCGTCAGCCTCACCGTCGCCGGGATAGCGGACGACACGGTGCGGGTCAGCCTGATCCCGGAGACGCTGCGCCGCACGACCTTCGGCAAACGCGAGGTCGGCTCGGCGGTCAATGTCGAAGTCGACCTGTTCGCAAAACACATCGAGAGGTTGCTGGCCGCGAACCGCGCGGCGGACCAGGGGACGCAGACACCATGAGTGGATTCAGCGAGGTCGAACGAGCGATCGCCGACATTGCGGCCGGCAAGCCGGTCATCGTCGTTGACGATGCCGATCGCGAGAACGAAGGCGACCTGATCTTCGCCGCGGAGATGGCGACACCCGAGCTCGTGGCGTTCATGGTGCGCTACACGTCGGGCTACATCTGCGTCCCGCTGACCGAAGCCGACTGCGACCGGCTCGAGCTCCCGCCGATGTACCACACCAACCAGGACCGCAGAGGTACGGCGTACACGGTCTCGGTGGATGCTCGCGACGGAACGAGCACCGGCATCTCTGCACACGACCGCTCACTGACGATGCGACTGCTCGCCGATCCGACGGCGAGCGCAGCCGACTTCACGCGACCCGGGCATGTCGTGCCCCTGCGTGCGAAGAACGGCGGCGTCCTGCGTCGCCCCGGGCACACCGAGGCCGCAGTCGACCTGTGCCGGCTGGCCGGCCTGCGCCCGGCCGGCGTGCTCTGCGAGATCGTCAGTGAGAAGGACGTCGAGGACATGGCCCGCCTCGACGAGCTCGAGCTGTTCGCCGCCGTACACGAGCTGTCGTTGATCTCGATCGCGGACCTGATCGCGTACCGGAGACGCAGCGAGCGGCAGATCGAGCGCGTGGCCGAGGCGCGCATCCCGACCGCGCACGGGGAGTTCCGCGCGGTCGGCTACCGCAGCCTGGTCGACGGCCTCGACCACATCGCGCTGGTACGCGGAGAGATCGGCGACGGCCAGGACGTGCTCGTCCGGGTGCACTCCGAGTGCCTCACCGGGGACGTGTTCGGCAGCCGGCGCTGTGACTGCGGTCCGCAGCTTGATGCGGCGCTTGCTGCTGTCGCCGCCGAGGGACGAGGCGTGGTCCTCTACGTGCGTGGCCATGAGGGCCGGGGAATCGGACTGATGCACAAACTGCAGGCCTACCAGCTGCAGGACCAGGGCGAGGACACCGTTGACGCCAACACCTCGCTCGGCCTGCCGGCCGACGCCCGCGACTACGGCACCGGCGCGCAGATCCTCGCCGACCTAGGGGTCCGCTCGATGCGGCTGCTCACCAACAACCCGTCGAAACGGGCCGGCCTCGAGGGCTACGACCTCTCGATCGTCGGCCGGGTCCCGCTCCCGGTCCGGGTGACCCCGGACAACCTGCGCTACCTCACCACCAAGCGCGACCGCATGGGTCACGACCTGCCGAACCTGCCGGCCTCGGTGGATGACGAGGCGACCGAGGCCAGCGCGGACAGCCTGCCCGCGGCCGTCGTCGAGCGGGCGGCGCGGCTGGAGCCGGAGGCGGTCCGCAGCGCGTTGCGGCTGGCCGAGGCGCGCGCGCTCTCGCCGTTCGCCGTACCCGTCCTGGACGGGGACGCGGATCCCGATGACGCCCGCATCGGCGCCGAATAGGGTGCGGCGATGAGCAAGCACGGCGCGCCCGACGAGGCCGACCTCGACGCACACGGGCTGAGGGTCGCGGTCGTCGCGGCCCGCTGGCACCACGAGCTGAGCGACGCCCTGCTGGAAGGCGCCGAGCGCGCGCTCAAGGGCTGCCGGATCGAGGACGTCGCGGTCGTCCGGGTGGCCGGCGCCTTCGAGCTGCCGGTCGTTGCCAAGGCGCTCGCAGCCCAGCGTTACGACGCGGTCGTTGCGTTGGGCGTCGTGATCAAGGGCGGGACCCCACATTTCGAGTACGTCTGCCGGGCCGCGACCGACGGGTTGTCCCGAGTCGCGATCGAGACCGGCGTGCCGGTAGGGTTCGGGCTGCTCACCTGCGACACCGTCGAGCAGGCCCGCCAGCGTTGCGGCCTGCCCGACTCGGGTGAGGACAAGGGACGGGAGGCGGCCGTGGCCGCGGTCGAGACCGCGCTGCTCTTGCGCAAGGTGCGCCGCGGCGAGGCGCATCGGGAGGCGGACGCGCACTGACGCGCGACCGCCACCGACCGACTCCGCCCGATCGCTCAGGAAGGTCTCGCCGTGCTCTCCCTCGTGCTTCCGAAGGGATCCCTCGAAGCCCAGGTCATGGACCTGTTCGACGCGGCCGACCTGACCGTGGTCCGCGGCAGTGATCGCGACTACCACGCCCGCATCGACGACCCACGGATCTCCAAGGTGCGCTTCCTGCGGCCGCAGGAGATCCCGACCTACGTCGAGCAGGGCATCTTCGACCTGGGCATCTCCGGGCGCGACTGGGTCGCCGAGACCGGTGCCGACGTCGTCAGCCTGGGTGAGATCGGCGGCGGTCGCTCGGGCACGTCCGACGTACGCGTCGTGCTCGCGGTGCCTCGCGACTCGCCGTGGGAGTCGGTCCGCGACCTACCGGCCGGTGTTCGCATCTCGACCGAGCTCCCCGAGCTGACCAAGCGGTTCTGCACGGAGCACGGCGTCGACGCGCTGGTGTTCACGTCACACGGCGCGACCGAGGCCAAGATTCCCGACATCGTCGATGCGGTCGTCGACGTCTCCGAGACCGGCTCGTCGCTGCGCCGTGCGGGCCTGAAAGTGATCGAGACACTGCTGACCAGCCGCACCGAGCTGCTCGCCAACCGCGAGTCGTACGCCGACCCGGCGCGACGGGCGGCGATGGAGGACATCGTGCTGCTGGTCCGTGGCGCGCTGGTCGCTCACGGCCGGGTGCTGCTGAAGCTCAACGTCGCGGACGCCGATCTCGACGCGGTGGTCGAGGTGCTGCCGGCGATGGCGTCGCCCACCGTGATGCCGCTCGCCGCGCACGGCCTGTGTGCGGTGGAGGCGGTGGTGGCTAAGCAGGGCGTCAACAGGCTGATCCCTGCGTTGAAGGCGGCCGGTGCCCGCGACATCCTCGAGCTGCCGATCTCGAAGATCGTCGACTAGCGACCACCCCTCGCGATGCAGGCGCCCAAGACCGTCGTCGCCCTGGTGGCTGCGTTCGTCGCCGGTGTGATGGTCGGCGTGCAGTCGCGGATCAACGGCGACCTCGCGGTCCGCACGCATTCCGCGCTCGAAGCGGCGATGGCGTCGTTCCTCGTCGGCTTGGTGCTGACGGGAGCGATCCTCGCGGTGCGGCCCGCGGGCGCCCGGCGGCTGTTGCGCGCCCGCGTGCAGCCGTGGTGGTGGTTCGGTGGTCTCGGCGGTGCGCTGGCGGTGGCGGCGACCGCGCACGGGGTCCCGGAGATCGGGGTAGCGCTCGTCACGGTGTGCATCGTTGCGGGCAACTCGGCGGGTGCGGCGTTCAGCGACCAGCTCGGCCTCGGGCCGGGAGGCCGCCACCCACTCTCGCGGTGGCGGCTGGCCGGGATCGCGGTCGTAATCGCTGCCGTGACGATCGGAGCGGTCGGGGACCGGTCAGCGTCGCTCAAGCCGTTGCTGTTCCTCGTGATCTTTCTGGGCGGCGCGACCTCAGCCGTCCAGCAGGCGGCGAACGGCCAGCTCCGGCTTGCGGCGCACGACGTCGTCGTCGCGTCGTTCGTCTCCTTCCTGGGCGGCGCAATCGGATTGGTCGTGGTGACCGCGGCTGCCGGTGAGCTGTCGCTGCATGAGTGGCCGGCCGCGCCGTGGTTGTACCTCGGCGGTCCGCTCGGCGCGTGCTACGTCTTCGCCGGGGCCACGACGGTGCGCGTGCTCGGCGTGCTCCGCTTCGTCCTTGCCGCGCTGTCGGGGCAGCTGCTCTGCGCGGTGGTCATCGATGCCGTGTGGCCGTCGCCGGGGACCCACCTTCGGGCGACGACAGTGATCGGCGCGATCGTGACCGTCGTCGGTGTCTGGCTGAGCGGGTTGGGCCGAAGCGGCGATGTCGCACCCGAGGTCGTCCGATGAGCGACGACCTCGGTGCTCCCGACCCGGCGTTGGTGGCGGCGCTGGCCGGCGGTGACCCGGTGGCGATCCGGACCATCCTGCTCGACATCCGGGTCCTGGTGCCGGTCGTCGCCACCGGATCGGACGGTGCCGGGCACGCGGCCGAGCTGGCGGTGCCCACGCTGGTCGGAGCGGACGGCCGGCGCGCGCTGCCGGTCTTCTCCGGGGTGGCAGCCCTGGCCGCCTGGCGGCCCGGCGCGCGACCGGTCCCGATGACCGGGCGGCAGGCGGTCGAGGCCGCCGCGGACGAAGGGTGTGCCGCGATCGTCCTGGACGTCGCCGGCCCGATCCCGCACACCGTGGAGATCCGCGAGGGGCGGCTTCGCTGGTAGCCTGGCAGGGCGACCGGCGAGCGCTCATCCGCTCGTCGAGCAAGCGGAGCCCGACTCCCACCCGCGCGAGCCGATCCGGTGCCGGCACCGGAACGCCCGACGGGTCCTCAGTCGCCTCGGCACCGGCCCCGGCCGGTGGTCGAAGCGGCCGTTGTCGTCGAGGCCCCGCATGCGTGTCGTGCGGGGCCTTTACCGTGCCTGGGGCAGGTTTGGCGCCGCGCGGCACGCGGCAAAGGCAAACGAGACAGTGGAGGTCCCATCAGCGTCGAACCCCGTATCAACGACCGGATCCGCGTCCCCGAGGTGCGGTTGGTCGGTCCGAACGGAGAGCAGGTCGGAATCGTCGCGATCGGCGATGCGCTCCGGCTGGCCCAGGAGGCAGACCTCGACCTGGTCGAGGTCGCGGCGGAAGCCAGGCCCCCGGTGGCCAAGCTCATGGACTACGGCAAGTGGAAGTACGAGAACGCCCAGAAGGCGCGGGAGGCGCGGCGCAACCAGTCGCACACCGTCATCAAGGAGATGAAGCTTCGGCCGAAGATCGACCCGCACGACTACGAGACCAAGAAGGGTCACGTGGTGCGGTTCCTCAAAGCCGGTGACAAGGTCAAGATCACGATCATGTTCCGCGGGCGCGAGCAGTCCCGTCCCGAGCTCGGGTTCAGGTTGCTGCAGCGGCTCGCGGCCGATGTCGAGGAGCTCGGCTATGTCGAGTCGGCGCCGAAACAGGACGGCCGCAACATGATCATGGTCATGGCCCCGCACCGAGGTCAGCAGCCGCAACCGGCGCGCGCCCGGCGGGCCGCGCAGGAGCGGGCCGCCAAGGATGCCGAGGTGGCCGCGGCCGCAGACCAGCCACCTGCGCAGGCCAGCGCCTGACGACGTACGACCGCACCGCCCGCACGACCCGACAGACCGCACAGCACCGCACGCGACCACGAGGAGAACGGCAGCGATGCCCAAGATGAAGACCCATAGCGGCGCGAAGAAGAGCTACCGGGTGACCGGAAGCGGCAAGCTCATGCACGACCGCGCGGGCCGCAAGCACAAGTTCGAGCGCAAGCCGTCGACGCTCACCCGTCGGCTGGCCAACGAGGCCGTGATCGCTCCGGCCGATGTCAAGAAGGCCAAGCGGCTGCTCGGTCGCTAACCGTTCCTCGTCCTCCGGCTCGGCCGGGGCAACCAGCAAGGAGAGATTCCCGTGGCACGCGTGAAGCGGGCGGTCAACGCCCACAAGAAGCGCCGAGTCGTCCTCGAGCGGGCGAGTGGCTATCGAGGCCAGCGTTCGCGGCTGTACCGCAAGGCCAAGGAGCAGATGCTCCACTCGATGAACTACGCCTACCGCGACCGGCGTGATCGCAAGGGCGAGTTCCGCTCGCTGTGGATCCAGCGGATCAACGCGGCGGCCCGCGCGCACGGCATGACCTACAACCGCTTCATCCAGGGCCTCAAGGCGGCCGAGATCGACGTCGACCGCAAGCAGCTCGCCGAGCTCGCCGTCTCCGACGAGGCGGCGTTCGTCGGATTGGTAGAGGCGGCCCGCGCCGCGCTTGCCGCGGCCGGCTCCGAATCGGCGGCCTGACAACGGCAAAGTCGCCCGGCTCGGGCCGGGCGATGCGCGAGCCGGCGGCGATCGACTCGCTGCACAACGCGCGGGTCCGCGCGGCACGGGCGTTGCGCACGCGCAAGGGCCGGCTGGCAGCGCAGGCCTGCCTCGTCGAAGGGCCGCACGCAGTGGCCGCGGCGATCGACGCCGGCCACGCGGTCCAAGAGCTGTTCGTTACCGCCGACCGCGCGGCCGCGGTTGCCGACCTCGGGTCTCATGCGTCGGGCCGGCCGGTTGCGGTGCGGCTGGTCACCGAGCGGGTGCTCGACGCGCTCGCGGAGACCGTGACGCCGCAGGGGGTCGTGGCGGTCGTCGCGATCCCGGTCGTCTCGGTCGGGGAGGTTTACGCGACCCGCCCGCGGCTGACGGTGGTTCTCGACCAGGTGGCCGATCCGGGGAACGCCGGAACGGTGGTGCGGACCGCCGATGCAGCCGGCGCCGGCGGCGTGGTCCTCACCGCGGGATCGACCGACGTCTGGTCCGGCAAGGCGGTGCGCGCCAGCGCAGGCAGCGTGTTCCACCTCCCGATCGTCACGGGCGTTCCCGCCGCCGCCGCGATTGCCTGCGCCGCCGGCGCCGGAGTCACCGTCCTCGCGACCGCGGCTGACGGCGACGCCGATCTCGACGACCTGATCGACGACGGCAGCCTGGCCGGGCCCTGCGCGTGGGTCTTCGGCGGGGAAGCGCGCGGCGTACCCGACGAGGTACGCCGGCTCGCCGACCGGGTGGTTCGGATTCCCCTTCACGGTCGGGCCGAGAGCCTGAACCTCGCCACCGCAGCGGCAGTCTGCCTCTACGCGTCGGCGCACGCCGGCCGGCGGGCGCTCCCGTAGGCTCGCCGCTCGAGGAGGCTGCGGTGCCGGATCAGCTCGACGGTGGTTACGACGGGCTTCCGGACGGCGTCGTCGTCTGCGATCCCTCGGGCACGGTACGACGCGTCAACCCTTCGGCCGAGCGCATTCTCGGCCGGCCGGCTGCCGAGCTCGTCGGTCACCCGCTGACGGACGTCATCCCGCTCTGCGACCCCATGGGACACGACTGGTGGGCCTGCACCCGGCCGTTCGACGGGCTCTCGACGCGGGTTCGCCAGCCGGAGCGGCTCCTGACGTTCACCCGGCCAGGGCACCCGGATCGGGATCTGCTCGTCACGGCCGCCTACCTGCGCGACGAGGGGCACCGGCTCATGTCGTTCGTGATCTGTTTGCGTGACACGTCGGCCCGAGATCGCCGCGAGCGGTCGGCCGCGGAGCTCGTGACCGTGGTGGCACACGAGCTGAGGTCACCGCTCACCAGCGTGAAAGGCTTCACCGCGACGCTGCTCGCGAAGTGGGATCGGTTCACCGACGAGCAGAAGCTGCACATGCTGAACACCGTGAGCTCCGACGCCGACCGGTTGAGCCGGCTGATCACCGAACTGCTCGACGTGTCGCGGATCGAAACCGGCTACCTCGAGCTGCGCAAGCAGGTCGTCGACCTTCCGGAGATCGTGCGCGGGGATGTCGCCGGACGGGTCGCCGCTGGCGAGCCGGAGAGCCGGTTCGTCGTACGGGACCGCAGCGCGCTGCCGGAGATCTGGGCCGATCGCGACAAGGTGTCGCAGGTGATCGGCAACGTCGTCGAAAACGCGTTGCGCCACGGTGCGGGCACGGTCACCATCACGATCGAACCGGCTGACGACGGAGTGGCGGTGGAGGTCGTGGACGAAGGCGAAGGCATCGCCGTCGAGGCGATGCCCCGGATCTTCACCAAGTTCTGGCACGACCCGCGCCGCGGCGGCACCGGTCTCGGCCTGTTCATCGCGAAGGGCATCGTCGACGCCCACGGCGGCGACATCTCGGCCAGCGCGGCCGCCTCGGGCGGCGCGGCGGTGCGATTTAGGCTGCCCGCGGGCCAGCCGGAGTTCCTTAACTAGCCTCGCGGGCAAGCCACCCGGACACGCCACCGCAGACGGCACCGGACCCGGCGCGGTCTGCGCGCACCCCCCTAGACTTCGCGAGCGAGGATTTCGCATGGCCGGACCCAGTGACAGCTATGACCCCAAGGAGGTGGCGGCGCTGTCGGACGACGAGCTCGCCGGCGCCGTCGCGTCCGGGCGCACGGCGTTCGCGGCGGCCGCGGACCTCGGTGCGCTGGCCGCGGCGCACACGCTGCACCTCGGCAACCGCTCGCCGGTGGCACTGGCCCGTCGCGAGCTGGGCGCACTGCCACCCCAGGCCCGGGCCGACGCGGGGCGGCGGGTCAACGAAGCCCTGACCGCCCTGACCGCGGCGTACGACGAGCGGCGAGCCGCGCTCGAGCGGGAGCGCGACGAGCGTGTTCTCGTCGCCGAGAGGGTGGATGTCACTCTGCCGCTGGACCCGACCCCCCCGGGCGGTCGGCATCCGCTGACTCTCGTCCAGGAGCGGGTCGCCGACATCTTCGTCGGGATGGGATGGGAGGTCGCCGAAGGCCCCGAGGTCGAGGCGGAGTGGCTCAACTTCGACGCGCTCAACATCCCGCCCGCCCATCCGGCCCGGGAGACCCAGGACACGCTCTGGGTGGAGCCGCGCAGCAGTGGCGTGGTCCTGCGCACCCACACCTCGCCGGTCCAGATCCGCGCCTTGCTGGAGCGCGGCGTGCCCTGCTACGTGATCGCGCCCGGCCGGGTGTTCCGCCAGGAGACGCTCGACGCCACCCACAGCCCGGTCTTTCACCAGGTCGAGGGGCTGGCGGTCGACGAAGGGCTCACGATGGGCCACCTGCGCGGCACGCTCGACCTGTTCGCGGAGTCGATGTTCGGCTCGGGCGTCCGTACGCGGATCCGCCCCGACCATTACCCGTTCACCGAACCGTCCGCCGACGTCGACCTCCTCTGCTGGGTGTGCCACGGCACGTCGACCGATCCTGGTGCTCCGTTCTGTCGCACCTGCCGGTCGGAGGGCTGGATCGAGTGGGGTGGCAGCGGCATGGTGCACCCCGTCGTCCTCGCATCGGCCGGGATCGACCCGGATCGTTACACCGGCTTCGCCTTCGGCATCGGTCTCGAACGCACGCTGATGTCGCGGCACGACCTGGCTGACATCCGTGACCTGGTCGAAGGTGACGTGCGCGTGACGACCGCGCTGGGCCTGGAGGCCTGAGGTCATGCGGGTTCCCGTCTCCTGGTTGCTCGACCACGTCGAGCTCGATCCGGTCGATCCACGCGACATCGCCAACCGGCTGACCGCGGCCGGCCTGCAGGTCGAGCGGGTCGAGGCGGTCGGGTCCGACATCGCCAACGTCGTCGTCGGCCGGGTGCTGGCGATCGAGGAGCTGACCGGGCACAAGAAGCCGATCCGCTGGGTCGGCCTCACCGACGGCGCTGACGAACGCCATGTCATCTGCGGCGCGACGAACTTCGCCGTGGGCGACCTCGTTGCGTATGCCCGCCCGCCCGCGGTGCTGCCGGGCGGGTTCGAGATCGCCGCTCGCAAGGCCTACGGCCACGTGTCGGACGGCATGATCTGCTCGGGGCGGGAGCTCGGCATCTCCGACGACCACGACGGCATCCTCGTGCTCGATGCCGGGCTCGAGCTCGGCTCCGATGTCGTCGCGGCGCTCGGCCTTCGTGACGATGTCCTCGACATCGCCGTCAACCCGGACCGCGGCTATGCCCTGTCCGTTCGGGGTGTGGCCCGCGAGGTCGCGACGGCGTACGCCGTGGACTTCCGGGACCCGGCGGAGCTTCCGCTCACGGCGACCCCCGGCAGTGGGTACCCGGTGCGGATCGATGCAGCGGACGGGTGTCGCCGGTACGTCGCTCGCGGCCTCACCGCGTTGCGTCGCGATGCCGCCAGCCCGGCCTGGCTCGCACGGCGGCTGGTGCTCGCGGGAATGCGGCCGATCTCGTTGATGGTCGACGTGACCAACTACGTGATGCTCGATCTCGGCCAGCCGTTGCACGCGTTCGACCGCGATCGCCTGCAGGGCCCGATCGTGGTCCGGTGGGCGGCGCCGGGGGAGACGTTGCGGACCCTCGATGACATCGACCGAGTGCTCGACCCGGAAGACCTCGTCATCGCCGACGACAGCGGGCCGATCGCGCTCGCCGGTGTGATGGGCGGTGCCTCCACCGAAATCCGGGACGACACGACCGACGTCGTACTGGAAGCCGCGAGCTTCGACCCGGTGCGCGTCGCCTACACCTCGCGTCGGCATCGGTTGGGCTCCGAAGCGTCTCGCCGCTTCGAACGCGGGGTGGACGACGGGTTGTGCGCGGCGGCGGCTCAGGCGGCGCTGGACCTGGTCGGGAAGCTCGGCGGCGGGTCCGGCGTGCCGGAGTCAACCGACCTCGACCTGCGCGAGCCGCGGGCACCCATCGTGATCCGCGCCGACCTGCCGGGCACGGTCGCCGGCGTGCCGTACCCCGCCGAGGCCGTGGTCGGCCGGCTGCGCGACGTCGGTTGCGTGGTCGACGTCGACGGGCCCGCCCTCACCGTCACGCCGCCGTCCTGGCGCCCCGACCTTCGGATTCCTTCCGACCTGGTCGAGGAGGTGGTCCGGCTCGAGGGTTACGCGGCGCTGCCGTCGCTCGTGCCGACCGCGCCCGCCGGGCGCGGCCTGACCCGGGCGCAGCGACTGCGCCGCCGGATCGGCCGGTCGCTGGCCGATGCGGGCTTCGTCGAGGTCCTCACGACGCCGTTCGTGGACGCCGGCATCAGCGAGCGCATGCTTCTGGACCCGGACGACCCTCGCCGTCCGTCGGTCCGGATCGCCAACCCGGTGTCCGACGAGGAGCCGTTCCTTCGCACCTCGCTGTTGCCGGGCCTGTTCGCGGCGGTGTCCCGCAACGTCGGACGCGGCCTGACCGATATCGCGCTGTTCGAGACCGGTCCGGTCTTCCGCCGCGGCGCGGACCTCGGTACGCCGCCGGCGCTTCCCGCGGGCCGGCGTCCCTCCGACGACGAGCTCACCGCGATCGACGCTGCGCTGCCCGAGCAGCCCGGGCGGGTGGCGGCGGTGCTGACCGGCGCCCGCGAGCGGACCGGTTGGTGGGGACCGGGGCGAGCCGCGAGCTGGGCCGACGCGATCGCGGCGCCGGTCCTGCTGGGGGATGCGCTGGGCATCGAGGTGCGGGTGAGCGCCGACCGGCATGCGCCGTTCCATCCCGGTCGGTGCGCCGCCCTACACGTCGGCGAGGTGCTGCTCGGGCATGCCGGCGAGTTGCATCCGCGGGTGGTCGAGGCCAACGACCTTCCGCCGCGGACCTGTGCCATGGAGATCTCGCTCGACGTCCTGGTGGACGCGGCGCCCGAGCTGGCCGCGGCCCCCGCGGTGTCGGCCTACCCGCCGGCGACGATCGACATCGCGGTCGTCGTGCCGGACGAGACTCCCAGTGCGGACGTCGCGGGCGCGCTGCGCGATGGCGCCGGCGAGCTGCTCGAAGCCCTGCGGCTCTTCGACGTCTATGAGGGCGACCAGGTCGGCGCCGGGCGCAAGTCGCTGGCTTTCACGCTGCGCCTGCGCGCGCCGGATCGCACCCTCACTGCCGCCGAGGTGAGTGCGGTCCGCGACGCCGCGGTCGCTGAAGCCGCCCGCCGCTACGGAGCCGAGCTCCGCTGAGACTACCTGTATAGTTACTCGCTTAGACGAATGTTCATGCGGTAGCATGGGCAGATGGGCGTCCGGACCGCGGTTGTTGGTGCGAGCGGGTATGCCGGCGGCGAGCTGCTCCGGCTGCTCGACCTGCATCCGACCCTCGAGCTCACGACTCTGGTCGCGGCCGGCAACGCGGGCCGGCCGGTCGGAGCGGTTCATCCGCAGCTCGCGACGCTGGCCGACCTGCCCCTCGCCGACATCGACGACGCCGATCTCGGCGGCACCGAGGTGGTTTTCCTCGCCCTGCCGCACGGCGCATCCGCGGCGCTGGTCGACCGGCTGGACCCGGACGCCGTCGTCATCGACCTCGGTGCGGACTTCCGTCTGTCCGACGCTGCGGACTGGCAGCGGTGGTATCCGGGCGACCATGCCGGCACCTGGCCGTACGGGCTTGCCGAGCTGCCCGGCGCCCGCGAGCAGCTGAGCGGCGCGCGGCGGATCGCCAACCCTGGGTGCTACGCGACCGCGATCGCGCTGGCGTACGCGCCCTTGCTCGCAGCCGGACTGGTCGCGCCGAGCGACCTGGTCGTCGTGGCGGCCAGCGGCACGACCGGTGCGGGACGCGGACCGGCGGTCAACCTGCTGGCCAGTGAGGTGCTCGGCGGCGTCACGGCGTACAAGGTCGCGGGTGCCCACCAGCATCTGGGTGAGGTGCGGCAGACCCTGCAGGCGCTGGACGGTGGCGAGGTGTCGCTCTCGTTCACCCCATTGCTCGTACCGATGTCGCGCGGGATTCTCGCGACCTGCACCGCGAGTCTCAGCCCGGATGCCGGCGCCGAGCAGATCAGGTCCGCGTTCGCCGGGTACGCCGACGAGCCGTTCGTGCACCTGCTTCCCGAGGGCCAATGGCCACGTACCGCCGCAACGACCGGGTCCAACAGCGCCCACTTGCAGGTCGGAGTCGACGAGGACGCGAATCGCGCGGTGGTGATCGTCGCGCTCGACAACCTGGGCAAGGGTGCGGCCGGCCAGGCGATCCAGAACGCGAACCTCGCGCTCGGCTTCGACGAGACCACCGGCCTGCCGGTCAACGGGATCGGTCAGTGAGCGTCACGACGCCGGCCGGCTTCCGCGCGGCCGGGGTGGCCTGCGGACTCAAGGCGGACGCGCTCGACCTCGCCCTGGTCGTCAACGACGGGCCACTCGATGCGGCCGCGGGCGTCTTCACCGCCAACCGCGTGAAAGCGGCGCCGGTGCTGTGGTCCGAGCAGGTGCTTGCCGACGGGCGGTTGCGGGCCGTCGTACTGAACGCCAAGTACGCCAACGCGTGCACCGGCCCGGAGGGTTTCGCGATCGCGCACTCGACCGCGGAGTCGGTGGCGGGCGCGCTCGGGGTGGGCGCCGGTGAGGTCGCGGTCTGCTCTACCGGCAAGATCGGCGAGCCGCCACCACTCGCCAACCTGATCGAAGGAGTCGGTGCAGCGGCTGCAGCGCTGTCGCGCGCCGGTGGCGACGACGCGGCGGTCGCGATCCTCACCACCGACACGGTCACGAAGCACGTGGTCATCGACGGCGGCGGCTGGCAGGTCGGCGGCATGGCCAAAGGTGCGGCGATGCTCGCGCCTGCGCTCGCGACGATGCTCTGCGTGCTGACGACGGATGCGGTTGTCGACCCGTCAACACTCGACGCGGCGTTGCGCGAAGCGACCCGGCTCACCTTCGACCGGGTCGACTCCGACGGCTGCATGTCGACCAACGACACCGTTCTGCTGCTGGCCAGTGGTGCGTCGGGAGTCACGCCTGATGAGCATGACCTGACGGTGGCCGTGACGGCTGCCTGTGCCGAGCTCGCGGCCCAGATGCTTGCGGACGCGGAAGGGTCGACGAAGGACATCGTGATCGAGGTGCGAGGCGCCGCGACCGAGGACGACGCCATCACCGTGGCCCGGGCGATCTCGCGGAGCAACCTGCTCAAGTGCGCGCTGCACGGCGAGGACCCGAACTGGGGCCGGATCCTCGCAGCGGTCGGTACGACGGACGCGCGCTTCGATGCACTGGCCCTCGACACGGCCATCAACGGTGTGTGGGTGTGCCGCGACAGCGCACCGGGCGAGGACGTCGCGAAGGTGGACCTGAGCGCTCGGCGGATCGACCTGACCGTGGACCTGCGCTCCGGCGAAGCGAGCGCGACGGTGTGGAGCAACGACCTCACAGCGGCCTACGTGCACGAGAACTCGGCGTACTCGACATGAGCCGGCTGACCGAGAGCACCGCGAGAGCGACCGCGCTCGTGGAGGCGTTGCCGTGGCTCGAGCGATTCCATGGCCGCACGGTTGTCGTGAAGTACGGCGGTCATGCGATGACCGACGAGGCGCTGCGGATCGCGTTCGCCGAGGACGTGGTGTTCCTGCGCTACGCCGGCATCCGTGTGGTCGTCGTGCACGGCGGCGGCCCGCAGATCGATGCACACCTGGACCGGCTCGGCATCGAGTCGACCTTCGCCGGCGGCTTGCGGGTGACGACCCCGGAGACGATGACGGTCGTCCGGATGGTGCTGGTCGGACAGGTGCAGCGCGAGATCGTCGGCTTGATCAACGCGCATGGTGCGTTCGCGGTCGGGCTGTCGGGCGAGGATGCCCGGCTGATGACCGCCGAACGCCGTCCCGGAACGGTCGACGGCGAGGAGATCGACATCGGTCTGGTCGGTGACGTGGTGCACGTCGATGCCGGTCTGGTCGAAGGGTTGCTGGCGGATGGCCGGATCCCCGTGGTGGCGAGCGTGTGCCGGGGCGCGGACGGCGAGGTCTACAACGTCAATGCGGACACTGCGGCGGCTGCCGTCGCGGTCGGGCTGGCCGCCGAGAAGCTGGTTGTCCTCACCGATGTCGAAGGGTTGTACGTCGACTGGCCGGCGAGCAACGAGGTGGTGAGCCGGCTCACCGCGAGCGAGCTCGAGGCGAAGCTGCCGACGCTCGCCGACGGGATGGCGCCGAAGATGGAAGCCTGCCTGCGAGCGGTGCACGGTGGGGTGCCGAGCGCGCACGTCGTCGACGGACGCGTGGCCCATGCGTTGCTGCTCGAGGTGCTGACCGACTCCGGGGTCGGGACGATGGTGAGTGCGGGATGAGCGAGACCGCTGAGCTGCAGCGGCGGTGGGACGCCGTCATGATGCGCAACTACGGCACCCCGCCGGTCGCGATCGCCGGCGGCCGCGGGTGCACCGTCGTCGACGTCGAAGGCCGGACGTACCTCGACCTGATCGCAGGCATCGCCGTGTCCTCGCTCGGCCATGCGCATCCGGCCGTCGTCACCGCGGTCAGCGAACAGGTCGGTCGGCTGGCCCATTCATCGAACCTTGCTATCAACACGCCCGCGCTGACCCTCGCCGAGCGCCTGGCCGGCCTGGTCGATCCCGGCGGCCGCGGCGCCAGGGTGTTCCTGTGCAACGACGGTGCGACCGCCAACGAAGCCGCCCTGAAGACGGTCATGCGGGCGCGGCCGGGCCGGCGCACGTTCATCGCGGCTGACGGCGCGTTCCACGGCCGCACCCTCGGCATCCTGGCGCTCACCAGCAAGGCGGCCTACCGCAAGCCGTTCGGCCCGCTCGGGATCCCCACCACGTTCGTCCCGTACGGCGATGCGGATGCGCTCACCGCCGCGGTCGACGAGCAAACCGCCGCGGTCTTCCTCGAGCCGATCCTCGGTGAGGCCGGGGTCGTGCCGCCGCCGCCCGGCTACCTCGCCGCGGCCCGCGAGGCGTGCGACCGGACCGGCGCTCTGCTCGTCATCGACGAGGTCCAGGGCGGGTTCGGCCGGACCGGGCGCTGGTTCGCCCATCAACACGACGGCGTGACCCCCGACCTCGTGACCATGGCGAAGGGTCTCGGCGGCGGGCTCCCGATCGGCGCCTGCGTCGCCGTCGGCGCAGCCGCCGACGCGCTGCAGAAGGGTGATCACGGCTCGACCTTCGGCGGCAACCCGGTGTGTGCAGCGGCTGCCCTCGCGGTCATCGAGACGATCGAGGCTGAAGGTCTGCTCGAGCACGTGGAATACCTCGGAGCGCAGTGGTCCGCCGAGCTCGCCGCCGCGGGTGCGCCGGTCGTCGAGCAGGTGCGGGGACGCGGCCTGTGGCTCGCGCTCGTGGTCGAGCCGGGCCTCGCACCGGCGATCGAGGCGGTCGCGCGGGACCGCGGCTTTCTCGTCAACGCGACCGGCCCGGACGCGGTCCGGCTCGCGCCGCCGCTGGTGCTGTCGGCGGAGGAAGCGGCCTCGTTCACCGCGGCGTTGCCGGGCATCCTCGAGGCGGCGACCGCGGCTAGGTTGAGCGCGTGACGAGCGTCAACCCGAGGAGCCCCATGCCACGCCACTTCCTTGCCGATGACGAGCTGACCGCAGCCGAGCAGACCACGATCCTCGACCTGGCCGACCGGATGAAGGCGGACCGCCACGGCTTCCGGACGCTGGCCGGTCCGCGGTCGGTCGCGGTCGTGTTCGAGAAGCCGTCGACGCGCACCCGGCTGTCGTTCGAGGTGGGCATCGCCGAGCTCGGCGGCCATCCCGTCATCCTCGACGCCCGGTCCACCCAGCTCGGTCGCGGCGAGACCATCGAGGACACCGCGCGGGTGCTGTCCCGCTACGTCGACGCCATCGTCATCCGCACGTTCGGCCAGGACCGGATCGAGGCGCTCGCGGCCGCATCCGACGTACCCGTGGTCAACGCGCTCACCGACTACGCGCATCCGTGCCAGGCGCTCGCCGACCTGCAGACGATTCGCGAGCAGAAGGGGAAGCTGGCCGGCCTGACCCTTGCGTATCTCGGTGACGGCAACAACATGGCGCACTCCCTGCTGCTGGCCGGTTCGCTGGCCGGTCTGCACGTACGGGTCGCGTCGCCCGCGGAGTACGAGCCGCTCGCTCAGGTCGTGAAGCGGGCCGAAGAGCTTGCCGATGCGCACGGCGGCAGCGTTGCGGTCACCAACGACCCGCTCGAAGCGGCCGAGGACGCTGACGTCCTCTACACCGACGTCTGGGCGTCGATGGGGCAGGAGGCCGAGGCGGCAGAGCGGATCGAGCCCCTGCGGCCGTACGCCATCGACGACCGCATCGTTGCGGCCGCGTCATCCGATGTCGTCGTGATGCATTGCCTGCCGGCACACCGTGGCGAGGAGATCGCGGCAGACGTCATCGACGGCCCGCACAGCATCGTCTTCGACCAGGCGGAGAACCGGCTGCACGCGCAGAAGGCGCTGCTCGCGTTCCTGCTCACGCCCTCGGGCTCGGGGTGAGGTGATGACGTCGCGCCCGGCCACGACCGCGCTGCACAGCAAGGCCGCGAGACAGGCCCGGATCGCCGAGCTGATCACGACCGGAGCCGTTCACTCGCAGAGCCAGCTGGCGGAGCTGCTGGCTGCGGACCAGGTCGAGGTCACCCAGGCGACGCTGTCGCGCGACCTGGAGGAGATGGGCGCGGTCAAGGTACGCCGGCCGGGGATCGGCACGGTCTACGCCGTCGGCGACGAGGCGCCCGGGCCGGTGCTTCGCGCGTTTGCGGACGCGAGCGAAGGTCGGGTGTCGAGACTCGCGACGGAGTTGGTCGTGTCGGTCGAGTCCAGCGCGAACCTCGTGGTGGTGCGGACCCCGCCGGGCGGCGCGCACCTGCTCGCGTCGGCGATCGATCGCGCCGGCCTCGACGACGTGATCGGGACCGTCGCCGGCGACGACACGGTCCTGCTGGTGACCAGGGACCCGAAGGGCGGCCGGAGCGTGGCGGCCCGGTTGCGTGACATGGCCGGCGCCTGAGCGGCGCCAACGAAAGGACAGGAGCAGTACAGAGATGACCGAACGCGTGGTGCTCGCGTATTCCGGCGGGCTCGACACCTCAGTGGCGATCGGCTGGATTGCCGCCGAGACCGGAGCCGAGGTGATCGCGGTCGCAGCGGACGTCGGGCAGGGCGGTGAGGACCTCGAGGTGATCAGGCAGCGCGCCCTTGCCTGCGGTGCGGTCGAGGCCGAGGTCATCGACGCGCGAGAAGAGTTCGCCGACGACTTCTGCCTGCCGGCCCTGCGCGCGAACGCGCTGTACATGAACCGCTACCCGCTGGTGTCGGCGCTGTCGCGGCCGGTCATCGTCAAGCATCTGGTCGCGGCCGCGCACAAGCACGGCGCGTCGGTGGTGGCCCACGGTTGCACCGGCAAGGGCAACGACCAGGTGCGGTTCGAGGTCGGCGTTGGTGCGCTCGCGCCCGAGCTGCGGGTGATCGCGCCGGTGCGGGACTCGGGAATGACGCGCGACAAGGCGATCGCGTTCGCGGAGGAACGCGGTCTTCCGATCGACGTGACGAAGAAGTCGCCGTACTCGATCGACCAGAACGTCTGGGGCCGCGCGGTTGAGACCGGCTTCCTAGAAGACGTGTGGAACGCTCCGATCGAGGACGTGTACTCCTACACGCAGGATCCGACGGTGCAGCGGGCGCCCGATGAGGTGCTGATCAGCTTCGTCGACGGTGTCCCGACCGCGATCGACGGCCGACCGGTCACGATGCTGGCGGCGATCGAGGAGCTCAACCAGCGCGCGGGTGCGCAGGGGATCGGGCGGCTGGACATGATCGAGGACCGTTTGGTCGGCATCAAGAGCCGCGAGGTCTACGAGGCGCCCGGTGCGCTCACGCTGATCGAGGCACATCGCCATCTCGAGGACCTGACCATGGAGAAGGACACGGCCCGGTTCAAGCGGCCGGTGGAGCAGCGCTGGTCCGAGCTCGCGTACGACGGCCTGTGGTTCTCACCGCTCAAGCGTGCACTCGACGCGTTCGTCGCGGAAGCCTCGCGCCACGTCTCGGGCGACATTCGGATGACCTTGCACGGCGGCCGTGCGGTCGTGACCGGCCGGCGCAGCGAGGCGGCTCTCTACGAGTACAGCCTGGCGACCTACGACGCCGAGGACACCTTCGACCAGCGCTTGGCGAAGGGCTTCGTCGAGCTGTGGGGGATGCCGGCGAGGTTGGCCGCCGCGCGGGACAAGCGCGTGGCGGGCGAATGACCGACGGGACCCCGCCCGTCCGGCTGTGGGGCGGACGCTTCGCCGGCGGGCCGGCGGACGCCGTCGCGCGGCTGTCGATGAGCGTGCAGTTCGACTGGCGGCTCGCGCCCTACGACCTGCTCGCATCGCGTGCGCACGCCCGGGTGTTGCACGAGGCCGGCCTGCTCGACGACGAGGAGCTGGCCCGGCTGCTGGCCGCGCTCGACGACCTCGACGCTGACGCGCGGGCCGGCCGGTTCCGTCCCTCCGCCGAGGACGAGGACGTGCACACGGCGCTCGAGCGCGGCCTGCTCGAGCGGGTCGGCGCGCTCGGCGGAAAGCTGCGAGCCGGCCGCAGTCGCAACGACCAGGTGGCGACCGACCTTCGCCTGTATCTGCGTGATCACGTGCGACAAGTGGTGGCCCGGCTCGCCGAGCTCGAGTCGGCGCTGCTGGCGCAGGCCGAGCGCATGATGAACGCACCCGCCCCGGGGTTCACGCACATGCAGCACGCGCAGCCGGTGCTGTTCGCCCACCAACTGCTGGCGCACGTGCATCCGCTCGCGCGCGACATTTCGCGGCTGACCGACTGGGATACCCGCGCTGCGGTGAGCTCGCTCGGCGCCGGCGCCCTGGCCGGCTCCTCGCTGCCGCTCGATCCCGGATCGGTTGCGAAGGAGCTGGGCTTCGACAGTGCGTTCGCGAACTCGATCGACGCGGTCAGCGACCGCGACTTCGCGGCCGAGTTCCTCTTCTGCGCGGCATTGATCGGCGTACATCTCTCGCGGCTCGGCGAGGAGGTCGTCCTCTGGGCCACGTCCGAGTTCCACTGGGTCGAGCTCGACGATGCATTCAGCACGGGATCGTCGATCATGCCGCAGAAGAAAAACCCCGATGTGGCCGAGCTCGCACGGGGCAAGGCCGGCCGCTTGATCGGCGACCTCACCGCGGTGCTCGTCGTCCTCAAAGGCCTCCCGCTGGCGTACGACCGTGATCTGCAGGAGGACAAGGAACCGGTCTTCGATGCGGTCGACAGCCTGCTGCTGCTGCTGCCTGCGTTGACCGGCATGCTCGCCACCATGTCCGTCGACACCGACCGGATGGCAGCGACGGCGTCCGGTGGCTTCGCGCTCGCGACCGACGTCGCCGAGCATCTGGTCCGCCGCGGCGTCCCCTTTCGCGAGGCGCACGAGGCGGTCGGGCGGCTGGTGGCCTGGTGTGCGCGCGAGGGATGTGACCTCGACCAGGTCTCCGACGCCGTGCTGGCAAGCGTGAGCGAACATCTCGGGCCCGAGGTGCGGGAGGTGCTGTCGGTCGCCGGTGCGCTCGCCGCCCGATCCAGCCCGGGCGGCACCGCGCCCGAGCGGGTTCGCGAACAGCTCGACGAGCTCACCGGCCTTGTAGCGTCGCATCACCGATGGGCAAGCCAGGACTGATCGCTGCGGACCGCGGACGATGACCGCACGCGGGTCCGGCCGGCTGCTGCCGGCCGGCTTCTACGCCCGGCCGGTCCTGGAGGTGGCACCGGCTCTGCTCGGCAGCGTGCTCGAGCACGCCGGCGTCCGCGTGCGGCTGACTGAGGTCGAGGCGTACGACGGAGCGAATGATCCGGCGTCGCACGCCTACCGCGGGTCGACCGCACGCAACGCGGTGATGTTCGGGGCGCCGGGACACGCTTACGTGTACTTCTCTTACGGCATGCACTTCTGCGTCAACGTCGTGTGCGGGCCGGTCGGTACGGCGTCGGCGGTGCTGCTGCGGGCCGGCGAGGTCGTCGCCGGCCTGGACGTCGCACGCGCCCGACGTCCGGGCGCCGGTGACAGGGACCTTGCCCGCGGTCCGGCCCGGCTGACGCTCGCGCTCGCGATCGACCGCGCGCAGAACGGCGTCGATGTCACCTGCGCCGGGTCGGAGCTGCGGCTTCTGCGCGGCTCCGCACCGGATCCGGAGACGGTGCGCAGCGGCCCCCGGGTCGGCATCGCGGCGGCGGCGGATCGGCCGTGGCGGTTCTGGATCGACGGCGAGCGCTCGGTGTCGGCGTACCGTGCTCATGTGCCGCGTCGCCGACCGGGCGCGGCCGCTGTCGTGCGAGAGGATGAATAGGTGAGCGCCGAGGTCCTCGACGAGCTGGCCTGGCGTGGGCTGATCGCCGACTCCACCGACCCGGACGCCCTTCGCGCGCAGCTCAGCGCCGGACCGGTCACGCTCTACTACGGCTGCGACCCGAGCGCGCCGAGCCTGCACATCGGCAACCTGATCGGCCTGATCGTGCTGCGCTGGTTCGAGCGGTCGGGGCACCGTCCGATCGGGTTGGCCGGTGGCGCCACCGGGTTCATCGGCGACCCCGGCGGACGGTCGAGCGAGCGCAACCTGCTGACCGTCGACGAGGTCGAGCACAACGTCGAACGGATCCAGGCCCAGATCGCCCGGTTCATCGACATCGGCGAGGGCAAGGGCCGGCTGGTCAACAACATCGAGTGGACCGCGGGGCTGTCGGTGATCGACTTCCTGCGCGACATCGGCAAGCACTTCCCGGTCAACGTCATGCTCGGCAAGGAGTCGGTGAAGGCCCGGCTCGAAAGCGGCGGGATCAGCTACACCGAGTTCAGCTACATGCTGCTGCAGTCCATGGACTACCTCGAGCTGTTCCGTCGTTACGACTGCCGGCTGCAGATCGGCGGCAGCGACCAGTGGGGGAACCTCACGTCGGGCATCGACCTGATCCGCCGGGTGGAGGGCGCGAACGTCGCGGCGCTCAGCTGGCCGCTGGTGACGACGGCGACCGGCGAGAAGTTCGGCAAGTCGACGGGGGGCGGCAGCCTGTGGCTGGATCCCGAGCTGACCTCGCCGTATGCGATGTACCAGTACTGGGTGAACGTCGACGACGCCGATGTCGGTCGTTACCTGCGGTTTTTCACCTTCCTGCCGCACGAGGAGATCGAGGCGCTCGACCAGGAGACGGCGCAACGCCCGGCCGCTCGCACGGCCGCCCGTCGGCTGGCCGAGGAGGTCACGACGCTGGTGCACGGCGCCGAGGAGACCGCCAAGGCACAGGCGGCGAGCCGGGCGCTGTTCGGCCAGGGCGAGCTACGCGACCTCGATCCGTCGACGCTGCGGGCGGCGCTGGCCGAGGCCGGCCTGCACGAGGTTGACGGCTCGATGCCGAATGTCGTGAACCTGCTCGAGGTGACCGGTTTGTGCGGGAGCCGGTCCGAGGCCCGCCGCACGGTCGAGCAGGGCGGCGCGTACCTCAACAACGTCAAGGTCAGCGAGACCGACTACGTGCCGAACCAGGCCGACCTGCTGCCCGGTGGGTTCCTCGTCGTACGGCGGGGGAAGCGCGCGGTGGCCGGGGTATCGTCGCCCGGGAGTCACGCGTAGCCCACGCTCGTTCTGCTTTGACACGGTGAGCGGGCTGACATAGCGTGGCTCGGTTGCCCCGAGACGGGTCGAGAGACCCCGACCGGTGCGCATCCGTCCCTTGAGAACTCAACAGCGTGCCAAAAGTCAGCGCCAAACGCCCGGTTTGGGCCACTTCGGTGACCCCTGAAACCGGGGCAAGATTGGCGATGACAGACGTACAGCGAAGTTTGTAAGTCTGATCAACGTCAGGTGACGGTTCGGCTCGGACCCCCGTAGCCGTAACCGATCTCCTTCGATGCTGGTGACCGGATCGACTCCTTGCGAGTCGCCGCCGGCTCATCGACAGACATCAACGGAGAGTTTGATCCTGGCTCAGGACGAACGCTGGCGGCGTGCTTAACACATGCAAGTCGAGCGAAGCCCATCCCTTCGGGGATGGTGACTGAGCGGCGAACGGGTGAGTAACACGTGGGCAACCTACCCTCAGCTCTGGGATAACCCCGGGAAACCGGAGCTAATACCGGATATGACCTCGAGCGACATCGCTCGTGGTGGAAAGTTTTTCGGCTGAGGATGGGCCCGCGGCCTATCAGCTTGTTGGTGGGGTAATGGCCTACCAAGGCGACGACGGGTAGCCGGCCTGAGAGGGCGATCGGCCACACTGGGACTGAGACACGGCCCAGACTCCTACGGGAGGCAGCAGTGGGGAATATTGCGCAATGGGCGGAAGCCTGACGCAGCGACGCCGCGTGAGGGACGAAGGCCTTCGGGTTGTAAACCTCTTTCAGCAGGGACGAAGCGAAAGTGACGGTACCTGCAGAAGAAGCACCGGCCAACTACGTGCCAGCAGCCGCGGTAATACGTAGGGTGCAAGCGTTGTCCGGAATTATTGGGCGTAAAGAGCTCGTAGGCGGTCTGTCGCGTCGGCTGTGAAAACTCGGGGCTCAACCCCGAGCCTGCAGTCGATACGGGCAGACTAGAGTGTGGTAGGGGAGACTGGAATTCCTGGTGTAGCGGTGAAATGCGCAGATATCAGGAGGAACACCGGCGGCGAAGGCGGGTCTCTGGGCCATAACTGACGCTGAGGAGCGAAAGCGTGGGGAGCGAACAGGATTAGATACCCTGGTAGTCCACGCCGTAAACGTTGGGCGCTAGGTGTCGGGGACCTTCCACGTCCTCGGTGCCGCAGCTAACGCATTAAGCGCCCCGCCTGGGGAGTACGGCCGCAAGGCTAAAACTCAAAGGAATTGACGGGGGCCCGCACAAGCGGCGGAGCATGTGGCTTAATTCGACGCA
>Ga0335074_10001307_pt1 | contig 33900 bp, 16 predicted proteins | sample Lox_Sample_23_FD_206715 | JGI IMG/M metagenome (GOLD analysis project Ga0335074, IMG submission 206715) | Soil microbial communities from Loxahatchee National Wildlife Refuge, Florida, United States - Lox_Sample_2.3 | ecosystem: Environmental > Terrestrial > Soil > Wetlands | place: USA... | reverse complement strand
ACACCACTCTGGTCGTCGCCGCCGTTCTCACGTCGCAGGTTGCCGGAGCGTGGCTCGACTACGTTCTCCGCAAAGGATGGCCCCTGCTCGCGCCGACTACAGGCGAAGCTCCCCTCGACACATCGCCGGAAAGCCCGTCGGTGGCGTAGAAGCGCTTCGCCACGGGGAGGGGCGCGTCCTATGCAACGCCGCCAGCGTGCTGCGGCCGAATTTGAGCGCAGGCTGCGCGGTTCAAGCTGGCCGCCCCTGCGCGCGTCCGCACCTGTTTAGTTGTTCTCCTCGTCGTGCTGCTTCGGCGGAGACGCCGGAGGCGCGCCTCCGGCGGCAATGGGCGTCACACTGTGTTCGGCCAGGGTGTGGTTGAAGGCGGGCACTTCCTGGGTCATCAGAGTGTTGTAATTCGCCGTGGCCGTGGCGAGCTTCTGCTCGAGCTGGTGGAAGAGCTCAACCTCGGTGTCGGTGGGCGGGAAGTCGTCGCCACCGGCCACGTCGCCGGCGCCGGCGCCAATCTCCGCGTCGAGCCAGAGCAGGTTGTAGTAAACCTTCCAGGCAGAGATGTAGGTCTTGTCGTCGCTGGCGGCGAGAACTTTGCTCATAAGCTCGTACTCGACGTCCTGCATCTTCTGATCCATCTGCGTGGCGGCCTCGAGCATCTGCTTGTTGCTCTGGTCGCCGCCTTCCATCTTCTCCACGTCGGCGAGCTGCTTGCGCATCCACTCGATGCGGTTGATCATGTCCGCGGTTTTGGTCACGTCGTCGCGAATCTGTAGCTGGAGCTTCACGGAGGCTTCGAGATCGGCCTGGCTGGCCGTCACATGCGGATCGGCCAGGATAGTGATGGGCTGGGTGTACCTCTGGCCATCGATGGTGAGCCGCGCCTCATAGTGGCCGGGAACGGCGAGGGTGGTGGGCGTTACTTCCATCCCCCAGTGGGTGATGGGACGCGAGTCCATGCCGAAGAAGCGGCCTTCCTGCCAGATGTGCGGGTCCTCGGGCGGGATGGTGCGCAGGGTGACCAGCGTCGGCGCGTCGTAGCGCATATCCCAGCCAATGCGGTTCATGCCTTCGTGGGCCTCGGCGGTGAGCTTGCGGACGAGGTGACCCTGGGCGTCGAGGATCTGCACCTCGACGAGCTTCTTCGGCGCGGCCTTCAGCTGATAAGTGAGCAGCACGTACTCGTTATGGCGGAAGCGATAGGTGGGGCGGGGCGCGAAGAAGCGCACGGCGGCGTCGGATTTCTGCGTCGCCATCTGCTCCAGCGGCGTGATGTCGTCGAGGATGTAGAAGCCGCGGCCGTAAGTGGAGACGACGAGATCGTGGAAGCGCTTCTGCACCACGGTCCACGTGACCGGCGACGGCGGCAGGCCCGTATTGAAGTGGATCCAGCTGGCGCCGTCGTCGAGCGAGTAGTAGAGCGCGTTGCCGGTTCCGGTGAACAGCAGCCCTTTGCAGTTGGGGTCTTCAGAGACGTTGCGCACGTAGGCCAGCGGCCCTTTGGGAAGGTTGCTGGAGATGTTGATCCAGGTCTTGCCGAAGTCGGTGGTCTTGTAGATGTACGGGTCGCGATTGTCGACGAGGTGGTAATCCACAGAGATATACGCTGTGCCCGCGTCGAAGAACGACGGCTGGATGCTGGTGACGGTACCGAGCGGGGGCATGCCGACGGCGGCAGTGACGTCATTCCAGTGGCCGCCGCCATCGCGGGTGTACCAGACTTTGCCATCGTTAGTGCCGGCCCAGAGCAGGCCCTTCTGCACGGTGGAGGGGGCGAGCGCGAAGACCACCTCGCCGTAGAACTGGCCGAGATTGTCGGGGATCAATCCGCCCGAGGAGATGATGTGCGCGGGATCCCGGGTGGAGAGATCGGGACTGATCACGGACCAGCTCTGCCCGCCGTTGCTGGTTTTGAAAACGACCTGGCAGCCGTAGTAGACGGTGCTGGGGTCGAAGGGATCGATGGCCAGGGGCGGCGTCCAGTGGCAACGGTATTTGGTTTGATTGGGCGCGGAGTCGAGGGTGTGATACCACGGGCTCACCGAGCGGGCCTCGCGGGTGCGCGCATCCCAGCGCGTGACCTCGTCGGCGTAGCAGGAGGCCCAGACGATGTTGGGATCGGCAGGATCGGGGAGGGTGAAGCCGGACTCGCAGCCGCCCATGGGGTGGTCCCAGCCCACGTCGGGCGTGTAGCCCTCGATGGGGACGCTGGGACCGCGCATGGTGCTGTTGTCCTGCATGTTGCCGTAGACGTAGTACGGAATCTGGTCGTCGACGGCAACGTGATACATCTGGCCGATGGGCAGGGTCACATCGTGCATGCCGCGGCCTCCGGTGGTGGTGATATCCAGACCGCCGTCGAAGGAGATGGCGAAGCGGTCGGGATTCTTCGGATCCCACCAGATGTCATGATTGTCGCCGCCCCAGGGGCGCTCCTGAAAGATGCGGCCGCCGTCGAGGGAGACGTGAAATCCGCTGTTGGAGACGAAGACCTCGTTCTCGTCAACCGGCGAGACGGCAATGCGGATGTAATAGCCGGCGCGGCCGATGAGGGTGCGGTCCCAGCTCTCGACGTGCCAGTTCACGCCTCCGTCGTCGGAGCGCCACAGAGAGCCCTGCTCGCTGGTTTCAATCAGCGCGTAGACGCGGTTGGAATCGGTGGGGGCGACGGCCACATCGATCTTGCCGACGGGCGAATGGGGCAGGCCGTGACCCTCGATGTGGGTCCAGGTGGTGCCGCGATCGTGCGAGACGTAGACGCCGCTGCCCGGGCCGCCGCTCAGCTCGGCCCAGGTGTGCATGGAGACCTGCCACATGCCGGCAAAGAGGGTGCGCGGATTCTCAGGATCGAGGGCGAGGCCGGAGCAGCCGGTGTTCTCGTCGACAAAGAGGACTTTCGTCCAGGTCTTGCCGCCGTCCTCCGTGCGGTAGACGCCGCGCTCCTGCTGGGTTCCGCCCAGACGGCCCAGCGCGCAGACGAAGACGCGGTCCGAATCCTGAGGATCGACGATCACACGGCCGATGCGGCCGGTCTGATCGAGGCCCATGTGCTCCCAGGTCTTGCCGGCGTCGGTGGACTTGTAGACGCCGTCGCCGGTGACATCGATATCGCGGATGGCCCAGGCTTCGCCGGTGCCGACCCAGACGATGTTGGGATCGGTGGGCGCGACGGCCAGCGCGCCGATGGCCGCTACAGGCTCCTGGTCGAAGATGGGCTCCCATCGATTACCGCCGTCCACCGACTTCCAGACGCCGCCCGACGCCGCGCCTGCGTACCAGATGCTGGGATCGCCGGGAACGCCGGCGACGGCGGAGACGCGATTGCCGACGGCGGGACCGAGGAAGCGGAAGCCGAACTCATCGGGGAAACCGCCGCGGCGGCGAAACCGCTGCGCAGAAACCGGCCCGGCCAGCAAAGCCAGGGTGAGAACGCACAGGACACACGACAGGATGGCGAGATTCTTTCTCAACATGCGGGCAGGCTCCGGGGAGATCAAGAGGCGGAAAAATTGTACACCAAATAAAATGCAATCTGCCGTGGGGAAGGCGAGAAATGCCGAATCCCGGCTTCAGCCAGGGATTTTAACGGCCTTCGCTCGAGTCCGGTTTAGCCGACGATTGCATGTTATTTTGTACACATTCCGCAGCCCGCGTGAAGGAGATCGCTCGATGAGAGAAATTGCCGGGACGATGAGGCTGTTATGCGGGGCAGGGCTGCTTGTGGCTGCCGCGTGGATCCATGCGCAAACCGCGGCGCTTCCGCCGGCGCCGCACGGCACGGTGACCGATCTGACGCCGCAGCCGGGTTTCTTCACCGAGCCGGGGATCGCCATCGACCCGAACAATCCGAGCTATGTGGCGGCGGCCTTCCAGGACAACGCGCATGCGGGCTACTCCACCGACGGCGGTGCGCACTGGCAGGTGGCCACGGGTACGGAGTCGACGCGCTTCCGCGTCTCCGGTGACGTGTCGATCGCGTACGACACGCACGGCCACGCGATCCTCTGCTACATGGCCTTCGACAAGCTGGGCACGTTCAACTACTGGGGGCACGACTCGTCGCGGAACGGGCTGTTTGTCCGCCGCTCGCTCGACGGTGGCGCGACGTGGGAGGCAAACGACATTCCGGTCATCCAGCATGACGACGGGCCGGCGGTGCCGTGGGAGGACAAGCCGTACATTGTCGCCGACGATTCGCACAGCCGCTTTGCGGGGAACCTCTACATCGGGTGGACGCGCTGGACGCTGACCGATTCGGAGATCTGGCTGACGCGGTCGACGGACGACGGGCTCAGGTGGTCCGCGCCCATCGAGATCGATCGGCATCCGGGCCTGCCCCGCGACGACAATGGCGCGCTGGAGGGATTTGCCGGAACGGTGGGTCCGGACGGGACGCTGTATGTGGTGTGGGCTGGCGACGGCTGGCTGCAGGTCGCGACGTCGCGCGATGGCGGCAGGTCGTTTTCGGTTCCGCGCAACATCATTCACACCGCGCCAATCATGTTTCAGGTCGAGGACGTGGCACGATCCAACGGATTTCCGCAGATTGGCATCGATGCCCGTCAGCCGGGCAAGCCACGCCTGTACGTGAGCTGGAGCGACTACCGCAATGGCGACGTGGACGTATTCACGTCGTCGTCGGTGAACGGAGGACGGACGTGGAGCGCGGCGGTGCGCGTGAACAACGATCCGGTGCACGATGGAGCCGACCAGTTCTTCCAGTGGATGGCGGTCGACCCGGTGGATGGATCCGTGAACGTGCTGTTCTACGACCGGCGCGGCGATCCGCACAACCGCGACTGCACGGTGACGCTGGCGCGATCGACCGACGGCGGGCGGAGCTTCACGAACTACGCGTGGACGACGCAGCCGTTCTACCCGGCGCACGCTTTCATGGGCGACTACACGGGCATCGCGGCGCGAGCGGGACACGTGTACGGCATCTGGACGACGAAGCCCGCGGGCGTAAAAGGAACGCAGATCCAGATCGGCAGCGCGTACTTCGGTGGGGATGCCGCAGATCGGCAATGACCGGCACGCCGGTCAGCGTGAGGCGCCAGCTTTCCAGTTGATGTACACAGGATTGCCGAGGAGCAGCAGGTGCCCGGAGGTATCGCGCACTTCAGCCAGCACCCAGTGGCGCGCGCCATCGGATCGCCATTGCCAGTGGAGGGTTTGATCGGAGCCCGCAACGGTTTGTGCGGGGAGCGCGGGGAACGCTGCGCCATCGACAACGAGGCTGACGGTCGCGCCCGGGCAGGCGGCGACGTGCGCGTCGAAGGAAATGTCTGCGCCGGAAGGTGCGGCGAGCTCGCCTCCCATATCCGCGGACGATCCTGGCGTCTGCGCATGGAATTCGAGAAGGCGATCGCGCGAGCCGGTGAGGTCGATGAATACGCGGCCGGAGCGGATGCCGTCGAGGATGGCGGGCGTGGAGAGGTTCTCGGCGTAAACAACGGTCGTGGGCCAGCCGACCGAGCCGGGCTGATCCAGCGGAATCATGGGACGGTGATTGTCGCTGCCGCCGATGGCAGTGAGCCGGTAACCGCGGTTCAGCTGCTGCTTCCAGAAAGGAATGCCGGAGAAGGCGGGCAGCCGTTCTCCGCCGTTCTCCGCTTCGATCGCCGTGAGCAGATTCATATCTACCGGAACCGACGGAGTCCAGCCGCAGCCCATGCAGATTTCTCCGCTGGGCGCGGCGGGGTGGTTGATGGAGACGAGCGCGCCGAGCGAGCGGGCGTTGCGCAGCAGCACATTCATGTTGGGCACGCTCGCACTGCCCAGGCGAAAGTCGAGATACTGCGTGGTACCGAGGAAGTTCAGGTGCCCCTGGAAGGTGGTGATCTCGCGGCCGGGAATCAGCAGCAGCTTGTCGAAATACGGCTGCAGCTCGCGCATCGCGTCGTACTGCGAGGTCGCGTTGTGGTCGGTAATGGCGATGAAGTCGAGGCCGCGGCGCGCGGCGGCCTCGACGGTGATGAAGACCGGGCAGGGCACCATTTTGCCGGTCTGGCTGGGGCATTGCCCGTCGCTGTTGGCGGTGTGCATGTGCAGATCTCCGCGGTACCAGGCGGGTCCGGCGCGGAGGGGCTCGCGCAGCACCGCGGGCTCGTCGTCCACCGGGCCGGTGCGCGTGAAGAAGACCTGCGCGGTGTAGTGCGAAACGACTCCCGCGCGAATATTGGGGACGCCGATGAGGACATTCCACTGGCCGGGAGGAATCAGCCCGGGCAAACACGAGGGCGTCGCGTCGGAAACACCGACGGTGAGCACGGATTTGTTACCGCCGCTCCAGCAGCGCAGCTCAACCGGATCGAGCAGGCCGAGATCGAGGGCGGTGTGCTGGTCGCGCCCGGTGTAATCGAAGGTGAGCGTGACCCGGCGGATGCCGGCGGGCACGCGAAAAGGCACCTTGATATAGGTGTGGTTTTGCGAGCCGCGTACTTCGCCGCGGAGCACCAGATTGGGCGGCGGCGGCGCAGTGCGGCTCTGCTGTTGCGCGGGGGAGGGCCGAGGGTTGAGAAAAAGCGGGAGGAGGAAAAGAGTGGCCGTGCAGCGAAACAGCCTGATACGAACCACTATTCTCCTCCTCCGGAGGCCAATGATGCCGGGCCGACTACGCCGGCGCTAGTAGAAAAGTTTGAGCGCGAGCTGCAGCGTACGGGCGCCGTTGTTCCCATTGCTGTTTTTCGTAGCCCCGATGTTGCTGAAGCTGCCGGCCTGGAAATTCAACTGCTGCGGCTGCACGAACGGCGGCGTGTTGGTTGTGTTGAAGGCTTCGGCGCGGAACTGCAGATACGTCGATTCCGTGAAATGGAAGTTCTTGAGAATCGACGAATCCAGGTCAGTGAAGTGGGGCCCGCGCACCTGTTGGATCTCTCCTCCAAGCGGCGAGTAATCGCCCTGTCCGACCTGGGTAGCCACGGGTGGCTGCGCAAACGCGCCGGGGTTGAGCCATTGCGTGTAGTTGTGCGGTCCGGCGTAGAGGCCCTGGCCGGACACCACGTTGGCGGAGCAACCGAAGTCGGCCGTTGTGGAGACGGGGCAAGTGACCGTGAGCGGCTGCCCGCTCTGAAAGGTGTAGAAACCGTTGATCACCCAACCACCCACGATGAGATCCGCGGTCCTGTTCAGGCTGTTGCCGAACTGGCGGCCGCGGCCGAAGGGCAGGTTGTAGGAGGCGGCTGCGTGCCACAGGTCGGTAGCGTCGGCATCGCAGAGGCCATAGTCGCCCTTGATGCCGAATCCTGGCAACCATTGGGCGCGGTAACCTGCATTGAACTCCGAGTTCTGCGGCGCGTGCTGATCGCCATCGCACCGGGACCAGGTGTAGTTGGCGAGCAGCCAGAGCCCAAAGCTCATCTGGTGCTGATACGTGGTCTGCAGGGAATTGTAGCTGGTGTTGGCGTTGGTGGTTTCGTAGGTGCCGTTCCGCGCCATGTACGGGTACGGAATATACAACTGGGTGTTGGTGCCGGGGGGCAGGATCAGGCTGTTGCTGTTCGAGGTCCCCAGAATATCCAGGTGACGGCCCTGGGTACCGACGTAGCCAATCTGGATCGCGTCGTGGTTCGTGAACTGATCCTCGATGGTCAGATTCTCCGTCTGTATCAGCGGCGTCTGGTAGTTGTACTGGCGGCCATTGAGAGTCGCGCCGAGGTAGTCGCTCCCGATGTATTGGCCTCCGACGCAGGTGCTGAGCGGCAGAGTGGCGCAGGAAACCGGTGTCGTTGAGTACGGACTCGGGCTTTGCAGCACGGTTGGATTGGAGAAGTTGAAGTTATTGAAGGTATTTTCCAGGGTCGCCGGCATGTTCGAAGAACCGGCGAGCAGCGGGTGATTGGAGTCGGGAGAGGGGATGGTCTGGGTGTAGCCAAAGGGATAGTTCAATCCCAGGGTACCGCCGTAACCGAGGTTGCCCAGCGCTCCATAGGCGGTGCCGAAGCCGCCTCGTAGCACGAGGTTAGGCCGGAGCACGTATGCGAACCCGACACGCGGCGCGAAGTTCGTCTTTTGATCGTTGCCGAGCGCGGCGTTTGAATCGCACACGATGTTGATATTGCTTGCGGCGGCTACGGTATTGAAGATCGGGGCCCGCGGCGTCTGACAGGTGTCTTTGGGGATGTAGAAGTTTGCGGTGGCTCCATTACCGCCTGCAGGAACGAAGTTGGACTGGTATCCGCGGGTTTCGTCGTAGGGCGTGAACAGATCCCAGCGCAGGCCCAGGTTCAGCGTCAGCTTTGGATTCACCTTCCAGTCATCCTGGAAGTAGGCGCCGATGTACCAGCGATGGTCGTCGGTGACAGGAAGGTTGGAGGCGGAAAAGCCGTTCTGGCCGCCGACCAGGTTCACGCCATTTCCCACACTGTACTCGTAGTCGACAGGCGTCACGAGCAAGTCGCTGATGCCGTTCAACCCCGAGCTTTTGTTGGAAATGTCCGTGTACTGGCCGTTGAAGCTCATGTCGCCGCGCCCTTGCGGCGGCTGCGAGATGTCTCCTTCCAGGTCGTCCACCTGGATGCCGGTCTTGAAGGCGTGATTGCGCCAGATCTTGGTGACCGCGTCCACGCCCTCCAGGCTCCACACATATTGCAGCGTGGGCGAGTAGTTGCCGACGCCAAGTGCCCTGAGCCCCCCAATGGAGATGACGGGCAAGCCTCCGTTGCCGGCCGCCTGCGGAACGCCCTGGATGCCGTACTCGAGGGGGATATTGCAGGTACCCGGACCCGGATTTACGGTTCCCGAACAGGCTGCGCTTCCGAAATCGTTGCCCCAGACGGATACCTGCAGCTTGTCGCTGTGGACCATGCCCACGTGCATTTCGTTGGTGAGCGTGGGAGTGATGATCCGCGTGTAGCCCGCCGCCCAGGCCCAGGCCGGCAGTTGGTCGACGCGTCCGCCGCTATCGCCCGCGCCCACCCCGGGGAAATAGGAGGGCACGTCGGCGGTGAGGTAGCTCCGGTCATAAACGCCGAACAGGATGTCCCTGGGGCTGATGTTGGCATCGATGCGAATGTCGTAGGTGTTGGTGTTTTTGACCTCGGTGGGGACGTAGCCCTGGAAATCATTGGCGAGGCCGGGGGCCGTCGGCGCCGGATACAGACCCAACAGCTTCACCGCATTTGGATCCTCGCGGTTGGTGGGAATGATGTTGAGGGAGGAGAGGGGAACACCGCCGGTGTCCTGCGTGAAGTCGGTCCTGCTCTGGCCGACGAAGCTGCTGCAACCGCCGCCCACAGTGCAGTTATAGAACGGGTCGCGCACGTAAGCGTTGGGCGTGCCTGTAAGCCCAGTCACGGGGTCGACGCCGCTGGCCGGAAGCTGCCGGGTCGAAGCCGGATCCAGGATGGTGCCGTTGGAGAAGGTGCGGCCCAGGGCGTCGGTGTGGCAGCCGGTGGTGACGTTGGCGCTGCAGGTGCTGCTGTAGTTGTAAGTAATGTTGTCCTGGAGGTTGGTGAACAGGCTGCTGACCATGCCATTGCTGGGCACGGTTAAATTGCCGTCCGGCTCCGGCAGAACGTAGCGTCCGCCCTGATAATCGGCGAACCAGAAGAGCCGGTTCTTGCCATGAACGACGCCGGGGATGATGACCGGGCCCCCGGCCGTGAAGCCGAAGAGGTTCTGGTGATAACTGGGAATTGGGTTGGCTGTGCAGACGCCGCCACTGCAGGTTCTGTTGAAGAAGTAATTCGCGTTCAGATCGTTGTTGCGCACATACTCCCAGAGATCGCCGTGGACTGCATTGGTGCCGGACTTGAGGGACGCGTTGACGATGCCGCCGGTGGAGTGTCCGAACTCGGCGTTGAAGTCGCCGCTCTGCAGCGTGAACTCCTGGATCGCGTCGGGCGGCGGGACGATGGCGGCGTTGGTCCCGGTATAGTTGCCGCCATAGAACTCGATGTTGTCGTTAATGCCGTTCAGGCGGAAATCGTTTTGCCATTCGTCGACGCCATCCACCCTGAAATAAGCAGACGAAGAGCTGCCTGCGTCGGCGGTGCCGTTCCCCCCGGAACCGGTTCCGGTCGCATCGGTATTGACGCCGGCGGAAAGTTGGGCCAGCGAGCCCCAGTCGCGGGTCACAAGGGGCAGATCGTTTACGGCCTGGTTGGCGATGGTTTGGCCGACCTGGGCGTTTTCGGCTTGCAGCAGCGGAGCCGCGGCCGTCACCGTGACGCTTTGTTGCACGTTCCCGGTGGCGAGATGAATGTCCTGGGTGAGGACCTGCTGGATTTGCACCACCACTCCATGGACGATGTAATTCTGAAAACCGCTTGCCAGGGCCTTGATGGTGTAGGTTCCGGGCATCAGTGTGTTGAAAGAATAGGTGCCCGTCGCGGTGGACTCTGTGCCGATGACGACGCCGGTTGCATCGTTGGTTGCGGTGACCCTTGCGCCGGAGACGACCGCGCCGGAGGGATCGAAAACGGTGCCCGTGATGCCGCCAGCGTCCAGCTGGGCCAGAAGCGCCCGCGAGGCGATCGTCAGGACCGCGAGAAGACAGACCACGAGGACAGCGCGCAGTGAGAATTTCCGCATGTTTGGTCTCCTGGAAAAGTCGACATCCAATACCGAGCAATCCGGCGCTTCCCGGCGGCGAGGATTGGTTCCGGCGGGAATGGTCCGGTGGTTTGTTCCTGATCGAGGCGAAGGGTCCGTGGTGCGGGAACCCATTCCCCGATTGTTTTGAGCTGTGCCCCAAAGCCCTGCATCGCTTCCGTCTGGGGACGGAACCGTTGCAGTTACAAAAAACCTGCGTTAACGGCAAGAAAGATACGTTATCGCTAACGTAGTTTGCAAGAGAGATTTTGAAAATGCGAGAGGTTTGCATAAATTCCCTGTTAAATTCGGGACGCAGCACATATTCCGGAGCCGCCGGGGATTTCCTCGGGAAAAGTGACCGAGGCTGTGGCAAAATGCCATGCGCGGCTCCTGGGCGATGAGAAAGTCCGCGGGGCGCGGGTCCGTCCGGAGAGTTCTGGTATGGCAGTTCGGCTGAAAGATATCGCGCGCGACCTGGGCGTCTCGGCGATGACCGTTTCCAAAGCAGTGCGCGGCGCCGAGGACATCAGCGAGAAGACGCGGCAGCGCGTGCTGAAGCGGATGGCGGAACTGAATTACCGGCCCAACATGCTGGCCCGCGGGCTGGCCAGCGGCCGCACCAGCATCGTGGGGCTGGTGGTGCCGGACCTGCTGCATCCGTTTTTTGCCGAGTTTGCCAAAGCGCTGAGCGGCGTGCTGCGGCGGCACCAGTACGGACTGATTCTGGCATCGTCGGAAGAAGATCCGGCCATCGAGCAGGAGGAGATCCGCACGGTTCTGGCGCGCGGCATCGATGTGCTGCTGATCGCTTCGTGCCAGACGTCGCTCAAAGGCTTCTATGGAGTGGAGGACCAGCGGACGCCCTTCATCCTGATCGACCGCAACTTTCCGCACCTGCGCGCGAGCTTTGTGGGAACCGACGATTACCGCGCAGGCCTGCTGGCCACGCGGCATTTGCTGGCCACGGGCCGCACGCGGATTGCGCACATTGCCGGTCCCGAGCTGTCGCCGGGCGTCGACCGGATGCGCGGATACAAGGCCGCGCTGGCCGAACGCCAGCACGGGATTCCGCGCGGATATCTGATTGCGAACCCGCGCGTGGAAGAGGCGGGCGAAAGCGCGGGGTACCGGGCGATGCGCCAGTTGCTCACGCGCAGGCACAGACCGGACGCGGTCTTCTGCTACAACGATCTGACGGCGATTGGCGCAATGGAAGCAGCGATCGAGGCCGGCCTGTCGATCCCGCGCGATGTGGCCTTTGTCGGTTGCGGCGACATCCGATACTCGCGCTATCTGCGCATCCCGCTCTCGTCCATCGATCAGTCGACGGGACAGCTGGGAGAGCAGGCAGGACACCTGGCGCTGGATCTGATTCAGGATCGCGGCCGCGCGCCGGAGCAAATCTGCGTCGAGCCGCGGCTGGTGGTGCGCGCGTCGTCGGTAGCGGCGAAATAATTCGGCGAAATCGGAGCGCGGCTAAGCCAGCCGCACCAGCAGCGCGACGCCCATCAGCAGCACCGCCAGAGGCAGCCAGAAGTGGCTGTCGGTCAGGATGGCTTTCAGCACGATTCCTCCCGCAGTTCGCAGTATATCCGGAGCGCGCGCAGGCTCGCGTCGGGGAGAATTTCGGATGGCAGCGCTTGCGTGCCGCTATGAGCAAATGGTAAACGTTAGCGGTAACGGAAACATCCAACGGATGGAGGCATCCGATGAGCGCTGGCCCCGGAATTTTCCACGAGCCGCTGGCACACGTCGACCAGTGGGATGACTTTGTCGCCGGCCGCTACCGCGAGGGCCGGGAGAGCAAGGACTTTCGCAATTACGACCGCGAGGCGAATCCGTCCATCGCCGAGTTTTACCGGCAGAACCATGCGCACCAGTCGCTGGCCTTCGTGCTCGAGAAGGAGCGCGAGTACGGTTCCCTGCAGCGAGGGCGGCGCAGCATCTGGGAGGCTGCCGAATATCTGAACACTCTGGTGGATGAGAGCGATCCGGACACCGACCTGTCGCAGATCGAGCACCTGCTGCAAACCTCGGAGGCGATCCGGGCCGACGGTCATCCGCGCTGGTTCGTGCTCACCGGCTTCATTCACGATCTGGGCAAGGTGCTGTGTCTCTACGGCGAGCCGCAGTGGGCGGTGGTGGGCGATACTTTTCCGGTCGGCTGCGCGTGGTCGGATGCGGTGATTTTTCACGAATACTTCGCCGCCAATCCCGACGCGCGCGTGACCGAGTATCAGACGCTGAATGGCATCTACGAGCCGCACTGCGGGCTCGATCGCGTGCACATGTCGTGGGGGCACGACGAATACATCTACCGTGTGACGAAGAACCATCTGCCGGAGCCGGCCCAGTACATGCTGCGCTACCACTCGTTTTACGCGGCGCACCGGCATGGAGCGTACCGGCACCTGATGTCGGCGCACGACGAGGAGATGTTCGACTGGGTGAGGAAGTTCAATCCGTACGATCTGTATTCCAAGGGAGCCTCCAGGCCGAGCCTGAAAGAGTTGCGCCCCTGGTACGAGGATCTGATTGCCGAATTCTTTCCTGAGCCCATTGACTGGTAGGCTGGTTGCGTCGCCGGCGATCTTCCGCGCAGAAGAACTGCGCACGCCGGCGCGCTGGAGCCACAGTTGAGCTCGAATCTCGCCCGCAACCCTGAGCCGATCGCCGCTTCGCCCGGAAATTCCGTTCCCGCGCCGACGATTCGTTTCGGTCTGGGGACAGTGTGCGCGCTGTCGGCAGGAGCGTGGCTGGGCGCGGCGGAAGTGCCGGCGCGGCTGGTGGCATCGGGCTACTCGCCGTTCGCTATTTCGTTCTGCATGGTGATCGGGGTCTTCCTGGCCCGCTGGACTCTGCCGGTGGTGATGAAGGGCACGCCGGCTGTAGTGCGCGATCTGCGGCGCCGGCCGCACCTGATGCTTTGGGCCATTCTCGCTGGGTCGCTGTGGGCGGTCGCCAACACGCTGACGATCTTTGCCATTCGCGATGTCGGGCTGGCCATCGCCTTTCCGCTGTGGAACACGAATACCCTGATCGGCATCTTCTGGGGGTGGGCGCTCTTTCACGAACTGGACGGAGCGTCGGGCCGCGCCTGGGCGAGGGTGATTGGTGGCGCCGCGGCCATCGTGCTGGGATCGGTGCTGCTTTCAGCGATTTCGGTACACACGCTGGCCGGCACGCCGGGCCGCGCGGTGCAGGGTGTGGCCGCCGCGCTGGGAGCGGGCCTGCTGTGGGGCACGATGTACGTTCCGTATCGCAAGGCGTACATCACCGGGATCAATCCGCTCTCGTTCGTCACCATCTTCACCTTCGGCGAAGTGGGAACGATGCTCTTTCTGGCGGTTGCGCTGCCGGGCAGCCTGCCGGCTCTGTGGCACCAGCTTCATGGACTGCGGCCGTCGATCTTCTGGCTCCTGCTGGGAGGTTTTTGCTGGGTCATTGGCGATCTCTTCCAGCAATACGCGACGAAATACGTCGGCATCAGCCGCGCCATCCCGCTGTCGAACACCAATCAGCTGTGGGGATTCGCGTGGGGTGTGCTGGTCTTCGGCGAGCTGAGCCAGTCGGGGGGGTCGTCGCGATGGCTGGCGCTGGGCGCGTCAGGACTGACCATCGCCGGCGCCATGCTGATCGCCGGAGCGACCGTCTCCGCGGCGGAGTCGGCTTCCGGCGTGCGCGCGGTCGAGCGCGAGTGCAACCGCTATAGTCTCGATTTTGCCGAGACGCTGCGCGCGCAGAGCGGCGAGGAATCAAACGGCGGCGAGCGGCGGCCCCTGTGGGACATTTTGGTTCCCATCGCGGCGGTGGCCGTCTTCGCTTGGTTCGCGGCCGCGGTTCGCACGCCCCGCGTGCCGATGCAGCTCGCCTGGACGGCCGCGCTCACCGCGATCCTGGTGCTGGTCCTCGTGGGATGCGGATGGCTGCTGTGGAAGAGGACCCGCTTCACCTGAGATGGCGCGGGAGCTGGAGCAGCTGCGCTCGATTTACACTGACATTACTCGCTGAAGGGAAGACATCCGCATCAATGGACATTGTGGGCGTTGGACTGAACGCCACAGACACGCTGATTCCGCTGTCGAGGTATCCCGCCTCGGGCTCCAAAGTTGAATTTCGCTCCGCGTCGGTGCTCCCCGGCGGCCAGGTGGCGAGCGCCATGGTGGCGTGCGCGCTGTGGGGGCTGAGCGCCCGCTATGTGGGCAAGCTGGGCGACGACGACGCAGCCGAGCTGCATCGCAGGGAGTTCGCCGCGGCCGGCGTGGAAGCCAGGATCATCGCGGCGCCGGGCTGCCTGAGCCAGCAGGCCTTCATCATGGTGGAAGACTCGGGCGAGCGAACCGTGCTCTGGAAGCGCGACGACCGCCTCGCACTCCAGCCGGACGATCTGAGACAGGAATGGTTCACCGACGCGCGCGCAGTGCATCTGGACGGACACGACACGGAAGCGGCCATCGTGGCGGCGGGATGGGCGCGGCAGGCGGGGATTTCCGTTATCGCCGATCTCGATGAGCTTTATCCCGGGGTCGAACGGCTGATCGAGAAGGTCGATTACCTGATCGTGAGCCGCGATATTCCCGCGAAGCTCACGGGACGGCAAGATCTGCGCGAGTCGCTGGTGCGGATCCAGCAACGGTTCGGCTGCCGTCTGGCCTCCGCCACCCTGGGCCGCGACGGGGTGCTGGCCTGGGACGGCCGCGAGTTCTGCTACCGGCCCGCGTATCACGTGGATGTAGTCGATACCACGGGAGCCGGGGACATCTTCCACGCGGGATTTATTTACGGCCTGCTGCAGGGCTGGCCGCTGGAGCAGACGCTGGATTTTGGCTGTGCCGCCGCAGCGCTCAACTGCACGGCATGCGGGGCCAGAGGCGGCATCAGCCCGGTCGGCCAGATTCAGGAACTGATGGCCACCGGCGCTCGCTATTCATTCGATGTGGATGCAATTCAGGCTTCGCCGAGCGATCCGATCAGCGCACGCTGACCTGCGGACCAATCACCCCCACTACAGAAATCTGCGGAGTTGCGGGAGGCGAGGTGTGCCACGCAGTCGGTTGGCTGACGCAGCGACGCGAGGATCGCTAATCTGGGTTGCGGGGAGGATGTGAGGGCCATGGCGATCGGCGAACGAGTGGCAGTGGTAACAGGCGGGGCGCAGGGGATCGGCCGGCGGACGGCCGAGTTGCTGGCGGAGCGAGGGTATCGGCTGGCGATTGCCGATCTCAGGGAGGCGACGGCAACGGTCAGCGCCATTGAAGCGCGCAGCGGAACGGCGTTCGGATTCCTGGGAGATATAACCAGAGAGGACGTTGTCGAGGCGCTGGTGCGGGAGGTGCTGGAGCGATATGGGCGCGTGGATGTGCTGGTGAACAACGCCGGGATCAGCCTGATTCGCGCAGCCGAAGAGACGACGGCGGAGGAGTATCGACGGGTGATGGAAGTGAATCTGGTGGCGCCGTTTTTGCTGGCGCGGGCATTTGGACGGAAGATGCTGGAGGCGCGAAGCGGAGCCATTGTGAATGTAGCGTCGATCGCCGGTCTGGTCGCGGTGTCGGATCGGGCGGCGTACAACGCATCGAAGCATGGGCTGGTGGGACTGACGCGGACCCTGGCAGCGGAGTGGGGCGGCCGCGGTGTGCGGGTGAACGCGGTGTGTCCGGGATGGGTGAAGACGGAGATGGACGCCACGGATCAGGCCGGCGGGAGCTACAGCGACGCGGACATCGCGCAGCGAGTGCCGATGGGGCGGTTTGCGCGTCCTGAGGACGTAGCGCGGGCGATCGCCTTTCTGGCAGATGAAAACGAGAGCGGTTTTGTGAACGGCGCAACGCTGACGGTGGACGGAGGATGGAGCTCGGACGGGAGCTGGGAATCGGTGCGGTTGAGAAAGAGATGAGTGCACGCAGCGTGGGCGATTGACGGTCATTGCCGCGCCCGCAGGCGGCAGAGCCGGCATGGCCGCTCGCGGCAGCCGCAGGTTATGCGCGCGCCACCGCCACGCCGGCAAACCCCAGGGTGAGCACCGTGATGTCGTCTTTCTGTCCGAAGTGCTGCGCGGCACCGGCGATCTCTGCGGCGGCCTGGGTGGAGATCGCCCGCGTTCTGTCGAATCCGAACAATTCGCCTTCTGCGCTCCGCGCCTCGACGACACCATCGGAGAGAAACGTGAGCGTGTCTCCCGCCACCAGCAGGAGCGAGGTTTCGACATACGCCGTCTCAGCCGCTACGCCAAGCGGCAGACCCGAATCGATCGCCACCTCGTCGCCGTTGCGATACGGCGACAGATGCCCGGCATTGGCCGCCGTGACCCGCCCATTCGCGGTGATGCGCACGCACAGGCAGGTCACAAATCCGCCATCGGATGAAGCCACGAGCTGGACATTGAGGCGCGCGAGTATCTGCTCAGGGGCGAGGTTCTCCTGGGCCAGGGATTGCAGGGCGCCGATGGCCAGCGTTCCGGTCATGGCTGCCTTCAGCCCCTTGCCGCTTACGTCGCCGACCACAATCAGGGTGGCGCCGTCGCCCTGCTCGAGCACCTGATAGAAATCGCCGCCGACTTCCTCCGCCGGAAGATACACCGCTTCGAGCGCGTAGCCGGCAACGCGCGGCAGCGAGGCAGGCACCAGGCGTTGCTGGATCTCCCGCGCCGCCTGCAGCTCGGCGGCGGAGCGCGCCTGCTCCCGGCTGACCCGCGTGAAGCGGAAGAACATGACCACGCCGATCGCCAGCACGAAGAGGAAATCGCCTACATCCGACAACTGCAGAGACACCGGCCCCAGCGGAATGGGATTGTCCAGGATGGTCAGCCGCTCCCATCCCAGATAGATGGCCACGAATCCCACGTCGAACAACGCCTGCGTGGCCACCGGAAGCAGGCTGGGCAGAATCAGCCAACCCGCTTCGCGATTTCCGCGCCGGTACCAGACAAACAGCAGCATCGGGAGCAGCAGCCCGGCCGGCAAAATAACGGCTGCTTCGGTGAGCGAGTAGGGATCTCCCGACACCTTGCCGGCCACCATCAGCACCATCAGGATCAGCGGCGCGGGCAGCAGCCACTCGTACACCCGCCACAGCCGCCCTACGCGCTGCCCGGCAAAGCTGAAGGTGAACTCGATCTGCAGAATGGTGAACGCGTAAATGAGCGGATCGCCGAGACAGTCGTTCCACGCCAGCGGAATCGTCCCCGCCTGCGAGTTGTAGGCCAGCCCGTTCGAAATCCCCAGCAGCAGCAGATAGAAACCCAGCCAGCGATACTCGGGGTGACCCCTCTGCGCGCGGTACAGCGCCAGCGCTCCGATGCCGGCGAGGATCACCAGCAGGTTCATCGCGGTGGTGGGCACCGCCGAATAGAGCCGCGCGCTCTGCATGGCCGCGCGCTCATTCTCGATGGCGCCGGGTGTGCCCAGCGACGCGTTGAGAAACAGCGGAAGGTGGTAGTACCCGTAGGTCTTCGTCGCGCGCGTCCGCAGCGCCAGCTCGAGGCCGGCGGTTCCATCCGGCACATCAATCACCTGCTCCGTCGGGCGCGTCACTTCATAGAACGGCAGCAGCTGCGGCCCATTCGCCCTTTGCCCGTCGATGTACAGCTCGTAGGTGCCGTTTCCGCCCGCAAGCAGCAGCTGCAGATGCGGATGCCCCGTTGCCAGCTTCACGTATAGCCGGAACCAGTGCCATCCCGGCTGCGCCTCGCCCATATCGTCCAGATCTACGGTTTGCCACTGAGTGTCGTCGAAGTTGGGCTGGGCCCACCCGAGGTTGTCCCCGTCGTGCTCCCTCCACCCGTGACCGATATCCACCGTCCCCGAATGCCAGTGGGAGGCATCCACCTGCGCCGGCGCGGCGCACGCGGCGAACAGCAGCATCAGCAGCATGTACAGAAGGTCGCGCGGAATTTTACGCATAGACCAGCTTAATTCCCGCGGACCCATGGAGTCAGCGCCATCGATTCGTCCTGGTGCCCGTATGCGCAGGATGGCGCCGGCTACGGCTGCTCGACCGGTCCGGGTTCTGAGCGGCCCAGGGTATCGTAGAGCGGCTGCGCGGGCGCGATCCCCGGGCCCTGCTGCGCGACGGAAACAGCGAGAATCCGAACCTTGTCGTTCTGCGGAAGCGTCAGCGTTCTGGCGCCCCGCGGCAGGTCGAGCGAATAGCCGAACAGGTACGAGTACGAATAGGCGACGTTCTTCCCCGCCGCGTCGTGATGGTGCGAGCAATACCAGGCCAGATCGGCGCGCTTGATGTATCCTGGGCGGATTCCGACCATCTCGGCATAGGGGTCCTGCTCGGTGCGGGGTGGGCGGCCCATGCGTCCCGGCTCGGTAACGTCCTTCGCGACCCACTGCCGATCGTCCCACTGCCCGATGAATCCTCCCCAGTCCTCGATCGTCACAGGAACATCGTGGTCGCCGACGCGGAAGGTCGCGTCCTGATCGCCATCGATGGAGGCAGCCAGCACGTACACGCGGTTGTAATCCCCGGCGGGCAGCGCGATGGTCTGCCCGTTGGCCACTACGGCATCGAGCTCGCCGGTCTTCGCCGGGGCAAGCCGGAAATCGGCGCCGTCAAAGCGAATGCTCGCGGGCAGCATCTCCGCGGGCAGTGCGTTGCCCTGCCCGTCGAATCCGCCGGTGACCGACGCGCCGGTATTGCTGGCCGCGGCCAGATCGTAGTGGAGCGCGACCGGCTGCGAGCGCACTGGGGCAACGTGCACGGCGGCAGGCTGCAGCGTGATGGCGAAGGTCCGCGGCTGATAGGCGGTGAACGACGTGACCAGCGCGCCATCGCTCACCGTCGCGGAACCGAGCGGCTGTTCCTGCCCGTTCACTTCGCGCGCGGACTGGATGGGAGTGGCGAACGCAATCCGGACATCGGACTGCGGCTTGCCGTCGAGTTCCACCAGCCGCAACACAATCTCGTTGCTCAGCTCAGCGCGCTTCAGCGCCATAACGCGAATCCGCGGGCTGCTGATCTTCACCAGCGAGAAAGTGCGGCCCAGGCCGCCCTCGTGCTCCGTGGTTTCAAAGGCAATCAGCGGATCGTTCAGTCGCTGGCCCTGCCAGTCGGTCTGCGCGGCGCGCCAGTCGCCGGCGTGCCCCGCAATGGCGTACGTGAATTCGTGATGGCCGATGTCCTGGGTCCCCTGATCGGGATAGCCGCCGCTCACTCCGGGGGTTCGAATGAGCGTGAGGCGGATGGTGCTGTCGTTCGGCTTGTCCGATCCGTTCTTGCAGTCAGTCAGAATCGTGGCGCCGAAGGTGCCCGTGGCGTCGGTCAGATCGATCCACTGATGCCCGAGCACTTCAAACTTCTTCGGATGGTCGTTGGGCCGCTGGATGGTTCCGATGCCGAGGTTGTAGGTGGCCATCTGGTTCGCGGCGGTCAGCGGAAAGACGGCCTTCAGGTTCGACTCACGCGTCTTCCAGTCAATGGCATTGGCGATCTCGACGCGTTTGCCCGCGTCGCCGGCCGAGAGCATGATCGTCTCGACGAAATGCGACCCGTCGGTGTCGCGGGTCACTTCAACGGCCACGCGCGCCGGGCCGTTTTCGACCACGCGGATGGTCGCCGGTCCGTGAACGTATTCCTTTGGCGGCGCTTCCTCCTGATCCCAGTCCATGTTCCACGCGGGCCACTGATCGGGATTGTCGTAAGAGATCGCCAGACGCATCGGATGAGCCAGCAGTTCCCTGTTCAGTTGCTTGTCGAAGATCCCGGCGATGTCGCCGTCGCTGTTCAGCGTGACCCGGTAGTACTGGTTCTCGAGCGAGTGATCGGAGACGTGCAGCCCGGTGTCTTCCGCGGCCTTCGCTGCACCGTCGCGCACGCTGTAGACCGCGTAGCCGACCGAGGGAACCCGGGCGACGAACAGCACCTTGCCGTCCTGCATCTGCGCCGGAACCTCGCGGCCATCCGGGCCGGTGACGGACACCGCGCTCGGCGCCGCGCCCGCGAAGTTCACCTTAGCTTCCACCACATCTTCGCGCGGAATGTTCAGCGGATTGAAAACCACCACCGGGATGCCATCGGTCGCGGTGTTGAGCGCTGCGGAAACCGATTCCGTCGCGCCTTTCAGCACTTCGGCAAACTGGTTCATCGCGATCACGTCATCGTTCCATGCGAATTCGTAAGCGCGAGGCGTGGCCGTGCCGGCGGCGAGATCGTGGAATTGCCCGCCCATCACCAGCATCCACGCGTCGTTCATCCGATCGATGGGATAAATGCGTCCGCCCAGCCACGACGCCGCCACCGATGCCTTCTCAGCCGCATCGGCCAGCACCTCTTCCCTGCGGAGCCAGCGCTTTTGATACGCCTCGGAGGTCAGCGAGCCCGCGGAGTGATTCGTCAGCTCCATCTCACCCGTGTATTGCGGCAGGTGGGCAGCCTCCGCGGGCGTGATGTCCAGGAACATCTGATCCGCGTTGGACGAGATCACATGCACCGGCCCGTCTCCCACGCTGACCATGGGCCACGCGGGGTGAGATTCACCGCGAAACGAGATGTAATTCTCCGGCGGTATGCTGGCCTGGCCGTGCGTGAGGATCGCCTCCAGACGCTTTACCGAGTCCTCGCTGGGCGCTCCGCCCACATCGCCGGTGCCGTAGTAGTGGTAGTCGGTAAAGACGCCGGTGACCTTGCCGTTGTTTTCAACCCGCGCCGCCCAGTCGTGCTGGAAGCGGTCCAGTTCCTCGTCCTGCGCCACTTTGGTCAGGTCGTCGACCTCATTCCTCAGCGCGATGAATTGCTGGATGTCCTCCGGGCTGGGACGCTGTCCGCTGGCTTCTCCCTGGCGGAATGTCTGCATCAGCGCGTCGAGCTTTGCCTGCGCGGCGGCGAGCGTGGGGTTAGGGGTCGCAGGCGGCAGCGGCTTGCTCAAATCGGTCGTGATGTTGCTGCCGTAGCTGCCCGGATTCAGCGCGGCCAGCACACTCTCGCCGTCGGTTCCCACCCATACCCCAACATTGAACGGCGTTCCCTCCGGCGTCTTCTCCAGCGACTCCGGCCCACCGCCGTCGGCGGACGATCCCCAGGTCAGCTTCTGCGTGGAGAAACCGCGCACGCCCGCATGCGCGAGGATCGAGGGCAGATCGGCCGGAAACCCGAAGCAGTCGGGCAGCATGTACTCGGCGCTGGCTTTGCCGAACTCCCTGCGGAACCAGTCGTTGCCGTAAAGCACCTGGCGGATGATGGACTCCGCGCTGGGCGCATTCACGTCGCCTTCTTCCACCGACGATCCCGCCGGATACCAGCGCCCCTCCGCCACGTAGCGCTTCAGCGTCGCAAAATCCTCGGGGTAATACTCCTTCATGAAGCGGTAGCGGTTCGCGCCTGTGAAGTTGAAGATGTAATGGGGGTATTTCTCGAACAGCGCGAAATTCTCATGCATGGTGTTGGGGAGATACTCGTCGATGACCTGCGGGTACTCCCAGCGCCACTCCGTGTCGAGGTGCGCGTAACCGACCACATAGAGGGTCGGCTGTTTCTCGAGATCCGGCGCTTGCGCCGACTGCGCAAAGGCCGCGGCGGCAACGAGGAGTGAACCCGCGGCGGCAAGCAGAGCAGGAACGCGACGATTCAGCATGAGCGGCTCCAACAGGTACGGTTGAGATCTGAATCGACGGATGCCGTCATCGCGCAGGGATGACGCGGCACAGGTACCTCTGGCTATTCTCATGGCCGCGGCAGTGCGGCGGTCTCCGGGTGCGAGCCATTCCCTTCTCCGGGCGACGAGCCATCAGGCTTTGCTGGAGCGTCGTTCCGCCTTGAAAAGAGCCCATGGTAGCGATTCCACACTGGCGCCTCAGCCTAAGCTTCGGGCTTTGCCTTTGTCAATCCTGGGCGTGCGCCTCAGCACTGGACGCGGGGGGCCGGGTTATCTCGATGCTTCGAGGCGAGATAGACGGCGGGAACGGGAAGACTTCCACAAGCTGGCTTGACAGCGAAGGAAAGAGAGGCGTACGTTCGCCGCCAGCATGGAATCGTTACCACGCCTTTGATCGCAGACGATTCCTCCGTGGCCGGCCGCTGCCAGGATCCGATCCGAAGCGAGAGGTGCGCCGTCACGGTACGCAATTGAACGATTGCTGTTCCCTTCTCCGCAGATCTGCCGCGTCGTTGCCGTTGGCTGTGTTCGGGACCGTACGGTAGTCGGGGCTACGCTCGATCTCTTCCGCAAAAGGACGATACCCATGACCCACTCCAGCAGCGCTTTCTCCAAGTGGCTGACGCTCGTGGCAGCCTTCGCAGCAACGTCCATGCTTCCCGCTTCGTTCGCGCAGGCTCCGCAGCGCCTGCTCACGCGCCACACGCGCGACGTGGTGACGAGCGGCCGCGCTCAGCAGGTGGGGCAGCTGCCGTCCAATCAGGTTCTCAAGCTGGCCATCATGTTGCCGCTGCGCAATCAGGCGGCGCTGACCCAGTTGCTCAGCGACCTGCATAACCCTCAGAGCCCCTCCTACCTGCGATACCTTTCGGTGCAGCAGTTCACCGACCAGTTCGGACCTACGCAGGCGGATGTCGATACGGTCGTTCGCTTCGCGCAGGCGAACGGCATGACCGTGACGAGGACGACGGCCAACCGGATGGTCGTGGATGTGAAGGCCTCGGTGGCCAGCATCGAGAAGGCCTTCCACGTGAACATGGGCGTGTATCAGGATCCGTATCAGAATCGCACCTTCTACGCCATCGACCGGGAACCGACCGCCGCTGCCGGCGTGCAGCTCTGGCATATCGCGGGCCTCGACGACTACTCACCGCCGCGTCCGCTGCTTCGCTTCGCCCCGAAGGGCGCGGTGCGCACCGATCAGACCGGCTCCGGTCCTGACGGACAGTACCTGGGCAGCGACATGCGCGCCGCCTACTACGGGGGCACGACTCTCACCGGCGCCGGTCAGGTGATCGGCCTGTTTGGGCTGAACTTCAATCTGAGCGACGTGGAAGCGTATTTCAGCTCGATCGGCCAGCCGTTCAATCCGAGCGTCGTGGTGACCGATTCGATCGACGGCTACGACACCTCCTGCGGCTCCTGCAACGACGGCGAGCCCATCGCCGACATCGTGCAGTCGTACTCAATGGCTCCGGGAGTGGAGGCGGTCATCGAGTATGAGGCTTCGAACGATGTGGACACCTTTACGCAGATGGCCACCGACGACATCGCGAAGCAACTGAGCGCTTCGGTGGGCTGGCTGCCCGCCGACCCAACCTCCGACGAGCCGATCTTCCAGGAGTTCTCCGCCCAGGGGCAGAATCTGTTCGTAGCCAGCGGCGACAGCGGCGCGTACACGCTGCCCGCCTGTACCGGCAACAACTGCAATCCGGCGTTCTACCCGGCTGACGATCCGTACATCACTGCGGTGGGAGGAACGCACATCACCACCAGCGGTCCGGGCGGGTCGTGGGTCTCCGAAATTGCATGGGGCGGGACCAATCCCGTGCTGGCCTGCGCCAATCCCACCGGCGGCAGCAGCGGCGGCTACAGCACCAACGGCTTCTCGATCCCGACGTACCAGCAGATTCCCGGCGTGGTGAACTCCACCAACGACGGCTCGACCACGCTGCGCAACATTCCCGATGTTTCTGCCGAGGCGGATTGCGACAACTGGTGGTGCGCCGACGGCAGCTGCCAGGGCGGCATTGGCGGCACGAGTCTCTCCACGCCGCGGTGGGCCGGATTCATGGCTCTGGTGAACCAGCAGGCCGCCAGCAGCAATGCGCCTTCCGCGAGCTTTGCGAACCCGAACCTCTACATGATCGGCACGAGCTCGAGCTACGACACGAATTTTCACGACATCACCAGCGGAAGCAACAACGACGGCTACGGCGTGCAATACAACGCCGTGACCGGCTACGACCTGGTGACCGGATGGGGCAGCCCCAACGGGCAGGCGCTGATCAACAGCCTGACACCCGCGGCCGCCGCGCCGTACTTCGCACTGTCTGCCTCGCCGGCGACGCTCAGCATTCCTCCAGGATCTTCAGAAACCATGAGCACCATTCAGCTCAGCTCGGGCAACGGCTTCAGCGGCACGGTCAACCTGAGCGTGAACATTCTGGGTGCGCCTTCGGGCGTCACCGCATCGCTGAGCCCGACGTCCATCTCCGGCTCCGACACCTCGGCGCTGACCGTTTCCCTCAGCGGCTCCGGACCCGGCGGGACCTTTGTGGTGGCGGTCACCGGCCAGAGCAGCGGCGGAGTAGAGACGCAGCCGGCGTATCTCACCCTGGCGCTGCCCAGCTTCTCTCTTTCGGCTTCTCCCAGCGCCATGTACCTCAACCAGAACTCGTCCGCTACGTCCACGCTGAGCGTGGTGGCGCAGAACGGCTTTAACGGCAAGGTCAGCTTCTCGACGATTCAGGGCCTGCCCAGCGGCGTCGCCGCCTCTGTGAATCCTGCTGAAACCGACAGCACCAGTACCCTGCGGCTGACGGCGCGCAGCACCACGCCGACCGGGGCCGCGGTGCCGCTCACCTTCAACGCAACCTCAGGAGACATTGTGCAGAGCGCATCGTCGGTCACGGTTGCAGTGAGCGCGGCGACGGGCGTGGGCGGAACCGGATGGCCGGTGAACCTCGCCTCCGCCTACAACCTCTATGCGATCTACACCGATGGCAGCACCATCACGACCAGCGGCCTGGACGGCGGGGGGAACGCCTATTCCGCCAATCTGCTGACGCCGCACCGGGTCCTGAACGATGTGCAGTTCAACTTCGGGCCGGCCAATCGCCTCGACGGGATCAGCGGCGCGGGACAGACGATCGCACTGCCGCCGGGCGAGTACGCAACGCTGCAACTGCTGGGCACCGGGTTTGACGGCAATCAGTCCGCGCAGACCGTCACCGTGACCTACACCGACGGCACAACCTCGACCTTCACGCAGAGCTTCAGCGACTGGTTCTCCCCCACGTACAACAACAACGAAAGCTTCGCAGTCGTGATGCCGTACCGGAACCTCGCCGATGGCACCAAAGACAACCGCCCCTTCAACCTCTACGCGTACATTCTGGCGCTGGACAGCCGCAAAGCGGTGAAGAGCATGACCCTCCCGAACGATCCGAACGTCGTTGTGCTGGCAGCGACGCTGACCCGGCAGAACCTTCAGGCTCCGGTGAGCCTGTCGCGGCTGTTCAACACCGGTGGGATCTTCGACAACGGAGTCACCTTCTCCGCGACCGGCGGTCTGGACGGCGGCGGCGATGGCTGCACGCTGCCCAACGGATGCGCGGACGCGTATTCAGCGCAGCAGCTTGGACTTCCCGCCGGACCCCTCCCGCGCCTGATCTCCAAAGGCACGCTCTTCGGCTTCGGTCCCGTTAACGCGGCGGACTGCACGACGAACTGCATTCCGGATGCGATCTCGCTGCCGGGCGCTCCGGGAGCGACGCTGCGCCTGCCCTTTTACGAGCAGGGGCCGTACACCACGATGACGCTGCTGGGCACCGGCGTTCAGGGCAGTCACACCGCAACCGTGACGGTGAACTACGTGTGGGGCCCGAGCGACACCTTTAACCAGACCTTCAGCGACTGGTGCGGCTTCGGCGCCAACGCGAATGAGAGCATCGCTGTGAACGGCATCAACCGCATCAACAGCGACGGCACGCTCAACGGAGCAACCTGCAACCTGTATTCGTATACGTATGCGCTCGATCCTCGCCGGCCAGTGCGCAGCGTGACGATGACCAACACCGACCAGACCAGCTTCTCGTATGTCCTGTCGGTTACCTTCCAGACAGCCGGCTCGCAATTTGGGCCGATTGCAGTCAATCCGTGGCACGGCATGATCGGAAGACCAGCAGAGTAGCTTTTCTGTTGGCCGGTCAGTCGATTCCGCAGCCGGCATCTCGTGCTGCGAATCGCCTCACAAAGTTCGGGCGCCGTTCTCATGAGCGGCGCCCGTTCTTCAGGACCCGGCTGGTTTGCCGGGTTGGACCTTAGTTGACTACCGGTCCGAAGTTGCATCCGGCCGGCGCGTTCAGCGTGGTCGCATTGCCCACCAGGAAGGCGTCCGGCGCAATCGCTCCGCCGTCGGTGAGCTGCTTCTGCCCGAACAGCACTCCGCCGAAAGGTGTAGCCGAACTGATGGCAGCCAGATCGCCGAGGTTGTCGAACGCGATGCCGTTCGGCGCGCTCAGCGTGGAGTTGCCTCCCACCGTGGCCGGGCTCAGGGTCACAGCAGGAACCGGGGATCCGGTGCTGTTGATTTCCGTTGGCCGGAACTCGACTACGGTGTTCGGTGGGTTCGCGTTGCTCGACCACAGATCGCCGTTGGCATCGAAGACCAGAGCCCACGGAGCCTGAATCGAACCGTTGCCGTCGTCGCTGAGCGTGACATCCGGCGCCAGCGTGATTGTCGCGCTGCTGGTGGGCAGATGATTGGCGGCGAATCCGAAGATCGTCGTCGTTCCATTGTTGGCCACGAACAGGTCTCCGGAGGCGTCGAAGACAATGCCCAGCGGTCCGGTGAACGCCGGGTCCGAGTTGATGGTGACGTTGGGCACAGCGTTCGCGTTGCTGCCGGCAAGCTGCGTCGGCGTGAACACAAACACTGCATTGCTTCCGTTGTCACTTACCCACAGGTTGCCCTTCGCGTCAAAGACGGCCTGCTGCGGGAAGGTGAACTGCGCGGAATTGATAGTGGCGTGCGGGTTCGGATTGTTGGTGGTGCCGAGTGCGGCAAGCTGCGCAGGAGTGAACTCATACAGCGCGGGCTTGACCGTTCCGCCCGTCGAGACCGTGCCGCCGTCGATGACCCAGAGGTCGCCGGCCGCGTCGAAGACTACGCCCTGCGGAGCCCCGAAGGCTCCGCTGTTGTTCGCGAGGTGCGGCACCATATTGGCGGAGTTTGCCGACAATTGCGACGGCAGGTATTCCACCACGTTGGCGCCATTGGCCACCCACAGAGCCTTATCGATGACCTGCGGGGTGGTTTGCGTCATTTTGGTGGACATGGAAGCGTTGCCACACCCGGTTACGGCTGCGAGCGCGATTGCGGAGAGCGGCAGAATCAGGCCGAGGACTACAGACTTGTTCCGTCCGCCTCTTATATTGGTTGCTGTCGAGGTGTTCATCTCTTCCTCACGATGGGTAGATTTGGCCGTTATTCGGCCGCCCACTGATGGAAGCGACGTCGAATTACCGATTCCCTCATGGATTCCGGTTTTTTTCTGCCGGATCGAACCGGCCCTGAGCGGAGATTGACAACCATGGCCAGCCGCAGTGAAGCACCCGGAGCGAGAGGACCGAACCTTTGCAGCAACAGCATGAGGCGCAGTCGAGCATGAATGGAGGACGGAGCAAAGTTCGATCGACGGTACGATATTGGCTCGGGACGGCTATGGAGAAACGGTTGCGCGGGCGGACCACGAACCTGATCCTTACGCTTCTCTGCCTCGTCAGCCTCACCGTGCATCTGCGATCGCAAAACCCCCAGGCAGCGCGGGTGAATCTGCAGGTCATCGCGGTGCAGACAGCGCAAGAGGCGCAGTCGGTTCTGGCACGGCTGAAGAGCGGCGAGGATTTTGCGGCTGTGGCGCGGGAGGCTTCGATCGATCCCCACGCCGCCGATGGCGGATATGTAAATGACGTGGATCCCGCGACCTTGCTGCCGCCGCTCCGGGAAGCGCTGGCGGCGATGAAGCCGGGCGAGGTCAGCGCGCCGATCCAGGTGGCGCGTGGATTCGTGATCCTCAAGCTGCTGTCGATGAGCGCCGCACTACAGTCCGCGGGGCCTGGTCAGGGGATGGGCCCAGGTCGAAGCGTCGCAGGTTCGGGGCAGGGCGCGATTCAGTATCCGGCCGATGTTGCCGGACAACTGCTCGCGGACATGCTCTTCGACAAATATCCCAAGCCGCAGGGGTGGGAGCAGAATCTCGAGGAGGTCTGCGCCATTCGCAAAGCGTCGCTGGCGGATGGAGTCGCCGGGCTGGAACGGAGGCTGGCCTCGCCCGAGGAAGCGCAGAAGACTCCCGTGAATCAGATCCAGGATCACTACGCGCTGGCGCAGCTGGAGGCTTACAAGGGCAACATGGATCGCGCCGTGCCGGAATTTGAAGCGGCCTGGAAACTGGCGGTCGCGGATGTGCCCGCGGGTGTGCCGCAGCTGACGGAGGTACTCGGCGTTGCCTATCTGCACAAGTCGCGCATGGAGAATGGCATCTTCACGGCTCCGGGAGACCGATGCATCTTTCCGCCGCAAGGCAGCGCCTGCTTTGCGCACACCGAAGACTCGCAGCAAGCCATCGCGTATCTGACAAGGTATCTGCAGCTGAAACCGGAACCGCACGACAGCGTGCAGGTGAAATGGCTGCTGAATCTCGCCTACATGACGCTGGGCGAGTATCCGTCGGGCGTTCCCGCCGAGTACAGGATCCCTCCATCCGTCTTTCAGTCCGGCGAGAGCGTTGGCCGCTTCGAAGACGTTGCGCCCGCGGCCGGGCTCAGCTTTGTCTCGATGGCCGGCGGCGTGGCCGTGGACGACTTCGAGAACAACGGGCTGCTCGACGTGGTGGTGTCGAGCTACGATGTCTGCCAGCCGCTGCGATACTTCCACAACAACGGAGACGGCACCTTCACCGATCGCACCGCGCAGGCGGGGCTCTCCGGCGAACTCGGCGGACTGAACATCATCCAGGCGGATTACAACAACGACGGGTGCATGGACCTGCTGGTGCTGCGCGGCGCGTGGGAGTTTCCGGAGCGCAAATCGTTGTTGCGCAACAACTGCAATGGAACGTTCACCGATGTGACAGCGCAGGCGGGTCTGGCGGAGCCGGCCACGCGCACGCAGACCGCGGTCTGGGCCGACATCAACAACGATGGGCTGCTGGATCTCTTCGTAGGCAACGAGAATGGGCCGAGCCAGTTATTTCTGAACAAGGGCGACGGCACCTTTCAGGACATTTCTCATTCTTCGGGAGTGGACCGGATCGCCTTCACCAAAGGAGTGACCGCGGGCGACTACGACAACGACGGCTACGTGGATTTCTACGTTTCGAATCTCTACGGCGGCAATTTTCTCTACCACAACAATCACGACAACACGTTCACCGAGGTCGCAGAGAAAGCAGGCGTGCATCAGCCTGACGGACAAAGCTTCGCGACATGGTTTTTCGACTACGACAACGACGGCTGGCCGGATCTTTTCGTAACCGGCTACTACTTCTCGGTTGATCAGACCATCCGCAACTATCTCGGGCTGCCGACCAGCGCCGGGACCATGAAACTCTATCGCAATCTCGGCAACGGCACATTCGAGGACGTGACCGCGCAAGCCAGGCTGAAGCGGATCAACACGCCCATGGGCGCCAATTTCGGCGATCTCTTCAACGACGGATATCCGGATATCTATCTGGCTACGGGAGGCCCGGAGTACGGCGCGCTGGCTCCCAAGATGCTGCTGCGCAACCACGACGGGAAATACTTTACGGATGTCACCGCATCGTCGGGTACCGGAGATCTGGACAAGGGGCATGGCGTGGCATTTGCCGATCTGGGCAACAATGGCCACGAGGACCTGCTGGTCTCCATCGGAGGCGCGACGCCCGGCGACGCGCATGCGTTTCGCGTCTTCGAAAATCCCGGCAACGGCAACGACTGGATCACGGTGAAGCTGGTTGGCGTGAAGTCGAACCGTGCAGGCATCGGAGCAAGGATCGAGGTGACGGTGGAGAATGCCGGCCACGGCACGCGCCCGATCTATCGCACGGTGGGCAGCGGCGGCTCCTTTGGCGCGAACCCGATCGAGCAGCACATCGGCCTGGGCAGCAAGGCAAAGATTGTGAGCCTCGAGGTGTGGTGGCCGGCCAGCAACACCCGGCAGCGCTTCACACGGGTGGGCGTCAACCAGTTCATCGAGGTCAGGGAGTTTGCGAAGGATTACGTTCGGCTGAAGCGGAAATCCTTCGCGCTGGGGAATTCCGGAGCGGCGGTAAGGCAGGCGCCATCAGCTCTGCGCTGAGGATGGCAGTTCCTGGCGCGAGCGCGGTTCTCCCGGCAAGGGCTCATCGCGCAGCCTGGGTGAACAGCCGCAGGACCGGCGCGGCACCAGCCTGGTTTCCAGCTTGATCTGGCGCGCCTGCTCGGGCTTGGCGGCGCGCGCCGATTCGCTCGATTCGAGCAACTGGTCGAAGAGGGCTTCGGCTGCCAGCCGCGCGATTTCCTCGATGGGTTGCTCGACCACGCTGATCGAAGGACGGAGGGTTGCAGCCAGCTCGAAATCGTCGTAACCCAGCAGAGCGACCGAGTCGGGAATCGGCACCTTAAATTTCTGCAGCGCTTCAAACGCGTAAATGGTCGTGCTGTTCTTCAGCGTGAAGATGGCGTCCGGAGGATTGGCCGCCGACAGAGACGCCTCAATCGCGTACTCGGCGGATTTGTAATCCCTGACCGAGGTGTCCAGCATAGCCTCGAGGCCGGCAGCCGCAATGGAGCTCTCATAGCCGAGGATGCGCTCGCGGATGGTGTACAGTGTGCTCTCGCCGGTGAGGCAGAGGATGCGCCGGTAACCGTGCTCCAGCAGGTGCTGCGTGGCCATGTTCGCCCCGCGAAAGTTGTTTGCCACCACAGAGGGGATCAGCGAATGAGCTACAGGGCGATCGATGGCCACAACCGGGACCGAAAGCGTCTCGAGAGTCTGGCGCAGCAGCTGATTTTGCGAATTGGCCGGCGCGATAATCAGGCCGTCGGCGCGCTGCCGCATCAGCAGATTCACATTTTCGATCTCGCCGCGCGGATCGTTCTGCGTGGTCACGACGATCAGAAGCGAGTCGTTGGCGCGGGCGACTGCCTGGATCGCTTCCGCGCATTCGGAAAAGAAGGGATCGGCAATGCTGGGGATGATCAGACCGATGGTCCGGGTGCGATAGCCCTTCAGGGTGCGCGCTGCCTGGTTGGGCACATAGCCCAGACTCTCGATGACGTGCCGCACCCGAGCCAGGGTTTCCGGGCTGACGCGGTGACCGCCGTTGATCACGCGCGACACGGTCGTGGTTCCCACCCCGGCCCGCCGGGCGACCTGGCTCAGCGTCGGGAGTGCCTTCTTCCGGCTCATGGTCCCTCAGACTATCAGAGGCTCAAAGCACGTTGAGCGGATGGGCTTCGGTATTCAGCACGGTCCGGGAGAGATCGATCCGGTCCGGGTTCGCCAGCAGGAGATAGAGATACTTCAGCGTCTCGGCAAAGAAGTAGCTCTCCATGTCGTCGCGCTGCTTCATTGTGACCACGCTGCTCAGCGCCGTGTAGGCAACGGGCGTGCGGCAGTATTTCACCAGCGCGTTGAAGTAGGTCATGCCCATCTGTTGATAGCGCGGATCGCGGGTGAAGTAGTAAAGGTAATAGGCCGATTCGATGATCTCCGGACGCAGCTCGTAGCCGGGGCTAAGGATTTTCATATCGGAGTAATCGAGTAACTCCGGCTCGATACCCGCGAGCGTCCACATTTTGTAGCAGGAGTCCTCGAGGCGCCGGGCGCGGTCGAGATCGCCCGAAAGCGCCAGCTCGCCGGGGAAAAATGCCGCAAGCGCGCCAAAGACGGTGCCGGTGCGGGCGCCGGTATTCATATCGGCTTCTCCATACCAGAAGCCGGTCGGCGCGTCGTCGGCGACATAGCGATTCAGAGCGCCCACGGTGGAGAGCCACATGCGCTTGCAGTCCTGGTCGCCGAAGAGCTTCCAGGCCTTCAGCAGGTACTCGTAATAAGAATCGCTGCCGCCGTTGATGTTGCTGGTTGTGCCGGTCCACGCGCCGGTGCGGACGTTGATCTCGGAGCCGAACAGGCCGATGGCCGAGCGCCGGTTGTAGAGCGCCACCACGGCCCGTTTGGCCTTGTCGTAGTAGACCGGATTATGCGCGAGGCGGCTCAGCGTGCCGAACTCCAGCAGCATCGTCCCTACTTCCGCGGGATTGGTATCCTCGCCGCGCACCGCCCCGGTTTTCAGGTTCACTTCCACCCAGGGCATACCGGTGGGCGAGTTGAAAACAGGCATCAGGCGGCGCGCCAGGTCCTCAGCCAAAGCCAGCAGGCGCTTGTCTCCGGTTAGCTCGTAGCTGCTGAGCAGGCCGCCTTCGAGGCGGATCGTGATTTCGAAATTCTTAACGTAGATGTCCTTGTCGAAGGAGAGCTGCGTGTCGATCAGACTGCGCGTTTCATCCGCCTGTTTGTCGAGCCCCATCAGGATCATGGTGTCGAGGGCATCGACGGGGGTCATCAGCAGCGAGGTTCCATACCAGTCGAAGGGCTGTTTGCTCAGCGGCCGCAGTTCGTCGTGCCCCCACGCGTACTGCCGGTAGCCGGTCCAGGCGTGGAGGAACTCGTCGCGCACGCGCTCGGCCATCACCGCGCGGCCAGGATAGGCATCCGCCGGCGTCACTGTGGTCGCCGATCCGATCGTCGAGGAGTTCCCTGCCAGGCAGGGGACGCTGAACAGAGCCAGGAGCAGGAGGTTACGTCCGAGGGTGAGGGGCCCTTGCATCGATAACTCCTCCGCATGAGGCAAGATTTTTCGAATCAGGCAATTACTCGCGCAAGAACCGGTCGCAGAGCCTGCAGGAAAACGGGAGGCTGGATCGTCTTTGTTAACAGCTCCGCCTAAGGTAGCGCTTGACAGTCAACCTTTCGACGGACTAAAGTTCAACGCTAATTGGAAACGATACCATCCCCGGTTCTGGGAAACAAATTTTAAAGATTCAGGATGACGCCGCTCCAGCGGCTCAGGGCCCCGTAGTACCGATTCGATCGACACTTCTGAGGAGGCCAGGTCTATGCGCATCAATTTTGGGGGTCGGCTCGCCCTGGCGAGCGTGATTATTGCTGGAATCGTCCTTGTCGCATCCACGCCATCGGCTCGCGCCCAGTCCCTGGGCGGCATGAACGGAGTCATCTCCGACACCAGCGGCGCTGTCATTCCCAACGCGCAGGTGACAGCCACCAACGATGCCACCGGGGTGGTGAGCCGCGCCGTCAGCAGCTCGTCGGGCGAATACGTCATCACCGACCTGATTCCCGGTGTCTACAGCGTAAAAGTGGACGCCGGCGGCTTCAAGACTTACATCACCGACGGCGTGCACGTGGACTTCGCCGTCAAGGCGACGGTGAACGCGACGCTCTCGCCTGGCACAGCCTCCACGACGATTCAGGTGACGGCGCCGGCGATCACGCTGCAGACCTCCGATCCGGAAGAAGGAACCACCATTCAGCACGAGGTCATTGAGGAGCTGCCCGACCAGCTGGGCGGCGTGAATGGCGGCGTCGGCCCGCGCGGGCGGCAGATTGACGACTTCATCTTCCTGACTCCGGGCACCACGGGCGGCGAATTCAGCCATCAGACCGACGGCGGCGTCACCTTCGAGAGCGAGGTGCTGTTTAACGGCATTCCCGC